>Ga0210378_10000442_pt1 | contig 20988 bp, 20 predicted proteins | sample PLM1_60_b1redo_FD_155465 | JGI IMG/M metagenome (GOLD analysis project Ga0210378, IMG submission 155465) | Groundwater sediment microbial communities from an aquifer in East River, Colorado, USA - PLM1_60_b1 redo | ecosystem: Environmental > Terrestrial > Soil > Riparian zone | place: USA: East...
GAGCGAAAAACCGATCATCCCGATGGCCACATGGCCGAGCACATGCGCCCGCGCGCCCATGGTGCCGCCGTACTCGGGAGCGCTGAATATGTTCGGTTGCTGCGTCAGCCGGGCGATCACGATCCCCGCGATGATGATCGTGTGGGTGAGCACGTTCTGGATGACGAGCAGGGGCAGCAGGTGCTTGTAACTGCCGAAGCCGCTCGTGTGGACGCGGATGCCGTAGTAGAAGACGCCGGCCAGGCCCACCACCGTCAGGCTGACGAACTTGACGGCGTCGTTCGGGACGCCGGCGAGGGAGAGGAAGAGGCGAGCCAGGCCGAGGACGACGATCAACCCCAGGATGATGCGCTGGAAGCGGACATACTCCGACAGCTTCTTGCCGAAAATCATCATGCAGCCTCCTTCGAGATGCGATCATTGCGCCGCGCCGCCGGCTCCTGTCAAGGGAAAACCCAGTTGCCCGCGGGGCGGCGGCCAGCCTACAGTGGGGACATGGACAGACTGAACATCTCCTCCGGCACGCCCTGGGAGCCCGTGGTGGGCTACTCGCGCGCGGTGCGGGTGGGCCAGATGGTCCACGTCTCGGGCACGACCGCCACCGACGACGCCGGCCGCGTCGTGGGCGCGGGCGACGTGTATGCGCAGGCGGTCCAGACGCTGCGCAACATCGAGCGCGCCCTGGCCCGCGCGGGGGCCCGGCTGGAGCACGTGGTGCGTACGCGCATGTACGTCACCGACATCTCCCAGTGGGAGAAGGTGGGGCGTGCGCACGGCGAGTTCTTCGGCGGCATCCGGCCCGCCACGTCCATGGTGGAGGTGAGCCGGCTCATCGATCCCCAGATGCTCGTGGAGATCGAAGCGGAGGCCGTGCTGCCGGAGAGCGACTAGGAGACCCGATCATGTCGACGCCGGTCGTGAACAACTTCATGCGTCAGCAGGGATTCCCCGACGAGCCCGCTGACGCGTGCAACATGCGCTTCGCGGGTCTCTATTTCCAGCCCCGCATCGTCTTCCCCCTCGTGCTCCTCGGCATCGTGCTGCAGTCGCCGTGGATCTTCCTCGGGTTGTCCCTGGCCCTGTGGTGGAACGTGCTCCTGCCCGGCTTCAATCCCTTCGAGCGGGTGTACAACCGGATGATCGCCGGCCCCCGCGGCCGCGTCCCGCTCGGCCCCGCCCCGGGACCGCGCCGCTTCGCGCAGGCCATGGCCGCCGCCTTCCTCCTGGGCGCGGGGCTGGCCCTGCTGGCGGGGCTGAACGTGCCGGCGTGGGTGTTCCAAGCGTTCCTGGTCGTGGCGTTCTCGGCGCTTCTCTTCGGCAAGTTCTGCATGGGAGCGTATGTCTTCCACCTGCTGCGAGGCGAGGTGGGCTTCGCCAACTCCACGCTCCCATGGGCGCGCCGCGGGTCCGGAGACGCGTAGGACGGCGGAGCCAGGATGGGCCTGAAGATTCTCTGCGCAGGCGGGTCCAAGGAAGAGAAGGAGGCGGTGGAGACCGCCGTCCGCGCCGGGATCGGCTCGCGTCCGCCGGGGGAGACGTGGACGATTTCCCTCGTCAAGATCGGCCGGCAGTGGTCGGTGACGCTCGACGGCCCCGAGAAGACCTCCTCTCGCTCCACGTTCATGACCGCCGAAGGCGGCCTCCGCGCGGCCATCTCGGACTCCATGGCCCGCCGGGGCGCTCCCGGCCGCGGCACCGCGGTGCCGCCCGCCCCCGGCGGAGTCAGCCATGTCACAAGGCCGTCGGGGCAGGGACGCAATGCGTACAAGTGCCAGAAATGCGGACACGGCTTCATCGTGACCTACGACGTGGAGGCCGGTGAAGGCGAGGAGACCGTGCCGGCGGCCTGCCCGCACTGCTGGCAGATCGAGAACGTCAAGGTCGGCGTGACGGCCGCGGTCAACAACGACTACCGCGTCGAAAAGTCGTAACGCTCGGAGGCCTGCGTCAAGCCTTCTTGCGACGGCGACCGCCGGGCGCGGGCTTCGGGGCGGCTCCGCCTTCCCGCTCGACCTCGATCGTGCACTCGCTGAGCAGGGCGGCCACCGCGCCGAGGGCGGCCAGGACCGGCGCCGCCAGCGCGCCCACGACCCCCACCGTCACCGGGAACTCCACCACCGTCCGCGAGCCCTGCTTGACCAGCACGCGCCGGACGTTGCCTTCGTGGATGAGCTGCTTGACGCGCTTGAGCAGATCGTCGCCCGAGACCTTGAAGCTTTCCCAGCTCTTGCCCATGGCGACGGGTACGAGTCGCAGCCGCGAAAAGTTCGACGGCGCGGTGACTACGTGCCGACCATCTTCTCCGGCTTGACCCACTCGTCGTCATTGAGCCAGGGGGTGCTAGCGGCGCACCCCCTGGAACCCCCGCGGCTCCGCGGGCGTGAATCCCGCTCCGCCGCCTGGCGTTACTCCTTGCCGACCATCTTCTCCGGCTTGACCCACTCGTCGTCATTGAGCCAGGGGGTGCTAGCGGCGCACCCCCTGGAACCCCCGCGGCTCCGCGGGAGTGAATCCCGCTCCGCCGCCTGGCGTTACTCCTTGCCCACCATCTTCTCCGGCTTCACCCACTCGTCGAATTGTTCGGGGGTCACCAGCCCCAGCTCCACGGCGGTTTCCTTCAGCGTCTTGCCGGTCTGGTGGGCGGTCTTCGCGATCCTGGCCGCGTTGTCGTAGCCAATGTGCGGGTTGAGGGCGGTCACCAGCATCAACGAATTCTGCAGGTGCTGGCGGATGCGCTCGCGGTTGGGCTCGATCCCCTCCACGCAGTGCTCGCGGAAGCTGCGGCAGCCGTCGGCGAGGAGGCGCGCGCTCATCAAGAAGTTGTGGATGAGGAGCGGCTTGAACACGTTCAGCTCGAAGTTCCCCGACGCGCCGCCGATGTTGACGGCCACGTCGTTGCCCATGACCTGGGCGCACAGCATCGTCATGGCCTCGGCCTGGGTGGGGTTCACCTTGCCGGGCATGATCGAGCTGCCCGGCTCGTTCTCCGGGATCGAGATCTCCCCGATCCCGCAACGCGGGCCCGACGCCAGCCAGCGAATGTCGTTGGCGATCTTGTAGAGGGCGGCGGCCAGCCCCTTGAGAACGCCGTGCGCGTAGACGATGGCGTCGTTGGCGGCCAGCGCCTCGAACTTGTTGGGGGCGGTCACGAAGGCGTGCCCCGTCAGCTCGGCGACCTTCGCCGCCACCTTCTCCGCATACCCGGCGGGGGCGTTGAGGCCGGTTCCGACCGCGGTGCCCCCCAGGGCCAGCTCGCTCAGGTGCGGCAGGGCCTCCTTCAAGTGCGTGAGGGCGTGGTCGAGCTGCGAGACGTAGCCGGAGAACTCCTGGCCGAGGGTCAGCGGCGTCGCATCCTGCAGGTGCGTGCGGCCGATCTTGACGATGCCCTCGAAGGCGGCGGCCTTCTTCGCGAGCGCATCGCGGAGCTCGGCGACCGAGGGGATCACATCGCGGCGCAGCGCCTCCGCCGCGGCCACGCTCATGGCGGCCGGGAACACGTCGTTGCTGGACTGGCTGCGGTTGACGTCGTCGTTGGGGTGGACGAGGCGCTTCTCGCCCCGCTCGCCGCCCAGGATCTCGCTGGCCCGGTTGGCGAGCACCTCGTTCATGTTCATGTTGGTCTGGGTGCCGCTGCCCGTCTGCCACACGACGAGGGGGAACTCGTCGTCGTGCTTGCCGGCCAGCACCTCATCGGCGGCGGCCACGATGGCCCGCCCCTTCTTCTCGTCGAGGACCTCGAGGTCCATGTTCACGAGGGCGGCTGCCTTCTTGATGAGGGCGAGGGCGCGGAGGAGGTCGCGTGGCATGCGCTCCCCCGAGATCTTGAAGTGGCCGAGGGAGCGCTGCGTCTGGGCGCCCCACAGGTGGTCGGCGGGGACCTCGATGGGGCCGAACGTGTCTTTCTCCATGCGTGTCTTCATCATCGTGGACAGTCGCCAGGTCCCATTCTAATCGAGGGGGGCGCGCTATCATCGGTGTATGGGCGTCCGCGCCGCCGCCGCGCTGCTTTTCGCCGTCCTCGTCGGCCCCGCCGGGGCCCAGCCCGTTCGTCCCCCGCGGCAGGATCGCCGGAGGCGTTGCTGGCGGAGATCGACCGGCTCGGCGCGCGTGCGGTGGTGAGCGAGCTCTACGAGGACGACACCCGCTGGGACGCCGTGAAGGCGGGCGTGACCTCCGGCGCCCGGGCGTGGCTGGAAGTCGCCCGTCGGCTCAAGCGGGAGGCGGAGACGAGCGGCCCCGGCCAAGACCTCACGGAGGCGGTCGCCTCGGCTCTCGAGCGCGCCCCCGCCCGCGTGCTGGCCGTCCTCGACGGGCAGTCCTTCGACGCCGACGACGTGTGCTCGCTCAACACGATCGAGGACTCGCTGGGTCGCGAGTTCGGCGCCGCGCTGCGCACCGTGGAGCGGCGCGAGCGAGCCGTGGCTTCGGTCGCCGACCGCTCCGTTGCGGGCCGCAAGCGGGACTGCTTGAGCTTCCTGCACGAGCTGAAGCGCGAGGTGATCCGCAACCGCGCCGAATGGTTCCCCGGCGGCGACGCCCGCTAGGTCTAGCCTAACGTTCGGCGCGCGCAGCGGAGCGTCTCCGCTGTCATCTCGCAGCGGATTCATTCCGATGCGAGACGCTTGAGGACGATCAGCGCGGAGCGAAGCGCGCCGCATTGCGCATGACGATCCGATCGCACCCGGCCGCCGGCCACGCGTCGGGCAGTAGCCGGATGAAGTCGAACCCGGCGCCGGCCGCCGCCCTCCAGTACTCGGGGCCGACCCTCCGGTTCTGGCAGTTGGCGCCCCGGCGCGGCCGCTCCCAGAACGAAGCGGCGTCGTTGCGAGGCCCGCTCGCGGACGCGGGTCCCGGCAGCGTGAGCAGAGCCGTGGCGAGGCACAGGGCACGACGCACCGGCGCCGCCATGCCTCAGTCCTTCATCGTCGGCTTGATCACCACCGCCGGGACGCTCTGCTCCCGCACCAGCGCGTTGAAGGCGGGCACGTCGGTGTCGATGACCTGGCGCAGCGTGCCGAGCTGCGCGTCGATCTTCCCCGTGAGGTCCTCGTACACGACGTAGGACTGGTCGGTGGGCGCCGTCTCGCCACTCGCCACCACGCCGGCGAGGGCGGCGAGCTTGTTGTTGAGGCGGATCGGGAAGTTGAGCGGGTCCTGGCTGCTCTGGTTCTTGGTCTGGTAGAGCTGCTCCTCGACCGCGGCCAGCTTCTTGTCGAGGGCGTCGGCGGCGTCGGCGATCGACGTGTTGCCCTTGGAACGGTCGGTCACGCCCTTCACCTGGTCGCGGGTCTCCCGGATGCGGGTGATGGCGTCGTGCGTCTCGCTGACCTTGTCGCGGATCTTGACGAGCAGGTCGTACTGCTTGCGGAACTCGTCGTCGCTCGACGCGATCCGCGGATCCTTCCGTACCTCCAGCGGTTGGGTCGTGCTCTTGCCGTTCGCGGTGAGGCGCACCTGGTACGTGCCCGGCGGCACGACCGGGCCGCGCGTGAGGCCTCCCCAGAGGATCATCCCCTTGAAGCGGCGAGCGTCCTCCGTCCGCAGGTCCCATGGAAAGCGGTTGAGGCCGGCCTTGGCCGGGATGGTCCGCGCCGCCGGCGGCGGGCCGAATTCTTCCTCCTCGCCCCCGCCGGGGCCCTCGGCCTTGTCCTTGTCCTCTTTGCTCGAGAGCTTCCGCAGCACCTTGCCGGAGCCGTCGAGCAGCTCGAGGGTGACCTCCTCACTCGCCTTCGGCTCGGCGCGCAGCACGTAGTACACGAGGGCGCCGTTGGGCGGGTTCTGGCCGACGAGCGGGCTCGGGCGCGTGCCGCCGAAGAAGCGGTAGGCGGGCGCCGGCTTGAACAGATACGCCTCGGCGCCGGCGACGTCGCGGCTCATCTGACGGAGGGGCGACACGTCGTCCAGGATCCAGAACGACCGGCCCTGCGTCGCGACCACGACGTCGTCGCCCTTGACCACGAGGTCAGTGATGGGGACCACCGGCAGCCGGCCCGCGAGCTTCTCCTTCTCTTTGTCGACGGCGGCGCCCGGCAGGGCCATCTGCAAGGGCTGCCACTGCGCGCCGTCGTCAATCGAGAAGTACGCGCCGCGCTCCGTGCCCGCGTAGAGCAGCCCCTTGCGTGCGGGGTCCTCGCGCACCACGCGCACGAAGGACCCGTCCGGGATGCCGTTCACGATCTTCGTCCACGTCTGTCCGTAGTCGCGGGTCACGTAGATGAACGGCCGGTTGTCGTCGAGCTTGTAGCGGTTCACGGCCAGGTACATCGTGCCTGCGTCGTGCGGAGACGGGTCGATCTGGCTGACCATGCTCCACTCGGGGAGGTCCTTCGGGGTGACGTTCGCCCAGTGGGCGCCGCCGTCGCGCGAGACGTGGACGAGGCCGTCGTCCGAGCCCGTCCACAGCAGGCCCTTCTCGCGCGGCGACTCCGCCATCGCGAAGATCGTGCAGTAGTACTCCACGCTCGTGTTGTCCTTCGTGATGGGCCCGCCCGAGGGGCCGAGCTTGGTGGGATCGTTGCGCGTCAGGTCGGGGCTGATGGCCGTCCACGTCTGGCCGGCGTTGGTGGTCTTGAAGAGCATGTTCCCGGCCGCGTAGACCGTCTTGGGGTCGTGGGGCGAGATCACGATGGGGAACGTCCACTGGAATCGGTACTTCATCCCCTCGGCGCCCCAGCCCATCGGGTTGTCGGGGTAGACATTGACGTTGCGGGACTGGCCGGTGCGGTGGTCGTAGCGCTCGATGACGCCGTCGTAGCAGCCGGCGTACGTGACCATCGGATCGCTCGGGTCCACCGCGATGTAGCCGCTCTCGCAGCCCTCCACCGGGTACCAGTGCACGCGGTCGATGCCGGCCTCGGCGGTGCGGCTGGCGATGGCCATCGTCGAGTTGTCCTGCTGGGCGCCGAACACGTAGTAGGGGAAGCGGGTGTCGGTGATGACGTGGTAGAACTGCGCGGTCGGCTGGTTGTAGATCGAGGACCACGTCACGCCGCCGTCGAAGGAGACGTTCGCGCCCCCGTCGTTGCTCTCGATCATGCGCTGGGGGTCGTCGGGCGCGATCCAGAGGTTGTGGTTGTCGCCGTGCGGCACCCGGATGGCGGTGAAGGTCTTCCCGCCGTCGAGGGACCGGTAGAAGCCCGTGTTGAGCACGTAGAGCGACTCGGGGTTCTTGGGGTCGGCGTAGATGTGGGTGTAGTACCAGGCCCGCTGGCGGAGCCGGCGCTCCTCGTTGGTCTTGCGCCAGGTCTTGCCCGCGTCGTCGGAGCGGAAGACGCCGCCGTCCTCGGCCTCGATGACGGCCCACACGCGGTTGGGGTTGGCGGCGGCGACCGCGATCCCGCTGCGGCCCCAGACGCTCTTCTTCGGGAGGTTCTCGTCGGCGAGCTTTGTCCACGTGTCCCCGCCGTCGGTGGACTTGTAGAGCGCGCTGCCCGGGCCGCCGCTCTCCATCGTCCATGGCTTGCGCACCGCCTGCCAGAAGGCGGCGTACAGGACGCGCGGGTTGCTCGGATCCATCGCCAGGTCGACCGCACCCGTCCTGTCGTCGACGAAGAGAACCTTGTCCCAATGAGCGCCGCCGTCCTTCGAGCGGAAGACGCCGCGCTCGGCGTTGGGGCCGAACGCGTGGCCGAGGGCGGCCACGTAGACGAGGTCCGCGTTTTGGGGGTGGACGCGCACCTGCCCGATGATCCGCGTGTCGCGCAGGCCGACGTGCTTCCAGGTCTTCCCGGCGTCGGTGGACTTGTAGACGCCGTCCCCTTCGGAGAGGTTGCCTCGGATGCAGGACTCGCCCATCCCCACGTAGACGACGTTCGGGTCCGACGCGGCCACCGCCACCGCGCCCACCGACCCGGTGCCGAGCTGTCCGTCGGAGACGTTGAGCCACCGGATGCCGCCGTCCGTCGTCTTCCACACGCCGCCACCGGTGCCGCCGAAGTAATAGACGTAGGGCTGGCTCGTCACGCCCGCCACCGCTACCACCCGGCCGCCCCGGTGGGGGCCGATGCTGCGCCACTCCAGGCCCTGGAGCGGGGGAGGGTCGACCGGCGTGGCGGCGATGGACAGGACGGCGGCCAGCAGCGTAGCCGCGCGGACGGAGGTCGTCGTCTTCATCATGGACATACCCCTCACCCCTGCCCCTCTCCCCGGGGGGGAGAGGGGATCGTCAGGCTTCGAGCGCCGAGCGGAGCGCCGACGTCATCTCTTCCGTCGTGGACTTGCCCCCCAGGTCGGGCGTGCGCACCCGTCCCTCGGCGAGGACGCGCTCGATGGCGGCCAGCACCCGGTCGTGCGCCTCCCGCTCGCCGAGGTGATCGAGCATCATCGCGCCCGCCCACACCGCTCCCACCGGGTTCGCGATTCCCTTGCCCGCGATGTCGGGCGCGGAGCCGTGGATGGGCTCGAACATGGAGGGGAAGCGCCGCTCGGGGTTGACGTTGGCCCCCGGGGCCAGGCCGAGGCTGCCGGTGAGGGCGGCTCCGAGGTCGGTGAGGATGTCGCCAAAGAGGTTCGAGCCGACGATCGTGTCCACCGTCTGCGGGGCCGTGATCATGCGCGCAGCGAGCGCGTCGACGTGGTACTTCTGCACCGTGATGTGGGGATAGCTGGGCGCCAGGCCCGCCACCACCTCGTCCCACAGCACCATCGAATGCCGCAGCGCGTTCGACTTGGTGGCGCTGGCCAGCATCTTGCGGGGCCGGCGACCGGCGGCCTCGAAGGCGTAACGGACGATGCGCTCGATGGCCTGGCGGGTGAAAAGGGCCGTCTCGGTGGCCAGCTCGTGCGGCGTTCCGACGTGGAGGCGGCCTCCGGCGCCCGAGTACTCGCCCTCGGAGTTCTCGCGGACGCACAGCATGTCGAGGTCGGCCGGTCCCCGGCCGGCCAGGGGGCCCTTCACCCCCGGCAGCAGCCGCATCGGACGCAGGTTCACGTACTGCTCGAAGCGCTGGCGGATGGGCAGGATCAGCTCCCAGACCGACACGTGGTCCGGCACGCCGGGCGAGCCGACGGCGCCGAAGTAGATCGCGTCGAACTCGCGCAGGCGGTCGAAGCCGTCCGCGTCGAGCATCTTTCCGGTGCGGCGATAGTAGTCGCACCCCCAGGGGAAGTCCGTCGTCTCGAGGGTGATCCCGGAAGCGCGGGTGGCCGCGTCGAGGACGGCGAGGCCGGCGGGAATGACCTCCCGGCCGATGCCGTCGCCGGCGATCACGGCCACGCGGTAGCGGTGGTCGGGGCTCATCTACATGCCCGGCGGCGTGAAGCGCCCGTCGATGGCGGTCCACCCGCCGTCCACGAAGAGCACCGTGCCCGTCACGTAGCTGGCCGCGTCGGAGACGAGGAACACCGTCGGGGCCGCGATCTCTTCCGGCCGCGCCCACCGGCCGAGGATGTTCTTGGCCGCGTAGGCCGCGTACCACTCCTTGTTCGCCTTGACGGGCGCCGTGAGCGGTGTGTCCACGACACCAGGTGCGACCGCGTTGACGCGCACGCCGCGGGGCCCGAACTCGGCCGCCGCCGCCCGCGCCATCTGGACGATGCCGGCCTTGGTGGCGGCGTAGACGCTCTGGCCGGGTTCCACGACGAACCCGCGGATCGACGAGAAGAGCACGATGGCGCCCGAGCCCTGCGCCGTCATGATGCGGCCGGCGGCGCGGAGGAGGTTGAAGGTGCCCTTGAGGTTCAAGGTGAGCACGCGGTCGACTTCCTCGTCGCTGTAGGTGAGGACCGTCTTGCGGACGTTGATGCTGGGCGTACAGATGGCGATGTCGAGCCGGCCGTGGCGGGCGCGCAGGTCGTCGAGGGCGGCGTCGACGCTCTTCGCGTCGCGCAAATCGAGCTTCTTCGCCTCGCCGGCGCCGCCGCCGGACACGATGCGGTCGGCAACCGCCTTCGCCCTGCCCTCATCGGCATCCAGGCACGCGACGCGGGCTCCCTGCTGGGCGCAGGCCTCCGCAACCGCCTCCCCGATGCCCGACCCCGCTCCCACGATGGCCGCCACTTTCCCGTCGAGGCGGAAGGCTGCCTGGTCACGCATGCGCGGGATCATATCCGGAAACAAAAAGGCCGGGGGCAATCGCGCCCCCGGCCATTCGTAGAGACGCCAGTCGCTACTCGGAGATCAGCTCCGAGCCCGACGCCGTCTTCACGGAATGCGCGAAGAGGACGGGCCGCGTCTTGTAGTCGACCTTCACGTCCTTCTTGAGGATCTTTCCGTCCTTGAACCAGTCGTAGTCCCGCTCCAGCTCCGCCTGCACGAACGGGCGGACGATGCCGGTGACGGTCACGACCTGGTCGTGCATGAGACCACGCGCCGTCCCCTTGGGGACGACGACGAGCACGTCCGGCCCGGCCAGGATGTCGTCCTCGTCGAGCGTGAACGTGTGGTCATCCAGCACGGACTCGACCTCGGCGCGGACGGTCACGGTCTGGCCGTAGAACTTCTTGGCGTCGCGGGCCAGCTTGCCGGCCGTGATCGTGTCCAGGCTCACGCGTCCCACCGGCGCCATCGTGCTGCCGTGGCCGGAGTGCATGTCGGCCGTGCCGATCATGGTCAGGTCACGGCCGTCGGCCGTCTTTATGGAGGTGGCGATCAGAACGGGCCGCGTCGTGTAGTCGATCTTGGTGTCCTTCTTGAGGATCTTCCCGTCCTTGAACCAGTCGTAGTCCCGCTCCAGCTCCGCCTGCACGAAGGGCCGGACGGTCCCGGTGACGGTCACAACGTCGTCATGCTTCAGGCCCGTCGTCGAGCCCCTGGGCAACACCACGAGCACGTCAGGCCCGGCGAAGATCGCGTCCTCGTCCAGGGTGAAAGTGCGGTTGTCCAGGATGTCCTCAACCTCGGCTTGGACGGTCACCGTCTGGCCGTAGAAATTCTTGGCGTCCTTGGCCAGCTTGCCGGCCGAGATGGAGCCACCCATGTCACCCGCGACCGCGAGGCTGCCCGCGGCCACGGACGCGACCAGTAACTTCATGTGGAGTAATGATTTCATTGTTTTTCCCCTACCGTTTTTTCGGTTGATTTGAGTCCGATCCCGCCTGGGCGTGAAGGGACCCACCGAAAGTCAAGCAATTGCCGTGCCGCCGGGGGCCCGATTCGCTACCCAGCGGGCGTGAGGTCCAGGCTGAAGATCGCCTTGCCGCTGAGGTCGTGGAGTCTTACCGTCATCACGCGGCTCCGCCCGTCGACCTTCAGCGTGCCGAAAAACTGGAGCCCCGCGCTCGGAGGGCGGTTCGGCTTCATGCCCGCCGGGATGCCGACGAAGCGGACCTCCGGCCCGAAGGTGCCGTCGAGCTCGGCCCGGCCGAAGGTGCCGGCGTGGAGGGGCCCGGCCACGAACTCCCAGAAGGGATCGAACTCGGTGAAGCGCGCACGAGAGGGGTCGTAACGGTGCGCCGCGCAGTAGTGCACGTCGGCCGTCAGCCACACCACGTTGCGCACGCGCTGGTGCTTGAGGTGGCGGAGCAGGTCCGCGATCTCGAGCTCACGGCCGAGCGGCGCGCCATTTTCCCCGTTGGCGACGGCCTCGAAGTCCGCCGGCCCGTCGCGGACGACGAGGCCCAGCGGCATGTCGCTGGCCACGACCTTCCAGGTGGCGGTGGACGCGGCGAGGCGCCGCTTCAGCCACTCCACCTGGGCGGCGCCGAGGAGCGCGGACTCGGGGCCGTAGGCGTTGTGACGGTTGGGCGAGTTGGGGCCTCGGTAGCTGCGCATGTCGAGGGCGAAGACCTCGATCATCGGGCCGTAGGCGTACGCCCGGTAGATCCGCTCCGGGTCCCCGCCTCCGAGCCGCAGGGGGTGGTGCTCGAGGAAGGCCTTTCGCGCCCGCGCCGCCAGCAGCGCCACGCTCTTCACGCCGTAGCGGGCATCCGTGTCCAGGACTTCGGTCGGATACCAGTTGTCGCGCACCTCGTGGTCGTCCCACAGGACGATCTGGGCGACCTCGGCGTTCAAGCGGCGCACGTTCTCGTCCATGAGGTTGTAGAGGTAGTTGCCCCGGAAGTCGTCGAGTGTCTCCGCCACCTTCGACTTGGCGGGGGTGACGAGGTTGCGCCAGACGGTCCCGTCGTCGAGGGCGACCTCGGGACGGATCGGCTGGTCGGCGTAGATCGTGTCGCCCACGTTGACGAAGACGTCGGGGCCGGTGCGGCGGATCGTCTCGAAGAGGCGCATGCCGCCCCACTCGGGATTGATGCCCCAGCCCTGGCCGGCGGTGTCGGCCGACCACGCCAGCAGCACGTCGCCCTCCCGCTCCGGCGGCGTGCGAAAGCTTCCGGATGCCGGGAGGCTCCAGGTCTTCAGGTCCGTGAGGTCCTGGAAGAAGACGCGGTAGGCGATCCGCTGGCCGGAGGGCAGCCCGCTCAGCTCCACGCGCGCCGTGAAACCGGTGCCCTCCAGCGCGGCGGGGCCAACGACGCGCCTCGCATCGGCGAACGAATCGGTCGTGGCGTACTCGACGACCATTCGCGCCGGGCGGTCGGTGCGGCTCCACACCGTCGCGCGGCCGGCCGTCACGTCGCCCGCCGACACCCCGCTGGGGATTGCGGGACGGGCCGCGTCGGGGGTGAGGAGGGCGGGGCCGGCGATCACTCCCCCCGCCGCCGCCGCGGCCCGGCCCAGGAACCACCGTCTATTTCGGGAGGTCACGGACGGCGGGAATCCCGGGAAGACCGGTGGCCTGCGTCGCGGCGCGGACGATGGCGTCGGCCATCGCCTCCGCGGCGAGCGCCCCGATGAGGCCGGCGTTGGCCTCGCCCGGCAGAGCGCCGGTGGCGAGGGCGAAGATCGTGTCGCCGTCCCCCGGCGTGTGGACGGGCGAGATGGCGCGGGCGAAGCCGTCGTGGGCCATCTGGGCGATTTTGGCCGCTTCGACCTTGGTCAGCGTGGCATTGGTGGCGACGACGCCGATCGTCGTGTTTTCGCCGGGCTTGGGCGGATCCCGCCGCGCGAGCGCCCCCGAGCGAAGGAGGCTGCGCGCGTCCGCGAGCCCATTGCCGTCCGGGTTGCGCACTCCCGCGACGATCCGCCCCGTGGCGGGGTCGATGATGTCGCCCACCGCGTTGACCGCGACGAGCGCCGCCACCACCAGGCCGCCGGGCAGCACGATCGCGGCGGAGCCGATGCCGGCCTTCATCCAGCGGGCGGGACCCCTCACCTTGCCCACGGTGGCGCCCGCCCCCGCGCCGATGCTGCCCTCGGCCACTGGGCCGTCCGTGGCCGCCCGGGCCGCCGCGTAGCCGCACTCGGCGGTGGGGCGGATCTTCGGGTTGCCGCCCACGCCGAGGTCGAACAGGATGGCCGCGGGGACGATCGGCACCTTGGCGACGCCGGCGTCGTAGCCGAAGCCCTTCTCCTCGAGCCAGCGCACGACGCCGCTGGCGGCGTCGAGGCCGAACGCACTGCCGCCGGAGAGCACGATCGCGTTGACCTTCTGGACGGAGTTGACGGGGTCGAGCAGATCCGTCTCCCGGGTGCCGGGCGCCCCGCCCCGCACGTCCACCCCCGCCACCGCGCCCGCCTCGGTGAGGATGACGGTGCAGCCGGTCGGCCGCTCGGCGAGCGTGTGGTGTCCTACCTTGATCCCCGCCACGGCGGTGAGCCCCTTGCCCGCCGGGCCCTGGGCCGCCAGCTCTGCCGGCAGCGTCGCCAGCGGAGCGAGAACGAGCACGCACACGCGGCCAAGTCCTGGTCGACGCATGGCTCGATCTAGCAGCAGCCGTGCGCCGTTGTCAACGCGCCGTTGTCAACGCGTTGACTCCGGCCAGGGGCGGCGGTAGTGTCGGCCACTCGCGGGAGGCGGCGATGGCGACGAAGACTACGGGCGCACAGACGGGGCGTGGCGCGGAGCTGTGGGCGGAGCGGGAGGCCCTCGTCTCCCGGGCCAGCGCGGCCTACACGAAGCTCGTCATCGACCGCGCGCGCAACGCCACGCTCTGGGACGTGGACGGCAAGGCCTACATCGACTTCGCGGCCGGCATCGGCACCTTGAACGTCGGCCACTGCCACCCCCGGGTGGTGGAGGCCGTACGCGAGCAGGTGGGCCGGCTCACCCACACCAGCCTCCACGTGGCCGCCTACGAGGGCTACATGCAGGTCTGCCGGAAGCTGATCGATCGGGTCCCCGGCGAGGGCCCCAAGAAGGCCGTGCTCTTCAATAGCGGCTCGGAGGCAATCGAGAACGCGGTGAAGCTCGCCCGCACCTACACCGGGCGGCGCGCGGTGGTGGCCTTCGACGGCGGCTTCCACGGCCGGACGCTGCTGTGCCTGACGCTCGACGGCCGCTACAAGCCGCTGCGACAGGGCTTCGGCCCTCCGCCGGCCGAGGTCTACCACGCCCGCTTCCCCTATCCGTACCGCCCGCCGAAGGGCCTGGACCCGCGGAACCTGACCGAGTATTGCCTGGACGAGCTGGAACGGCTCTTCCTCACCGACGTCGCCGCCGAGGACGTGGCGGCCATCGTCGTGGAGCCGGTGCAGGGCGAGGGTGGCTTCATCGTGCCCACCCCGGGCTTCCTCCCCGGCCTCCGCCGCGTGTGCGACCGCCACGGCATCGTCCTCATCGTTGACGAGGTGCAGTCCGGTTTCGGACGCACGGGAAAGATGTGGGCCATGGAGCACGAAGGGGTCGACGCCGACCTCGTGACCGTCGGCAAGTCGCTCGGGGCCGGGCTGCCGATCTCCGGTGTGGTCGGCCGCGCGAGTATCCTCGATTCCGCCGCGCCCGGCTCCATCGGCGGGACCTACGGCGGCAACCCGCTCGCCTGCGCGGCCGCCCTCGCCGTGTTCGAGGTCTTCGACCAGGAGAACCTGGTCCAGGCGGCGGCGCGGATCGGGGAGCGGGTGCAGGCCCGCTTCGACGCGCTGCGCGATCAGCTCGACCTGGTGGGCGACTCGCGAGGCCTGGGCGCCATGCGCGCGCTGGAGCTGGTGGAGGACCAGGCGTCCCGCCGGCCGCTTCCCGCCGCGACCGTGCGGGCGATCCTCGACGACTGCATCGAGCATGGCCTCGTCGTCATCAAGGCCGGCATCCACGACAACGTGATCCGGACGCTGATGCCGCTGACCATCCCGGACACGGACCTCGAGCGGGGCCTGGGGATCCTGGCGGAGGTCCTCACGCAGTGGGACCGCCGCCCGCGGGGGTAGCGTCCGGGTCCGTCCGGCGCCCGGTCAGCCGGCCCGGCGAGGGCCTGGTCCCGGCTCCTGCCGAGGCAGCCGTAGCTCCACGGATTGACTCAGCCGCCGCTCCAACTGAAGCAGCAGGCCCTCCTCACCCCCCGCCGCTCCCTGTTCGGGCTTGCGAAAGAGGCTGCGAATTCGGCGGTCCAGGTGAAGGCCCGCGATCAGCATCGCCGCGTGCTCGCGCAGCGAGTCCAGGATCTCGAGGTCCACCTCGGTGAAGCCGTCGCTGCGCGTGCGCCCGTCCACGTAGATCAGGCCCAATATTCGGCCCTCGTGGCGCAGGGGGACGCAGGCCAAGACGCCGATGCTCGCCGCGACCACGCTCGGACGCTTGCCCAGGAAGGTGTCCGTTTGAGCGTCGGTGACGACGACCGAGGCGCCGGTTTCCAGCATCCGCTCGACCGCACCCACGCTCCCCGTGAAGCGCGGCTCCAGGAGATGCTCGCGATTGAAACCGGCCGCGGCCTCGACTCGGAGGAGGCCGGCGGGATCCGCCACCATCACGAAGCCCCGCTCGGCCGACGTGAGCTCCATCGCCGACTGGAGGAGGCGGAGCAGGAGGTCCAACGGCTCCTGGTCCGCGCTGAGGCGCCGGCGCATTCCCACCGTCGTCTGGAGCCGGGCCAGGCGTCGAGAGGCCAACGCCTGGAGCTGTCGCTCGGAGATCCGCTCGAAGCGTGCCCGGAGCCCCCCGAAGCTGATCCACACGTCGTCTGCCAGCGGCGCTCCCGAGGCGGGCGATCCGTCGACGGAAGTGCCGTTCTTGCTGCTCAGATCTTCAAGGGACCAACCCGCGCCGTGCCACTCGAGCCGCGCGTGGCGCTTCGACACTCTCGGGTCTTCCAGCACCAGCTCACAGGCGGGGTCGCGTCCAATCACGAGGCTCTCACCGTCCCGGACGACGAGGAACCTCGACGCTCGCTCGGGCGGGTGCAGCGTGAGTTTGGCGGGCATCCGAGGGCCCTTCCCTACGGACTCATCAGGAAGGGCGGGGAACGGCTGGCCTTGACTCTCAGGCTGAATCTCAGCGTCTTCAGCGTGTCGAGCAAGGTCGTGACCCCAACGATGGCGGGCAAGGCTTCAAGCCGACCACCTGCTCGAAGGCGATGGTCAAGTCGGCTCCGATGCCTCCCGCAAGCGTGAAGCTGCCGGGGGCCTTGTTACCGGACACGTTAAAAGGTAAGGACGGATCGCAGGCGCTGTCAATGCCTAGCACGTGAATCATGTTCGGCATTCCTCTGGCACGACTTTGCGACGTGGGGAGGGTCATGGGCCAGGACCGCGATCTCTCCGCTTCCGCAGTTGACGCCCTGCGGGAGGCCACGCTCCCGCTGGGCGGCTCCGCCGAAGATTTCGAACCGCTGTTGGACGCGATCGGCGACGCGCGGTGCGCCATCAGGCGTCGCGGTAGAGCCAACCCGCGACCAGCGTCGCCAGGATCGCGCCGCCCCACAGGTCCAGCGTCCAGCCCAAAGCAGCAATGCGGTCGGCGTTGAGCCACGCCGACTGCGCGAAGTTGCCGGGGAATCCGGCGGCAAAGCCGAGCCACGATCACGAAGCTCCATATGGTCCACGCGACGCCGCCGGAGAGGGCGCCGATCCAGACCCGCTTCGAGTTGATCACCGCCATGGAAGCACCTCCTTTCTTCCGTCAGCCCCGACCGTCCGTCCGGGTCGAGCCCGCGCCGCCCGCTACGAGGAACGCCTAGAGCGCCAACACGAGCCGAAGGCCCTCGTCGACTTGATGCATCATCGGTTCGGGCATCCGGCCGATACGCTCCGTCAATTGCTTCCGGTCGATGGTCGCCACCTGGGAGACGTTGATCACCGATGGATGAGGAAGGCCGGTGTTCTTCGGACGGCATACGACGTTGCCGGGTGCGAAAGCCAGAGCCATGTTCGTCGTGATCGCCACGACGACCGCCGTCGCGATGCGGGAGCGATTGAAATCGTCCGACTGCACGACCAGCACCGGCCGGCGATGGCCGGGCTCGGACCCGCGCGGCCGGTGCAGGCCTGCCCACCAGATCTCACCCCGCTCCACCTCTAGTCCTCCCACCGGGCGCGGCGGAGCACCTCCAGCCCGTGAGCGAGCCACACCTCGTCTGGTCCGGTCCTTTTCCTGGAATACACGGCGTCGAGACGTTCCGTGATGTCTGGCCGCTCCGCGCGCTTCAAGTAGGCCTCCAGGGCCCGTGCGTAGAGCTGGCTCCTTGGGACTCTCAGGCGCTTGGCCCTCCGGTCGGCCGCCCGAGACAACCGGTCCGGGATGGAGACAGCAACCTTCACAGACAGAGTATTACTATTTCCTACCAACAGGGTCAAGAGACACCCCGCCCGGCGCCACGAGGCGGCGCGCGGCTTACCGGAACTTACGCGGGCGGCGGCGCTTGCGAGCGGCGGAGGTCTGTCCCCGCGGGGACGCCGGCCCGGGCTCTACGGGCGCGGACATCGCGGCCACGAGCTTCTTGGGCGCGACCGCGCGGTAGCTCTCGTCGATCCAAGCGCGGAGGAGATCCACGGGTGCCTTCTGGCGCTTCCCGAAACGGGCGGTCACCCAACCCGCCTTTCCCAGGCCGTAACCGGTGGGAGTCGCGAAGGGAAGACCGAGCGCGAGCAGGCTCGACTGGGGTAGCTTGACGCTCAGGCCGAGCTCATCTCCGTTCATTCCAAGGAAGACGAAGACCTTGCCTTTCACCTTCGCCACGCGCTCCCCCCACGGGAACTCTTCGTAGGCCTCGGGGAGCGATAGCGCGAACTCGCGAAGGAGCTTCGCTTCCGGGCGCTTGAGACTCCTGGCCTCACTCATGGGGCGGCGGCCCCATTCTCCCGCGGACGCAGGGCGAGGACGAGCGCGCACGCCGTGGCCGCGGCCATTAGCCCGACGGCGACGGGAGGAAACGGACCGAGCCCGCGGCCGCCCGTCCCGAGCTGCACCGCGGCGAGGGCCGCAACGCCGGCCCCGATCGCGGCCAGCGCTTCGGGCGTGCCCACCCGCCGCAGGTACAGGCCGGCGATGATCGGCACGAAGAGGCTCACGCTGAGCACGGTGTAGAAGATGCTCAGGGCGCCGATCACGGTCGAGAAGACGACGGCGAGCAGCACTCCCAGCGTACCCCCTGCCACCGCGGCCCACCGCGCCACCGACAGGACGCGAGCGTCGCTGGCCCCGGGGTTCACGAACCCGCGATAGAGGTCCTGCGAGAGAGAGGTCGACAGCATGAAGAGGATGGCGTCGGCGGTGTTGACCTCGGTCGAGAAGACCGCGGCCAGGCCGAGGGCGCCCACGATCGGGGGGAGGTCGCGCACCAGCAGCGTCGGCAGGGCCAGCTCGTGGTTCGGCAGGTCGGGATGAAGGGTGCGAGCGATGATGCCCAACAGCACGGGGATGAAGGCGAAGACGATCAAGAGGAGGGCGTTGCCGCCGACGCCGATGCGCACCGTCCGGTCGTCCCGGGCCCCGTAGACCTTCTGTAGCAGGCCCGGCGAGACCACGAAAGCGGGGGCGAGCAGCGCCAGATAGATCCACCCCGAGCCGCCTCCCTGCCACAGGCTCCAATAGCCCTCCGTCGCGGGCGCGGCGGCCACCATCGCGCTCCACCCCCCGCCCGCGGAGAGGGCCAGCGGCAGCAGCACCGCGAACACCAGCAGCTCCACGACGAGCTGCACGGCATTGACCCAGGCGGAGGTGAGCAGACCGCCGGCGGTGAAGTAGGCGGTCATGACCACTCCGCCGAGGATGGAGCCGACGTAGCGCGGCACTCCCGCGACCGCGTGGAGCACGACCCCCATCGCGACGAGCTGGCCGGCCAGGATGGTGAGCGTGCCCACCCAGAGCAGCAGGGCGACGACGCCGCGCACACTCCGGGAGTATCGGTGCTCGAGGTAGTCGCCCACGGTGTGCAGGCCCTCTTCCTGGGCGATGCGCCGCATGCGAGGCCCCACGAAGAAGGCCAGGAAGACCGAGCCGATCGCCGCCGAGCCCACCCACCACCACGCGCTGAGGCCGTCCCGGTATCCCAGGCCCGCCGCCCCTACCGTCGATCCGGCGCCGATATTGGCGGCAACCATCGTCGAGAAGAGCAGGCCGGGGCCCAGCCGCCTTCCCGCCACGAAGAAGTCGCCGGCACTCTTCACGCGCCGTCCGATCCACAGGCCGAGGAGGATCTGCAGAGCGGAGTAGGCGAGGAGGAGGGCGAGGTGGAGGCTCATCGGGCCAAGGTTACACTGGAGCGCCCATGTCCGACGTGAAGGAGCGCGTCCTGCGCGCGGTGGACGGCCTGGCCGACGAGGTGGTGGCCTTCACGAGCGAGCTGGTGCGCATTCCCACGGTGAACCCGCCCGGAGAAGGCTACGAGGAGTGCGCCCGTCTGATCGGCGACCGGCTGAAGCGGGGCGGCCTGGCGGTGGAGTACCTCGCGGCCGAGGGCCGGCCCGAGCACACGACGTCGCACCCCCGCCTCAACGTGGTGGGGACGCGGCCCGGGAAGGCGAAGGGACCCGTCGTCCACTTCAACGGCCACTTCGACGTCGTCCCCGCCGGGGAGGGCTGGACGGTCGATCCCTTCGGGGGGAAGTCCGCGACGGGAAAGATCTGGGGTCGCGGCACCGGCGACATGAAGGCCGGCCTCGCCGCCGCCGTCTACGCCGTGGAGGCGCTGCGCCGGGCCGGAGTGGAGACCGCGGGGGCCGTCGAGGTCAGCGGCACGGTGGACGAGGAGAGCGGGGGGTTCGCGGGGATGGCTTTCCTCGCCGAGACCGGCCGCATCGCGAAGGGCCGCACCGACTACGTCATCATCCCCGAGCCGCTGGGCGTCGACCGGATCTGCATCGGCCACCGCGGTGTGTGGTGGTTCGAGGTCGCGCTGCGGGGACGGATCGCGCACGGGAGCATGCCCTTTCTCGGCGTCAGCGCGATCGACCACATGGGCGCGCTGCTCGAGGCCGTCCGCGCCGAGCTGCAGCCCGTTCTGGCCATGCGGCGCACCGCGATGCCGGTCGTGCCCGAGGCCGCGGGGCGAGCCACCCTCAACGTCAACGCGGTGGTGGGGGGGCAGGCGGCCGACGGCATCCAGACTCCCTGCGTGGCCGACCGTTGCCGCGCCATTTTCGACCGGCGCTTCCTCATCGAAGAGGGCCTCGACGGCGCTCGGGCCGAGGTGGGGGCACTCCTCGAGACGCTGGCCGCACGCATCCCCGGCTTCCAGTACGAGGTGAGGGACCTGATGATCGTCCACCCCGTGCGCACGCCCGACGGCTCGCCGCTGGTGGCGGCGCTCGGCCGCGCCATCGCCGTGGTGCGCGGGCGCGAGGCGGCGCTCGTCGCCAGCCCCGGCACCTACGACCAGAAGCACGTGGCCCGCATCGCGGGTGTCGAGCACTGCGTGGCCTACGGCCCCGGGGTACTGGAGCTGGCCCACCAGCCCGACGAGTGGTGCGGTGTGGAGGACCTCGTGGATTCGACGAAGGTCCTGGCCCTCGCCGCGCTGGAGCTGGCGGGCTGAGCGGCCGGCGCGGGCCGTCGCCGCGCCCGCGGCCCCGCCAGCACGGCGCCGCCCGCACCTTGACGTCATGATGCGGATCGCATACATTCGAATACATGAAGGACTCCGTCATCACCGTGCGGCTCCCTCGGGCCACGCGCCGGCGGATCGAGATGCTGGCCCAACGCGAGGGTCGATCTCTGTCGCAGCTCGTGGAGCGCCTCATCGCTCGGGGGATGGGTGGCGACGAGACGGCTCCCGTCGGCGGGAGGCGTCGACGGGCGCGGCCTCTGGCCGGCATCCTGCGAGGTACCCGGGTTCCGACGC
>Ga0210378_10000443_pt1 | contig 20971 bp, 13 predicted proteins | sample PLM1_60_b1redo_FD_155465 | JGI IMG/M metagenome (GOLD analysis project Ga0210378, IMG submission 155465) | Groundwater sediment microbial communities from an aquifer in East River, Colorado, USA - PLM1_60_b1 redo | ecosystem: Environmental > Terrestrial > Soil > Riparian zone | place: USA: East...
CCAGCAGCTGCTCGGCCACTGCATGCAGCCGCCGGGTCGGGTCCGGGCCCGACCCCACCGCAGGGATGAGGCTCCAGCGGCCGGCGGCCGCCGGGGGGCCGCCCCGGCTGGGTATCGGCGGGCCGCGGCGGCCGTAGCGGCGGCTGGGCGCGCGGCGGCGGTTCGCGGGGCGGGACCCGCCGGTGACCAGCGCCCGCAGCGGGACGAGGGTGTCGTTGGTGACCAGGCCGGCCCAGACCAGCTCCCAGACGGCCAGCAGCAGCTCGCTGTCGTTCATCGACCCGACCGCGTCCGAGAGCTGGCGGAAGAACATCGCCCCCCGCCCGGCCAGCGCCTCCCTGACGCGCCCGGCCAGTGGCGACAGCTCGACCGGCAGCGGCTCGGGCAGCAGCAGCGGCGCACCCTCGGCCAGGTACAGGCTCACCCAGCCGTCGTCGGAGCCGAGCGCCCCGGCCCCGGCCCATACGACCTCGCCTGAGGCGCAGAGCTGATCGAGCAGGCCCGGGTGGTAGCCGGGCAGGCGGGCGGCAAGCACCTGCCGCTCGAGGGCCGAGGCCGGCACGGCGGCCCCCTGGAGCTGCTCGACCACCCGGAACAGGGCGTCCAGGTCGGCCGACCGCGGCCCGGCCGGACCCACCCCCTGCCAGGCGGCCAGGAACCGGGCCAGTGCCTCCTGCGGGACCGGCTCCACCTCCTTGCGCAGGGCGGCCAGGGAGCGGCGGCGGAGCCGGCGCAGCACCTCGGCGTCCAGCCACTCCCGGCCCGACCCGCCGGGACGGAACTCGCCCTGCACCACCCGCCCGGCCGCCGCCAGCCGGGCCATGGTCTGCTCGACCACCGCCACCCCGAGGCCGAGCCGGCGGGCCGGGTCGGCGGCCAGGAACGGCCCGTGGGTTCGGGCGTAGCGAGCCAGCAGGTCGCCGACGGGGTCGGCCACCGGCTCGAGGAACACCTGCGGCACCCCGACCGGGGGCGCCACCCCGAGCCCGTCGCGCAGGCGGGCGACGTCCTCGATGGCCGCCCAGCGTTCCTGGCCGCCGACCCGCAGCCGCAGCGCCCTCCGCGACCCCTCCAGCTCGGCCAGCCACCCGGCAGCGACAGCGGGATCGAGGCTGCGGGCGGTCACCTCCTGCACGGTCAGGTCGCCGAGCAGCCGCAGGGCGTCGTGCAGCCCGTCGGGGTCGCGGACCTTGCGCTCCGGGGTGAGCAGCTGCAGCTCCAGCTCCAGGTCGGCCAGGGCGACCTGGTCGATCAGGTCGCGAAGCTCCTCGCGGCCCAGCAGCTCGGCCAGGACCGACCGGTCCAGCGACAGGGCCTGGGCCCGCCGCTCGGCCAGGGGTGCGTCGCCCTCGTACATGAAGGCGGCCACGTAGCCGAACTGCAGCGAGCTGGCGAACGGGGACGGGAACGGGGTGTCGACCTCGACCACGCGCACCTGGCGGCTGGCCACCTGGGCCATCAGCTCCTTGAGGCCTGGCAGGTCGAACACGTCCTGCAGGCACTCGCGCATGGTCTCCAGCACCACCGGGAACGACCCGTACTTGGAGGCGACCTGGAGCAGGCCGGCGCTGCGCTGGCGCTGCTGCCACAGCGGAGTCCGCTGGCCGGGCCGGCGCCTTGGCAGCAGCAGGGCCCTGGCCGCGCACTCGCGGAAGCGGCTGGCGAACAGCGCCGAGCCGCCGACCTCGCCAACCACCAGGTCCTCGATCTCGTCGGGGTCGAACAGGATCGACTCGCCGGTCGGGGCCTCGTCGGCCTCGGGGAGCCGCACCACCACCCCGTCGTCGGTGTACATGGTCTGGACCTCCAGGCCGAGGCGCTCGCGGACCCTGGCCTCGATGGCCTGGGCCCAGGGGGCGTGGACCTGGGCCCCGAACGGCGAGTGCACGCAGACCCGCCAGTCGCCCAGCTCGTCACGGAAGCGTTCGACCAGGATGGTGCGGTCGTCGGGCAGCACCCCGGTCGCCTCCCGTTGCTCGTCCAGGTAGGCGACCAGGTTCTGGGCGGCGAAGTCGTCAAGGCCGGCCGCCCGGAGCCGGTCGAGCCGTGCCGCCGGCGTCAGGTCGCCCAGCTCGCGCAAGAACCCCCCGAGGGCCCGGCCCAGCTCGACCGGCCGCCCGAGCATGTCGCCGTGCCAGAACGGCAGCTTGCCCGGCTGGCCGGGGGCCGGGGTGACCAGCACCCGGTCGTGGGTGATGTCCTCGATCCGCCAGCTGGAGGCGCCGAGGGTGAACACCTCGCCGGCCCGGGACTCGTAGACCATCTCCTCGTCCAGCTCGCCGACCCGGGTGGCGCGCTCCCCGACCAGGTAGACGCCGAACAGGCCGCGGTCGGGGATGGTGCCGCCGGAGGTCACGGCCAGCCGCTGCGCCCCTGGCCGGCCGACCAGCCGCCCGTCGACCCGGTCCCAGTTCAGGCGGGGGCGGAGCTCGGCGAACTCGTCGGACGGGTAGCGGCCGGAGAGCATGTCCAGGACGCTGTCCAGGGCGCTGCGGGGCAGCTCGGCGAAGGGCGCGGCCCGGCGGACCAGGGCTTCGAGGTCCTCGACGGTCCAGTCGTCCATGGCGGCCATGGCCACCACCTGCTGGGCGAGCACGTCGAGCGGGTTGCGCGGGTAGCGCATGGCCTCGATGGCCCCGGCCCGCATGCGCTCGACCACCACCGCGCTCTCGACCAGGTCGCCGCGGAACTTGGGGAACACGATGCCGCGGCTGACCGCGCCGACCTGGTGCCCGGCCCGGCCGATGCGCTGCAGGCCCGACGCGACCGAGCTGGGCGACTCCACCTGGACGACCAGGTCGACGGCGCCCATGTCGATGCCGAGCTCCAGCGAGCTGGTGGCGACCACCGCGGGCAGGCGTCCGGCCTTGAGGTCCTCCTCGATCTCGGTGCGCTGCTCCCGGCTGACCGAGCCGTGGTGGGCGCGGGCCAGCTCCTCGCCGGCCAGCTCGTTCAGGTTGGCGCAGAGCCGCTCGGCCAGGCGGCGGGAGTTGGCGAACACGATGGTGGAGCGGTGGGCGCGGATCAGCTCGACCAGCCGCTCGTCGATGTGGGGCCAGATGCTGGACCGGTCGGGCACGCCGGACGCGGACCCGCTGGCCGGGTCGGTCGACTCCTCGCCGATGGCCGCCATGTCCTGGACCGGGACCACCACCGACAGGTCGAAGGCCTTCTCGCTTGGCGGGGCGACCACCGTGACCGGGCGGGAGCCGCCCAGGTAGCGGGCCACCTCGTCCAGGGGGCGCACGGTGGCCGACAGGCCGATCCGGCGGGCCGGGCGCTCCAGCAGCTCGTCCAGCCGCTCCAGGCTGAGGGCCAGGTGGGCGCCGCGCTTGGTCGCCACCACCGAGTGGACCTCGTCGACGATCACCGTGTCGATGCTGGCCAGGGCCTCGCGGGCCCTGGAGGTGAGCAGCAGGAACAGCGACTCGGGGGTGGTGATCAGGATGTCGGGCGGATGGGCGGGGAAGCGGCGGCGGGTCTCGGCCGGGGTGTCGCCGGTGCGCATGCCGACGCTGAGGTCGGGCAGGGGGAGGTCGAGGCGGGCCGCGGCCGCCCGCAGCCCGGCCAGCGGCGCCCTGAGGTTGCGCTCGATGTCGGCGGCAAGGGCCTTGAGCGGGGACACGTACAAGACCCGGAGCCGTTGTCGTTCCGGCACCGGCGGGGCCGAGGCCAGCTGGTCGATGGCGGACAGGAACGCGGCCAGGGTCTTGCCCGATCCGGTGGGCGCCACCACCAGGACGTCCTGTTCCTCGGCGAGCGCGTCCCAGGCGCCGACCTGCGCCTGGGTGGGCGTGGCAAACGCGCCCTGGAACCATGCCCGGGTCAGGGCCGAGAACCGCCCGATCCCGCCGGGCGTTTGCGCTGCCGTCACCTGCCTATGCTAGTGCCGCACCCCGACAGCGTGCCTATGGAGCGGCGTGCCTGGGGTGGCACACTGGACCGTACGAGCGTCTCGGTGCCGAGGGTGATGAACATGGGCTGGTTCGAACGACCGGAGTTCGGCGCCAACGTCGGGCTGATCGACGAGATCTACCGGCAGTACCTGGACAATCCCGAGTCGGTGAGCCCTGCCTGGCGGGAGTTCTTCACCGAGAACGAGCCCAACGAGGCCAAGGCGCCACCGGAGGCCCAGGCGCCACCGGAGGCCCAGGCGCCACCGGAGGCCGAGGAGGCCCGGGCGCCCCGCGAGCCGGCCGCTCCGGCGACCCCGCAGGAGGCCCGGCCCGCCAAGCCATCCACGCCGGCCGAGCCGCGCCAGGCCCCGGCGGCCAGGGCCGAGGGCTCGGCCGCCCCCAGGCCCGCCGCCCCGGCCTCCAAGCGCCAGGCCGCGGGCACGGCGGCGGCCGAGGGGGACGGCAAGGGGGCGGCCGAGGACCTGGTGCCGCTGCGGGGGGCGGCGGCCAGGATCGTGGAGGCGATGGAGGCCAGCCGGGCCGTCCCCACCGCCACCTCGGTGCGCACCGTGCCGGCCAGGCTGCTGGAGGTCAACCGCAGCGTGCTCAACGGGCACCTGCAGCGGCGCCAGGGCGGCAAGGTCAGCTTCACCCACATGATCGCCTACGCGGTGGTCAGGGCGCTGGACACGGTGCCGGTGATGACCACCGTGTACCGGGAGGTCGACGGCAGGCCCAACGCCGTCCGTCCCGGGCACGTCAACCTCGGCCTGGCCGTCGACACCAGGCGCCCCGACGGGTCGCGGACCCTGCTGGTGCCCAACATCAAGCAGGCCGACACGCTCGACTTCGCCGGCTTCGTGCGCGCCTACGAGGAGATCGTCGCCAGGGTCAAGGCCAACAAGCTGACCGTCAAGGACTTCGCCGACACCACCCTGACCATCACCAACCCGGGAACCATCGGCACCGTGCTGTCGGTCCCCCGGCTGATGGCCGGCCAGTCGGCCATCATCGGCGTCGGCGCGATCGGCTACCCGGCCGAGTACCAGGGGTCCGACCCCCAGAGCCTGGCCGACATGGGCATCGGCAAGGTCGTCACCCTGACCTCGACCTACGACCACCGGGTGATCCAGGGGGCCGAGAGCGGCGAGTTCCTGGCCCGGATGCACCGGCTGCTGCTCGGCGAGGACGACTTCTACGCCGACCTGTTCGCCAGCATGACCGTGCCGTACGTGGCGGTGCAGTGGCACAAGGACGAGAAGCCCGGCCAGGACTCGCTGGAGGCGGTCGAGAAGCAGGCCCACGTGCTCCAGCTGATCAACCTGTACCGGGTCAGGGGCCACCTGATCGCCAACCTCGACCCGCTGAAGGCCAAGCCGCCCCAGATGCATCCCGAGCTCGACCCGGCCAGCTACGGCTTCACCATCTGGGACCTGGAGCGCCGCTTCGTCACCGGTGGGCTGGCGGGCCGGCGGGAGCTGCCGCTCGGCGAGATCCTGCACCTGCTGCGCGACGCCTACTGCCGCACCGGCACCGTCGAGTACATGCACAACTCCCACACCGACGAGAAGCAGTGGATCCAGGAGCACGTCGAGGGCGTCCACCACGAGCTGCCCAAAGAGGACCACCTCCAGATCCTCCACAAGCTGGCCGAGACCGAGGCGTTCGAGCGCTTCCTGCACAACAAGTACACCGGCCACAAGCGGTTCAGTCTCGAGGGGGCCGAGAGCCTGATCCCCATGCTCGACGCGGTCCTCGACAAGGCCGCCGACGCCGGCATGGAGGGCACGGTCATCGGCATGAGCCACCGCGGCCGGCTGAACGTGCTGGCCAACACCGTCGGCAAGAGCTACGGGGAGATCTTCGGCGAGTTCGAGGGCAACCTCGACCCGACCCTCACCCAGGGCTCGGGCGACGTGAAGTACCACCTGGGCGCCGTCGGCAAGCACGTCGCCCGCTCCGGCAAGGAGGTGCGGGTCGAGGTCGCCTCCAACCCCAGCCACCTGGAGGCGGTCAACCCGGTGGTCGAGGGCATCGCCAGGGCCAGGCAGGACCAGCTCGACCGGGGCGAGGAGGCGCCGGTCCTGCCCATCCTGCTCCACGGCGACGCCGCCTTCGCCGGCCAGGGCGTTGTCGCCGAGACCCTCAACCTGTCCCAGCTGCGCGGCTACCGCACCGGCGGCACGGTCCACATCGTGGTCAACAACCAGGTCGGGTTCACCACCAGCCCCGACTACGGCCGCTCCTCGACCTACGCCACCGACGTGGCCAAGATGATCCAGGCGCCGATCTTCCACGTGAACGGCGACGACCCGGAGGCCTGTGTGCGCGTGGCCCGGCTCGCCTTCGACTTCCGGCAGGCGTTCAAGAAGGACGTCGTCATCGACATGTGGTGCTACCGGCGTTACGGCCACAACGAGGCCGACGAGCCGTCGTTCACCCAGCCGCTGATGTACGAGCGGATCAAGGCCAGGCGACCGGTCCGCAAGCTCTACACCGAGGCGCTGGTCAACCGGGGCGACCTGTCGATCGAGGACGCCGAGCGGTCGCTGGAGGAGTTCCGCCAGCGTCTGCAGCAGGCCTTCGACGACACCCACGGCGAGGAGGACAGCCAGGTGGCCAAGGTCGAGCTGGAGCGGCCGGCCCCGATGGCCGCCGACCCGGCCGTCGACACCACCGTCGACCGGGCCACCCTCGACCAGCTCCTGGTCCGGCTGACCACGGTCCCCGACGGCTTCCATGTCCATCCCAAGCTGACCAGGTGGCTGGAGCAGCGGGCCGGCGCGCTGGAGCGCAACGCCGTCGACTGGGCGCTCGGGGAGGCGCTGGCCTGCGGCTCGCTGCTCCAGGAGGGCCGCACCATCCGCCTGTCCGGGCAGGACACCCGGCGGGGCACCTTCAGCCAGCGCCACTCGGTCCTGGTCGACCAGACCAACGGCGAGCAGTACGCCCCGCTGGCCAACCTGGGCGAGGGTCAGGGCAGGTTCTTCGTCTACGACAGTCTGCTCAGCGAGTTCGCGGCCATGGGCTTCGAGTACGGCTACTCGGTCGCCAACCCGGACGCGCTGGTGCTGTGGGAGGCGCAGTTCGGCGACTTCGTCAACGGCGCCCAGATCATCGTCGACCAGTTCATCTCGGCCGCCGAGGACAAGTGGGGGCAGCGGTCCAGCCTCGTCCTGCTGCTCCCCCACGGGTTCGAGGGCCAAGGCCCCGAGCACTCCAGCGCCCGGCTGGAGCGCTTCCTTGACCTGGCCGCCGAGGACAACATGCAGGTCGCCTACCCGTCGACCCCGGCCCAGTACTTCCATCTGCTGCGCCGCCAGGCCATGCGGGCCAACCGCAAGCCGCTGATCGTGATGACCCCCAAGTCGCTGCTCCGGCTGCCCGCGGCCCGCTCCACCGCCGAGCAGCTGACCGGGGGCCAGTTCCACGAGGTGCTGCCCGACCCCGAGCAGCCGTCGCCCGACCGGGTCGGCAGGGTCCTGCTCTGCAGCGGCAAGGTCTACTACGACCTGGCCAAGCGGCGCGCCGACGCCGGTCTCGACCAGGTGGCCCTGGTCCGGGTGGAGCAGCTGTACCCGTTCCCGGCGCAGGCGCTGCGGGCGCAGCTCGACGCCTACCCCAACGCCGATCGGCGCAGCTGGGTCCAGGAGGAGCCCGAGAACATGGGCGCCTGGCGGTACGTGCGCCTCAAGGCCGAGGAGGAGCTGGGGGTGCGGCTGGAGCTTGCCGGCCGCGACGAGGGGGCGGCCCCGGCGGCCGGCAGCCCGACCCTGCACCAGCAGGAGCAGCAGGAGCTACTCGACCGCGCGTTCGCCGGGCTTTAAGGTAGGCGGCACCCTGATCCGCGACCAAGGAGGTGCCGCCATGAAGGTGCGGGACGTGGCGAGCAGCGCCGTGGTCGCGGTGGGTCCGGCCCAGTCGCTGCGGGAGGCGACCCAGCTGATGGCCAAGCACGGGGTGGGCTCGGCCGTGGTCCAGGACGCCGAGATGCTCATCGGCATCCTGACCGAGCGCGACGTGCTGAACGCGGTCGCGGCGGCGTCCGACCCCGAGACGGTCAGCGTCGAGCAGATCATGACCTCCGACGTCGTCACCGTCGGCCCCGACTGGGACCTGGTCGAGGCGGCCGGGGTGATGGCCCGCCGCCGCATCCGGCACCTGGTGGTCTACGAGGGCGGCCAGCTCCTTGGGGTCCTGAGCGTCCGCGACGTCCTTCCCGCCCTGCTGCCAGAGTAGCCGGCGGCGCCGTGGCCAGCCGGGCCGGGCCAGCCGGGCGCGTGCTCGGCGACCTGGTGCTCGCCGATCACCACTGTCACAGCCTGCTCGCCACCTGGGCGCGCAGCGGCGGCGGCCAGTGGCCGGCCTGGCGCGGGAGCTTCACCACCGCCGCCAGGCTGGCCAGCCTGGCCAGGGACGTGCCAGGGCTGCTCGGCTACCGCCATTTCCTGATCGCCCTTGCCGACCTGCTCGAGGTCACCCCGGAACCGGGCCGTCCGGTCTCCGAGCGTTCCGGCGCCGGTTCCCCGGTCTCCTCCGGCGAGGAGCTGGAGCGGCTGGTGGTGGCCAGTCGGGACGAGCTGGCCGGGGCCGACCCGGCCGGGTACCTGCGGTTGCTGCTCGACCATGCCGGCACGGCCGCCCTGCTGGTCGACACCGGGTCCGGCGGCGACAAGGTCCTCAAGGTCCCGGAGCTGGAACGGGCCGCCGACCGGCCGGTGCACGAGATCGTCCGGCTGGAGGCGCTGGCCGAGGAGCTGCTCAGGCAGGGCGCCCCGACCGCCCGCTCGCTGGCCCGCTTCCTCGGCGGCTTCGAGGAACGGGTGGGCACGGCCATGGAGCGCGGCGTGGTGGCGCTCAAGTCGATCGCCGCCCACCGGGGCGGGCTGTGGCTGTTCACCGAGTCCAGCCAGGCCGACCGCCGCCGCGCCTTCTCGAACCTGGACAAGGCCGCCCAGGCGGCGAGGTTCGACGACCCGGTGCTGCTGCCGTTCCTGGTCAGGCGGGCGGCCGAGCTGGCCGCGACCCGCCAGGTGCCGCTCCAGTTCCATACCGGCCTCGGCGACGAGGACGTGTACCTCCCCCACGCCGACCCGGCCCTGCTCTGGCCGATGCTGCGCGACCCACGCACCGAGGACTGCCCGGTGGTGCTGCTCCACTGCTATCCCTACGTCGGCAGCGCCGCCTCCCTGGCCGGCACCTACCCGCAGGTGCACATGGACCTTTCGCTGGCCGTCTCCCTGGCCGAGCCGGTCGCGGTCCGGATGGTGTCGGAGGCGCTCGGGCTGTGCCCTCCCGGCAAGCTGCTGGCCGGCTCCGGCGGCCACTCCTTTCCGGAGGCGTACTGGTGGGGGGCGACCGTCTGGCGAAGAGCGCTGGCACGGGTCCTGCGAACCGAGGTCGAGGTGGGCGGCCTCGACGAGGCGGCCGCCCGGGACACGGCACGGCGCATCCTGGCCACCAACGCCACCCGCCTGTACCGGCTCTGACAGCAGCCCCGCTAGGACGGCGCGAACCGCAGCAGCAGCCAGCTGCCGTCGCGCCTGACCAGGGTGCAGCGGTAGACGGCGGCTGCGGTTCCCTTGACCGCCCTGACGTGCCGGCCGGTCCTGGTCACCAGCCGGGCCGGGGAGCGGCCGAGCCGGGCGATCACCACCCAGCTGCCGTTGCCAGGCCGGTAGGCGTTGAACACCTTGACCGGCAGGCGCAGGCCGTCGAGGCGGCGGTCGGAGCGGCGTAGCCCCGCGATCTCGGCCCGGTCCTTGGCCAGGCCGGGGGCCCCCGGCGCGTAGACCGACGCCAGCAGGTGTGGATCGCGTTCGCGCAGGGCGATCTCGCGCAACAGCATCAGCTCCCTGAAGCGGGCGACGACCTTGTCCCTGACCAGCACGGCGGGGCGGGCGGAGTCGGCCACCGGCGTCTCCGGCTCCGGGTCGGTGGCCGGGGTCTCCCCGGATGCTCTGGTCGCGACCACCCCGAGGGTGCCGGCGGCGAACAGGCTCACCAGGACGACGGCGACGAAGGTCAAGCCGACGGCGCTTTCGGCGCTCGCACGGCTCGACGACGGATCAGTATCGGTCTGCATGCCAGGGATTGACGCTCGCGGCGCTCCGGCATGCTACGACGCGGACAAACCCTTGACAATCGCTCGGCCGAGCCGATCAGGCCGAACCGGCGGGGTCGCCTATCCGGGAACAGCGCGGCCTGAGCGGTCCAACGACGCCTCGGCCTGCCGGCCTTCGAGGCGCCGTTCCGCGGCCAGGCGGCCGAGCTCGACCTCGTCGTGGACGACGAACCGCATCGCTGCGGCGAGGCCCTTGTGACCGGCCTGTTCGGCGACCAGGCGGTGCATCTGCTGGGCGACCAGCCGGTAGCTGGGGTGCCCCTGGGGGGTGGAGCGCAGCTCGGCCAGGTGCAGCAGCTCACGGGCGTTCATGGTCATGGCGAACCGGACCCGGTGGGCGAGGCCGACCGCGTAGGCGGCCTGGGCCGGGAAGCGGGGCCGCAGCGCCCGGTACAGCTCGGCGGACTCCCCCATGGCGCCCCGGAACCGCTCGGCCAGGCCGGCCTCGGCGAGGTCGGCGGGCAGGTCGTAGCCGAGGTCGGGGGTGAGCGGCTGCCAGACGATCGTGCACATCCGGTGTCGCTGCAGGTCGCGGAAGGCGCCGTAGTCGGCGACCACGTCGAAGGTGTAGACGGCCCGCTCGAATGCCCGGCCGGGGCGGTGGCGGCGGTTGCGCCGCCGCCCAACATAGGCGGCCAGCAGCCGGGCCCGCTCGTCGGCCCCGAGCCTGGCCACCCGGGCGGCCACCTCGGCCTCGCCAACGCCGAGGTGCGGGTAGGCGATCGCGGTGAGCACCTTGTCCTCGCCGGCCGGGTCGAACTCGGTGAGCTGGACCGACGGTCCGGGCTGCTCGGCCGGGGGCGCCTGGCCGAGCACCGCCTCGACCACCTTGGCGGTCTCGTCGGCCGTCTCGGCCAGGTAGCGGGACCAGGCCACGCCCCGGTCCTCGCGGTCGACCCGGACGAGGAACGCCGGGATCACCTGACGCAGCTCCTCCAGCAGCAGGTCGGCGTAGGCACGGGCCTCGGGGAGGGCGCTGGCGCGCAGGCGCAGCAGCAGCGCCTCGTAGGCCTGGCCGGTGGCGAAGATGCCGAGGTTGGAGGTGGTGGCGGCGGGCAGCAGCCCGCGCAGCCCGTCCAGCGCCCTGGCCTTGACCGCCCGCTTCCAGGCGGCCTCGCTCGACCCCGGCTCGTGGGGGACGACCCGGGCCAGGTGGTCGGTCAGCGCCGGCAGCAGCTCGGCGTAGGTGGCGAACAACCCGTCCATCACCCGCCGGTAGGTGGGGCCGAGGTCGCTGGCGTCGACGTCCGGGTCCAGGTGGTAGCGCCAGCGGCCGCCCGGCCGGTCGCCGTAGGACACATACCGGGTCGACTGCTCCAGGTAGGCGGCCAGCCGGCCCCACTCCAGCAGCTTGGTGAGCAGGTTGGAGGCCTGCTCGCAGGCCACGTGGGCGCCGCCCAGCTGCGCGACGGAGTCGTCTCCGTATTCCTGGAACACGCGCTCGTACAATGCCTCGGCTCTTGCCACGCCGACCTGGCTCGCCTGATCGACCGGGGGGGCGGCAAGCGCCCCACCGGACTCCTCTTGCTCCACCTGGTCGGCGAACTCGTCGAGGAACAGGCGGCGCAGGGTCTTGCCCGAGCGGGAGTAGCGGGCGAACAGGGCGCCCTTCACCGTCTCGGGCAGGTTGCGCAGCGCGAACACGGGCCGGTGGAGGTTGGTGAAGTAGGGGGCGAGGCGGGCCTGCTCGGCCTCGGTGAGCTCCTCGACCCAGTAGGGGGTCATGCCAGCCCCAGCAGCGGCTCGAGGCCGACGGTCAGCCCGGCCCTGCCGGCCACCTCCCGCACGGCCAGCAGCACCCCTGGCATGAACGAGGACCGGTCGAGCGAGTCGTGGCGCAGCGTCAGGACCTCCCCCTGGCCGCCGAAGATGACCTCCTGGTGGGCGACCAGCCCGGGCAGGCGGACCGAGTGGACCCGCACCCCGTCGACCTCGCCGCCCCTGACCCCGGGCACCGACTCGCTGCCGGCGGGGGCGCCGGCCGCCTCGCGGCGGGCGGCGGCGATCGTCCTGGCGGTGCGCAGGGCCGTGCCCGACGGGGCGTCGGCCTTGCCCTGATGATGCAGCTCGATGACCTCGGCGGCCGGGTAGAAGCGCCCGGCGACGGCCGCGAAGTGCATGGCCAGCACCGCCCCGAGGGCGAAGTTGGGCGCCCAGACGGCGTTGCCGTGATCGGCCTTGCCGGCCATCGCGGCCAGGTCGTCCATGACCTCGGGCGGCAGCCCGGTGGTCCCGGAGACGAGGTGGACCCCCGACGCCAGCAGCCCCTCGACGGCGGCGGCGGTCGCCTCGGGCCGGGAGAAGTCGACCACCACCTCGGCGTCGGCGGCCAGCAGGTCGGACAGGTGCTCGCCGATCGACAGCTCCTCGGGGGCCTCCGGCACCAGGTCGCGCAGCTGGAGGCCGACGGCGGTCTCGCGGGCGACCACCGCGGCCAGCTCAAGGTCGGGTGCCGCCAGCACCGCCCGGCAGGTCGCCCGCCCCATCCGACCGGTCGCCCCCAGCACCCCGACCCGCACTGGCCGTCTCCTCCCGCTCGCCCTGCCGACCGGACGCAGGATAGCTCCTCCCCCCCGATGACGGCCCCTGCTTGCGGCCCGCCGGTTTGGTTAGGCTGTTGCCATGCTGGATCTGGTGGACAACGAGGCCGTTGTGCTGGCCGTGCTCGGCGACCGCTACCGGCTGCCGGTCGAGCAGCTGGTACCCGGCCAGGTCGCCGTGACCGAGACGCCCCATCCGAGCATGCCGGTCCGCGCCCTGACCCGCCGGGGCGGCGCCGTGGTCGGGGTCGTCCCCAGGTGGAGCCGGCTGCTCCGCGAGCACCTGCGAGGCCCCGCGACCATCCTGCCCAGCCTCGAGGCGGTCGCCGCCGCCATCCCCGGGCACCTCTTCTCTGGGGTCGCCCGCACCGGGGTCGCCATCCCGCCGCCGTCAGTTGAGGTCGCCGTCGTGGATGCCACCGACCCCCGGCTGCCCAGCTGGGTGATCGGCCACTTCACCGGTGAAGCCTGGATCGTTCTCGGGGAGGACGGCGAGGTGCTGTCGACCGCGGTGCTCAAGCGCTACGACGACCGGCTCCGGGAGATCTCGGTCGGCACCTCCGAGGCGGCCCGCGGCCGGGGCCTGGCCAAGGCCGTGGTCGCCGCCGCCGCCCGGGCCGTGCTCGCCGAGGGCCGGGCCGTCCTCTACAACCACGACCCCGACAACCATGCCTCGGCCCGGGTCGCCGAGTCGGTCGGCCTGTACGAGTTCGGCCGCTACCACGCGGTCGTCTCCGACCGCCACCTCACCACCGTCCAGCCGGAGGGATCAACCTCTACTTGAGGATCACTCCGGATCGCTGGACCCGGGCGGTCGTACAGTGGGGGGATGGCGATGCGGCGGACCAATCTCGGATTGCTGGTCGTGCTGGTGGTGACGCTGGTCAGCGGTGGGCTGGCGTTTGCCGCCGGGACCGGGTGGGCGCGGCCGGTGGTGGTCGGGCACGGGCTGGCCGGGTTGGCGGTGCTGGTGCTGGCGCCCTGGAAGTCGGTGATCGTGCGGCGAGGGCTGACCAGGCGGAGCGGCCCCGGCCGCTGGGTCTCGGTGGCGTTCGGGATCATGGTGCTGCTCGCGGTGGCGGCCGGGCTGGGCCACGCGACCGGCCTGCTGATCACGGTCGGGCCGGTCAGCGCCATGCAGCTCCATGTCGGCGCGGCCCTGGTCGCGGTGCCCCTGCTGGCCTGGCACACCGCCGCCCGCGGGGTCCGGGCGCGGCGCACCGACCTGTCCCGGCGGGCCCTGCTTCGGGCCGGGGCGGTGGCCGGCGGCGCCGGGCTGCTGCTGCTGGCCGTTGAGGGCGCCACCCGGCTGGCCGGCCTGCCAGGCGCCCGCCGCCGCTTCACCGGCTCGCTCCCGGTGTCCGGGTCGCTCCCGGCGGGCGGAGCCAGGGGGGTGGACCCGGGACAGATCCCGGTGACCCAGTGGCTGGACGACCGGGTGCCGGTCCTCGACCCGGACAGCTGGCGGCTGCGGGTCCGGCTCGGGGGCGCGACCCGCGACTGGACCTATCAGGAGCTGGCCGGCTTCGGCGACCGGGTCGAGGCGGTGCTGGACTGCACCGGCGGGTGGTACGCGCCGGCGCGGTGGGAGGGCGTCAGGCTGGACCGGCTGCTCCCCGCCGGCGGCACCGGCGGCAGCGTGGTCGTCGTATCCCGGACCGGCTACCGGCGACGCCTGCCGCTGGCCGACGCCGGCAGCCTGCTGCTCGCCACCCGTCTGCAGGGCCGCCCGCTGAGCGCCGGCCACGGCTTCCCGGCCCGCCTGGTCGCCCCTGGCCGGCGTGGCTTCTGGTGGGTGAAGTGGGTGACCTCGATCGAGGTCGACGCCGGCCCCTGGTGGCGGCAGCCGCCGTTCCCGCTCACCTGAAAGAGGCCGGATGCAACCTTCTGCCCGCCCTCGGGGGTCAAGTCGGCAGAGGGCAAGGAGACACCGTGGCCGTCGACCAGGTCGAGTTCCGGGAGCTCTTCGCCAGCCAGTACACGCGGCTGTGCTGGCTGGGCCTGCTGCTGACCGGCGACAGGGCCGAGGCCGAGGAGCTGGCCCAGGAAGCCCTGGCGCGGACCTGGTGGCGCTGGGCGGTGCACCGCCCGGACGACCCGGCCGCCTACGCGCGCAAGGTCCTGCTCAACCGCCGCCGCTCGCTGCTGCGCCGGGCCGGCGTCGAGGCCCGGTTCCTGGCCCGGACCAGGGCCGAGCCGGTCCCGCCACCCGGCGAGGAGGCGATGGTCCTCTGGCAGGCCGTCCAAGGCCTGCCGCCCCGCCAGCGGGCCGTGCTGGTGCTCCGGTTCCACGAGGATCTCACCGAGGTCGAGGTCGCCCGGCTGCTCGGCCTGCCCCTTGGCAAGGTCAAGTCGCTGGCCCATCGCGGCCTGGCCCGGCTGCGCGAGCGACTCGGCTCACCCGACCTCGACCCGGCCACCCCCACCCGGAGGGAGGCGCGATGACGCAAGGACCGCAGCTCGAGGACCGTCTCCGTGCCGCCCTCCGCCGCCCCGAGGGCTCCCGGTGGCCCGACGAGCACGGGGCCTTCGACCAGTTCCTCCGCCGCCGCGCCCGCCGCGGCCGCAGCCTCGCCGCCCGGGCCGGCGTGGCCCTGGTCGTCGCCCTGGCCCTGGCCGCCGTCACGCCCCGGCTGCTCCCCAGCGGCCCGGCCGGCCCGGTGACCCCGCCGGGCCGGGTGGTGCGGGCGCCGGCCGGCGGCTTCGAGGTCGCCGTGCCGGCCGGCTGGACGGACCTGGGCCGGGATCGAAGGATCTTCTTCCCTGGAAAGGACACCGGCTCCGGGGTCGGTCTCCGGCCGATGCGGAGGGCCCCCGACACCAGGGTGTTTGTCTACACGGCCATCCTGAGCCCCGCCCAGTACCCGGGGATCGAGCCGGGCGGCGACCCCGACCCTTCGGTCACCGCCGACCCGACGACCAGGAGGTTCGACGACGCCGGCAGCCCCCTCGGCCGGGCGCGCCGGCCGGACGGCCGGCCGTACGTGTGGCGGACCCGGCTGGCACCGCACGAGGTGGCCGAGTACGCGGTCGCCTGGCCCTATCGGTGCCGCCCGGGCGAGGCCTGCCCGCCGGCCGCCCGCTGGCGGGTCCTGCTCGTCCACGGGCTGAGCGCCGAGGGGCCGCCACCCGGCAGCGGGTCCTCGAGGTGGTGCGGCGCATCGTCGAGACGGCCCGCCCAGTCACCAACGCCCTGCCCGGCGGCGGCGCACCGGGGCTGGTCGACCAGGGGGTCCCGCCGGTCAAGGGCCGCTGGCTGCTCGGGACCGGCGGCAGCGGCCAGGGCGCCTGGCAGGCGTACGTCCGCCAGGGCGGCTCCGAGGAAATCGAGGACGGTTTCGAGCTGCACTTCCCCTCCCGCAAGACCAGGCCCGGGGTGGGGGTGCATGCCGAGGACATCGAGCCCGGCATCCTGCTCGCCGGCCAGCTGGGCGTCCTCCGCGACTGCCTCTCGTGGCTGTCCCCGCAGCTCGGGCTGCTGTCGGGCGCGGTCCCGGAGAACGTCACCTCGCTGCGGATCTCCCTGGCCGGGCGGCCCGCGATCACGGTCCAGGCGTTCGGCCACGACCAGCCGTCCCGCTGGGCCGCGTTCGTGAGCCCGCCCCTGGCTCGCGGCACGAGCGTGACCAGGGTGGTGGCGCTGGACGCGAGCGGCCGCACAGTGGCGGAATCGGAGCGCGACGAGCACCTGAGCCATCCGGTGTGCCACGTGTTCAGGTGAGCCTTCGGCGGAACCCTGTGGATTAGCGCTCGACGGTGGCATCGCCGGCCTCGCGGGGAGCCGGGTCGCCGGGGGCGGCGGTCCAGTCCTCGACCGCCGCCTCGGTCACCGGGGCGTCCCGGCCGTCGAACCGGCCGACGATCGGCGCCGGCCCGGCCTCGGCCAGGTCGACCGTCTCGGCGGCGGTCTTGCCACCTGGAACAGGGCGCCCTCGCCGAGGGGGGGGAAGCCCTGGCCGACCATCTCCTCGACCATGGCCAGGAACGGGTCCCAGTAGCCGGCCACGTTGACCAGCACGATCGGCCGGTCATGCAGGCGGAGCTGGCGCAGGTCAGCACCTCCAGCAGCTCCTCCAGGGTGCCGAACCCGCCGGGCAGGGCCACGAAGGCGTCGGCGTGGGCGTCCATCTCGGCCTTCCGCTCCCATGAAGACACGTTTTCAGCCATACTGAGGCGAACACGTGTTCGGGAGGCACGCATGCTGGATTCGTCCCCATCCCCGCAACCGGAGTCCGGCCTCTATGTCGGACTGCCGGCCGAGCTGTCACCTGCCGGCAGCTACGACCGCCTGTCCTCGATGTCCCCCACCCACGACTCCTTCTCCCCCGAGAACCAGCGCCGCCTCAACCATGACGCCGCCGTGCGCAACGGCGAGCACATCGACCCCAAGTTCGAGCTTTCCGACCTCGACATCTCGGGCCGCAAGAACGTGTATCGGCCGGGCTTCGAGAAGGCCATCCGGGCCCTGCTCGACGGGCGCATCAAGACGCTCTATGTCGCCAAGCTCGACCGGCTGACTCGCAAGGGCATGGGTCACGTCGGGCTGATTCTCGATGAGCTGGAGAGGGCGGGTGGGCGGATCGTGTTCGTCGCCGAGGGGCTCGACACCTCTATGCCAGGCGCTCGGCAGGTGATCGCCATCCTTGCCGAGCAAGCTCGCGCGGAGTCCGATGCCATCTCCTGGCGCATCGGGCAGTGGCACGCTCACAACCGCCGTATGGGGCTCTGGAAGGCCCGGCGGCCGTTCGGTTACGTCGTCGTCGAGGGGAAGCTCAAGCCTCATCCCCTTGAGGCGCGCATCGCGCGACGGGCGGTTGAGGACTTCCTTGGCGGGGCTACCTTCCGCGCCATTGCTCGATTGCTCAATGAGGAAGGCATCAAGCCGCCACGTGTCGCCATCTGGTACGAGGAGGCGCAGGTCAAGGGTCACCGCGTGAAGAAACCGCAGACCGAGACGTGGAGCTGGAACGGTGTCAAGAAGCTGCTGTCGCAGCCGGTTCTCGCTGGACTGCTCTCTCATGACCGCAAGCTCGTCTATGACGAGCATGGCGATCTCGTATTCGCTGGGGAGGGAATCATCACCGTCGCCGAGCGTGCCCGCATCCTCGCCGAGATGGAGCGCCGTAGCACGATCGTCCGGAATGCAGGCAGGGCGGAGCGCATCGGCACACGCACAGGGAATGGGCGGCCAGCCAAGTACCTGATGACGGGCTTCACTCACTGTGGGGAATGCGGGGGCTCCGCGTCACTCTGGACTCAGTCCAAGCGAGGCAGAAGCGTCTACCGCTACTACCGCTGCTCCCCGAAGGCACACGGGCAGAACTGCCGCGGCTGTAGCTTCTCGGCCGAACGTCTGGACGAGGAGGTGATCGGCCGGCTTCGCGCGAAGCTCACAGCTCTGGAGCCCGGCGACACGCTGCTTGACGAGCTTGCCGAACGCTGGTTCGCGCAAGGGTTGCCGGACCAGGAGGCCGATCGGCGCAACCTCGAGGAAGCCAGGGACGCTGCTAAGGCTCGGATCGCCGATCTGTACGCCGCCCGGTACGGGCGAGGCGAATTCGCTACCGGTGAGGAGATTGCCACCTACGAGAAGCTGTTGGATCAGTTCAAGGCACAGCGTGATGCTGCGGAGGTCGCGCTCGCCAAGCTGCCGCCGCGCCCGCAGTTCGATGTGGCCATGCTGGTGGACGGCGAGTTGAGCGTGGGGGTCTGGTCGACGCTGCCGCTTGCTCGCCAGCGCTTCCTACTCAGCCTTGCTGTTCACCAGGTGTGGATCTACAGCCCGGACGTGGCTCTGGGCGAGCGCATCATCGTCGTCTGGCATGGCCAGGAGCCACCGACGCCACGCCGAGGCGGAGGAAGAGCGGACTGATATTGGGAGGTAGAGGAGCACGGTGGAGCGCCTCACCGCTCCGCCCCTTGTGTCGTCAAGCGGCTGTGCCGGGCACGCTAGGGTCCCTGAGCGGTCAGGGTTGCGGCTGGTCGAATCTGGAGAGTCCGAAGCTGCTGACCTCCTGGGGTTGCCGGCTGGTGGTGACCCAGGCGGCCAGTGCCTGTCCGGTGGCCGGTGCCATGAGCAGGCCGGTGCCGTCATGGCCGGCGCTCACCCATGCGTTGTCGAGGCCGGGCACCCGGTCGATCACGGGCTGACCGTCGACGGTGGCCGGTCGGAAACAGCACCACCGATAGCGCACGTGTACCTGGCCAGCGGCCGGGAGCAGCTCACTCAGCCGGCGCATGATGCCCTGAACCACCGCAGGGCGGACCTGGACGGAGTGGTCGCCCTCGTCTCGGGTGCCGCCGGCGAGCAGCCCGCCATCGGCCATGGACCCCACCCCAAGACCAGGACTGTGCACACCGCAAGCGAGGCGGAACCCGACCGGCTCGGTCGCGACCAGGTGGCCCTTGACCAGCCGCTGGGGCACCCGCACCCAGGGTTCGGGCGCCAGCCCGGTAGCAAAGACCACCACCCCGGGGTGCAGATCACCTACGGTGGTGCGGACTTGCACGATGCGCCCACCCGCCACCTGCACGTCGGTCATGGCAACGCCGGTGGCGACGCTGCCGGCACGGCGGGCCAGTTCAGCCGCCAGCCGCAAGGGATGCACGCGAGCCTGGGCGTGTGCGAGCAGCCCACCCGGCATCGGAACCAGCTCTGGGACCAGTTCGGCGACCCGCTCGGGGTCGAGCAACTCAACCCCGGACCACGGTTGGAGTCCGGCCAGCGGTCCCCCAGGCAGCAGCAACAGCCCGGGTGTCCACTCCAGCCCGAGCGCTCGGTCCCAGTCCTGGTCGAGCTGGCGGTACAGCGCCAAGCTGGCCCGGGCGAGCGCGACGAAAGCGGGCGGGTCGCTCAGCTGGTGCAGCTCAGGGGCCAGCGCCCCGCCGGCGCCGCCCGAGGCCGCCGCGGCCAGCCGCGCCGCCTCGATGAGCAGCACCCGGCCGACCCCGGCACGCCGGCAGAACGCCGCCGTGGCCAGCCCGATCACGCCACCCCCCACTACCAGTACGTCCGGGTGGCGGTCCAGGGCGGCCGGTATCCCTGGGTCAAGTGCCGCCTGGGCGGCCGCATCGACGGTGCTCGCCCACAACGTGCCCCGCACGAGTCGCACAGTCCCAGAGTTCATCGCCACAGGCTAGGGCCGGCTCGCCGACCTGACGAGCGGTGGCGCAACTCGCCCCGAGCTGCGCCACCGGCACCCTGGTGGGCAGCATGGCCAGTAGGCCGGAGGATGCAGCGGAGCCGTCAGGAACCGCACAGCTTCCCCTGAAGCCGGGGGCCGGTCAACTCTGCCATCCGTGTACGCGGCTGAGCTTCGGTCGCTGTTGAATCGAGTTGCCGTTGTCCTCGACTCCCAGTCCTCCCCCGCGGAGGCAGGACGTGGGTGTCGTAGCGTGCATCGAGGTCTTCGAGGAAGCTCAACCAGGCGTACGAAGCGGTCGGTTCATGACCGATATGCTGTTGCGGCGATGATCTGTGTCTTCTGTGGCGCGGCCAGTGGTCGCGCGCTTTCCTATACTGCTGCCGCCCGCGACCTCGGCGAGCTGCTCGCCCGGCGCGGGATCGGCCTGGTCTATGGCGGCGGCAACGTCGGCCTGATGGGCGAGCTCGCAGATGCCGTCCTGGACGCGGGTGGACAAACCATCGGCGTAATCCCGCAGCAGCTTGTTGACCGTGAGATCGCCCATGCCGGCCTCACCGAGCTGCACGTTGTCGAGAACCTGCATCGACGCAAGGCCCTCATGGCTGAGCTGGCGGATGCGTTCCTCAGCTTGCCCGGTGGGATCGGCACCATGGAGGAGCTGTTCGAGGTGTGGAGCTGGGGGAAGCTCGGCCTACACAGCAAGCCCTGCGGCCTGCTGAACGTCGACGGCTACTTCGACAGCCTGCGGACACTCGCCGACCAGATGGTCACCGAAGGATTCCTCGAGCCCGTCTACCGGGAGATGCTGCTGATCGAGGACCAGCCCAGCATGCTGCTGGACCGGCTCGCCACCTACGTTCCGCCGGGGAAGTGGAGCGCGGCCGAGCGGCTGGCGTCCGGGGACAACAGCAGAAGCGCTGCTGGTTGACGTGCTGGGACGGGAGGGTCTCGATGACCAGCAGCTCGTCGGCCGGGTCGTTAGGCCAGCTCGCGGCCGAACTCGCGGGCAGCCCGCCGGTAGACCTCCGGCAACCCGTCCGCCGACGCGCAGAAGACGCACACCGACCGACCGGCGAACTTGTCGGTCGCAATCGATTGATCGTCCGCCGCAGGCGGACCCGATGCCCGCCCACTGTCGTCCGCCGCGGGCGGACCCGGTGCCCTCCCACCGTCGTCCACCGCGGGCGGACCCCACGCCTTGCTCAACTGGCGTACTGCTCGAAGCCGTTGTCGTCGAACGGGCCGATCAGGGCCAGGGCGCGCGGG
>Ga0210378_10000444_pt1 | contig 20964 bp, 20 predicted proteins | sample PLM1_60_b1redo_FD_155465 | JGI IMG/M metagenome (GOLD analysis project Ga0210378, IMG submission 155465) | Groundwater sediment microbial communities from an aquifer in East River, Colorado, USA - PLM1_60_b1 redo | ecosystem: Environmental > Terrestrial > Soil > Riparian zone | place: USA: East...
GTCGGATCGAGCCGATCCCGAGGACGTCCGCGACACTCTCCAGGAGTTCCACTCTCGCGCCAAGCGGGAGATCGAGCGCTTCGAGGGCACCGTCGAGAAGTTCATCGGCGACGCTGTCATGGCCGTCTTCGGCGCGCCGGTGGCGCACGGCGACGACGCAGAGCGCGCGGTTCGCGCGGGACTCCGCGTCGTCGACGCGGTCGAGGGGCTGAGCCGCGAGCGACCCGACAACCCGATCGCGGTGCGCGCGGCCGTCAACACGGGCGAGGCCGTGATCGCCATCGGATCCCGACCGGAGACGGGCGCGGCGCTCGCGCTGGGCGACGTCGTGAACACCGCCTCCCGGCTGCAGACCTCTGCACCGGCCGGCGGGCTGGTGGTCGGCGAGGAGACGTACCGCGCGACGCGACACGTGATCCGCTACCGCGAGCTCGAGCCCGTCCAGGCCAAGGGCAAGCGCGACCCGCTCGAGGCGTGGCTCGCGATCGCGCCGATCGGCGCGCCCGCCGAACGGCCGGCGACGACGGCGCCGCTGGTCGGCCGCGGCCGCGAGCTGGGCCTCTTGGAATCGATCTGGGAGCGCGCCGTGGCCGAGCTCCGGCCCCACCTGGTCACGATCGTCGGACCGACCGGCATCGGCAAGTCGCGGATCACGACGGAGATCGCCGGACGGATCGAGGCCGTGGGTGGCCGCGCGATCCGGGGCCGATGCCTGCCGTACGGCCAGACGGGCTACCGCGCCTTCACCGAACAGGTGCACACAGTCGCGGGGATCTTCGAATCGGACGCCACGGACGAGGCGTCGGGGAAGCTGGGCTCGCGACTCCGCGAGCTGATGGGGCCGGACGAAGCCGACGACATCGCTCCGCTCCTGCGGGCGCTCGTCGGACTCGGGTCGGGCGAGGAGCGAGCCCAGGAGCCCGTCCAGCTGTTCTTCGCGGCTCGGCGGCTCGTCGAGCAGGTCGCGCTCGAGCGACCGACGCTGTTCCTCTTCGAGGACATCCACTGGGCCGACAACGCGCAGCTGGATCTCCTCGAGTACCTGGCCACCCACGTCCGCGGCGCGCCCGCGGTGTTCCTCGCGCTCGCACGCTCCGAGCTCCTCGAGGTCCGCCCGAGCTGGGGCAGCGGCGTGCTCGGGCACACGACGATCCCGTTGGAGCCGCTGTCGCCCGTCGAAGCCGCTTCGATCGCCAGCTACCTCCTGTCAGGCGGAGGAGACCTGTCATCGGTCGAGCGGCTCGTGACGGTGGCCGAGGGGAACCCGCTGTTCATCGAGGAGCTCGCCGCCTCGCTCCTGGAGCGGGGGCCCTCGGACGAGCTGCCGATGACGGTCCGGGCCGCGATCGCGTCGCGGATCGACGCCCTCCCCCCAGGACCCCGAGCGGCCCTCCTGGCGGCGTCGGTGGTCGGGAAGAACTTCTGGCGCGGCGTCCTCCGAGCGCTCCCCTATCTGGAGGCGGTCGACGAGGCATTGGACGCGCTCGAATCGAGGGACCTGATCCGACGCGAACCCACGAGCCGCGTGTTGGGGGACGCCGAGTTCGCCTTCAAGCACATCCTGATCCGGGAGATCGCGTACGCGACGCTGCCCCGAGCGGAGCGCAGGGAGCGCCACGGGGCGATCGCTCGCTACGTCGAGGAGCTGTCCGGGGAGCGGAATCCGAACCTGGCCTGGGTCCTCGCCCATCACTGGCGCGAGGCGGGGGAGCCCGATCGATCGCTGCCGTACCTGATCACGGCGGCAGAGCTCGCCCACGAGCAGCTGGCGTTCCACCACGCGATCCAGCTCTACGGGTCGGCGCTGGAGCTGATGCCCGAGGGCGATCCCCGCCACACCGACATCATGGTGCGGCGAGCGATCGCCTTCTCACGCCTGTCCCACGCGGTGTTCGAGGAAGGCGTGCGCTGGGAACGCGACGCGGAGCAGCTCTAGACCGCGATCTCCTCGGGGTCCACCTCGTCGGCGATCACGGAGATCCAGTCGATACTGTGACCGCCGAACGCGGCCGCGTGCTCGCGGATCCGGGCTTCGTCGGGCGCCGAGTAGATGCAGAAGGTGTGCACGACTCCGTCCGGGTCGATCACGACGTGGCTGTGATGCCAGGTCACGTCGTGGAACCGTTCCCGCGCGATCCGCTTCGAGTCCCTCGCGAATCCCGCGAGCTCGTCCTCCGTGATCTTCGAGAAATTCCGGTCGATGAGGAACCTGGGCACGCGGGACCACCTCCGGCGGAAGGATACCCCGGTGGGAGCGATCGGGCCCCGCCTATGCTTCCCCGGAATCCGAGAGGAGCGCATCTGCAGTGATGCCCCACCTGACCGAGCTGGAGCGCGTCCTCGAGGGCGAGGTCATACCGTCCGGCTCCCCCGCGTTCCGTGAGCTCCGGAGACCGTTCAATGCCCTGTTCGACATCGTGGAGCCGCAGGTGGTCGTGCGGTGCGCTTCCGACGGTGATGTCGCCGAGACGATCGCCTTCATCCGGCAGCGGGGCCTCCGCTCCGCGACGCGGGGCGGAGGCCACGACTTCGCTGGCCGGTCCACGACACCTGGGATCCTGATCGACGTCTCCCCCATGCGTTCGGTCACGGTCGCGGACGGCGTGATCCGGATCGGAGCAGGAGCCGTCCTCGGCGAGGTGTACGGAGCCACCATCCCCCACGGCGTGACGATCCCGAGTGGCTCCTGCCCCTCGGTCGGGATCTCGGGGCTCACCCTGGGTGGCGGCCTCGGGATCCTCGGGCGCACGTACGGGGTGACCTCTGACCGCCTCGTCGGCGCGAGGATCGTGCTCGCGGACGGCCGGGCGGTCGACTGCGACGAAGACCACGAGGCCGACCTCTTCTGGGCGCTCCGGGGAGCCGGCAACGGGCACTTCGGGGTCGTGACGGAGCTCGTCTTCGACCCCGTGCCGATCCCCGCGTCGACGGCGAGCTTCCGCCTCGAGTGGCCGTTCACCCACGCCCCGGCCGTAGCCGCCGCGTGGATCGAATGGAGCCCTGCGGCGCCAGACCCCGCGTCGGCCAGCCTGCTGGTGACCGCCACCTCGGACCCGGCCGAAGAGCCGTCCGTCGAGGTGGTCGGCACGATGCTCGGCTCACGATCCGACGCCGCCGCGGTCCTCGATGCGTTCGCCACCCGGGTGGGGACCGACCCGAGCTCCACGTTCCTGGAGGAGATGTCCTACGCCAACGCGATGGGCTGGTGGGCGGCTCGGGCAGGCGAGCGGATCGACGACCCTCGCGCCGCGCCGGCCACCCGGGCGATCCACCTGATCAGGTCCGAGTTCTTCGCGCGGCCGCTGCCGGCCGAGGCGATCGCATCGCTGTTCGAACGCTTCGCCGAAGGTCGCGTCGAGCGGCAGTCGCGGGAGCTCGACCTCTCACCGTGGGGAGGCGCCTACATTCGCGTCGCCGCCGATCGGACCGCGTTCGCCCATCGGGACGCGGCGTTTTGGATCAAGCACGCGGCGTCGGTCGATGCGGATGCGAGTGGCGAAGCCGTCGCGGCCGCCCGCACGTGGGTCGACGCGTCATGGAGTGATGCACACGCGTGGGGTACCGGCGGGGTGTTCCCCAACTTCGCCGACCCCGAGCTCGAAGACTGGGGACACGCCTACTACGGCTCGAACTTCGAGCAACTCTGTCGGATCAAGGCTCGCTACGACCCGGAAGATGTCTTCCGCTTCCGACAGTCGCTTCCGCTCAGATGAGTCGAGGGATCGGAACGGTGGACGACTCGGCTCTCGAGGAGGTCCCTGGCGGGTCCCTCCGCCTCGCCCATCGCCTCTTTCCGGCGGTACGCGATAGTTTGGAGGGAAGCCTGCGGAGGCTCTCGGGCCTCGGGAAGGAGGAAGGCGTGGACAAGGTGGTGCACTTCGAGATCCCGGTCGACGATGCGGCTCGGGCGCGGGAGTTTTATGGCTCCTGCTTCGATTGGGAGCTGAACGAGGCGGACATGGGCGGCGGCAACATGTACACGACCGTCACGACCACCGACATCGACCAGGCGACGCGGCTACCGACGGAGCCCGGCGCCATCAACGGTGGTCTGATGCAGCGGACCGCGGACACGCCCACTCCGGTCATCACGATCGGCGTCACGTCCATCGACGAGTCGCTGAAGAAGGTGGAAGCCGGCGGTGGCAGCACCGTGCAGCCGCGCACCGAGATCCCGGAGATGGGCGCCTTCGGCTACTTCAAGGACAGCGAGGGCAACGTGGTCGGGTTGTGGGAGAACCTCTGATCTCCTGACGCGAACCGATCGAGCCGAGTGGGTGGTCTACTCGAACCACGCTCCATCGCGCATCAGGACGCGGCCGTCGAGCTCGTTCGACTCGCGCCACGCCTGGATCTCCTGCGGGGCGATCCGCAGGTAGACGTACTCGTCTGCGAGCGTCCGCGGATCGAACCCCGCCGACCGCGCGTGCGCGTCCTCGAGCTCGGGGTCGGCGCCGATCGGGATCGCCTCGACCCTGCCTTCGACGATCACGACGTCGCGGGGCTGCCCGAGCGCCGCGCGGACCCAGCCGGCTCGGATCAGGTTCCTGGCGGTCGGGCTCGCGCTCGGTGTCGCGATCGTCAGCGTCGAGCCGTCCCAGTGGTACGAGAGCGGGACGAGGTAGGCGCGCCCGTCCTGGCTCGCCGAGGCGACCCACAGGTCGACGTCACGTCTCAGCCGCTCGAGCGTGTCGGCGGTGCGCTCTGCCAGCGATCGTGCCGCCGGTTGCGCGGGGTCCTCCGGCATGTCCGTGGATCGCCGACCCGAACGCTCAGGCCGGCTGAAGCAGGCCGATGACGTCGCCGTCCGCGTCCTTCACCCACGCGATCAGCTTGCCGCCCCCGACGTCCTTGGCGTCCTGCAGCACCTCGTCTGCACGCCTTCGGTCATGGTTCTCCTCCTCGGTGGCTCGCCACATCGACCGGGATCGTCCCGTCAATGCTATGACGGACCACGACCGGGAGACGTGACCGATGCAGGGACCACGAGCGGCTGGCGGAGCGGTTCGAGGCCAACCGGACCAACCTCCGGAGCTCGACCTCACGATCCTCGACGCCTGAGCGACCGCTCATCCGACGCGAACGGGCCGGCCCGACGTGGGCCGGCCCGTTCGATGACGCTTCCCTGCGGGCGCTTCAGCCTCGATCGAGGCGTCGTCCGGTCGACCAACCGGAACCCGCGAGGTCGGTGAGCTGGTTGGATTCTGCCGGCTTCCCGGCGAACGGGCGGGGGCTGGCGGCCCCGGCCCGCGAGGGACGGCTCAGCAGCCAGTCACCTCGAGGGTCTCGAGCTGTTTCGGCAAGGACCACCCCCTTTCTCCCGTACACGCATGGTGCGGCAGAACCCGACGGAAGGCAACCAACGAGGTCACGACGATCTCCCGGGGTCGGGTCGCGAGAACGACGGAACGAACCGGATCCAGATGTCAGCCGCGGAATCGATACCCGGCGCCGCGGACGGTCTCCACGACGTCGCGTCGGAGCTTCTTGCGGAGATAGCCGACGTAGACCTCCACCACGTTGGAGCTCGGATCGCGGTCGTATCCCCAGACCTGATCGAGGAGCTGGGGTTGCGAGAGGACCTGACCCGCATGTCGCATCAGCGTCTCGAGCAGGGCGAACTCCCGGGGCGTGAGGTCGACCGAGCTCCCACCGATCCGAACATCCCGTGTCGCGACGTCGATGGTGACGCGCCCGTGGGAGATCGTGGTCGATACCGTCTGATCCGCCGCGCGAAGCCTCGCCCGGATCCGGGCGAGCAGCTCCGAGAAGCTGCAGGGTCTCGTCACGTAATCGTCGGCCCCGGCGTTCAGGATGGCCACCTGGTCGGGGACCGCGTCGCTCGAGGTGAGCACGATCACGGGCACCGACGAACCGGCGGCGCGAAGCCTGGCCAGGATCTCCTCCCCGGTCACCGTCGGAAGGACGAGATCCAAGACGATGAGGTCGAGATCCGCCGATCTCGACATCTCCAGGCCTTCGGCGCCGTCGCACGCGGTTCGGACGACGAAGCCCTCGGCCTCCAGCCCCCGCTTGATGAAGGACGCGACGGGGGGTTCCTCCTGAACGACCAGCAGGTTCACGACCACCCCTTCCAGCCGGACGTTCCCGGGAGGTGATCCTCCCGGCAGACCGCCCCGTTCCTCCCTTCATGCTGGAGGGCCGGTCTCCGGGCGACAAACCACCTGGACCCGTGCACGACGTGAGGCGGATAAGGGATCTCTCAGCGGAGTCTCAGCCTGGCTTCAGGGCCGTCAGACATGCTGATCATACGCGGGAAGGAGGTGCGACCATGCAAGGGACTCCATGGGTCGTCGTCGAAGCCGACGACAAGCAGACCATCCAGCGAGAGTTCTCCCAGGGCGAGATCGTGGATCAGTTCCCCTCCAAGCAGCACGCGGTCTTCCTCGTCCAGACCCCCAAGGTGCCGTCGATGCCGAACACGGTTCTCCAGGGCCCCATCTACGGGGTAGGCATCTTCCGGGACGAGCGGAGAGCGCGCACGCTCGCCAAGCATCTCGCTGACAGCTAGGGCTCCCTCGGGAGCACACACCGCGGGCGGACGGGTCCGGGCGGCCGATCAGGCGTCGTCCCGACCCGTCCGCTCGCGCGTCTTCGCGTTCACCGCAGGGGTCGGACGTCAGCGAGCGTGACCCGCAGCCGTTCGGCCGCGGCGGCCGCGCCCGCGAGCTCGCCGTCGACGACGGCGACCTGGATCGTGCCGATCTCGGTGTTGATCCGTACCAGGTCTCGAGCATCGACCGCGTCCCTTATCCGGTCGCGGTCATAGTCGAGCGCGAACGCGTCGGCGCCGACCCCGTCGGCGTCGCCCGCCGCCTCGTCCACCAGCAGCTGCGCGGCCCACAGATCCATACGCGCCAGGTCCACCACGGCCTCCGGCCGATACGGCAGCTGGAGGTCGAAGCTCGATCGAGCGGCCTGGATCGCCGCGGTGCGGGCCTCGGCCATCTGTCGGGACTGAACGGCACGCGCGAGGACCTCGAGCGCCTCGTTCATCCGGGGTTCGATCAGCCTCGGCACGTCGCCGGTTCGGTAGGCCTGCCAGGCGGCCTCCATCGCGCGGAGCGTCGCGGACGCCGCGGCCCAATCCCCCGAGCCTGCCCCGTCGAAGATCTCGAGTGCCCCGCTCGAGAGGGTCGTGAGCTCGGCCGGGAGCGGCTTGGTCGCTGCGTCCGTGGGGACCGCGAGTGCAAGGGCCTCCACGTCCCCTCCCCCGGCCGTGTAGAACTCGCCGTAGCCGGGGGCGAAGACCTTCTGCTCGGTCTTCCCGTCGCTGTGCAGCTCGTCGGCCAACATCCCGCCCTGGATCGGACCGAGAGGGCCGTCGAGCGTCTCATCCGTGGACCGGACCGTGACCTCTTCGAACACGAACCCCGGGGCGTTCTCGGTCCGGTAGACGTCGCCCACCTGGGGATCGGCCGGCATGATCATCGCGGCCGGGCCGTCCCGACCCGCGAGCCACGTGCCCTCGGTGACGACGACGGCACCGTCGCGGAAGTCGAACACGTCCTCGCCGAAATACCAGACGGAGCCGTCGTCGGCTTGCGCGTAGTAGTCGTAGGCGACCTCCTCGATCCGCCCGTCCAGGAAGGCGTTGTACTGGGACACCAGCGTCTCCACCCGCTGCCCCTCCCACTCGATGATCCGGGTCTCCGGCAGGAGCGTGACCTCGGTCCGGAACGGCTTCCCCTCCACGTGGCCGAGCATCAGGACCGACTCCTGCAGCGAGACGGGGAAGAGCGGATTGGTGATGGTCGTCGGGTCCGAGAACGTCGGCATCGTGAGGTCGACCCGCTCGCTCTCCGGAGCGATCGGGATGTGGGCCGGCACGGCCGGCTGCGGGATCGTCATGACCGTCGCGCCCGTGGCCGTCGCCCCGCCCGAGGCCGAACCCGACCCGCTCGTGCCCATCGGCGAGGCCGCGTCGCTGCTGCTCGTGCAGGCGGCGGTCACGAGCGCGACCGCGACGATCAGTCCGAGCCGACGCGGCCCGTTCGGCCGGTCGCGCGGCACGAGCCCCTGGTGCCCGTCCATGTCTCCTCCGTCGTTCGGGATCGAACCCGATCAGTCGTCGTTCGAGCCGTCCTGGTCGTCGGATCCGTCGTCGTCGGCCTCGTGGCCGAGCACCTCGAAGTTGGCGTCGAGACGGACCTCGACCACTCGCCCGTCGTCCAGGCGCACCTCGACCCCGTACGCGGCGCCGTCGTCGCCCGCCTCGGTCTCGGTGACGCTTCCGCCACCGGTGAACTCCAGCGCGGCCGCCCGGGCCCGGTCCAGCGTCGAGCCCGTGAGGGGCCGGTCCGTATCCCCCGCTCCGGTGGCGATGGCGACGCCCGTACCTCCGCCGACGAGCGCCAGCGCGAGCGCGCCTCCGGCGATCCACTTCGTCCTGCGATCCATGCGATCGACCTCCCCGGTCTGCTCGAAACCAGGATGAACGGAAGGCGATGAGAGGAGCGTGAACCGAGGATGAGAGCGCCTGGGGACGCTCAGATCCCCGCGAGGAGGTCCAACACCGACCTCCGGAACTCGTCGGCAACGGCGGGGTCGCCGAACTCGAGGATGTCGGTGCCGTGCTCCCCCGTGTCGAGGAGGACGACCTCGGTGGGCGGCGGAGCCACGCGCTCGACCACCGGACGCAGCGCGACTGCATCGCTATCGAACTCGCCCGTCGCCAAGAGCTTCGGAACGTGCACGGCCCGCACCTGCTCGGTCAGGGGGACGCCCGCATACAGATCGCCCCCGGACAGCCAGATGAGGCCGTCGGCATCCAGACCCTGGGAGAGCGCGTACATCGATTCCATCGCCCCCAGGCTCGCGCCCCCTACGACGACCCGGCTCGCCCCTCGCTCGCGGAGCAGATCGACCGCGTACGCCAGGTCTTCCCAGCCGCTGTCGCTCGCCTGCCCGCCCGAGCAGCCGAGCCCGCCACCCGGACACACGCCCCGCCGGTCGTAGGTCAGGACCAGGTACCCGCGGTCGGCGAGCAGGGCCGCGAACCCGAGCCACTGGAACTGGTCGCCGGGTCGCATGTGTCCGAGCACCACCCCCACATCACCCGAACCGAACACGCGCCCGTCCAGCCGCACCCCACCCGCTCCCCGGAATCGCACCGGCTCAGACATCGAGAGCGCCTCGGTCTGACCGAACGCGGGGAAGGCGGAGGTGACCTGCGGCGATGGGGAGGCCGACGGAGATGGGTTCGGTCCGGACCCCGCCGGTTCCGCGCAGCTCGCCAGGGCCAGCGCCGCGCATGCCGCCGCGGCGATCGATCGCGTTCGCATCTCTCCGAGAGATACGCATGCGCCCCGCGGTGGGTTTTCGCGGTCCCCGATCCCGGCCGCTCCGATCGTCCTCGCGTCGTTCCCGGAGGGCCTACGCCGGTGACGGGACCATACGCACGAGCTCCTCCCGGTCCGAACCTCCCGACACGGCGATGGCCAGAACCACGCCGACGCCCTTCGCGTAGAGCTTGTACTCGAGCACCCTCGGGTGCAGCGGCGTGAACTCCTTGACCAGCACGGCGTCCCGGAAGTGGCCGAACGGCACCTGGGCCTGCTCGTCGAGGCTCAGGATCTCGGCGGCGTCTTCGGCTTCGCCCGCGAGGTACTCCTGCCGGTAGGTGAGGCCGACCTTGGGGTCCGCCGACATGACCACGCCGGCCTGGGCGCCGTCGACGCCGGCCTCCCACGATCCGGCCGTGCTCACGACGACCCCCTCCTCGTACTCCTTCGTGTTCTCCCCTAGGTACCAGACGTTCCCGCACGCGTCCTGCGCGTACCAGTCGAACGTGTTCTCGACCAACTCGCCATGCTCGGTCACCTTGTCGTGCACCACCACCGCGTCGATACCGAGGATCGCTCGGGTGCGGGAGGTGACACTCACGTCGACGCGCTGCCTCGTGCCCTCCGGCTCGGTCTCGCGGTAGGTCCACCTGGTGCCCGGCGGCATCGGCAGGTAGGGGTTGTCGATCCGCTCCACGAAGTCGGCCGGATCGAGCACGACCTGGTCGCCGCCCTGCGGGAGCGGCGCGGAACAGGCCACGGCGCCGGCGATCCCGCTCGGCACGGCCACGGCGGCGAGCCCAGTGCCGATGATCAGCGTTGCGAGCCTCCGAAACATGTCGACCTCCTCGTGTCGGTGATGCGTCCTGCGTTCGAGGCCCGAGGATGCCCCAAAGGCGATGAGAGTTCCGTGAGCGACCGGCGAGCGTGGCGGCCCTTCCTGCCTGAGGCGACACCCCGGTAGCATGGGTGCCATGCGGAGGACCCTCGCCCTGCTTGGCGTGCTCGCGGTCGCGGCTACGGTGATCCACGCCGAGGCCTCGGAGGACGCACACCGGCGGACCCGTCACGGCACCGAGCCGGCCGGCACCGGGACGACGCGGTTCGTCATCGCGGCCGCGGGCGACATCGCCTGCCAGAACGCCCCGTACGGGTCGGGCTCGCCGGCGAACTGTCAGTACGACGACACCGCTCGCCTGATCGATGGCGCGAACCTCGCCCGCGTGCTCCTGCTCGGCGACAACCAGTACGACGTGGGCGCGTTCGCCGCTTACATGAGCTACTTCGACCCGACCTGGGGCCGCGCCAAGCCGAACCTCGCCCCCGCCCCCGGCAACCACGAGTACGCGAACGACCCGTCCTCCAGACCTCGCGGCTACTTCCGGTACTTCGGCGACGCGGTGAGGGGACCGGACGGGCTCGGGTATTACTCGTACGACGTCGGCGCGTGCCCCGACGACCCGTGCTGGCACCTGATCTCGTTGAACTCCGAGCTCTGTTTCGCGGCGGGCGGCTGCGGCCCGGCCGCCGATCCCTCCAATCCCGGACCCGGGAACCGGATGCACGCGTGGCTCGCGCAGGATCTCGCCGACCACCCCGACTCGGACTACCCCTGCACCCTCGCCTACTGGCACCATCCGCGGTTCTCGTTCTCCACCGGGAGCGGCGCGACGAGCACGGTGGGCCCGCTCTGGCAGCTGCTGCACGCGGCCCGCGCCGACGTCGTGCTGAACGGTCATTCGCACAACTACCAGCGCTGGCGCCCAATGGACCCGAACGGCGGCCTCGACCGTGAGACGGGGATCCGCGAGTTCGTGGTCGGGACCGGTGGTGCGAGCCACTACGCCCTGCCGAGCGGTACGAGGCCCGACAACCTCGTCGCGGCGCAGGCGGATGCGTTCGGCGTCCTGAAGCTCACGCTGAAGGCGGACCGGTACCGGTGGCGATGGGTGTCGGCCGGCGGGCAGCCGGCGTTCGACGACGCCTCGGAGCACGCCGTTCGGTGCGTGCGCGCTACCCCTTGACGCCGGTGAGCGTCACGCCCTCGACGAACACGCGCTGGGCGAGGAAGAACAGGATGATCACGGGGAGCATGAAGAGCACGGACGCGGCCATCGTCAGGTTCCACTGGGTCTGGAACTGGCCCCGGAACTCGGACAGGCCGATCGAGAGCGTCCACAGCTTCGGGTTCTCGCCCAGGTAGAGCAGCGGCGCGAAGAAGTCGTTCCACGAGTACAGGAACTGGAACAGCGCGACCGCGGCGATCGCGGGCTTGGCGAGCGGCACGATCAGCCGCGTCATGATCTGCCACTCGTTCGCACCGTCCACCCGCGCGGCGTCCGAGAGCTCCGACGGGATCGTGAGGAAGAACTGGCGGAGCAGGAAGATCGTGAACGCGTCCCCGAAGAACAACGGCACGATCAACGGCTTCATCGTCCCGATCCACCCGAACCGCACGAACAGGATGTAGAGCGGGATCACGGTCACCTGGAACGGGAGCATCATCGTCGCAAGGACGACCAGGAAGGTCGCCTCCCGGCCCCTCCACCGCATCCGCGACAGCGCGTAGGCGACAGGGATGCACGAGACCACCACCCCGATCGTCGACAGCGAGGCGATCACGAACGTGTTCCTCGTGTACGTGAACAGGGGGATCGCGTGGAAGACCTCGGTGAAGTTCGACCAGCGGAACGGGTTCGGCCACAGGTTCGCGCCGAGGACCTGCTGATCCGTCATCAACGCAGTCAGGACGATGAAGACGACGGGGAGCAGGAAGATCATGGCCACCGCGATCATCAACGCGTGGTTGCCCACCGTGAGGAGGAACCGCCGGCGCCGCACCTCCGGTGGGAGCGGGCGCGGGACGACCGCCGCCGCGCTGCGCGGTGGGGCCGGAGGGGCGAGAGTCGTGGCTATCGGAAGCCTCCCTGGTAGTGCACCCAACGCCGCGACGTCTTGATGAGGATCGCGGTGCAGGCCATCGTGATCAGGAACAGCACCCAGGCCATCGCCGACGCGTAGCCCATCCGGAAGTTCGAGAAGCCCTTCACGTACAGGTAGAGCGAGTAGAAGAGCAGCGACCCCTGGGGCGAGCCGACGTTGACGGCGGCCGAGCTCTGCGCCGAACCCGCGACGGCGAAGCTCGCGACGTACGCCTGGGTGAAGTACTGGAAGCCGTAGATCACGCCGATCACGAGCGAGAAGAAGATGACCGGCGACATCATCGGCAGAGTGACGTACCGGAACCTCTGCCACCGGCTCGCGCCCTCGATGTCGGCGGCCTCGTACAGGTGCGCCGGGACGTCGAGGAGGCCCGCGAGGAAGATGATCATCGTCTGCCCCACGCCCCACAGGCCGAGGAACACCAGGCCCCACTTCGACGTCGACGGGTCGAAGAACCAGAGCGGCGGGTGGTCGACTCCGAGCCCCTTGAGGATCTGGTTCACGGGTCCGAACGACGGGTTGAGGATGAACACGAAGGCGAGCGCCGCCGCCACCGGCGGCGCGAGCGTCGGCAGGAAGTAGACGGTCCGGTACACCCGGTGCCCTCGGCGCGGCCGCATGAGCAGCGTCGCCGTGAGCATCGCGAACGTGATCTCGAGCGGGAGCCCCACCGCGATGATCCACAGCGTGTTGCGCATCGCCTGCCAGAACTGCGGGTCCTTCGTGAACATGAACGTGTAGTTCTCCAGGCCGACGTACCTCGGCGCGGAGAGCAGGTCGTAGTTCGTGAAGCTGTAGTAAAGGCTGGCGAACATCGGGTACACGATGAACGCGAGGAACCCGATGATCCACGGTGACAGGAACAACGCGACGACGCCGTATCGGCGCGCCGCACGACGCCGTGCCGGGCGCCGCGGAGCGATCACCCGCTCCGCGGCGCCCGCCGTGACCGAAGCCACCGGCACTCGCTCAGGAGCCGCCGGCCGCGAGCTCGTTGTCGATCTGTTCCGCGGTCGCCTGCAGCCCCTCCTGGAGGTCGGAGACGTCTCCCGCCTGCCAGTCCTCGCCGAAGTTCGAGACCAGATCCTGGTCCGCGGTCCCGATCTCGCTCGTCTGCTTGTAGTGAGAGCCCTGATCGGCGAACACGTCGAGGAACGTCTGGAACTGCGGCGTGACGTCCAGGTCGGGCGACTCGAGTGACGGGAACGTGGTCGGCACGTTGCGGATCACGTTGGCCATCTCGACCAGCGCGTCCGTGTTCGTGGCGAGGTATTGCACCAGGAGCCACGCCTCCGCGGGATGCGCGGACCCGCGCGGGATGCCGACGATCGTCCCGCCGACCCTGCCGATGCCGTACTGGTCCTCCTGCCCGTCCGGCGTCGGGTACGGGGCCGTGCCGTAGTTCAGGTCCGGCGCGTAGTCCTCGATCATCGCGACGCGCCACTCCCCGTCGAACATCATCGCCACCCGCCCGCGGTGGAAGTCGTTCGGTGCCGACCACTCGTCTCCGGCGCCCGCGAAGAACTCCTTGAGGTTATCCGCGCCGTAGAAGTCGACCAGGTCCTTCTGCCACTGGAACAGCGCCTGCCAGTCGGGGTCGGTGGCAACGGCGGACGCGGTGCCGTCCTCGTTGTAGTAGTCCGCCCCGTAGATGATCGACAGCTCGAGCGGCGTGAACTCGTAGTAGCCGAACCACGGGGCGAACCCGGCCACCTTGATCGAGCCGTCCGGGTTGAACTCCGTGAGCTCCTTCGCCATCTGGGTGAGCTCCGACATCGTCTTCGGGGGCTCGGTGTACCCGTGCTGCGCGAGCAGGTCCTTGTTGTAGTACAGCCCCATCGCGTCGGTGAGGAACGGCAGCGCGCACTGGCTCCCGCCGTAGCTCGTGTAACGCGTGACCGAGTCCGGGAAGATGCTCGTGTCGAGATCGGACTGTTGGATGTAGGGCGTGAGGTCCTGCCACGCGTCCGATGCGCAGAACTTGCCCACGCTGTCCAGCGACCAGGACATGACCGCGTCGGGCGGGTTGCCGGCGCGGATCGCCGCCAGGACCTTCTCGTCGTTCTCCCCGATGCCGGTGCGAACGTCGACCGTGATCCACGGGTACTCCTGCTCGAACATGTCGAACACGACCGACATCTTCTTGTACTCGGCGCCGGCGAACGGCACCCAGATCGAGACCGTGGCCGGCGCGTGCGACGCGTCCGAGTCCGTGTCGATCGGCGCGGGCGCGCCCTCATCCTCGGTACCGGCGGTGCACGCCGCCGCGATCACGCCGAACACCGCCAGCAGCACCATCCATCGCTTCATCACCATCTCGCCCCCTCCATCCGTCCAACCCTTCCTCTCATGTCCCGGTTCGTTCGGCCACCCAACGGTCTGTCAGGTGGCGATCGACGCATTCGTCCGCGTGAACAGGAGGTCCTGCGCGGCCTGCAGCGCCATCCACACCGCGCCGAGCACGACCGCCTCCTCTCCGAGCGGCGAGACCTCGAGCCGAACCGCGAACGGCGTCACCGCTCGGAGCGCCTCCGTCACCGGCTCGAGCAGCAGGTCGCCGTTGCGACCGATCCCGCCGCCCAACACGACCAGCTCGGGGTCGACGATCGGCACGATCGCGGCGGCCGCGAGCGCGATCCGGTCGGCCTCGAGCTCGACCACCCGTCGGGCGATCGCGTCGCCCCGTCGTGCGGCCGCGAACACCTTCCTCGCCGACAGCGGCGGCTCCATCCCGAGCCGGCGGGCGGTGGCGACCACACCGGATGCGCCGGCCTCCGTATCCAGCACTCCCCGTCGGCGCAGGACCTTGTCCCTGGGGTCACCGCCGATGGGGAGGTAGCCCACCTCGCCGGCGGCGCCCGTGTGCCCGCGGTAGAGCTCGCCCCGCAGGATCAGGCCGGCGCCGACGCCCGTCCCGACGTGCAGGTAGACGAAGTTCTCGACGCCCTTGCCGAGACCGAGCCATTGCTCGCCGAGCGCGGCCAGGTTCACGTCGTTCTCGAACGCGACCTTCGTCCCGAGCTCCTCCTGGACGGCCTGGGCGAGCCCGCTCCGCCCCCAACCCGGGAGCGCGTGCGCGAGGGCCACGTGTCCGGTGACCGGATCGAAGACCCCGGGGCTCCCGACCGTGGCGAACGTGACCTGCTTCCACTTCACGCCGGCCTCGGCGGCGAGCGCGTGCGAGATCTCGCCGATCTGCGAGATCAACGTGCGTTGGCTCCGGACGCGAGCCCGCTCGTCGCGACGGGCCACGATCTCGCCGGCCAGGTTGGCGATCGCGGCTCGGACGAAGTCCCGGCCGACGTCCAGCCCCACGACCCACCCCGCCCGCGGGTTCAGCTCGTACAGGACGGCAGCGGGTCCTCTCCCGCCGCTCGAACGCCCCGCCTCACGAACCAGACCCGCACCCAGGAGCGCGGCGAGGGCCTGGGACACCGTCGGCTTCGACAGGTCGCTGTCGCGGGCGATCTGTGCCCGGGAGACGGGGCCCATCTGACGGACGAACTCGAGGACCGAGCGCTCGTTGATCGCCTTCAGCAGGCTCGGCGTCCCCGCGGCGAACGTGTGATCGGCCGTGCCGCCCCCTCGAGTCGGAAAGAGTTTGGAAACTTTCCTAACTATTCGACAGGATGCTACGCTCGGCCCGGCTCCCCAGTCAAGACAAGCGAGGGCACGTGTCCCCGTTCGAAGACGACCGAGTGCTCGCGATCCTCCGCTACCGGGAACCCTGCGACCTGGGAGCCGTCGTCGACGCGCTGCGGGCCGGCGGGATCGATGCGATCGAGATCACCGCGGACACACCCGGAGCGCTCGAGGCCGTCGCGACGGCTCGCGAAGCGGGAGCGCCGGTCGGGGCGGGGACCATCCGCACCGTCGAGGAGGTGCGTACGTTCGCGGGCGCCGGCGCCGCCTTCCTGGTGAGCCCGGGGCTCGACCCCCAGATCGTGCGGGAGGGACGGGAGCTCGGCGTGCCGGCGATCCCCGGCGTGCTCAGCCCGACGGAGGTGCTGGGAGCGGTCGCGGCGGGCGCGAGCACCGTGAAGCTGTTCCCCGCGAGGCTGGGAGGGATCGGGTATCTCGCTGCCCTGCGTGGACCGTTCCCCGACGTCCGCTTCATCCCGACGGGTGGGATCGCGATCGGCGACGTGGCTCGCTGGTTGGAGGCGGGCGCCGCGTGCGTCGGCCTCGGGAGCGCGCTCGCCGGCGACGCGGCGCCGCGGACGCGATCCGATCTCGAACGGATCTCGTACGACGCCCGGCGGGCCGTCGACCTCGCGGGAGGAGGCGCGTGACGCCCGTCCCCGACGTGATCGCGCTCGGCGAGACGATGCGTTCGGTCATCACGGTGCGCGGGCCGACGCGGGAACACTCGGTCCCGTTCGTCACGCACGGCGGGGCCGAGAGCAACGCGTGCGTCGCGCTCGTACGGCTCGGGTTCGGGGCGGCGTGGGTGAGCCGGCTCGGCACGGACGCCGCCGGCGACCTCGTGATGAAGGAGCTGCGCGCGCACGGCGTCGACCTCCGTTGGGTCCGCCGCGACCCGGAGCGTCCGACCGGATCGATGTTCCGCGAGACGATGGGCGGCCCGCCGGTCTACGAGCGGACCGGTTCGGCCGCGAGCGCGCTCGAGGCGGCGGACCTCGACGGGGTGCCGGTGGAACGAGCCTCGGCCGTCCTCGTCACCGGCATCACGGCCATGCTGGGCGAGGGCCCGCAGCGGGCGGCGATCGCGCTGTTGGAACGCGCGCGCGGCCTGCGGGTGGTCGACCCCAACCTCCGCCGGGGCCTGTGGGGATCCGACCGCGCGCCCGAGCTCATCCGACCGCTCCTGGAGCGGGCCGACATCCTGATCGGCGGCGAGGGCGAGCTCGCCGAGCTGGTCGGCGGACCCGGCGGCCGCGCGCTCGCCGAACGCTGCCGGGATCTGGGTCCGCGCGAGGTGGTGCTCAAGCACGGCGCCGCCGGCGCCGCGGCGCTCACGACCGGGTGGGCCGAGCATCGGCCCCCTCCCCGCCGGGACCTCGATCCCGTCGGCGCGGGGGACGCGTTCAACGCCGGGTACCTGGCCGCACGGCTCTCGGGAGGATCGGTCGAGGAGGCGCTCGAGCAGGCGGCGCGCTGCGGAGCCGAGGTGGCCTCGACGATCGGCGACACGCGATCTCCCGATGAACCGATGCGGATCCAGCGTCAGATCGAGAGCCCGATCGAAGAGGAGGTCGCCGTGACCAGGGATGCACGACAGCCGCCCGACGTTCCCGAACCGAAGGCGCCGTACAGTCCGGTCGTCGTCGGCGGTCCCTTCGCGTACACGTCCGGGCAGGTGGCGTTCGGGCCCGATGGCACGCTCGTGGCGGGTGGGGTCGAGGAGCAGACCCGGCAGGTCCTGGACAACGTCGAACGATGCCTGGCATCGGCCGGGTGTTCGATGGACGACGTCGTGAAGGTCACCGCGTTCCTCAGCGACCTCGAGGACTTCCCCGCGTTCAACCGCGTCTATGAGCAGAGGTTCGCGGCTCCGTACCCCGCGCGCTCCACCGTGGGAGCGCGGCTCGCCGACGGGCTCCTCGTCGAGATCGAGGCCGTCGCGTTGCTGCCGCGGCCCGGCTGACCGTCGAGAGTCGACGCGGGCTCAGAAGAACGTGGCCACGACCTCCACCACGGCATCGTCGTCGTCCACCACCGGGATCAGCCGCCAGCGGTCGAACATCGAGCACGGGTGCGAGATGCCGAGCGCAACGAGGTCGCCGACTCCCAGCGTCCCCGATCGGGCGCGGCAGTACAGGTGCTGGTCATCGAGCCCGGTCGCCTCGACGGCACCGTCGAGGTACTCGATGGGTCCACCGTCGCGCCGAACCGCGAGCGGGCGCGGCAGTCCTTGGTCGAATGACACGTCACGGCGTCCAAGGCCGAGGATCGCGAGCCCTTCCTCCGGCGTCGAGAGCACGGCGCCCCACACCTCGATCGCGTTGCGGAACCTGCCCTCAACCGCCCGGTGCGAGAACGGCGACGAGCGCTCGTACATCCCGACGTCGTGCACCACATACGCCCCGGCCCGCAGCAGCAGAGCCATCGCCACATCCGATCGCATCGTGCCCAACTCCTCGACCACGAGATCGAAGTAGACGCTGCCCCCTACGCTCATCAGCGCCGCGCCGGACAGGAGCCCCTCATCCTGAAGCCGGATCCCGAGCGCGCATAGGTCGACGAGGTACCCCCGGACCGCTTCGAGCGCCGCCGCTCTCCGATCGTGCGCGATCGTCCCCTCGTAGCCCGCGAGACCGGCGAGCAGCAGGTTCGGGGACGTCGCGACGCGCCGCGCGACGGCGAGGGCCTCCTCCGCACCCCGGCAGCCGGTGCGACCGCCCGCGTGGCCGAGCTCGAGCAGCACCGGCAGGGGACGCGCGGGAGCCTCCTCCCGCAGGACCGCCTCGAGCAGCTCGACCCCTCGTTCCGAATCCACGTAGCACGCGGGCTCGTTCGCGTCCTCGCGGAGGTCGTGCACCGCCCACCGGATCGCCGCGACGTCGGTGAGCGGGTTCGCGACGAGGATCCGCGGGACGCCGGCCGCCCGCATCACCCGGGCCTGCGCCGCCGTCGCCGCGGAGATCCCCCAGGCCCCCGCGTCGAGCTGTCGCCGCCAGAGCTGCGGCGCCATCGTCGTCTTCCCGTGCGGGGCGATCGACACCCGGTGGTCGTCGCAGTACGCGGCCATGAGGGACACGTTGTGTTCGAGCGCCGAGCGCCGGAGCACGACGAACGGCGGCTCCAGGTCGTCTAGCGTCCAACCCTGGGCGCCCGCCTCGAGCAGCGGCACCGGGTCGGAGACCCGGGGCATCCCCTTGCTCGTCCCCTCGATCCGGACGTCGCGGAGGAGCCCGGGCGCCTCGGCGTTCATCGCGCGAAGCGCGGCAGGTGCTCGCGGTTCGCGTCGAGGATCGCGCCGAGCAGTCCGATCGCGGCGTCGGCGTCGGGTACCAGCGGGTTCGCGAGCAGCGCCCTGAGCGCGAGCGATCGGTCACCGGTCACCGCGGCCTCGATCGTCAACCGCTCGTAGGCCTTCGCGTGCTGGACGAGCCCGAGCATGTCCGGATCGAGCGACGCAACGGGGATCGGGTGCGCGCCCTCGGCGTCGATCCTCGCGGCGACCTCCACGACGTCGTCGGCGGCGAGGTTCGGGATCGCTCCGGCGTTGCGGGCGTTCACGACCTGCACGTCGCCGGTCCCGGACGCGAGCGACGCGACGAGCTGGGCCGCCGCTTCGCTGTAGAACGCCCCGCCACGGCGCTCGAGGAGCGAGGGCTTCTCGGCGAGCCCGGGGTCACGGTACAGCTCGAGCAGGTCGTGCTCGATCCGCATGACCTCCTCGGCACGCGTGGTCCCTTGGGCCTGACGTTCGAGCATCTCCCGAGTCCGGTAGTAGTAGCGGAGGTAGTAGGAGGGGACGGCCCCGAGCGCTCGCACGAGCTCGGGAGGGATCTCCGCGTGCGCGCTCAACCCCTCCAGGTCGGTCTGGAGGAGCTCGGGCAGGCGGTCGATCCCGTCGACCTTCACCGCCCGAACCCAGGACAGGTGGTTCAGCCCGACGTGTTCCAGCTCCACCCGCTCGGGGGCGACCTCGAAGCGCTCGGCGAAACGGCGCTGGAACCCGATCGCGACGTTGCACAGGCCGATCGCGCGGACGTCACGATCGAGCAGCGCCTGGGTCACCAGGCCGGTTGGGTTCGTGAAGTCGATGAACCAGCATCCGGGCGCGCCCCGGCGCGCGGCGAGCTCGGCGAGCTCGAGCACGACCGGGACCGTCCGAAGCGCCTTCGCGAACCCGCCGGCCCCGGTGGTCTCCTGCCCGATGCACCCGAAGCGCGGCGGGATCGTCTCGTCGAGCAGCCGAGCCGCCTGGCCGCCGACGCGGAGCTGCACGATCACGAACGCGGCGCCGTCGATGGCCTCGTCTCGATCGTCGGTCAGGACCGTGCGGCCGCCGAACCCCGCCCGGTCGAGCATCCGGCGCGCGAGGCCGCCCACGACCTCCAGCCGCGAGGGATCGACGTCCAACAGCGCGAGCTCGTCGACGGGGAACCGGTCGGCCCGCCGGATGAAGCCTTCGACCAGTTCGGGCGTGTAGGTGCTCCCGGCCCCTGCGATCGCCACCTTCACACCCATCGTTCGGCATCGTACACTCCGGGCGATGAAATGGTTAGGAAAGTTTCCTGACTCATTCTTCGCCGAGATCGCCGGCCAGCCCGACGCCCTGCGGCGGGCCGCTCGGGCGCTCACCGAGCAGCTGGACACGATCGAAGCCGTGCGTGACGCCGGCCGCCGAACCGGGGGCGGGGTCGTCTTCACCGGCATGGGGGCCTCGTACCACGCCTGCTATCCGGCGGTGAACGAGCTCGCGGTCCACGGGGTCCTCGCGCTGCAGATCGATACGGCGGAGCTCCTGCACTTCCGGACCCACGTCCTGTCAGCCGCCACCGTGCTGGTGATCGTGAGCCAGTCGGGCCGGAGCGCGGAGGTGGTTCGCCTGCTCGACGCGTTCGAGGATCGCGCCGAGCGCCCCGTGGTGCTCTCGGTCACGAACGGGCTCGCGAACCCGCTCGCCGAACGAGCCGACCTGCGACTGGACACCCGAGCGGGGACGGAGCAGGGTCCCTCCACGATGACGTTCGGGGCCTCGCTCGTGCAGCTGGCGGCGGTGGGCGGCGCGTTGACCGGGCGG
>Ga0210378_10000445_pt1 | contig 20938 bp, 13 predicted proteins | sample PLM1_60_b1redo_FD_155465 | JGI IMG/M metagenome (GOLD analysis project Ga0210378, IMG submission 155465) | Groundwater sediment microbial communities from an aquifer in East River, Colorado, USA - PLM1_60_b1 redo | ecosystem: Environmental > Terrestrial > Soil > Riparian zone | place: USA: East...
CCAGGCCGGCGCCCACCGGACCGACCTCCAGGTCCAACCGGGACATCACACGGTGGAACTCAGCCCGGACGGAACGGCGGTGCTGCGATGACGACGACGGCCCCTTCCCGGGCGACCCCCGCTCCGGGCGCCGGCGAACCTCGAGCGGTCGCCGGCGCCCAGGCAGCCGGCACTCGCCCGCCGGTCGACGCCCGGATCAAGGCGCTGCGCCGGTTCGCGCTGTCCATCACGGTGTTCAACATCCTCGGGCACACGGTGCTCGGGTTCGAGCAGGCGCGGATCGTGCCGATCCTGTGCGCCCTGGTCAGCTACACTGCGGCGGTCGCGTTCGAGTCGGTGGACGCGTGGGCGACCGGCCGGCGCCCGGAGTACGCCGGCGGCTGGCTGCCGCTGATGAACTTCCTGTTGCCCGCGCACATCGTCGGCCTCGCCAGCGGCATGATCCTGTACGGCAACTCCTCGCCGTGGCCGTACCTGTTCGCCGTCGTGGTCGCCAACGCCAGCAAGTACCTGGTCCGGGTGCGGGTGAAGGGCCGGCGCCGGCACGTCTTCAACCCATCCAACACCGGCATCGCGGTGACGCTGGCGTTGTTCCCCTGGGTCGGCGGAGCCCCGCCGTACCAGTTCACCAACTTCACCCGCGGCGCCATCGACTGGCTGCTCCCGGTCGTGGTGCTGGCCGCCGGGACGATGCTCAACGCCCAGTTGACCAAGAAGATCCCGCTGATCCTGGGCTGGGTCGGCGGGTTCGTCGGCCAGGCCGTGCTGCGGGCCGCGTTCTTCGGCCACTCGCTGGTCGGCGCGCTGCTTCCGCTCAGCGGGGTGGCGTTCATCCTGTTCACCAACTACATGATCACCGACCCGGGCACCACGCCGGTCAAGCCGCGCCGCCAGGTCGTCTTCGGCGTCACCACGGCCGCGATCTACGGCGCCCTCGTAGTGGGCGGTGTCGTGTTCGGGATGTTCTGGGCGCTGACCATCACATGTGCACTGCGCGGGCTGGTCATGCTCGCCGCCCCCCGGGCGGCCCGGTTGCGGGCCGCCCGCCGGCGTCCAGCCGCCGACCCGGGCCGCACCGAGCTACCGGTGGCCGCCCACCGCGGCTGATCCCTAGCCCTACGCTGCCGCCCGGTCGACGGGCAGGATGAGCAGCAGTGGAGGGTCGGTCGGGCGCGGTTCGCGCATCGAGATGTCCACCGTCGTGAGGGTGCCGGGGCGGACGGTCACGGGACCGCTGGCGCCGACGAGGAACGGCACGTCGGCCCCGGCCGCCGGCTCGGCCCCTGCCGGCCCGCTCACCTCGACCAGCGCCATCACGTTCCAGGTGCCCGCCGCCACCTGGTTGAGCTGCCACGGAGTCGCGGACGGCTGCAGCTGGCAGGACGACGGGTGACGCTGGGGGATCGGCGCGTCGAAGGCGCCGACGAACGTCGCACCTGCGCTCCAACCGGCCGGCAGGTGGATGCGGCCGGCCACCGAACCGCAGGTCAGGCGGGTGGGCAGGGTGGAGATGTCGGCCGGCGCGTCGACGTGCATCAGCGCGCGGGACTCCGGCAGCCGGCGGAAGGACTCGCCCACCGCCAGCACCCCTTCCTCCGGCTGCCGCCGGTAGACCGTGGGCGAAACGCCGACGGCATGGGTGAACCGGGTGGTGAACGTGCCGACACTGCTGTAGCCCACCCGGCAGGAGATGTCGGCGACGTTCCACGAGGTGGTCAGCAACATCCGCTTCGCCTGGTACAGCCTGATGGCGGTGAGGAACCGGCCTGGCGACACGCCGGTGTCCCGGCGGAACAGCCGGGAGAAGTGGAACGGGCTGAACAGCGCCGCCTTGGCCAGGTCCGCCAGGGACAGCGGTTCGTCGAATCGTTCATGCATGACGCTGATCACGCGGGCTATCGCATCGTCCATCGATCGTCCTCCTGGGTGCTGTGGCCCGGCCGAGTACGATGTACCATGCACACAGGAGACAGATGTGACGCGAGTCCGTGTCGTCACGCCCGCAGCATCAGGCCATCGGGGGTCGGCGCCTGCCGCGGGGCCACCGACCCCGGGTACCGACTCTCGGGTTCTGTTATCCCTCTATTGTCGGTAGCATACCAGTACCCGGTAGCATGACGCCAGTATGAAACTTACTGTACCCATCTGCGGGGCATACCGGCGATTATGGACATTAAGGAGAAGGCAAACCAGGCGCACAAACCGCCTGGTTTGTTGAGGCGTCCCTACGTGTCGTCGCAGCCGAACAGCATCCGGCCGACCAGGCTCTTGGCCTCCTTGACGACCGAGTCGGGGTTCCGGTGCGTCCCCACCGCGTAAGCGGCCTCGCAGAGCACCGCGCAGAGCAGTTGGGCGAGTAGATCGGGGTCCTCGACGGTGATCGCGCTGGCTTCCTCCAGCTGCCGGATCATACGGCGGACCAGCTCGGTCAACGCCGGGATGTAGCGGGTGCCCGCAGGCCGCAGTTGGGTCTCGTGCGCCTCCCGCAGGACGATCGCCTGGTAGTTCGGGTCGCGGCACTCGGCGAAGTACCTGTCAAGCGCATGCATCACCCGTTCCCGCGGGCTGCCGCTGGCCTGCCGCGCCGACTCGCGCACCCGCGCGGCCACCTGCTCCTCGGTCGCGGTGCAGACCGCCCGGAAGATCTCCAGCTTACTGGGAAAGTGGTGGTAGAGCGCGCCCCGGGTGACCCGAGCGCCGATGACCACATCGTCGATCGACGTGCGGGCGTAGCCCTGGCTGGCGAACAGCTCGGCCGCCGCGTCGAGCAGCGCGCGCCGGGTGTGCTCGGTGTGCTCCTGCCGCAGGGTCCTGGGCATGTCGGGGTCCTCTCTTCGCCGTGCCAGCGAACCCGCACCTGGAATGGCCGGATCCGCCCGAGCCAGTGTCCACCGGACCGATGTCCGACTTCAATCCGTCTGACGGTTTTCTTGATACTGGCAGTACGTTACCGTACGCTGAACCAGGACATACAGCGCCGGAGCGACAGGAGGCTCCGTGTTCGACCGTCTGGCCCGGCTGGTCACCCGCTGGCCCCGCACCATCCTGGTGGCCGCGCTGCTGCTGGTCGGGGCGGCGCTGCTCTACGGCCGCGACGTGGTGGACGCCCTGCACACGGGCGGCACGACCGACCCGGCGTCGGAGTCGTCGGTGGCGGCCGCCGCGCTGGACCGGGACTTCGCCGCGGGCCGGCCGAACCTGGTGCTGCTGGTGCGGGCGGCGCGGGGGGTGGACGCGCCGGAGGTGGCGGCCGAGGGCCGGCGGCTGGCCGGCCAGCTGGCGAAGGAGGAGTCGGTGCGGGGCGTCACCTCGTACTGGCAGACGAGGTCGCCCGCCCTGCGCAGCCCGGGCAGGCAGCTGGCGATGATCGTCGGCCGGATCGAGGGCGAAGAGACCCAGGCCGAGCACCGACTCGACCAGCTCGCGCCGCGCTACCGGGGCACGCATGGGCCGGTCGACGTCCAGGTGGGCGGCCGCACCGCGACGCTGGACGAGGTGACCAAGACCATCCGCGGTGACATCGCGAAGGCCGAGGTCATCGGTATCCCGCTGACCGCGGTCGTGCTGATCCTGGTGTTCCGCAGCCTCATCGCGGCGGTGCTGCCGCTGCTGGTCGGTGCGGTCGCGGTGATCGGCACGAACGCCGCGCTGAAGGCGATCGCCGAGGGCACTGAGGTGTCGATCTTCGCGCTCAACCTGGCGACCGGTCTCAGCCTGGGACTGGCGGCGGACTATGGCCTGTTCATCGTCCGCCGCTACCGGGAGGAGCGGCGACGAGGTGCGGACATCGAGCAGGCGATCCGGGTCACGCTGAACACCGCGGGCCGCACGGTGGCGTTCTCCTCGCTCGCCGTCGCCGTCGCGGTCTCGGCGATGCTGGTGTTCCCGCTGTATTTCCTGCGGTCGTTCGCGTATGCGGGCGTGTCGGTCGTCTTGCTGGCGGCGGCGACGGCGCTGATCGCCCTGCCGGCCGCTCTGGTCGTGCTCGGTTCCCGGGTCGACTCGCTGGATGTGACCAAGCTCTTCGTCCGGCTGTTCCGGCCCGACCGGCCGCTCGCGCCGCCCGGCAGCCATTCCGCCGGGTGGCGCCGCATGGCCGATGGGGTCATGCGCCGTCCGGTCACCTACGCCGGCTTCGCCATCGCGGTGCTGGTGCTGCTCGGCGGCCCGTTCCTGCACGTGAACTTCGGCCTCCCGGACGACCGGCTGCTGCCGGCGCACTACGAGTCGCACGTGGTCCAGCAGGCAGTTCGTGACGGCTTCACCTCCCGTGGCAGGGGCGAGGTGGACGTGCTGGTGCAGGGGATCGACCCGGCGGCGCAGCGGACAGCCGTGACCGACTACGCCGCCCGTCTGTCCAAGGTGGATGGAATCGTCCGGGTGGACGCGATGACCGGCACGTACCAGAGGGGTCGGCTGGTCCAGCCGCCGTCACCCCTGTCGGCGCGGCTGGCCACCAAGGACGCCACCTTCCTGATGGCGGCATCCTCCACCGAGGACATCTCCACGGCTGGGCGGGAGGTGGTGGCGAGGGTACGAGCGGTCTCCGCGCCGTTCCGTACCCAGGTCGCTGGCCCCGCGGCCGACCTGGTGGATGCGCGGGCCGCGCTGAACCACCGGATACCGTGGGCGGGTGGCATGATCGTGGCCAGTACGCTCGTGCTGATCTTCCTGCTGACCGGCAGCGTCCTCATCCCGATCAAGGCGCTGGTGATGAACACGCTCAGCCTGTCGGCGACGTTCGGCGTGCTCGTCTGGGTGTTCCAGGACTACCACCTGGCCGGGTTCTTCAACTTCCAGCAGACCGGCTGGGTCGACGTCACGCTGCTCGTCCTGCTGTTCTGCGTGGCGTTCGGCGTGTCAATGGACTACGAGGTGTTCTTACTCTCCCGGATCAAGGAGGAGTACGGGCGCACCGGGGACAACCGGCTCGCGGTGGCGTACGGCATCGAGAAGACCGGCGGTGTCGTCACGGCCGCAGCGCTGATCACCTCGATCGTGTTCACCGCGATGGCCTCCTCGAGGGTCACCAATATCAAGATGTTCGGCTTAGGCCTGGCGCTGGCCGTGCTGATGGACGCGGCCCTGGTGCGAACGATGCTGGCGCCCGCCCTGATGCGGCTGGCCGGCGGCGCCAACTGGTGGGCACCGCGTCCGCTGCGTCGGGTGTACGAGCGGTACGGGCTCCGCGAGTCCGGCCCGGAGCCGGACGGAGAACCGGAACCGGTGCCTGCCCCGCGCGTGCCGGTGCCTGCCGCGGTCCCCGCCAAGTAGGGCCACAACCCAGACCCTGCCACCGAGCCGCCCACCCGTCCGCGGGCGGGTGGGCGGCTCCGGCTCTCGCCGGCCGTCGCCGGGGCCCCGCCGGAGTCGGCGTCATGCGTCCTGGCCGGGGGGGCGAAGCGGGGTTGCGGAGCAATATCGGAGAAGCCGCGGGAGCAACATCTGAGAAGACACCCGAATCGGCCCGATGTCACCCTGAGGGTGCTGCTCCACTCCAGGGAGGAAGTCTATGGTCGCCACCCTCGTCGGCGCTGTCCGAAAGCGTCTGGTGACGCCGCCACCAGGCGAGGTCAGCTTTGTCGAACGCGGCTTCGACACAGAAAATGCGCCGGCCCGCGAAACACTCGAGACCAGCGCTCTGCAGTTCATGCTCGGATTCGAGTTCGGCATCGAGCAGAAGTCCTACTCCGACGTCGTGCTCCGGCTGGAAATGCTCGAGCGGGAGTACCGGGGCTTCGCGTACGAAGGCGCCGCGATGGCGATGACCATCAAGGACGTCATGTCACCGCTGCCGGGCAACCGGAACACCGAGCGGTTCATGTCGGACTACGCGCCGCAGCACATATTCATGGCGTACATCGGCATCGGGTTCGCCTTCGCCCGGCTGCCCAAGGCGCTGTGGCGGCGGGCCCTGCCCGACCCGTCCAGGATGCCCAACCATCCCACGCTGAACTGGCTGGTCATCGACGGAGTCGGCTTCCACCTGGCCTTCTTCGACACCGACAAGTGGATCGGGCAGCAGCACGTCGGTGGGTACTTTCCCTGGGACGGCCCACCGGACTACGTCAGCAGGGTGATCGACCAGGGCATCGGACGGGCCATGTGGTTCGTCAACGGCGGCGACGTCGAGCGGCTCGCCGCCATGATCGACGGTTTCCGGCCGCACCGGCGCGGCGACCTGTGGAGCGGCGCGGGGTTGGCCGCCGGCTACGCCGGCGGGGTCGACGCGGACAGCCTCGAGCTGCTCTGGAAGAACGCCGGCGACTATCGCCGGGACCTCGCCCAGGGCGCAGTCTTCGCCGTCAAGGGCCGGGTGCTCGGCGACCTGGTCACTCCGTACACCGAAATGGCCGCACAGATCCTCTGTGGTGGTAGATCGGCCGAACAGGCCGCGGCGCTCGCGGACGCCTCGTCGTCGAACCTGCCGGAGACGTCCACGGTGCCGGGCTACGAAATTTTCCGGCAGCGCACCCAGAGCTACTTCTAAGGAGACGAAAATTGTCTGTCCCATCAATCGGCAGGGCGCGCATGCTGATTCCAGGGCTAGTCGCGCTGCTGCTCATCGGCACGGTCTACGCCGTCGCGAGGGTACCGTTCGCATCGGCCTCCGACAAGTCCGAGATCGCCTCCAGGTACCACTTCACCGAGCTACCTATCGCACTGCCGGCGGGCCTTCCGGAAAAGCACATCCGGGAGGTGAACCCGGCCTACAAGAGGATCCGGGCCTGGATCTCCTCCGTTGGCGCCGGGATCGCGATCAATGACCTGGACGGCAACGGGACGCCGGACGATATCTGCCTGGTCGACCCACGCAGCGACAAGGTGATCGTCACTCCGGCACCCGGCACGGGCAACCGCTACGCGCCCTTCGTGGTCGACCCGGCGCCGCTGCCGGTCCACTCCGCAATGGCCCCGATGGGATGCGCCCCTGGCGACTTCAACGGCGACGGCCGGATGGATCTGCTCGGCTACTACTGGGGTCGCACACCGGTGCTGTTCATGGCGAAGTCGAACGCGCCGAAGACGCTGTCGTCCGCGACGTACGAGCGGGTGGAGGTCGTTCCGCAGGCGACGACCACCGCGCAGTACACCGGCCCCAAGTGGAACACCAACGCCGTCGCGATCGCCGACTTCGACGGCGACGGCCACCCCGACATCTTCGTCCCCAACTACTTCCCCGACTCCGACGTGCTGGACCCGAACGGGCTGGACAACGTCCACATGCAGCACTCGATGTCAACGGCGAAGAACGCGGGCGGCGCACACATGCTGCGCTGGGTCGGCGGCACGTCCGGCGCCCACCCGAGCGTGCGCTTCCAGGAGGCCACGAGGGCGATTCCCTATGGCGACTCCACCGGATGGACCCTGGGCACCGGATCCGCCGACCTGGACGGTGACCTGCTCCCGGAGCTCTACATCGCGAACGACTTCGGCCCGGACCACCTGCTGCACAACGTCTCGACCCCGGGGCAGATCCGCTTCAACACGGTCGACGGGACACGGAAGCCGAACACGCCCAAGTCTCTGGCTCTCGGCCACGACTCGTTTAAGAGCATGAGTGTCGACTTCGGCGACCTGCAGAACAACGGCAAGTTCGACATGTTCGTCAGCAACATCACCTCGTCGTTCGGCCTCCAGGAGAGCAACTTCACCTGGATGAACACCAGCCGGGACGAGGCGGACATGCACGTCCAGCTGACCAAGGGTAAGGCGCCGTTCGAGAACCGGGCCTCGGCACTGAAGATGGCCTGGACCGGTTGGGGCTGGGACGCCAAGATGGGCGACTTCGACAACAGCGGCGACCTCGCCATCGCCCAGACCGACGGTTTCGTCAAGGGCGAGATCAACCGCTGGTCCTGGCTGCAGGAGCTGGCGATGACCAACGACGAACTGGTGGCCGACCCGGGGATGTGGCCCAAGGCTGAGGAAGGCGACGACATAGCCGGCAGCGAACGCCTCGCCTTCTGGGTGAAGGCCGGCAACGGAGACTACGTCAACGTCAGCAAGCAGCTCGGTCTGGACGCGCCGACCCCGACCCGCGGGATCGCGGTCGCTGACACCGACGGCGACGGCTACCAGGAGCTCGCGGTGGCCCGGCAGTGGGGTCCGCCGGCCTTCTACCACAACGACCATCCGCGTCAGGGAGCGTTCCTCGGCCTGCGGCTCGTCCGGCCGGTCGCCGGCGCGCCCGACGGCGGCACCCCTGCGTACGGCGCGCAGGTCAGGATCACGACAGCCGACGGCAAAACTCATGTGTCGCAGCTCGACGGTGGCAGCGGCCACTCGGGCAAGCGCAGCTTCGACGTCTTCTTCGGACTCGGTACGTCCAATGCTCCGGTCAAGGCCGAGCTGCGGTGGCGTGACCTCACCGGAGGAGCCCACAACCAGACCCTCCAGCTGAGCCCTGGCTGGCACACCCTGAGCCTCGACGGCACCGTTAAGGAGGTGGCGACCCGATGACCACCACCGTTGCCCCAGCCGCCCTGCCGACCTCCCCGGCCCCAGCGCCGGCCGTCCCGGCGCGGCGTGACCCGCGCTACCTGGCGCTGCGTAACTTCGCAATCTCCATGTCCATCTTCAACATTGTCGGCTACACCGTGCTCGGCTTCGAGCAGCCATGGCTCTGGCCACTGCTCGCTCTCGCTACCGGCTACACAGCCGAGCTGCTCATGGAAACGATCACGGCCTGGGTCGAGCGCCGCCGGCCGGCCTTCCTCGGCGGAGGCTTCCGTGGGTTCTGGACGTTCCTGCTGCCGGCGCACATCACCAGCCTGGCGGTCAACCTGCTCATCTACGGGAACGACAGGATCTGGCCGGTGCTGCTCGGCGTGCTCGTCGGGATCACCGGGAAGTCGATCTTCCGGGCCCCGATCCGCGGGCGGATGCGGCACTACATGAACCCGTCCAACTTCGGGATCACCGTGACCCTGCTGCTCTTCCCGTGGATCAGCATCGCGCCGCCGTACCACTTCACCGAGAACGCGGGGGGCGTCTTCCGGCTCTTCATCCCAATGATCATCATTACCGCGGGGACGGTGCTCAACGCCCAGCTCACCAAGAAGATCCCGCTGATCGTCGGGTGGGTCGGCGCGTTCGTCATCCAGGCACTGGTCCGCTGGGCGCTGTTCGACGTCGCGATCCTCTCCGCGCTCGCGGTGATGACCGGGGTGGCGTTCGTGCTGTTCACGAACTACATGATCACTGACCCGGGCACCACTCCGGTCTCCGGGCGGGCTCAGTTCATGTTCGGCGGCGCAGTGGGCGCCGTCTACGGCGTGCTGATGGTCTTCAACATCGTCTACACGCTGTTCTTCGCGGTCACGATCGTCTGCCTGGTCCGCGGTCTGGGCTGGTGGGTCGCCTCGGTAGTCGCCAAGTCACGGGCGCGGGAGCGCGAGCGGGAGCGGGCGCGGGTCGTCGAGGCGGCCGTCCCGGCCGCGCTGAGGCCAGAGGCGGTGCCGGCATGACCGAGCGCGAGCACCCGCAGCGCGAGCGGGTCGCGATCGTCGGCATGGCGTTGCGCTACCCGGACGCCACGTCCCCGACCGAGCTGTGGGAGAACGTCCTGGCGAGCCGGCGAGCCTTCCGCCGGCTCCCGGACGAGCGGATGCGGCAGGCCGACTACTACTCGCCCGACAAGGAGGCGCCGGACCGGTTCTATGCCTCCAAGGCGGCGGTCCTGGAAGGGTTCGAGTTCGACCGGGTCGGGTTCAAGATCGCCGGCAGCACCTACCGGTCCACCGACATGACCCACTGGCTCGCGCTCGATGTGGCGGCCGGCGCGCTGGCCGACGCCGGCTTCCCGATGGGCCAGGGGCTGCCGAAGGAAGCCACCGGCGTGGTGATCGGCAACACCCTCACCGGCGAGTTCTCCCGGGCGAGCGTGATGCGGCTGCGCTGGCCGTACGTGAAGCGCACGGTGGGCGCGGCGCTGGCGGAGCAGGGCTGGGGCGAGGACGCGCTCGGCGCGTTCCTGGACTCGCTGGAGCAGCGGTACAAGAGCCCGTTCCCGCCGGTGGACGAGGACACCCTGGCCGGTGGCCTGGCCAACACGATCGCCGGGCGGGTGTGCAACTACTTCGACCTCAACGGCGGCGGCTACACAGTGGACGGTGCCTGCTCGTCGTCGCTGCTGTCGGTGGCGACCGCCTGCAAGGCGCTGGTCGACATCGACATCGACGTCGCGATCGCCGGCGGCGTCGACCTGAGCATCGACCCGTTCGAGGTGATCGGCTTCGCCAAGACCGGAGCGCTGGCCACCGGGGAGATGCGGGTCTACGACCGCAACTCCAACGGGTTCTGGCCCGGCGAGGGCTGCGGGATGCTCGTGCTGATGCGCGAGTCCGACGCGGTCGCCCGCGGCGGCACGATCTACGGGTACATCGCCGGCTGGGGCATGTCCTCGGACGGCAAGGGCGGGATGACCCGCCCGGAGGTGCACGGCCACGCCCTGGCGCTGCAGCGGGCGTACGCCCGGGCCGGGTTCGGGCCGGACACCGTGTCCTACTTCGAGGGTCACGGCACCGGCACCGCGGTCGGCGACGAGACCGAGCTGAAGGCGCTGTCGCTGGCCCGCCGGACCGCCAACCCGAACGCCGAGCCGGCCGCGCTCAGCACGGTCAAGGGAAACATCGGGCACACCAAGGCGGCCGCCGGTGTGGCCGGGCTGATCAAGGCCACGCTCGCCGTGCACCACCAGGTGATCCCGCCGGCCACCGGCCACGTCGACCCGCACCCGGTGCTGACACCGAACGGGCAGCAGCCGGTGCTGCGGGTGCCTTCCCAGGCCGAGCCGTGGCCGGCGGACAAGCCGGTCAGGGCCGGCGTGTCCTCGATGGGCTTCGGCGGCATCAACACGCACATCGTCGTCGAGTCCGCCGGCACCGAGCGCCGGCGCGAGCTGGACGGGCGGACCACGGACCTGGTCTCCTCCCGGCAGGACGCCGAGCTGCTGGTGCTGGACGCGACCAGCCTGGCCGACCTACGCGGGCGCATCGCCCAGCTGGCCAGCCTTGCACCGCGGCTGGCGTACGCCGAGCTGGCCGACCTGGCCGGGGTGCTGCAGCGCGAGCTGGCCGACCGCCCGCTGCGGGCGGCGGTGGTCGCGACCACCCCGGAGGAGGCCGAGCAGCGGCTGACCAAACTGCTCGCGCTGCTCGACGGCGGCGCCCGCAGCGTGCTCTCGGTCACCGAGGGGATCTTCTTCGGCCGGGCCGCGGCGGCCGCCCGGATCGCGTACCTCTTCCCCGGCCAGGGGTCGGGGCGCGGTGGTGGCGGCGCGCTGCGGCGGCGCTTCGCCGCGGTGGACGAGCTGTACCGCAAGGCTGCGCTGCCCGAGGATGGCGACCAGGTGGCCACCGCGGTCGCCCAGCCCCGGATCGTCACCGCGTCGGTCGCCGGCCTGCGGGTGCTCGACCTGCTCGGCATCCAGGCCGACGTCGCGGTCGGGCACAGCCTCGGCGAGCTCACCGCGCTGCACTGGGCCGGCGCGATCGACGAGGAGACGCTGCTGCGCACCGCGGCCGCGCGCGGCCGGGTGATGGCCGAGGCCAGCCGCGAGGGCGGCGCCATGGCCAGCATCGCGGCCGGGCCGGACGCGGTAACGCCGCTGCTGGACGGCGAGCCGGTGGTGATCGCCGGGTACAACAGCCCGAACCAGACGGTCGTGTCCGGTCCGGTCGACGCGGTCGGCCGGGTGCAGGCACGGGCGGAGAAGCAGGGGCTGGCGGTCACCCGGCTGTCGGTGTCGCACGCGTTCCACTCGCCGCTGGTCGAGCCGGCGGCGGTCGGGCTGGCCGAGCACCTCGCCGAGGAGACGTTCCGGCCGCTGCGCCGCCGGATGATCTCCACGGTCAGCGCGGACGCGCTGCCCGAGGACGTCGACGTGCGGGCGCTGCTGCGGGACCAGGTGCTGGAACCGGTGCGCTTCGCCCAGGCCGCCGCGCTGGCGGCGGACGAGGTCGACCTGGTCATCGAGGTCGGCCCGGGTCGGGTGCTCACCGGCCTGGCCGGGCACATCGCCCCGTACGTCCCGGCGCTGTCGCTGGACACCGATGGCCGGTCGCTCGCCGGCCTGCTGTGCGCGGCCGGTGCGGCGTGGGTGCTCGGTGCGCCGGTGCGGCACGAGGTCCTGTTCGCCGGCCGCCCGAACCGCCCGCTGAAGCTGGACGGCGGGTTCGTGTTCCTGGCCAGCCCGTGCGAGGCCGCGCCGGTCCTCGACGTCAGCGCCGAGGCGACGGCGGCGACGGCGACGGCGGCGACGGCTCCGGTGGCGCTGACCACCGGCACGCAGGGTGGCCGCGCGCCGGTCGTCACCGCGCCGGCTCGCACCGCACCGGCCGGGTCGGGCTCGAACGGGTCGGGCTCGAACGGCTTGGGCTCGAACGGCTTGGGCTCGGCCGGGTCGAGCTCGGCCGGCTCGGGCTCGAGCGGGTCGGGCTCGGCCGGGTCGGGCTCGGCCGGGTCGGGCTCGGCCGGGTCGGGCTCGGCCGGCTCGGGCTCGGCCGACCAGGCCGCGGACGGCGAGTCGACGCTCGACCTGGTGCTGCGGCTGGCCGCCGAGCGCGCCGAGCTGCCGGTGGAGGCCGTCGGGGCGGACAGCCACCCGCTGGACGACCTGCACCTCAGCTCGATCACCGTCGGCCAGATCATGAACCAGGTCACCCGCAAGCTGGAGCTGCCGGCGCTGTCGTCGAACTCCAGCTTCGCCACCGCGACGCTGGGCGACCTGGCCCGGATGATCGACGATCTGGGCGAGACGGCGCTGCCCGCGGACACCGACGAGCCGAAGGACGTGCCGGGCGTGGCGCCGTGGGTGCGCTCGTTCGCGCTCGAGCTGGTGCCCACGGACCGGCCGGCGGCCGCTCCGGCGGGCGCGCCGGGCTCGTGGCAGGTGTTCAGCACCGACGGGCACCCGCTGGCGACGCCGCTGCGGGAGGGCCTCGAGCAGGCCGGCATCGGCGACGGCGTGCTGCTCTGCCTGCCGCCGGACTGCGATGACGCGCAGGTCGAGCTGTTCCTGGATGCCGCCCGGGGGGTGCTGGCCGGCAGCGAACCGACCCGGTTCGTCGTCGTGCAGCACGGCCGCGGCGCGGCGGGCCTGGCCAAGACGCTGCACCTGGAAGCACCGCAGGTGGCCACCACGCTGGTCGACCTGCCGCTGCCGGCGGCACCGTCGGCGGAGCAGGTCGCCGATGCCGCCGCCCGGGTCGTCGCCGACGCGGCCGCGACCACCGGGTTCAGCGAGGTGCGCTACGACGAGGCCGGCACCCGCCGGGTGCCGGTGTTCCGCCCGCTGCCGCAGACCGCCGAGCCGGCCGGCCCGACCCCGCTCGGCACGGACGACGTGCTGCTGGTGACCGGCGGTGGGAAGGGGATCACGGCCGAGTGCGCGCTGGCGCTGGCCAAGGACACCGGTGCGGCGATCGCGCTGCTGGGCCGGTCCGACCCGGCCACCGACACCGAGCTGGCCGCGAACCTCTACCGGCTGACCGACGCCGGCGTCCGGTTCCGGTACGTGCGGGCGGACGTGACCGACGCGGCCGCGGTCCGGTCCGCTGTGGACGAGGTGGCCTCGACGCTCGGTCCGGTGACCGCGGTGCTGCACGGTGCCGGCCGCAACGAGCCGGCGTCGCTGACCAGCCTGGAGGCCGACCACTTCCGCGCCACGCTGGCGCCGAAGATCAGCGGCCTGCGGGCGGTGCTCGACGCGGTCGGCCCGGCGTCGCTGAAGCTGCTGGTCACGTTCGGCAGCATCATCGGCCGGGCGGGGCTGCGCGGTGAGGCGCACTACTCGACCGCGAACGACTGGATGACCGAGCTGACCGTCGAGTTCGGCCGGGAGCACCCGCAGTGCCGCTGCCTGGCGCTGGAGTGGTCGGTCTGGTCCGGCGCCGGCATGGGCGAGAAGCTCGGCGTGGTCGAGGCGCTGGTGCGGGACGGCATCAGCCCGATTCCCACCGACGAGGGCATCGCGACGATGCGGCGCCTGCTGGCCGACCCGACTGCGGGACCGGTCGTGCTGGTGATGGGTCGGGCCGCGGGCCTGCCGACGCTCACGCTCGCCCAGCGGGAACTGCCGCTGCTGCGCTTCGTCGAGCGGCCGCTGGTCGACTACCCCGGCATCGAGCTGGTGGCCGAGGCCGAGCTGTCCGACAGCGGCGACCTCTACCTGCCCGACCATCTCCTGGACGGCGACCTGCTCTTCCCGGCGGTCCTCGGCATGGAGGCGATGGCGCAGGCGGCCGCGGCCGCCACCGGGCGGACCGGCACGCCAGTGCTGGAGAACGCGGAGTTCCTGCGGCCGATTGTGGCGCCACGGGGCGGGTCGGTCATGGTACGGGTGGCCGTGCTGGTGCGGGACGAGAACACGGTGGACGCCGCGATCCGCAGCAGCGACACCGCGTTCGGGGCCGACCACTTCCGGGCCACGCTCCGCTACGACCGGCCGGCGCTGCCCGAGCCGGCCGCGGTGGACAGGGAGTCGCTGCCGCGGGTGCCGGTGGACCCGGCCGCTGAGCTCTACGGCGGGGTGCTGTTCCAGGGCACGCGGTTCCAGCGCCTGCTCGGCTACCACCGGCTGGCCGCCCGGGAGGCCGTCGCGGACATCTCCAACGAGACGCCCGCGCCGTGGTTCGGGGCGTTCCTGCCGCAGCAGACGGTGCTGGCCGACCCGGGCACCCGGGACGCGATGATGCACTCGATCCAGTGCTGCATCCCGAACGCGACGCTGCTGCCCGCCGGTATCGAGCGGCTATGGCTGGCCGAGCCGGGGGTGGCCGAGTCCACCGAGGTCGTGCTGCACGCGACCGAGCGCAGCCAGACCGGCGACACGTTCAGCTACGACGTGGACGTCCTGGACCACTCCGGCGCGCTGGTGGAGCGCTGGGAGGGGCTGCGCCTGCAGGCGGTGCGCAAGCAGGACGGCCGCGGCCCGTGGGTGCCGCCGCTGCTTGGCCCGTACCTGACCCGGGCGCTGGAGGACGTCCTCGGCGGACCGTCGCTCGCGGTGGTCGTCGAGCCGGACGGCGACGGGAGCGGCCACCAGCCGGCGCGCCAGGAGCAGACCTCGGTCGCACTCGGCCGGGCGGTGGGCCGGCCGGTGCAGGTGCGGCACCGGCCGGACGGCAAGCCGGAGTGCGACGAGGCCGAGGTGAGCGTGTCGCACGGCGCCGGTGTCACCCTCGCGGTGGCCGGGCCGGAGGACGTCACCTGCGACGTGGAGACGGTCGTCCCGCGCTCCGCTGAGGTCTGGGACGGGCTGCTCTGGCCGGCGCTGCGAGACCTGCGCGGGCTGCTCGTCCGGGAGTCCACTGAGGACAGCGATACTGTCGCAACCCGACTGTGGACTGCGGTCGAGTGCATCCGGAAGACCGGTGCGGTGCAGCAGCCGGTGACGCTCGAGTCGAGCACTGCCGATGGCTGGGTGGTGTTCGGCGTCGGCGAGCGTCGGGTGGCGACGTTCGTGACCACGCTGCACGGGCTGGACAGCCCGGCGGTGTTCGCGGTGATGACGAAGGGTCGGTCCTGACCATGGACAAGTACTACGAGTACCGCCACGTCGTCGGTTTCGAGGAGACCAACCTCGTCGGCAACGTCTACTACGTCAACTACCTGCGGTGGCAGGGTCGCTGCCGGGAGATGTTCCTGCGGGAGCACGCTCCAGCCGTGCTGGAGGAGCTGGCCGACGACCTGAAGCTGTTCACGCTGAAGGTGGAGTGCGAGTTCACCGCCGAGATCACCGCGTTCGACGAGCTGTCGATCCGGATGCGGCTGGAGGAGCTCACCCAGACACAGATCGCGTTCGCCTTCGACTACGTGCGGGTCCGCGGCGACGAGGAGCTTCTCGTCGCCCGCGGCCGGCAGCGGATCGCCTGCATGCGCGGCCCGAACACGAACACCGTTCCGGCGCGGGTGCCGGAGTCGCTGCGGCAGGCGCTGGCACCGTACAGCGCGCAGCCGGCCACCGTGCCGAGGCGGCCCAACGGACATCGGACGCCGGTCGGCGTGGCGGGCAGGGAGTAGTCGTGGCCGAGCCTCAACGAGTGCAGGTGCCTGTCAGCGCGACGCTGACATCCGTGCCCAGGTACCAGACGATCGACCAGCGCGCCATGCGCAGCGTGCTCGGCATGTTCGCCACCGGCATCACCGTGGTGACCGCGGGCGGGGACGTGCCGCACGGCATGACCGCGAACGCGTTCAGCTCGGTCTCGCTGGAACCGCCGCTGGTGCTGGTCTGCATCGGCCGCGAGGCGGTCATGCACGACACCATTACCGACCACGGCGCGTTCGCGGTCTCCGTGCTGCGTGGCTGCCAGGAGCAGGTGGCCCGGCACTTCGCCAACCGGCGGCGGCCGCGCGGAGTCGCCCAGTTCGATGCCGTGGACTGGGTGCCCGGCAGCAGCACCGGCGCGCCGGTGCTGGTCGGCGGTCTCGCCTGGCTGGAGTGCGAGCTGGAGACCACGTACGACGGTGGCGACCACTCCATCTTCGTGGGCCGGGTGCTGGACACCGGGCACAGCGACGAGCGGGACGCGCTGCTGTTCTTCGGCGGCGGCTACCACCGGCTGGTCGGGGAATGACCGGCTCCGGCACGAGGGAGATTCGATGACGACGACAAGCGAGCGCAGCTCGGCCGGGCCGCAGGTGGTCCCGGGGCCGCGTGGCTCCGCGTTGCTGGGCGTGCTGCTGGACGTCTGGCGGGACCGGCTCGGACTGATGACCGGCGTCACCGAGCAGTACGGCGACGCGGTCCGGTTCACGATGGGGCCGAAGTCGCTGTACTTCTTCAACCACCCCGAGCACGCCAAGCATGTGCTCGCCGACAACCATGCCAACTACCACAAGGGCATCGGGCTCAGCCAAGCCAAGCGGGTGCTCGGCGACGGGCTGCTCACCAGCGAGGACGAGCTGTGGCGGCGGCAGCGCCGGACGATTCAGCCGACCTTCCAGCGGGACCGGCTGGCCCGCTTCGCCGGATCCGTCGCCGAGGAGGCCGACGCGCTGGTGCGGCGCTGGCGCGGCCTCACCGGCGGCGCGCCGGTAGACGTGATGCAGGAGATGACCCGCCTGTCCGTCGGCGTGCTGGGCAAGACGCTGCTGGACGCCGACCTGGGCGGGCACGACTCGCTCGGGCATGCCTTCGAAGTAGTGCAGGACCAGGCCATGTTCGAGATGCAGACGCTCGGCATGGTGCCGCACGCTGCCCCGCTGCCCCGGCACTTCCGGTTCAGGAAGGCCCGCCGCGAGTTGGACCGGGTGGTGTCCGAGTTGGTCGCGGACCGGCAGCGGGAGGGGTACGAGGGCAGGGACGACATGCTGTCCCGGCTGCTGGTGGCCTACCGCGACGAGCCCGACGAGGTGGTACGCCGCAAGCGGCTGAGCGACGAGCTGATCACAATCCTGCTCGCCGGTCACGAGACGACCGCCGCCACCCTCTCGTGGACCTGGTACCGCGTCAGTCAGGACCCGGAGATCGGCCGGCGGATGCACGCCGAGGCGGTCGAGGTGCTCGGCGACCGGCCGCCGCAGTATGAGGACCTGCACCGGCTGCGCTACATCTCCATGGTCGTGCAGGAGGCGATGCGACTCTACCCGCCGGTGTGGATCCTGACGCGCCGCGCGCTCGGACCCGACGAGATCGGCGGGTACCCGGTGCCGGCTCGAGCCGACGTGCTGATCTGCCCGTACACCCTGCACCGGCACCCCGGTTTCTGGGACCACCCGGAACGGTTCGACCCCGACCGGTTCGCCACCGACAAGGCAGCCAGCCGGCACCGCTACGCGTACATCCCGTTCGGCGCGGGGCCGCGGTTCTGCGTCGGCAACAACCTCGGAACGATGGAGGCGGTGTTCGCCGCCGCGGTCGTTGCCCGGGAGTTCCGGCTCGACCTCGCCCCCGGCCGCAACGTCGTCGCGGAACCCATGCTGTCGCTGCGGGTCAAGGATGGCCTGCCCATGACCATCCGCCGGGCTGACTGACAGTACGAGGAGGCAGGTGAGACCGATGCTGGTCATGGTGACGGGTGGGACCGGGTTCCTCGGGTCGCACTCGGTAGCGGCGATCGTCCGTTCGGGACACCGGGTGCGGCTGCTGGTCCGGGACGAGTCCCGGGTGCGGCCGGCGCTGGACCCGCTCGAGGTCGACTCGGGCGCGGTGGAGGTGGTCCGCGGCGATGTCACCGACGGGCCGGCGGTGGCGGCGGCGGTGGCCGGCTGTGACGCGGTGTTGCATGCGGCGTCGGTGTTCTCGTTCGACAGCCGGGACCGGGCGGAGATGCGGCGGGTGAACGCCAGCGGGACCGAGACGATGTTGGCCGCCGCGCGGCGGGCCGGCGCGGACCCGATCGTGCACGTGTCCAGCGTGGCGGCGTTGATGCCCTCGGGTGGCCGCCTGCTGTCGACGGACTCGCCGGTGGGGCGGCCGCGGGAGACGTACATGGCCAGCAAGGCGGCGGCGGAGGAGGTCGCCCGGCGGCACCAGCGCGAGGGTGCGCCGGTGACGATCACCTACCCGTCGGCGCTGCTCGGCCCGCACGACCCGCATGTGGGCGACCAGACCGCACGGCTGCGCAATACGCTGCGGGGGCTGATGCCGATGTGGCCGCTGGGCGGGCTCCCGATGGGCGATGTGCGGGAGACCGCCGCGATGCACGCGGCGGTGCTGGTGCCGGGGCAGGGGCCGCGGCGGTTCCTCGGCCCCGGGCGGTACGTCAGCACCCGGGAGTACGTGGGCACGCTGCGCCGGGTCACCGGCCGGGCGCTGCCGACGGTGTACGCGCCGGCCCGCGCGATGCTGCCGGTGGGGGTGCTCACCGGGCTGCTGCAGCATGTCGTCCCGTTCCACATCCCGGCCGAGTACGGCGCGGTCTACACCTGCGCGTGCGACGCCCGGCTGGACGACCGGCTCGCCGGCCCGTTCGGCAGCCCGGGCACGCCGCTGGAGCAGACGATGGCCGACACCGTCCGCTGGCTGTACCGGCAGGGCGGGCTGAGCGCTCGGCAGGCCGGGTCGATCGCCCCGGCGCGGACCGCCGCAGAGCGCGTGGCGGGTCGGGTGAGGTGAGCGATGACGACGTCCACGCACGACTTCGTGCCGGTGCCGCAGCCACGGCCCGGGGAGCGTCGAGCGGACCTCCATGCGGTCCGGCCGCCGGCCGCCCCGAGGGCGCCGCGTCGCCGGCCGGTCGGCTCGATGCAGGAGCTCCGTGCAGGGCGCCGTGAGCTGCGGCAGGACGTCTTGCACGGCGACCCGCGCACGCTGGAACGGCAGCGCGCGTTGGGCAAGCTCACGGCCCGGGAGCGGCTGGCGTTCTTGCTCGACGAGGGCACCTTCACCGAGGTCGACATCTACCGGCGGCACCGGGCGACCGGTTTCAAGCTGGCCGACAACCGGCCGCACACCGACGGGGTCGTCACCGGGTCGGGCCTGATCCACGGCCGGCGGGTGTTCGTCTACGCGCAGGACTTCCGCATCTTCGGCGGGTCGCTGGGCGAGGCGCACGCGGCCAAGATCCACAAGGTGATGGACCTCGCGCTGGCCGCCGGCGCCCCGCTGATCGGCCTGAACGACGGCGGCGGCGCCCGGATCCAGGAAGGCGTGACCGCGCTGGCCGGCTTCGGCGGGATCTTCCGCCGCAACGTGGCGGCCTCCGGCGTCATACCGCAGATCAGCGTCGTGCTCGGCCCGTGCGCCGGCGGCGCGGCCTACTCGCCCGCGCTGACCGACTTCCTGTTCATGGTCCGGGACACCTCGCAGATGTACCTCACCGGGCCGGACGTGGTGAAGGCGGTCACCGGCGAGTCCGTCAGCCACAGCGAGCTGGGCGGCGCCGACGTGCACGGGACCCGCTCCGGGGTGGCCACGTTCGTGTGCGACGACGAGGAGAGCTGCCTGGAGGAGGTCAGGTACTTGGTCTCGTTGCTGCCGTCGAACAACCACGAGCTGCCGCCGGCGTACCCGGCGTCGGACGTGCCCGAGCGGGCCTGCGACCGGCTGGCCGAGCTCGTGCCGGTGGAGTCGAACAAGCCGTACGACATGCGCGACGTCATCGCCGAGGTGGTCGACGACGGCGAGTTCCTGGAGCTGCACGAGGACTGGGCGTCCAACGTCCTATGCGTACTGTCCCGGATCGACGGACAGGTCGTGGGCATCGTCGGTAACCAGCCGCTGGTGCAGGCCGGCGTGCTGGACATCCACGCGTCGGAGAAGGCGGCCCGGTTCGTGCGCACCTGCGATGCGTTCAACATCCCGCTGGTCACGCTGGTGGACGTGCCGGGGTTCCTGCCCGGCGTCGCGCAGGAGCACGAGGGCATCATCCGGCACGGTGCAAAGCTGCTGTTCGCCTACTGCGAGGCCACCGTGCCGCGGATCCAGGTGATCCTGCGCAAGGCCTACGGCGGCGCGTACATCGTGATGGACTCCCGGTCCATCGGTGCCGACCTGTCGTTCGCCTGGCCCACCAACGAGATCGCGGTGATGGGTGCCGAGGGCGCGGTCAACGTGATCTTCCGGAAGGAGATCGCGGCCGCGGACGACCCGGATGCGCTGCGGGAAGAGCTCGTAGCCGAGTACACCGAGCAGCTTGTCCACCCGTACTACGCCGCCGAGCGTGGCCTGGTCGACGACGTGATCGACCCGGGCGACACCCGGGCCGCCATCGCTCGCGGCCTGGCGATGCTGCGCACCAAGCGGGCGGCGCTGCCGGCGAAGAAGCACGGCAACGCACCGCTATGAGCGAGAGGAGCCACCGTGGCCGACATCATCAAGTACGTGCAGGCGGTCCCGCCCAAGCAGGCGACCGGGCTTGTTGCTGAGGTATACGACCAGGCCAGGCGAGAGATGGGCCGGCTGCCCGAGGCGATCACGATGCTCTCTGGCGATCCGGCTCTGTCGGCGGCGTCATGGGCGGCGTTCCGGGAGCCGCTGCTCGCCACC
>Ga0210378_10000447_pt1 | contig 20845 bp, 20 predicted proteins | sample PLM1_60_b1redo_FD_155465 | JGI IMG/M metagenome (GOLD analysis project Ga0210378, IMG submission 155465) | Groundwater sediment microbial communities from an aquifer in East River, Colorado, USA - PLM1_60_b1 redo | ecosystem: Environmental > Terrestrial > Soil > Riparian zone | place: USA: East...
CCCGAAGGCCGCCGCGACCACACCACCCCCACCGACGCCATCCACCTCCACGGCCTGCTATGACAAACCGGACAATCCCGGAACACGCCGGAGCCCTGGCCTCCTCATAGGCCCGTCCGGCGGGCACGATGGCGTCGAACGGTTCGGCCAGCTCGTTGATTCTGAACCTCACACTGCCCCACCGCCTCAGCTTTACTTCCTCCCACCCATATGCCGCCCCGAATCACACGATCGGCCGAGCGGAGAAGATAAGTAGCCGGGGCCGTTCGGCTAGATTCCGACACGCTGGCACCAAGCGTCAAAGTTGCCTCTGCGAGACCAGCATGTCCATATTCCACACAAGTACTCGGGAATGGCACTCATGGAGGCAATCCAAATGGCCCAGAAGATCCGAGCGTGGCCGTATCCCCGCCGAAATCGTAGAGCTGTACCACGCGCAGAGGTGAACCAGCAATCGGGACGGCCCTAGCCACACTCAGGTACCCTCGCACTCAGATTCGTAGTGCGAGGGTACCTGCCTTTCGTCGGTTACGTGCCCGCCAACTCCCGGTATCGGCCCAGAACGTCCTTGACGGCGTCCGTCACTGGCGGGTCTTCAGTAAGCAACGCCCATTGGTACTCATCGTGCTCTGTGAGGCGGACCGGCTCCGTGGCCCGGACTTCGACTACGAAGTTGAACTGCCGACTCTTCTTGCCGCTGCCCGATAGGTAGTCGAAGCTGCCAAGGTACTGCTCGATGCTGGCTACCTTGAGGCCAGTCTCTTCTTCGACTTCTCGGATGAGCGCCACGTCCAGGGCCTCCGCGGGCTCAACCTTGCCGCTGGGTAGCTCATAGATGCCGCCCATGAAGTCGCCAGAGGGACGCTGGAGCAGGAGTATCTGACTGTTGTGTTGTACGACAGCGCCGACGACCAGTTGCCGCACGTCGTCGTGCTCAGCGGTGCTGACAAGGCTCGTGAGGAGCGAATCGTCCACCATGCTTAGTTATCCCTTGAGATCTCGGTAATTGTCACTGACCTTGTGGAACGCCTCAACGTACTGTTCAGCGAGCGGCATGTCCTCCTCCCGATGCCAGACCGGCAGCTTCAGCGTGTTGTGGTGGATGCGTTCAGCGGTGGGAAACTCGCCAGCCCCATAGCAGAACGCGCCTTCATACCGGGGGAACAGACCGCCCGGTTCCTGAAAGAGCGCGTGCAGATTGAGCGGGCACGTCGAGCCCGGTCGATCGAGTTCGATGCAGCCCTCAGCTTTGAGCGCGTCGTAGTACCGCTCTACGGGCAGGCCGCTGAGTTCGTCGGCGCGGTACTGCAACGTGAGGCCGTACCAGGATGACTGGACGCCGTTCGGTAGCCGGGGCGGCTCGATGCCGGGAACATCGTCGAGTTGGTCGCAGAGATACCTCGCCATCGCGGTGCGGCCGGCAAGGTACTCGTCCAGGCGGCCGAGCTGGTCAAGCGCGATGCTGGCGGCGAGAGGATGGATGCGGAACTTCAGACCCATGCCGGTCACGGCATAGTCGTACAGATGATGGTCGCGCGGGATTTCGTTGCGGCAACGCTTGTTGTACTGCCCGTGGAGCAGCACGCCGTAGTAGACCTCGTCGTCGTTGGTGACCAAGAAGCCGCCCTCGCCGGCCGACAAGGGCTTGGGTCCGTTCATGCTGAAGGCGGCAGCGCGGCCAAAGGTGCCGACCCTCTGTCCGGCGATCTCGGCGCCGTGGGCGTGGGAGGCGTCCTCCAGGAGCGCAAGCCCATGTTCGTCGGCGATCGCCTTGAGCGCCACCATGTCAGCTGGCAGACCCCACATGTGGGTGACCACGATGGCCTTGGAGCGTCCGGTGATGCGTTGCGCGACCTCTCGTGGATCGAGGTTGCCCGTCTCGTCGCAGTCGGCTAGGACCGGCACGGCGCCCAGATGCAGCAGCGGCGTCACGGTGGCGAAGAAGGTGTAGGCCGGCACGATGACCTCGTCGCCCGCCTTCAGTCCACAGGCCGCGTACATCGAGTACAGGGCCACGGTGCCCGAGCTGGTCAGCACCGCATGCTTCACGCCGTGGTAGTCGCGCAGCGCGTCTTCCAGCCGCGCCATGATGCCGGACCGGTCGTAGACGGAGATGCCTTCGTGGAGCTGATCGAGGACAGCCTTGGATGTGTTGTCGTCGAGTGGCGGCCAAATGAAGTGCGGCGCGGCATGCGCCACGGCGGGTTCGCCGCCGAGCAGCGCCAGCGGCGAGGTCACAGCATCTCCTTCGGGTTGATGTAGGCGTGGGATTGCGCCGACTCGTAACAGGCGGCGATGAAGCTCATGTGCGCCAAGTTCTCCTTGGGGCCACTGACGTTGGGGCGGAGCCCTTCGATGACGCGGCAGAAGTAGTCGATCTGGCAAGCCGCGGCCGACGGCCACGCCTGCTCCCGCGATAGCGACTCGATGACCTCGCCGCCGTTGGTGAGCCGCCGGATGCGACCACGTTCCAGGTGCACCATGCCGCGGCTGCCCACGAGGCGGATCTGCTCAGTCTTCGGCCCGATGAACCGCGAGAGCAACAGCGAGCCGTACAGGCCGCTGTCGTAGCCGAAGTGGATGAGTGCGGTGTCCTCGGCGTCGTAGGTCCGATCCGGCCGAGCGTTCACCGACACGTCGGCTAGGACGCGGTCCGGCACACCGAAGTACCAGAGGATCATGTCCACCAGGTGATAGCCCATGTCGATGATGCAACCGCCGCCGGCGGTCGCGGCCTTGCCGCGCCAGCCTTCCGAGGGGTCGTCGATGTGCAGCGTGTACTGCGCGTCAACGACGAACGGGGTGCCAACCTGATCCGCGAGCTGGGTAAAGCTCGTGTACACCGGATTGAATCGCCGCTGGAGCGTCACCATCAGGTGGATGCCGGCCTCGTCGCAGCGCGCGGCCAGCTCCTGTGCTTCGCTGATCGTGGTGGCGAACGGCTTTTCCTTGAGGACGTGCACCTTGTGCTTGGCTGCGGCCTCGATGACAGCTCGACCGGAGTTGTGCGGCACGGTGACGACCACGAAGTCGAGCTGTTCGGCCTTGAACATGTCGCGGCAATCGGTGTAGCCGGGCACCCGGTAATGGTATTGCTGCTCGCGGAGGGTGTCGGCGTCCTCGTCGCAGACGGCCACGAGTTCCGCGCCATCCGAGGACAACAGTCCAGGTATATGGTCTTCCAGGGCCTGCTTGCCGAGGCCAACGACGCCAGCTCGCAGCTTCATCTTCCGCTCCCTCGTACCAACAGCCGAATGCACGGACGGATATGGTTCCGAGAACTCAGCCATGCTGGCGGGTGCTCCTCTGCGGCGCTGCCGCGAGCCGAGCACGGATTGCTTCAACAACCTGTGACGCTCCTTCCTGTAATGGCCGTTCACCGTTGTCCACGACAAGGAATCGGTCCGGCTCGTTGGCCAGGAGCCGGCGAAGTATTCGTGCGCGCGCCGCGAAGACCTGCTTGTCCTCACCGCTAATCTCATTACCGCGGGCCTCTGCGAGGTGCCGTCGACGGCGCTCGATGCGTTGCCGCCGCACGGCCAAAGGCGCGTCCACGTACACCGTGAGGTCCGGCTTATGGCGCAGCTCGCTGCACAACCCCCGCAACCAAGTCAGCGCCTGCTGCTCGTTGCCAACAGCGCCCGAGCGCGTGAGTGTCGGCGCGAGGGTGTAGAGAATGGTGTCGACGTGCCGGTCCTTCAGGACGACGCTGTGCTGAAGTGCGGGCGCTATCACGCATTCGTCGAAGTAGTACAGGTCAGCAACGATCTCCAGCGCTCTCGTCAGCACTGTCGTCATCTCGCCTGGCACCGGCCGAAGGAATTTGTCTTGCTCGACCGCTTTCGCGAGTCGCTGGCCGTGTGGACTGTCTGAGAACTCGCCCACGACGGTGGTCGGAACGCCGCAGACAATCAATGCCTCTTGCACGGCGGTCAACAATGCCGTCTTCCCAGCGCCGTCCTGACCTTCAAACGCCACCAGCATCCGCGCCTCCGCTCTCATGAAACGTCCAAGGCTCGTAGTCCATCGCGCACGCGCTGAAGTAGTTCTGGATCGTTCTCTGCTTCCATGGCCAACGCCGATCCGTATTTCGGATGCCGAAGTGGCAGCAGCCAAGACAGTTCCACGGTGTCATCATCCAACGGTCGTCGCGGGAGCCCCAGCTCAAACCACACGACTTTCCCGCCGCCGTTGGGCAGGTAGTAGTCCCAATGAAAGTCCGGATGCGGGTCTTGCAATATGGGTGGACGAGGATCGCCGTCCTTCACCTCGATAACAACACTGCGGCCGAAGTGCAGGACGCGGATGCTAATCACGTTAAGCCGATGGCTAGCTGCGATCGCCTGTACCGCATTCGTCGCGAGTTCGGCCGTACGCAGCTCTGCCGCCTTAACCTCGGTCCGGCCAATACCCCAATCTTGAAGCGTGCATCTGACGAGCCGACCTGCGCAGCCCACGGCCGTAGAAACGGCGACTAGCGTCAGTTCAGTTGAAAGGCGAACGTCGGGCGGTGTCTGACTCGTCACCACAGCAGTCGGCCTTTCGGCTGTTATGGTCATGTCGGCTCGTCCGGATGCGGATACATGACCAGCAGGCGCACACCCGTGCCACGTTCGATGAGTTCCCTCATCGCTGTTTGTGTGCCAGGAAAGTGCCCGAGGTGGTGCAGAGCCGGAATGATCAGCGCTTGCGCCTTTGATTTCTGCAGTGTCTCGATGACGGCCGAGATCGCACAGATGCCCGATTCGGGGCTCTCGGCAAAGACCTCAGCAAGCGCCAGTCCTTCGCGCTGGGCGAACTCCACCATGTCTTGCCGCCGAGTCTCAATGGCGTGTGCCGATGTCCACGGTCGTACGCGGAAGTAGCCGTAGGCAAGCGGCTGCACGGACACAATCCCTCCGGGAGATTGGAGGGCCAGACCGACGACGGCCTCGGGGTGCAGCGTCGCCGGTCCGGCCCAGCTCACGTGGCTGGCTAGAGCGCCGCGAGGTTGTGTTCCGCGACCAGCGCGCGTTCGCACGGCCAGGTCGAGGCGCAACTGGTGCAATGCCCGCCGTCGTTGGTGTGCTCGTTGATCGCCCGGATGGCGCGACCGCGCAGTTGCTCCAGATCGGTCGGCAGATCGTCGGGGCGCCGTACTTCGGTCGCTCGCCTATTCATGCCCGTGCCTCCGTTGTTGTCGGTGCGCATCTGGCCGTAACCTGCACACAACCGGCTGTAGCGGACCGGAGCCAGAGCAGGAACGCCGCAGCCTTGATGCACGAGTGACGCATGCGACGCTCTGACCTCGACGAATGACGGAGGGACGCTCCATGGCGAGCAGGCGGCAGCGCTTAGCGCAGCGCCGCAAGGCCCTCGGCTTCAGCCAGGAGTCGTTTGCCGACCGGCTCGGCGTCGACCGATCGACCGTCGTGCGCTGGGAATCGGGTGAGACCGAGCCGCTGCCGTGGCTACGGCCAAAGATCGCCCGAGTCCTGCAGACGTCGGTCGACCAGCTCGACGCGCTGCTCGCCGAGGCAGCCGCAGCCGACTCCTCGGATGGACGCCTCACCTACGCCTTGGAGCACCCGACCAGCGTCGACCTCATAGCGGTCGCCCAACTGCGCCAGCAAGTAGACGATTTGGACAGACGCTACGACCGGGCACCATCAAGCTCGCTACTGGCAGAGGCCGGTCAGTGCCTCGGGCAAGTCGGACTCCTGCGCTCGCACGCTCCGACCAGCCGCGTTCGCCGCCAACTCTACGAAGTCGAGACCGAAGCCGCGACGCTCATGGGACAGCTTGTCTGGGACGCCTCGCAGCGACGTGACCACACCGCAGCGCGCGCCTACTTCGACCAGGCCATTACCGCCGCCCGGCAGCTCCATGACCCAGCCGCCGAAGGACGGGCGCTGCTGCGCAAGAGCTTCGTTGCCCTGTACGGCGAGAAAGACCCCAGAGAAGGACTCAACCTCGCGACCCAGACCGCCGCAGCTACCAACGGCGCGAGCCACGTCCTGACCGGCCTGGCTGTGCTGCACGCCGCCGAGGCCTACGCGATGCTTGGTGAGCGTCAAGACTGTGAACGGGCGCTCGGCCAGGCCGAAGCTCACTTTGGGCGGATCACCACCGTCGATGCCGCGATTCACCTGTTCTCGCCAACCCAACACGGGCGGCTGGCGGGCTCCTGTTACCTCTTTCTCCAAGACGCCAAGCGTGCCGAACCAATACTCGAAGCCGCTGCGAAGACGCTCAAAGATCGGTCAAAGTCTCAGGCCATCGTGCTCGGCAACCTGAGCCTGTCGTACATCCGGCAGGGAAAGGTCGATGAGGCCGCCGGCATGCTCCACCAGGCAATCGACGTCATCGAACAGACCTGGGGTGGCGGCGGTCTCAACGTCATCTTCGGCGCGGCGCGCGAACTTCGGCCTTGGCGGCAGGTTCCCGCCGTGCAAGACGTCTACGACCGACTACTCGCCCTGATGGCCGCCGCATAAGGGAGCATGGTGACAAGCGCGGAAATCAACCAAGCCAAGCAGCGCATCCGAGAGCACGTCTGGGAGCTGCTGGAGCGCGAGCACGCAGTGCCGCCGGGCGTCCACGGGCGAATCCCAGCCTTCTTCGGAGCCGACACTGCTGCTGAGCGCCTTGCCCAACTCCAGGTCTGGCGAGCGGCCCAAGTCATAAAGGCCGTGCCGGACCAAGCGCAGCTTCCCGTCCGAGCACGAGCACTTAGCGAAGGCAAGCTCGTGTACATGGCCGTACCCAAGCTGGCGGACGAGCTGCCCTTCTACCTACTCGATCCCGCCGCCCTCACCGTGCCACCAGCCGAAGCCGCATCCAGCCACGTTGCTGCAACCGCAGCGCGCAAGGTCGCCGTGGACGAGTTGCGGCCGGTGGACCTCGTCATCTGCGGCAGTGTCGCGGTCAACCGCGCGGGCGTCCGCCTCGGCAAGGGCGCCGGCTACTCCGACATCGAGGTTGCTCTGCTGCAAGAGGCCAACCTCATCGGGCCAGGCACAACCATCGTGACGACCGTGCACGGGCTCCAAGTCGTCGACGACGACCTGCCCGAGACCGAGCACGACTTCAGTGTCGACCTGATCGTGACCCCGGATGAAGTCATAACCTGCGGTCCGCCGCGCCGCCCGCGCGGCTTGTACTGGGAGCACTTGACCGACCAGAAGATCGCCGCCATTCCAGTATTGGCCGCCCGCAATCCGCGTCGCTGAGCGACGCACGCTCGGTGACAGACCAGGCCTCAAGCGCGCTTGCCAACACGAGGGGAATCTGCATGTCCGTCCGCGAGACTCCGTCGTGCTGACGCGGGTCTCGACAAGCAGCTCGGGGTGCTCACGCAGCTGGGCGCCGATGGTGACCTTCGTGACCTGGTTCTTGAGCACCGCGGTGCCGTCAGTGGGCCGTCCCGCGTCGTACTCGTTCACGGTCCTGGAGCGCGCGACGACCTCCGTGCCGGCTGCGGCCAGCGTCACCCCGGCCCGCATGACTGGTTTCTCCAGTCCGATGCGGTGCACCGGTCCCAACTGTTCGACCAGGCGGGTGCCTTCGTCGTCATAGATCGACAGGTCGGACAGCAACTGCGCCCGTTCGGCCGCGGCGAGTCCGCTGATCCCCAGCGCGGTCAGCTCTGCGGTGGCCTCGCCGGAGCCGCCAAGCGCGAGCGCCCGGTTGCGCGCCGAAAGTTCCCGCACCTGGTTGCCGAACTTGTCGTACTCGCTGGCGTTGATGTGCCCACCCGGCGACGCCACGTTGACCTCGTAACCGGAGGCGTTGAGGTAGCCGATGGTGGCGCGGCGGTAGTCCGTGCTCGCCAGTTCGGATCGTCGCCGTTGCGGACGTGCGCGGGCGGGATCGGGGTCCACTCAGGCTTAAATGTCGGCGGTGGTCGTTATCGTGCCGTTCATGGCGATAGTGGATGCTCTTGAGGATGACGAGCACTGGCCGGAGTACGGCACGCTCGTGGTGTGCGACGCGCCCGCCGAGCCGGGGGTCGGGGAGCTGCCGTGGCTCGAAGGCTGGTGGGAGCAGGGTGCCGTCGATGCGCAGCCGGCGGGCACCATCGCCCGCAGCGGCCAGGCGTGGCTGGAGGCGCGGGCGGCCGACGAGTATCACCGCGTCCGCCTTGAGGCCCACGATGCCGCACCGCCCGATGACCGCGACGACTGGGACGACGTCGTCGAGATGCCCTACCGGTGCCGCAGCGGCAGCGTCGGAATCGGGACGCTCACCGGCGGATACGTTGACCCGTCGATCCGGCTCGGGCCGCCCGGTCTTTACCGGGCACGGGTGGCGCGCCGGCCGGCCGCCGAGGTCAGCGGCGACCTGTTCCGGGTCCAGTTCTGGCCAACCGGCGGCCCGCGGCCCGACCTGCCCCGCTGGCTTCGTCGGCACGGGACGCCGCTGGAGGAGCCGGCACCCACTGTTCCCGACCCGGCGTCCGCGTTCCACCGGTACGCCGCCTTCGCCTCCGACCTCGTCACGGTCACGATCTGGAGCGGCGAGGACGCCCGCCTGACCATCACTCTCGGCGATCTCGCCGATCGGCTGCTGGCGACCGTGGACCAGACACGCGAAACGCTCGACTACGCACTCGACCAGGGCCTGCTGGCGCTCGATCACGGCGACACCACCGACCCACGCGCTCTGCTGGCGTTGCGGGCGCTACCGCGCCGGCCTCCGCCCGTGCATTACGAACCGATGGCGTTACCCCGGCCCGGGCCGCCCTGGGACGGCTCGCTGACAACACCGGAACCCGCGCCGCCGCCGACCGCGTCGACAGGCGAGTACGGCTGGCATGCCGCGTTCGTGTCGGCGTCGGCGCGGCCGGCGCCGTACCTGCCGCCGTGGGGTGCGCCGCCGGCCAGCGGGTTCGTCAGCACAGCCGGCGACGTCGTGCTCTGGCGCGACGGCGCACCCACCACGCTTGCCCGCTGGCGGCCACGACGACCGTATGAACAGATCGACCGCGCGCTGGAGACGGCCCACGGGATCGTCCTCATCAGCTCCTCGGAGGCCGTCCTCGTCGACCACGACGGGCGCGTCATCCCGATCGGCAGCGAACCCATGGGACACGGCGTGATCGCCGACGACGCCCACCACTTCGCCTACGTCGAGACCCACCTCGGGCGCAACTCCTACACGCGGCTCCACCTCGTCGACCTGGCCGACCGTTCCCGCCGCACCATGCCGACCGAGGACGACGACCTGGACCTGAGGAGCGTGCTCGCCGTCCACCGCGGCGTGGTCCACGCGCTGGCCGGCGTGACGCACCTGGCCAGCATGGCCTGGACACCAGGCACGAAGCCCGGTCGGTCGACCCCGACACGACGGGAGGTCGACACCCTCACCGGTACCGCGCTCGCCGACGAGCGGGACGGCGTCGTGGTGATCCAGCCCGACGGTCGCCAGCGGCAGCTGCCCGCGAGCCCGCAGGCAAGCCTGAGCCCCGGCGCCCGACTGCTGTACGAGTTCCACTACCAGCCGCGAGGCATCACCGTGTACGACCTGGCCGGCGATCAGCCCGAACCGAACACTATCTGGCTGCCCCTGGAAGCCGAGACTCCACCAGCGTTCCCGCCCGTCTGGGAAACCCCAAGCCGGATACTGCTACGCACCAGATACGGCGGCGGCCACCTGCAAACCCCACTGCTTCGCGTCGACCTCCTCACCGGCACCTTCGAACGCGTCCCGCTACCCGACAACGCCGGCGACGACTCACTCGCCATCACCCCGGCATTGAGTCCGCCGGATCCGACGTAGCCGCAACAGCGGGTACGCGGGGCAACCTTGCAGAGTCATCGAGAACCGCCTGCGTGTTGGGCGGGCGGTCGGGTGCCTGTTGGGCGCATGCATCGGCCCGGGTGCTGCGTCGTCGCCGGAAAATTCGGAGCTCCTCACCACGTCTCTCGCAGACACGTAGCCACCGATCAACTACCGCCTACGACTACCCACGCGCCATCATCCGAAGGCGATCACGCTCCGTGGTCACTCTCCGATTCCCGGCAGTGTCCAGCACGCCGTACCTTCGCATGGGCAGGCTTCACCGACACCTCCACACCGCTGACCAGCAGGTTTAGGTTCGTACAGGGTCAGTTGGGTGCACCGCCCAAAGGGGAACGTGTTCTGTGCATCAGTGTTCCGACGTCCGGAACAGGCTCCTTTTCGTTGACATTGCTAGAGATACCGCTCAGAACTCCGCGGTGAACTCCCGACCGCTTCGTTCCTCGTCAGTCGTCGCCGGACCGACGAGCCCGTCCCGCTGTCAGGTCGGTACCGACAACCAGGCGCTGTACATGCGGGGCCGCAGCGCGCTGCGGGCGGGGAACTGGCCGCATGTCTACGCGCCGGGCGGGCGCTGCGCCGGCCCGCCGGCAGGCCGGCGAGCGCCGCGTCCGGATCCCGGGGATGGTCAACCTCAGTCAACGCCCAGCCCAGGCCGACGACCGGGCCGTGCCCGGACACCGGAAACGACCTGATCGTCGGCGTGGGTGGCCGTTGATCGCGTCGGAGATCCTGCGCGAGCTGACCGAGCTGACCTCATGATCACCGACGACAGCGCCGGCACCGTCAGTTTGTGCGGTGCCGGCCCAGCGCGATGTGGAGGAGCACGTTGTCGCTGTTGTTCGGGATGCTGTCCTTGTCGCCGCGGTTGCTGGTGGTCAGCCAGAGCCCGCCGTCCGGGCTCGGTTCCACGGCCCGCAGCCGGCCGAAGGTACCAGTGAAGTAGGCCTGCGGTGTCGTGGTCGTCCGACCGGTGATTCTCATCCGCCACAGCTGGGTGCCGCGCAATGCGGCCATGTACAGCGTGTCGTCGACGATCGCCAGGCCGCTGGGCGAGGCCGCGGCGACCGGCCAGGTCTGCACCGGCGGGATGAACGTCGGTTCGTCGCAGGCCCCCGATGTCCCTTCGCACGCCGGCCAGCCGTAGTTGCCGCCGGGGCGGATCAGGTTCAGCTCGTCCATCACGGAGTTGCCGAGTTCGGACTCCCACAGCCGGCCCCGGGAGTCGAACGCCAGCCCCTGTACGTTGCGGTGGCCGTAGCTCCAGATGTACTTGCCGGGGAACGGGTTGTCCCGCGGCACGGTGCCGTCCGGGTTGAGCCGCAATACCTTGCCGTTGAGCGAGTTGAGACTCTGGGCGTTGGCGCCGTTCTGCGCGTCGCCGGTGGAGGCGTAGAGCTTGCCGTCCGGGCCGAACCGCAACCGGCCGCCGTCGTGGAACTTGTTGCGGGCGATGCCGGAGACCAGCACCTGCTCGGAGGCGAGGTCCAGCGTGCCGTTGTCATAACGGATCCGGGTGATCCGGTTATCGGTCGCCGTGGTGTACATCAGGTACACCCAGTGGTCGGTTTCGAAGCGGGGACCCACGACGATGCCCATCAGGCCACCCTCACCGTCGGTACCGGAAACGTCGGGGATCGTGCCCGCGACGGTCCTGGTACCGTCCGGCAGCACGTGGACCACGTCGTGGGTGTCGCGTTCGGTCACCAGCGCCGACCGGTCCGGCAGGAACGCCAAGGCCCACGGCACGTCGGTGGTGCGCGCGATCGGGGTTGCCTGCCCCACCGCGTCGCGACCGGCGCGGGTGGTCGCGGCTACCGGGGCGCTCGCCGCCGAGACCTTGCGAGACGCGTCGAGCGCCGTGACGGTGAACGTGTACGGTGCCCTCGCCGCCAGGCCGTGCACCGTAGCCGAGTTGGTGGTCGCGGTCGCCACCTGGATCGTGCCGTTGGACACGACGTAGCCGCTGACCCCGACGTCATCGGTCGACACGTCCCACGCCAGCGACACGCTGTTCGCCGTGACCGCCGTGGCGCGCACATTGGCCGGCGCGCTCGGCGGCTGGCTGTCGACGACCGCTGCCGGGGTGCTCACCTCGGCGGTGTTGCTCGCTTGCGAGACATTGCCGGCGCCGTCGCGGGCGTTGACGTAGAAGCCGTACGTGGTGAGCGGCGACAGCCGGCTGACCGTCGTGGCGAGGGTGTGCCCATCCACCGACTTGACGAACTGGCCCAGCTGGAAGATGTCGTACGCCGTCACGCCGACGTTGTCCGACGCGGCGTCCCAGGACAGCGCGGCCGAGGTGGCGCTGGTCGGCGCGGCCCGCAGGTTGCTCGGCGCGGCCGGCGGCGCGGTGTCCACCACCCCGGCGTTGCCGAAGACCTGGAACTCAGCCAGCGCGTACCCAGAGGACCGCCGGCACGGTTCGCTTGCATACACCCGGATGAACCGGCCGAAGCCCGTCAGCGGCAGGTCCGCCACCCCGCGGCGGCCGGTGGTCGTGGCGAACACCTCCGTCCAGTACACGCCCTCCGGTGAGGTCTGCACTCGGTACGCGCGCGCACACGCGGCCGTCCATTTCAGGCGCACCCGGGTGACGGTGGACATCGAGCCCAGGTCGACCGATATCCATTGCCGCCGGTCGCGCCCACTGCGCCAGCGGGTACGGTCGTTGCCGTCGACGGCGGCGCCAGCGACGTGCGCCGGCCCGGCCTCGCTGGCCGCGGTGGCCGGCTTACCCTGCGACAACGGTGGTTCTGCTGCCGCGTGCGCTGCCGCCGGCGCCGACGGCGTTGCTTGCGCCGCGGCGACGGCCGCGGCAAGCGTTGCGGTGACGACCAGTGCGTGCCGCTTCCCGAGTCCGATCACCACGGTTGCTCCCCTTCGCCCCACATGCCGGATAGACATCGATATAGCACAATGTCCACCGCACGGTCGCCGGCTTCCCGCGTGGTGGAGCCGGGCGGCCCTGGGCCCTTCCACCCGTGCAGACGTTGCGGTTGCCGGACCGAGGTCGGCTGGCCACGACGACCGGGGCGGCGTCGGCGGCGACGACCTGGTTCGGAGGGCTTCAGTCGCGCTCGACTGATACCGAGTCGATGCCGATCGTGATCGGAGCAAAACTCTTGTCTGCGATCCCCTCAGCGTTGCGAAGGTGCACCAGTCGCCGGGTGTAGTGCTGCCGCGGGTGGATGCGTTTCGCCTCTGTGCTCGTCTTCCGCTGCATGACCGTCGCCGGGGGAGCGACCGAAGCTAGGGAGCCGGAGACTCCAGGACAGTCTTGATCCGCGCAAGTCTCCGGCCCCAGACCTGCTGACCCTTTCGGTTGAAGATCGCGGAGAGCAACGTGAACGGACCAACCGGGTTGGAATCGCCGCTGAAGGTCACTCTGGTTCCGCCGTCCGTCTTCTCGAAGGTGAGGTTGCACCTCGGTCGCATTGGTCCGATCTCAGCCTCGAACTCGATCTTCCGGTTGCGCTCGATCGTGGTGAATCGGGTCGTCGTCTCGCGGATCTTCCCGAGGTTGTGCTGACGGAACCGGAAAGTCGTTCCGGGGCCCGTGGGCCCGTCCGGCGTCTTTACGACGGATCCGACGCTCGGGTCTGTCCTCGGCGCGTTCTCGTCGAGGGCGAGGAAGAACCCGAAGACCTCATCGACCGGGCGACCGATCACGACGGTGGACTGCATTTTCGCCATCGCGCACCTCTTCCAATAGCAGTTTGGCGTGAGGCTGCGAGACGCCGCCGGTGCGCGGGGCGCTGGCTACCACGTCGAGCGACCGCTGCGGACCGCGCCGGCCGGTCATCGCCGCCCACTCGCGACCAGCAGCAACCGGAGCGAGAGGACGATCCGGCAGGGGAACAGCACGATGATGATGAGCGCGCGCTGAGCCAGACCGGCCCAGTCGTGCAGCGGGGCGTCATCCGGCATCACGAGGGTGCCCAGGACGACGAACCCGGCAAGAGCCACCGCGCCAGCCGTGAGCGTGTAGGTGGCGAGGCTCCGCCACCGCGGGTCACGTGCCAACCGGCGGGACACGGCGATCAGCCCGACCGCGCTGGTCAGGAAGAACACGACGCCGGCGACGAAGTGACCGCCCGGGTCGTAGGTGACGCCGGCAGCGTCCTCCCTAAGCGGGAAGATCGCAGCGAGCAGCAACCCGATACCGCTCACGAACAGGGCAGCAGGCCCGGCGATGCCCGTCCGGGTCGGCCGCACGCCGAGATGGAGTCCGACCGCGAAAGCCATCGTCAGGACGCCGAAGACGACGAAGTTCACCTGCTGAATCCACCCGTTGGGGCCGGCTTCCAGCGCGCTGACCGGCTCCGCGAGCGGGCTGTACTCCTCCATGCGGAAGGCCTCTTGAGCCAGGAACGTCGCGGTGAAGAGAACCGGACCGATGATCCCCGCCCATGCCAGCAGCGCGGCGAAAGGAACTGGTCGGTTCTGGAGATCGCCGCCGACCGGGTCTTGGCTGTGCCGCTGCGCAGTATGCATAGCCTTCATGACCGCCTCCGTACGACGGCACCAGGTCGATGTGCCAGGTGCTATGACGGTGACGCTAGGAGCGGCCGCCGGCGCTGACTATTGGGAGTTCTCCCCAAGTGACGAGGCCGTGCTGCATGGCGAAGAGCGCGGCCGACGCCCGCGTCGAGACGCCGATCTTGGCGTAGGCGTTCTGTACGTGACGGTCTGCGGTCTTGGTCGAGATACCGAGCGCGCGCCCGATCTGCTTGGTCTGCAGGCCCCGCGCAAGCAGGGCGACGACCTGCGCCTCGCGCTCCGTCAGCCCCGCGACCCGCTCGAGGCGTGGGGCGCGGTGGCCGGCCGCCGCCAGTACCGCGGCAACGCTCTCGCCATCCAGCCGTCCGGCGCGGGCCTCCTGGCCGAGCACGTCAGCGGCCCGTTCTGGGGAGAACGCCTCGCGGTATGGCCGCGGCTCGGTGAGGGCGTGGTAGACATCGGCGGCAGCCAGCAGGCGAGCGGCCGGCGACAGCGCAGCCGCTGGGGCGCCGCGGTGATAGCCCGCACCATCGAGACGCTCGTGGTGGGCGGTCGCGACTGGCGCGAGACCGGCGAGGAACGGCGAACGGCAGAGGACACGCTCGGACTGGTACGCGTGCAGCCGGACCCGTTCCCACTCGTCCGGCGTCAGCGGCCCGGCCTTCTGCCAGATCCCGGCCGGCACAGCGACGCGCCCCACGTCGTGGACCAGGGCTGCGCGCCGTATCGCCACCAGATCGGCGGCCGGGAAATGGCACCGCTGCGCCGCCGCGGTCGCCAGCTCCGCCACGCCGGCCGAGTGGCCCACCAGGTATGGCGAGGCGAGATCGGCGAAGTCGCCCAGCGCCGCAATTGCCTGGTCGATGGCCTCACCCCGCAGGGCCAAGTGGGGGGCCGGCTCGGCGGCGAGGGTCTCGTCCCAGACCGACTTCTCGTCGTCGAGCGGCACGAGGTCTGCGGCCTCGTCCGCCAGCCGCGTGGCGATCGCCGGATCGAACGCGGCTCCCGCTCGCGCCCGGATGACCCGCGCCGCCAGTTCGTCGCCGCCGAGCAAACGCTGGAAGGCGAAGTCCCGAGCCACGTGGATGATCCGCAGGGCGAGCGGGATCTCCTCCCCTTTGAGCCGAGCAGGCTCGCCCTTGCCGTCCCAACGCTCGGTGAAGTGGATGAACAGGCCCCGCACCGAGGGCGGCATGCCCAGCCGGTCGCTCAGCATCTGCGCGACCTCGCACATGGCCGTGAGGTGCCGCTGATGTCCTCGAACCGCCCGCGGAAGCCGGCTGGCGGCCTGGAGCGCGCGCACGGGCAGGGCGCTCTCCGGCCTGCCCAACGCTCGCAGAATGCCGGCCGTCATCTGCGCCCGCGTCCCGAACATGACCGCGTTGAAGTGCGTCAGGAGCGCACCCTCGCCGAAGAGTTCGGCGGCGACCTCGGCGTCAGCCGTGCAGCCGGCGTAGAAGAGAAGGCACCCGTAGTACGTCTGCGTAGCGGTCTCGGCGTCGACCCCGAGACGCTCGGCGAGACGCATGGCGAGAAGCGTGCTCTGCAGGCCGTGCTCGAAGGGCAAGCCGATACCAAGATCGGTCGCCAGACACAGCGCCCCGATCACCTCGGCCGTACGGACCTGATCCCGGCCCGACGATGACCTGCCTGGCACATCTGGACGGTACCCCCGTCGCTTCCCTGCCGAGACGCGGATGAACACCCGGATGTCCGACCCGAGCATGGCTGGCCGCCTGACATCGACGCATCCCGGCCATCCGTCCGCGGCAGGATCGATGAAGCCAGGCCTCGAACCCCGCGGGTTTCGAGCATCAGCCTGGGCGAGCGCGCCGCCCGCACCGCGCTCCCGGCTACCGTGAGACTGTGACGCAGGACCGATGGGCGCAGTGGGTGCTGCGGCGCCGCGACGCCGGTGATGTGGATGTACGGGAGCGCGGGGCGTGGCTGCTGGAGGCATACCGCGACGGCGTGCTGAACCGTGCCGCGGTCACCGCGGGAGATGTACTGCTCGATGTGGGCACCGGCGACGGGCTTATTGGCTTCGCCGCGCTGGACCGCGTAGGGCCGGGCGGGCGGGTGATCTTCAGCGACATCTCCGCCGACCTGCTCGCTGAGTGCCGGCGCCGGGCGGACGCTGGCGGCCTGCGGGACCGCTGCCGGTTCGTGCAGGCCTCCGCCGACGACCTGCGCGAGGTTCAGGACCAGTCGGTGGACGTCGTGACGACCCGGTCGGTGCTCATCTACGTGGAGCGCAAGCAGGCCGCGTTCGCTGAGTTCTTCCGAGTGCTGCGCCCGGGCGGCCGGCTGTCCATCTTCGAGCCGATCAACAGCTTTGAGGCGGCACAGGCGAGGCGCTGCCTGTTCGGGTTCGACATGACGCCGGTCGCCGACTTGGCGGCGAAGCTCCGTCGCGCGTACGACAGCGTCCCGCAGGAGCAGAACCCGATGCTCAACTTCGACGAGCGTGACCTGCTGGGATGGGCCCGAGCGGTCGGCTTCGCCGCGGTAGAGCTGGACTACCGGGCCGAGGTCGAAGTACCGGAGCCGCTGCCGACCCTCGACTGGGAGGTGCTGAAGAAGATGGCACCCAACCCGCTCGCGCCCACACTCGAGGAGGCGTTGGCGCAAACGCTCACCGATCAGGAGCGCGACCGCCTTGAAGACCACGTCCGCGCCATCTTGGCCGTCGGCACACCCGCCCGCAAGACACTCGCCACGGCGTACCTGCGCGCTATCCGACCCTGGCTTAGGGACCCGACAGCTCAGAGCGCCACCAGTCGGAAGTGACGTTCGACTCTCGCTTGGGCACAGCCCCGCTGAACTGCGAGAACGTCCAGTCCTAGGGAGACGCCGCGGCACCGTGGGCAACAGCACTGCGGCACCCGTCACCGCCAACGCTGACCGTCGCCGAGGTACTCGACGTTGTGCAAGCCCGCGGCGTGCGCAGGCACAATTCCGGCGAGCTTGCCGGCCGGCGGCGCGAGCGGCGTGACGACGCTAGAGGTCGTAGGTCGCGACGGCGCGCACCGGGAAGGAGGCCATCGTGCGGACCGGCGCCGGCAGCACGGTCAAGCGGGCGCCGGTATCCGGCACGGCGTCGAGGTTGGCGAGGTGCTCGACGATGGGGATGTCCGCGCCGAGCAGACCGTGATGCGCTGGCCGTCGCGGGTCGGCCGGGTCGTCGATGTTGAGCGAGTCGATGCCGACCAGTGCCACGTTGGCGTCGACCAGCGTGCTGACCGCCTCCATCGTCAGATGTGGACAGTCAAAGTCAAGGTACCGCGTGGTCTGCCAGTGCCGCGCCCAGCCGGTGTGTACGAGAACCGCTTTCCCCCACAACCGGTCCGGCTCGCCGAGGTCGGCGGCGGTGACCGCGGTCGTGCCGAGCGCGCGGACCATCACGATGGGCACGTTGACGAGCCGCTCGAGCGGCAGCTGCGCAAGGTCGGCGCGGTCGGCGTGGAAGTGGTACGGCGCGTCGAGGTAGGTGCCGGTGTTGCCGACCAGCGTCAACGACTCGATCTCGAACGACGCGCCGGTAGCCAGCCGAGCGGCGGACTCGGCGCGGGAGACAACCACCCGCAGCTTCGGCTCGGCCAGCCCGGGGTAGGTCACCATGCCCGGCACGATCTCGTGCGACAAATCAACGATCACGGCCGGAGCTTAGGTGAACCGCCGACTTATATCAGGGGAGCAGCGCGAGGCATCGCCGCTGCGGCCGGCAGGCAGTGAACTGGTGGGCGGCCGCGGGCAGAGCCGGGTCAGCGCGGTGACCCGGCGGCCCGGTCACCGCACCCCGAGCGCCTGCTGAAACATTGGCCAGGCGCGGTGCAGCTCGCGCTGCCAGTACGGCCAGTCGTGCGTCCCTGGGCCGTAGAAGTCCAACCGTGCGGGGATACCCAGGGCGCGCAGCCGGTCGGCGAGGGCGGCGTTCTCGGCCGCGAGCGTCGACTCGATGTCATTGAACGCGGTGCCGGGCATGTCCAGAGGACCGGGCTGCCCAGTGCCGACCGACACGAACAGCGGCGTGCCGCGCAGCTTCGGCGCGAGGTCGTACGGGTTGTGCGCGGCCCACACGTCGGCCTGCTTTTCCGGGTCGCCCCACAACCCGCGCGGCTCTTCACCTTCTGAACGAAGCAGGCGGAGGTACCCCTCGGACTTCTCCCGTGACAACCGGGTGTGGACGATGCCGCTGAAGGAGGCGGCGGCGCGGAACAGGCCGGGGTGCCGCGCGGCGTAGGTGAGGGCGCCGAGCCCACCCATCGACAGCCCGCCGATCGCCCGCACGCCGCTTGCCCGGTAGTCGTTCTCGAGGATCCGGCGCAGCTCGGTGAGGTGGAACGTCTCCCAGCGGGGTCGGCCGGAGTCCCAGTCGGAGTAGAAGCCCACTCGCCCACCCTCGGGCATGACGACGAGCAGGTCGCTGCCAGCGGTGAGCTCCTCGACGTCAGTGGAGCGGGTCCAGCTCTCGTACGTGTCACAGCAACCGTGCAACAGGTAGAGCACCGGCCAGCGGCGGTGCGGCTGTGCGGCGTACGTCGCGGGCAGCAGCAGCCGTACGCTCGCCTCTCGGCCGAGCGCCGGCGATGCGATGGTCAGGTCGCGCATCCGGGCGGACAGCACTGCGCTGGCGACGACCCGAGGCTGCGCGTCAGGACCGGCCGGCGTCCCGGCCGGCTCGGCCTTCTCCGTGGCGCCGCAGGCGGCACACAGCACGAGTGCGACGGCGAGGATCGTCCGCCCCAGCGCGCCTATCGCCCGAGCAGCCATCGCAGGACGACCGGCACGATAGCGAGAGCGACCCCTCCCCACCACGCCCTCGGGCTGACGACGACCAACGGGCCGGTCGTGTTGCCGCCGATTGTCGTGGTCGCCCGGCGGCTGTTTGCCCGCGGCGGGCTGTCGGCGAACCCGGGGGACGACTGAGAGGTTCCTGCGATCTATACGCGCCATGACGACTCACCGCCCCGCCGGGCGGCGAAAGGTTCCGTTTCTGGCTGCGCCGCCATGTAGCAACATCCTGACATGGCGCGGATCGGGCTATGGAAAGCACCTCGGTCATGCCGCCGTCGCCGGCGTCGCACATGAACGCCAGCTGGCCGCTATCAGATAACCCGCACAGCGCGCCGCCGCGTGACCGTCCTTTGTCTCGATCACCGAGGGAAACCGGGTCGGGAAAGTCCCGGCCGGGATGTCGAGAACCGGTCAAAGGACGCAGATGACGAGGACGCACAGCAGGTGGTCGTCATCCTCCGGCGGTGGCGGCTGTGGTGGTGGAGGTTGCGGTGGCCGCGGCGCCGTTGGTGAACGGGTCGGGACAGGCGCCCGAGGGGCGGCGGCGCGCGGGGGCGTCGCCGGCCGCGCCCGAGTCGGATCGAGGCGTAGCACGCGGCCTCCTGGCGCCGCCGCCGCGGGGTCGCTGCCGCCGGTTGGCGGCGGGGGCGCGCCCGCCTGCGCACCCGGTGGACCTGGCCGGTACGGGCCGCAGGTGTACGCCCGACGGTCGTCGTCGACCTGCTGGTCGCCAGGGGGAATCCGGTCAATGAGCGCGCACAGTGCGCCGCGCTGCCGCTCGACCGCCTGACGCTGGCGGTCGATTTCCTGCTGGAACTTCCCCGTCTCCTGGTCCCGTATCTTGCGCCGGACAGCCAGATCGTGCTCCAGGGCAGTGAACCGGTCGTTGACCGCGAAGTACGCGCCGACCGCCCCGAAGGCCGTGAGCAGCACAGCGATCGCGACGAACACCACGATCAGCCGGGCGCCGACCGCAAACGTCAACCGGGTGGGCGTCCGCCGCCAGCGGAGTAGCGGCTGGTCCGCGTAGAGCGGTTGGTGCGGTAACGCCGTATTCTGCGGGTCGTCCGGCTCCGTGCCCTCATTGCCGTGCCTCATAGCGGCCTCCCGTCGGGTCTGAATTTTGTAGGATCCGCACCGGCTCGAATCTGGTCGAATGCGATCTGGAGCGCGAAACGGTCCCGTTTGGTATCGCGTAACTCGCCCTCGATGCGGCGAATTTCGGCCCGGTGCTCCGCCTCGCGGGTCCGGAAGTCGGCCCACATCCTCGCATTCTCCGCGCGCAACTCTTTGTTGGCCGAGCGAACGTCGTCGAGTTCCTCATCGACACGCCGATCGAAATGCGTCGCCCGGTCATCCTTCGACTTGTGGACGGTGCCGCGGAATGTAAGCCACGCTGTGGCGGTCGACCCGAGCAGGGTGAGGACGATTGCGACGAGCAGGTAAGGGATCGCGTTCGCCCACGTGATTCCGGCGGCGGGCATGGCTACCCCCGCCTCGATCGGCCCACCCGAACGGAGTGGCGATCGCAAGGGCGGTGCCGTAGAAGCCTCACCATATTGCTTCGGCCTCTGAGTCGGGGGGGAGTGGTGTCGTACACGTTTTCGCCTTCTAGCAGAACGGCTCGATAGGCTGTAAACGTGCAGCGGGCGCTGCGGTAACGGCTCGCGTGGGAATCTCCGCCCTTTGGCTGAGTTGTGGTCCGATCAGGTCGGTATCGGCGCCAGGTAGCTATTCAGCTGGTGGCCGGCGTGGTAGGCGGGAG
>Ga0210378_10000448_pt1 | contig 20826 bp, 12 predicted proteins | sample PLM1_60_b1redo_FD_155465 | JGI IMG/M metagenome (GOLD analysis project Ga0210378, IMG submission 155465) | Groundwater sediment microbial communities from an aquifer in East River, Colorado, USA - PLM1_60_b1 redo | ecosystem: Environmental > Terrestrial > Soil > Riparian zone | place: USA: East...
ATCCAGATGGTGGGGACGTGTTCAGCGACGCGCCACTGCTGGCCTATGACGACGACCTACCACTCATTCGCCGCTACTGGTCCACGGTCTTCGCACGCCAGCCGACGACGTCACCTGCGCTGATACTGCCCGACCTGCGCGGGCTACTCGCTGCGGTCACCGCCGGTGCAGGCATCACGGTACTTCCCGATTACCTCGCCGCGGACCTAGTGAACCGCGGCGAGCTGGCGGTCCTGCACAGTCCGGAGATCCCACCCATCAACACGCTCTACCTTGCCGAACGGACCGGTCCACGAGCACCCCGCGTAGAACTCGTGCGCAGGCAGCTGCTGAGCCAGGCCAATCGGTGGTGACCGGACGGTACTGGGGGCTGCCCTGCCCGGCCGTGGGTATCGGAAACACTGGCCCGAGAGATACGACAAGTAATGGCCGGTCATTACTGCACCGTCGTGTCGACCGAGCCGACGACCCGTAGAGTGCCCGGGGCACCAGGTCGAGGCTGCAGCGCCGGCGCCAAGCCCGCGCTGCGTCAGGAGGCGGAGGGGGCCGTGATCGAGATTCGGCTGCTCGGACCGATCGACGTATGGGCCAACGGTCGGCAGCTCGATGCTGGGCCGCAGCAGCAGCGTCACGTGCTGGCAGCGCTCGCGGTCGATGCCGGCAGGCCGGTGGACGTGCCGAAGCTGATCTACCGAGTCTGGGGCGGATCCGCGGGAGATGGGGCGCGGACCTCGCTGCAGGCGCATGCGGCCCGGATCCGGCGGGTGTTCGCCAACCTCACCAGCACGGAGAACCCCGAGCCGCGGGCCGAGTTGGAGCTATCGCATGCGGACGCGTACACGCTCCGCATCGATTCGGGGTGCGTGGATCTGCACCGGCTCCGCATGCTGGTCGACCCCCAGCCGGACGCGGAGTACCCGGACGCCGAGTGCGCACGCCTGCTGCGCCAGTCGCTGGACCGGTGGTGTGCCGAGCCGCTGCTGGGGCTCAAGGGCGACTGGCCGGACGACATGCGGCGGGGCTGGACCGACCTGAAGGTACGCGCGACGTTGGCGTGGGCCAGGACCGAACGGAGGCTACGGCGACCAGAGGTGGCGATCGGCGACCTGCGGGATCTGGTCGGTGAACGCCCGCTGGACGAGCGACTGGTCGCCGAGTTGATGCGCGCGCTGGCCGCTGACCACCGGATCGCGGAGGCGCTGGATTGCTACGCGGCGCTCCGGCAGGAACTCGGCGGCCAGCGCGGGATGGAGCCGGGGCCGAAGTTGCGGGCGCTGCATGCGGCGATACTGCGCGGTGAGCCGGTCGAACCTGGATGGCCGACGCCGCGGCAGCTCCCCCGGGAGGTGCCTGGTTTCGCTGGCCGCCTCGAGCAGCTCGCTCAACTCGACGCGCTCCTGGACGACGTCCCCTCTGCCGCACCGAACCAGCAGCCGACGGCGGTGGCTATCTCCGCGGTCTCCGGGATGCCCGGGGTCGGCAAGACCGCGCTGGCGCTGCGGTGGGCGCATCGGGTGCAGGGCCGGTTCCCGGATGGACAGCTGTACGTGGACCTCCGCGGGTACGACCAGGGCGGGCGGACGACGACACCGGTCGCCGCGCTGCGTGGTCTGCTTGACGGGCTGGGCGTGCCACCGCAGCGGATCCCAGCCGGCATTGACGCGCGGGCGGCGCTGTACCGCAGCCTAGCAGCCTACTGGTCGGCCGGCGGCTGCTGGTAGTTCTGGACAACGCCCGCGACGCCGAGCAGGTCCGGCCGCTGCTTCCCGGCTGCTCGACCACGTTGGTGCTCGTGACGAGCCGCAACGACCTGGCGGGCCTGGTGGCCCGCGATGGCGCCCACCTGCTCGCCGTCGATCGGATGTCGGTCGACGAGGCGCGCGACCTGCTCGTGGGCCGGCTCGGCCCGGAACGGGTCTCGGCGGCCCCGGAGGCGGTCCACGAGATCATCGCTCGGTGCGCCCGGCTGCCGCTGGCACTGGCGATCGTGGCCGCGCGCGCCGCCACCCGGGTGCGGTTCCCGCTGGAGGCCGTGGCCGCGGAGATTCAGGACGCCAGCGGCCGGCTGGATGCGCTGGCCGGTGGCGACCCCGCCACCGATGCCCGAGCGGCGTTCTCCTGGTCGTACGCGGCGCTGAGCCCGGCCGCCGCCAGGATGTTCCGGCTGCTCGGACTTCATCCCGGCCCGGACCTCGACGCGACCGCCGCCGCCAGCATGTCCGGCGTCCCGGTGCGGGCGGCGCGATCGGTGCTGGTCGAGTTGGCCGCCGCCAGCCTGGTCACCGAGCACGCCCCCGGCCGGTACACGATGCACGACCTACTCCGGATGTACGCCCAGGAGCAAACGCATCAGTACGACCCCGAGCAGGAGCGACGCGCCGCCATCCACCGAGTTCTCGATCACTATCTGCACGCTGCCCACACCGCCAGCCTGGCGCTGGACCCGCACCGGGATCCGATCATGCTCGCCGCCCCGGAGCCCGAGGTCGTCGGCGTGTCCATCACCGACCAGCCGCAGGCGCTGTCCTGGTTCGCCGCCGAGCGCCAGGTGCTCCTCGGCGTCGTGACGCTAGCCGAGACAGCGGGATTCGATCAGCATGTCTGGCAGTTGGCCTGGGCGCTCACCGACTTCCTCGATCGGCAGGGAGCCTGGCATGAGTGGGCCGCAGTGTGGGAGGCGGGCCGCAGGGCGGCGCAGCGGCTGGGCGACCAGGCTGTCGAGGCACGCGCCCACCGCTTCCTCGCCGCTGCCTGCGACCGGCTGGGCGACAGCGCCGATGCCCTTGTCCACTACGGCCATGCTCTCGACCGCTACGATCGGCTCGGCGACACGGTCGGGCTGGCGCGGGTCCACCTCGATCTCGGCTGGCTGCACCAGCGACAAGGGCGGGGAGCCCAGGCGCTGGACCATGGGCGGCAGGCACTCGGGCTGTACCGATCCGCCCGACACCCGGTGGGCCAGGCCAATGCCCTGGGCCAGCTCGCCTGGTACCACGCCCAGGAGGGCGACCACAGCACGGCTCTCAGCTATGGCCAGCAGGCGCTCGACCTGCAGGAGACAACGGGAGACCGCGCTGGTGCGGCCGCCACGTGGAGCGGTCTTGGTTACGCGCACGACCGGCTGGGCTGTCATGCGGAGGCCGTCGCCTGCTACCAGCAGGCCCACCGTCTCTACCGGGAACTCGAGAACCGCTACAACCAGGCGGCGGTACTCGCCCAGCTCGGCAGCACCTACCAGGCGGCGGGGGACCCCGACGCCGCCAGCGACGCCTGGGAGGCTTCGCTGCGACTGCTCGACGAGCTCGATCACCCGGACGCCGACCGCCTCCGGGCTAGCCTCGAACAGCTCGGCCACCCATCCAGCGAGGCCAGCCGCAGCCGCACGGCAACCGACCCGATCCGGGGCCGCCTACTCGTCCTGGCTCCCCCCGGGACTGACGAGCGCAGGCTGCCGCCAGCTGGCAGCCAGCGCCGCTCACCCAGCCTGTTCGGCGGCTACACCACTGTCCGCGAACGGTTTCGCGGCTGACGACACGGGGCGGTCAGAAGGCAGATTATGCGGCGCCATTCCGTCCGTTATTGGTGCTGCCGAAGCCGTCGATCTACAGTCATCGCCGTCCAGCAACGGCGGCGAGTCGCAGGGTCGGAGAGATGGGCACGGACAAGACAGAGTCGGTGCGTGAATCGGGCCGTGCTGCCCGGTGGAAGGGCTCGCTGCCGGAGGCCTGCACTTCGGGTCGATCCGCACGCGGTTCGACCCTCTGGTGTCAGTTGCGCCACGCCTACCGCGCTCGCCGGCTCCGCGACCTGCGACGCCGCGTCGAGTGGGTCGACCAAGTTCGGAATACTCCCACGCTGCTCGGTTCAGTAGTCAATTCACAACGGAAGGATGGACAACCAGAGTGACCCAGCAGATCGAGCCGCCACCCGCTTCCGCGACTGATCGGGGACTTGGTCACCCGTCGGCGGAGCAGGTGACCGGGCCCGCAGCTCGCCGGCAGCGCGGGCCGTGGACGGACCGGCCACCAGGATTTCCCACCGTCCGCTCGTGGCTCCTGGCCGGGGCATTTCGGAACTGGCCGGGGATCACCGTCGCGCTGCTCGGCGGCTGGCTGATGCTGCCCGGGGCGGTGCTACTCGCGGCGTTCCTCGGGATCTCTGCGGCCGCCGGTGTGCTGACCGGAGGCCACATCTTCGGGCCGAAGGGTGTCAGCGACGTCTCCGGGCTGCAGGCCGGCACGATACTCCAGGCACTCGGGGCCTTCCTCAGTGCCCTCCTCATCGGGTTCATAATAGGTCTCGTCGGCCGGTGGTTCGACTTGTTCTCCGACGCACTTCTGAACGGCGTCATCGTCTTCATAGGACTCCTTCTCGCCGCCCTCCTCGTCGGCGTCATGTTCCTCATCATCACGACCGCATGCGAAGGATGGATCATGCGGGTCCAAGGTGCCCGCCGGATGAGCCGGCGCGAGGAGGAGTTCCTCACGCCGCTGATGGCCGAGTGCGCTGGCCGGCTCGGCCTGACCGCGTTCCCAGCCGTCTTGATGGAGGACAGCCGCGAGATCAACGCGTCGGCCGGCGCTCGGCATCTCGTCGTCAACCAAGGGCTGCTCGACGTATTCGACTACGACCGCGAGGTGGTCTGCGGGGTCATCAGTCATGAACTGGTGCATTGGCGCAACGCCGACACGCTCAGCCTCCGGTTCATCAGTGGCCTGGCCCTCCCGTTGTATGCCATCTACGTCTTCCTCACGTGGGTGGCGCGGCCGTTCCGGCATCCCCTGCTGTACTTCCTGTTCCTCCTGCTGACCTGGCCCTTCGTCTTTACGGTGCAGCGAATCATCGCACCAATGATCGCCCTGGGCGCCAGGGCGAGCGAATACCGCGCCGACCAGGGCGCCGTGGCCGCGGGTCACCGCGTCGGTCTCCGGCGAGTGCTCGGCCGGCTGCGCGGCACGGTCGACGGGGCCCGCAACGGCTGGGACGAGACGGTCCTGGCCCACCACCCACCGTATGAGCTGCGGCTCGAACGAATCGAGGAACCCGGCCGGGCCTATCCGCTGCCACCGACGGAGGCGCCAACCGGCTTCGTACCTGTCCCTGCAGCCGCCGGCTTCCACCCATCCCGACCGACGCTGCAGCCGTAGCTCCGGCTCATGAACGCGATCCGACCCGACACCTCGCACTCATCACCAGGAAGGCGTGCTACCCGATGACGGTCCAGGAACTGTGCTCCACCTGCCGCGCCGTCCTGCCGGCGGGACAGGAGGTCTGTCCGCATTGCGGTTCGGTCGCCGGAGAGCGGCGCTGCACGGCATGCGGCCAGCCGGCCAACCCGTCGGCGACCAACTGCGCCCGATGCGGGATGGCGCTTCCAGTGATCGCAAGGCTGGGCGCTCCGCTGCCAGGCGCGGTCGAGGCGAGAGCCCTGACCACCGCCATCCACACCCAGCCGATCTCCCGGCCAACCAGGCAACGCATCGTGGTGATCCTCGGGGGAGTCCTAGCGCTCTGGGCGTTCCTCGTGGTGGCTCGATGGTACTACTCCGCTCCGGAACGGACAGTCGACCGATATTTCGACGCCCTCCGTGACCGAGATTCCGGCGCCGCGATGGCTCAACTCGCGGGCAGCCCGCAGTCCCCTCTCCTAGCGCCGTCCGTCCTGCGTGACCCTGGATACTCGCCCCCCGTGGATGTGCGAATTGAGGACATCGTTGGCGGAGAGGGCGAAAAGGATGCCACGCTGAGCTTCCGGCTCGGCGACACCCGGCACACCGCCAAACTTGCCTTGACGAAGGCAGACACCGTCACCTTCTGGCTGTACCATCCGTGGCGGATCACGACCGTCGACACGTTGGACCTGGATACCGGAACGAGCGATGTCACCGTCGCCAGTGTCCCGCTCCACGGCACGGACAGCGGGCTGTCCGTGCCTGCACTGATCGGCCAGTACAAGGTCCACGTACCGGACGACCCTCTGTTCGAGGACCCGTCCGCGGACGTTTACGTGGGAACCGGAGACACCTGGACGGTCCGTCTTTCCGTCAAGGACAGCGCCGAAGGGGAGATCCGCCGCCGGATCCATGCCTGGCTCGCCGACTGGGCGCGCAGCGAAGAGCCTCAACCGACAGGCTGTCCGTTCCAATCGACATACAGTTACACGACCGGCAAGTGGGCCCTCGACGAGGACCCGATGATCTCGGTCCAACGTGAGTCGGGCGAGGTCCGGGTCGCCACTGTTCAACAGGGTCAGGCGACCTTTACCGAGGTCTATTCCGACGGCTCAGAAGGCGAGTCCGAACAGGTATCATTCAGCGTGTCCGGCACGGTGGCTGTCATCGGCGGGGAAGTCAACTGGAATCCCGAAGAATAGCGTAGTGGCCCGGCGGGACAGCGAAAGCTCTCCGGAGGTCGGACGGCTCTGACGACGGAGCGGTCGCCTGGATCTCGGTGGAGGCGCGCGGTGCCGGTGGGCCGAACTGACAACGTCCTGCAGGCTCGGTGGGTCCCGGAGGCATAGTGCCGGCAGCCCCGCGCGGTGACCGGCGGCCACACCCATCACCGGACCCGCTCGTTCGGACGACCTCGACAACCCTGGTCCGACCTGTGAACCCCGAGCCGCCGATGCGGCGCCCATGTCACGGAAGTCTCCCGTCGTTACTGCATCTGCGCAGGTCACGGCCCAGTTACGGTGAGTGGCGGGGCCGCGGGAGTACTGAACCGCGGCAGGCGCCGCAGCCGGGGGCCGAGCCGGGCGGGACTGACCGGGCCCCGCGCGGGCCGCCGGGAGGCGAGGGCCGAGGCGACCGCGGCCGGCGTCACCCCGCTGGCTGCGGGGGCCGGGTTGGCCGCAGCAGGTCGTGGACGTGGTTGGCGAGGGTCGTCAGCGGCAGCGACCCGGTGCCGAGCACGGTGTCGTGGAACGCCCCGATGTCGAACTCTGGCCCGAGTCGCCGTTCGGCGTCGGCCCGCATCCGCAGGATCTCCAGCCGGCCGACCATGTACGCCAACGCCTGGCCGGGGTCGGCGATGTAGCGGTCGACCTCGACCTCGATGCCGTACCTGGGCAGCGGCGTGTTGACCCGCAGGAACTCGACCGCCTGGGCGCGGGACCAACCCAGCGCGTGCATGCCGGTGTCGACGACGAGCCGGCCGGCGCGCATGGAGTCGCCGCTCAGCATGCCGAGGCGGGCGAGGTCGTCGGTGTAGAGCCCCATCTCGTCGGCGAGCCGCTCGCAGTAGAGCGCCCAGCCCTCGTCGTAGGCGGTGAACTCGATGATTCGCCGCAGCAGCGGCGCGTCCCGCATGCCCTGGGCGAGCGCACTCTGGAAATGGTGGCCCGGCACGGCCTCGTGGTAGGCGGTGAACTGCAGCAGGTGCCGCTGCTGCTCGGCCGGGTTGTGCGTGTTCTGCCAGTACGTGCCCGGACGCGAGCCGTCCAGGGCGGCCGCCATGTAGAAGGCGCCCGGCGACCGGGCCGCGTCCGCCGCCGGCACCGGCTCCACCCGGCACCGCTCCGCCGGCACCCGGCCGAACCAGCGCGGCGCCGCCTCCTCGGCCCGCGCCACCGCCCGGCGCGCCTCGTCGAGCATCTCCTCCGCGGTGGAGCAGCGGAGATCCGGGTCGTCCCGGAGCCGGCGCATCACCTCGGCCGGGTCGGAGCTGCCGAACACCCGGGCGCCCAGCTCCGCATACTCCTCGGCGAGCCGGGCGACCAGGTCCAGGCCGGTGCGGTGCAGGTCCTCGGCGGTGCGGGGGGTCGTCGTGTGTGCCCGCACCAGCACCCGGTAGAGGTCCTCGCCGCCGGGCAGCCAGCACAGCCCCACCCGGTCGTCGTCGCGGCCGTGCGGCTCGACCGCGGTGGCCAGCATGTCGCGGTACCGCCGGAACGCCGGGCGGACCGTGCCGGCGAGCACCCGGTCGAGGCCGGACCGGAACCGCTGCGCGCCGTCCCAACCGGTCGGCGGCTCCGGCTGCGCCAGCGGGTCGCGCTCCGGGGCGGCGAGGTAGTTGTCGACCTGCTGGACGCTTGCCCGGACCAGGCGGGCGACCGGCGTGCGGCCGGCCGCCACGCCGGCCCGGTGCCGGTCGGCGACCACCGCAAGATACCGGTCCAGGCCGGCGAGCCGGTCGAGGTACGCCTCCGCGTGCGCCGGCTCCGGCAGCCTCAGCATCGGCAGGAAGACGAGCATGCTGGACGCCGGCCCCACCCACAGGTCGGTGACCTGCCACTCGGGCTTGCGGGTGTCGGCGACGTCGGCGGTGTCGGCCGCGACGGTGCGCGCCACGTCGAGGGTGAGCCGGTCGGCTGCGCCGAGGCTGGCCCGGTCGACGCCGGCGGCAGCCGAGGCCAGCCTCCGCAGGCTCCCGGCCAGGGTCCGCTCGGCCGCGTCGCCGAGATCGGGCAGCTCGGCGTCCCGCTCGTGGAAGCCGCTCATCGAGGCACGGACCGGGTCGGCGTCGAACAGCAGCCGGAGCAGGTCATCGGCCAGGTCGGACACGGTCGCGGAGGGAGCGTCGGTGCTCATGGACCGGAAGTCTGCAGCAGACCCCTGACAGTTCCGAAGTCGGATCCTGGACCCGGGGACGTCAGAGCCGCCCGCCGGTCTCCTCCCCGGACAGCCGCTGCGCGGCCCAGATCGGCACGACGGACAGCAGCACGAGCACCGCCGCGACGACGTTGACGACCGGCGCCTGGTTCGGCCGGAACAGGTTGTCGAAGATCCACAGTGGCAGGGTCTGCAGGCCGGGCGCGGTCGTGAAGGTGGTCACCACGATCTCGTCGAACGACAGCGCGAAGGCCAGCAGGGCGCCGGCGAACAGCGCCGAGCGCAGTTGCGGGAACGTCACGAACCGGAACGTCTGAAACGTCGTCCCGCCCAGGTCCATCGATGCCTCCTCCAGCGAGGTGCCGGTGCGCCGCAGCCGGGCGAGAACGTTGTTGTAGACCACCACGATGCAGAACGTGGCGTGCCCGACGACGACGGTGAAATAGCCGAACGGGACGCCGCCGGTGTGGAAGGCTGAGTTGAGCGCCATCCCGGTGATGATTCCCGGCAGCGCGATCGGCAGGATCACCAGCAGGCTCACCACGTCCCGGCCGAAGAAGCGGTAACGCTGGACCGCGAACGCTGCCGTCGTGCCCAGCACGAGGGCCAGTGCGGTCGCGCCGGCGCCCACCTTGACGCTGGTCCACAGTGCACTCCGGGCGCCGGGACTGTCCACCGTGCGGCGCCACCACTCCAGGGTCAGCCCGGCCGGGGGGAACCCGAATGTACGCGAGGTGTTGAAGGAATTCAGGACGACCACGAGCAGCGGCACGTATATGACCGCCAGGCCCAGCGCCATCGCCACCTGGAGGGCCAGCCGCGCTCGCCGGGACAAGTTCACAGGTTCTCCAGTGTCACAAGTTCTCCAGCGCGCCGGTGCGGCGGACGAGTGTCAGGTACAGCACGATGAGCAGCACCGGCAGGACGGCCGCCGCCGCGGCGAACGGCAGGTTCGCCGCGATGCCGATGTTGTCGTAGATGACGTTGGCGAACAGCTGCGTCCGGCCACCGACGATCTTGACAGTGATGTAGTCGCCGAGGCTCAGCGAGAACGTGAAGATCGACCCGGCCACCAGCGACGGGAAGACCATCGGCAGCACGACGGAACGGAAGGTCCGCCAGGCGGAGGCGCCCAGGTCCGACGACGCCTCCAGCAGCGAGTCGGGCAGCCGGTCGAGCCCGGCGTAGACCGGCAGCACCATGTACGGCAGCCACAGGTAGGCCAGCGTCATCGTGACGGCGGCCAGGCCGTAGCCCGGACCGGACAGGTGCAGCGGGCGCAGCGCCCAGTCGACCGGGCCGTCGGACGTCAGCATCACCCGCCACGCGTACGCCTTGACCAGGTAGCTGGCCCACAGTGGCGTGAGGATCGCCGCGACCAGCAACCGCCGGGCGCGCGGCGTGGCGACCTTGGCCATGTAGAAGGCCATCGGCAGCGCGACCACCGCGTCCAGCAGTGTCACCAGCACGGCGACGCCCAGCGTGCGCAGGGCGATCCGCCGGTAGACCGGTTGCTGCAGCAGCGTCTGAAAGTTCTCCCAGCTGACGTGCTTGACGAGGGCACCGGTGAAGGAGTCGGTCGTCCACAGCGCCGCGGTGAACATCACCGCGAGCGAGCCCAGGTACGCCACGACCAGCCAGGCCATCGGCGCCGAGAGCAGCGCAGCGAGCCGCACGCCGGGGGAGCGGTGCAGGAAGCTCGACAGCCGGACCACGCCGGAGTCCCGGCGTGGTCCGCGCCGTTCCGGGCCCGCTGTCAGCTCTTGATCTCCGTCCATGCCTGCGTCCACGCGGCGTAGTCCTTGCAGACGTTGCCGCGGGAGTCCCCACAGTTCCTGGTCGGCGTCGTCCAGTAGGAGATCCGGTCCGCGTAGCTCTGGTCGAGCGCGTGGTAGGTGGTGCAGAACGACTTGTCCGAGGTCTCCTCGCACGCCTTCGTCTGCGCCGGCGCCTCGCCGAACCACTCCGCCACTGCCGCGTTGGTCTTGGCGGAGGTGATCCAGTCCATCCACTTGTACATGCAGTTGGGATGCTTCGCCTTGGCGGCCACCATCCAGGTGTCCGACCAGCCGGTCGAGCCCTCCTTCGGCACCGTTGACTCGACTTTCGCCTTCTTGCCGGCGTTCACCAGGTTCGCGATGACCTGCCACTCGGTGCCGAGGACGGTGTCGCCGCTCTCCAGCGCCTGCACCGCCTTCGTGTAGTCGGCCCAGTACTCGCCGACCAGGTTCTTCTGCACCTTCAGCAGGTCGACCGCGGCCTGGAACTGCTGGTCGTCCAGCTCGTACGGGTTGGTGATTTTCAGGTCCGGCTTCGTGGCCTTCAGGTAGAGCGCGGCGTCGGCGATGTAGATCGGCGAGTCGTACGCCGTCACCTTGCCCTTGTAGGGGCTGTTCGGGTCGAACACGACGCCCCAGGAGTCCGGCGCCGGAGTCACCTTGTCCGTCCGCCAGGTGAGCACGTTCGCGCCCCAGCCGTGCGGGATGCCGTACATCTGTCCGTTGACCGAGTTCCACGAACCGTTCTTGAGAAAGTCGGCGACCGTCGCGTAGTTGGGCACCAGCGAGGTGTTCACCGGCGCGACCTCACCGCTGTAGATCAGCCGCAGGCTGGCGTCGCCGGAGGCGGACACGCCGTCGTACTGGCCGGTCTTCATCAGCGTGACCATCTCGTCGGAGGTGTTTCCGACCTTGGCGTTCACCTTGCACCCGGTCTGCCGCTGGAACGGGTGCACCCAGTCGACGGTCTTGTCGTTGGTGCCGTCCTCCGCGTAGCCGGCCCAGACGACGATGTTGAGCAGACCCTCGGTCTGGCCCAGTGTCTCCGGCGCGGACAGCTTCGGCGGGGCCGCAGCCTGGTTCGACCCGGTCGTGGTGGTGTCCGACCCGGAGCCGCAGGCGGTCAGCACCAGCGTGGCCGCGGCGGCGACCGCGGCGGCCCGCCGTGATCTCTGCATACTCATGACCTCACCCCTGTCTGTCGGTCAGTGCCTGCTCGTCGGGTGCCTCGGAAGGGATACGGGCGACGTGCTGCCGGCGCCAGGCGAGCCGCACCCGGTCGCCCTGGCGGAGGGCGGCGCCGCTCGGCACGGTGTCGAGGTTCTGCTCCAGCGCCACCATGCGGACGCCCGCGTCGACGTCCACATGGAACCGGGTGGCCGAGCCGGCGTAGGTCACGTCCGCGAGCGTGCCGTCGACGGCGACGTCGTCACCGGTGCACGGCCGGCCCAGGGCAGTGAGCCGGATCTTCTCGGGGCGGACGCTGAACGTGCCGTCCATGCCGAGCACGGCCCTGGCGACCGGGCCGGTCAACAGGTTGGACGTGCCCACGAAGCCCGCGACGAAGGCGGTCGCCGGATGCTCGTAGATCTCCGCCGGCGGGCCGACCTGCTCGATCCGCCCGTGGTTGAAGACGGCGATGCGGTCGCTCATCGTCAGCGCCTCGCCCTGGTCGTGAGTGACGAACAGGAAGGTAATGCCGACCTCGCGCTGAATCGCCTTCAACTCCACCTGCATGTCCTCGCGCAGCCGCAGGTCGAGCGCCCCGAGCGGCTCGTCCAGCAGCAGCACCTTCGGCCGGTTGACCAGCGCCCGAGCCAGCGCCACCCGCTGGCGCTGGCCGCCGGACAGCTGGGACGGGCGGCGGCGGCCGAAGCCCTCCAGCCGCACGGTCGCCAGCGCCGCGGCCACCCGGGCGCGCCGCTCGGCCCGGCCCACGCCCTTGACCCGCAGGCCGTAGCCGATGTTCTCGTCCACCGACATGTGCGGGAACAGCGCGTAGTCCTGAAAGACGGTGTTGACGTCGCGCTGGAACGGCGCGAGCCGGCTCACGTCCTGCCCGCCGAGCAGGATCCGGCCGGCCGTGGGCTGCTCGAACCCGGCGATCACGCGCAGCACGGTGGTCTTTCCGGAGCCGGACGGTCCGAGCATCGAGAAGAACTCCCCGTCACCGACGTCGAGGTCCACCCCGTCGACGGCGACGACCGAGGAGCCCCCGGCGGAGAACACCTTCCGCACGCCACGCAGCGTGACGCTCACCCGCGCCTCCACGACGCTGCCCGGTCGGCTGCGGCAGCACCGACGTGGGCCCGCCGGGTCGAGCCCACCGCTGGGAACACTACCGAGACGCACCGAGCCCAGCGCGGCTGGCGGTGGGTTCGGCGGCGACCGATGCCGCCGGCTGTACCGCTTCCGGCGGCGGCGCGGCTCCGACCACCGCACCGGACCGCCCGTGGAAATCTCAATCCGAAGCAATACGAGGAATTAGAATTGTTTCGGAATCACCGGACCGGGTGAACTAACGGGCGGCAGCTATTGCTTACCGGCCGGTCACGTCGCCGTCACCTCGGTGGGATAACCGGCCGGCCGGCCGAGTGACAATCGACACAGTCCAACTGGCGAGTAGCCTGTTTGCCGCCCGCTAGGCTGGGACATGTTTGACACCGGCGATGTCGCCGCGGGATTGCCACGCCAACGGCGATCCGAAAAGGACATTCTACAGTCCGCACCGACGCGGGCGGGCCACCCCCGATCTTTCGAGGAGTTCCCTGCTGTGCCGAGTGCCATGCGCGCCAAGCGCGCCAACCACCTGGCAGCAAAGCCATCCGACGAGTTGTCCTGGCGGCCGCTGCAGCGCTCGACCCGGGCGGCCGTCGCCGCCGCGCTGTGCGCCAGCGGGTTTTACCTGCTGTTCCTGCTGAACCCCGCCTACCGCGGCGACACCTGGCTGTGGATCGCCACGCTCGCGGCGGAGGGGCTGACGGTCTTCCAGGCGCTGGGCACCTGGTGGACGATCCTCGCCCACGACGACCGGCCCGACTCACCGGAGGTGTACGTCCACCGGCGGCAACTGCTGGCCGGCGAGTGGGCGCCGACGGTGGACGTGTTCATCACCGCCTGCGGCGAGCCGCTGGAAATCGTGCTCGGCACCGTGCGGGCCGCCCGGGACATGCGCACCCCGCACCGCACGTGGGTGCTCGACGACGGCCGCAGCGACGCGCTCCGGGACGCGTGCGCCCGGGAGGGCGTCGGGTACCTGCGCCGCTCCGGCCGCGAGCACGCCAAGGCCGGGAACGTCAACGCCGCGCTGGCCCGCACCGACGGCGAGTTCGTGCTGATCTTGGACGCCGACCACGTGCCGAGCCCGGAGTTCCTGGTGCGGGCGCTGCCGCACCTGCACGACGGGCACGTCGCGTTCGTGCAGACGCCGCAGACGTTCCCGAGCGCCCGCGGCCTGGTGGCCACCGGCGCCGCCGAGGCGCAGCGGATCTTCTACGAGCTGGTCTGCCCGGGCAAGAACCACTTCAACGCGGTCTTCTGCGTCGGCACGAACGTGGTTTTCCGGCGCCAGGCGCTGGCCGAGATCGGTGGCCTCTACACCGCGAGCAACTCGGAGGACATCTGGACGTCACTCGAGCTGCACCGCCGCGGCTGGCGTTCGGTGTTCCTGCGCGAGGCGCTTGCCCGCGGCCTCGCTCCGGACAACCTGCTCTCCTATTTCAAGCAGCAGTTCCGCTGGTCCTACGGCGGTTTCGAGGTGCTGGTCCGCGGAAAGCTGTTCCGCCGGCGCAGCGGGCTCACCCTCGACCAGCGGTTCCAGTACCTGCTGACCGGCACGAACTACCTGCTGTCGCTGTCGGTGCTGGTCTTCATGGTCCTGCCGTCGGCATACCTGCTGTTCGGCCTGAGCCCGGTCCGCGCCGACCTGGGCAGCTGGCTCACCCACTACCTGCCGTTCTACGTGCTGATCGTGCTGGTGACCTGGCTGCAGTGCGGCGGGTTCAAGCCGGCGGCGATCGTGACCAGCATCGGCGCCGCCCCGGTGCACGCCCGGGCGCTGCTCATGGTGCTGCTGCGCCGGAAGGCGTCCTGGACGGTCACGAACGCGCGCGCCGGCAGCCTGCCCGGCGTCGAGCTGGTGCTGCCGCAGGTCGCGCTGCTGCTGCTGAACGCCGTCGGCATCGTGGTCGGGCTGGCCGCGGTGACCGACCCGCCGGCGACCGTGCTCGCGGTCGGCTGGGCCGCGCTGCACATCCTGTTCCTCGGCCGGGTCATCGCCGAGGCGGTGCTCGGCCCGCGCCGCGAGCCGGGCCGGATCGAGGAGCGCAAGGCCGGCGCCCGCATCGCCCGGGCCCGCCCGTGGCGGGCGCCGGCGGCCGAGGCGACGGAGATCAGCCTCTGAGCCTCGCCGGACCGCACCGACCCCCGCTGTCCCGGTCGTCTGAAAGGAACCCCCGGTCATGAACCACACCGATGAGGCCGTCCAGGTCAGCCCCGCGACCGAGGTCGACCTTCCACCGCCGGTCCCGGAGGCCGAGCCTCCGCCGCCGGACCTGCCGACCGCACCGACCCCACCGACCGCGCCACCCGCCGCGACCAGGCGCCGCGGATCGCTCCGGCGCTGGCGGGCCCGCCTGCTGGTGCTGCTCATGCTGGCCGGCGCCGTCGCCGGCGGGGCGCAGCTGGTGCAGTCCCGTACCCACGCCGCCGAGCTGCTCGACATCGGCACCGTGACGCTGACCGCCGCCCCGATCCCGGTGCAGTCAGACCGCCTCGGGCTCGTGCAGAGCGTCACCGTTCGGGCGCACGAGCACGTGGTCGCCGGCCAGGAGCTGGGCCGGATGACCAGCCTCGCCACGGCCGGATCGGGCCGTACCGTGCGCAGCACGGTGGTGCTCCGCGCGCCGGTCACCGGGATCGTGAGCGACGACCCGATCCCGGTCGGCAGCGCGCTGCAGCCGGGCGACGCCTTCGCCGAGCTGTATGAGCCCTCGCGGCTCACCCTGGTCGGGAACGTTGCGCTGGCAGACCTGCCCCGGCTGGAGCCCGGCATGCGAGCCACGCTGACCGGCGCCGACCTGCCGGCCCCGATCGAGGCGGTCGTCGGCCAGGTCATCCCGCGGGTCGGCGGCGACCAGGCCGACGTCCGGCCCGACCACATCGCCGTGGAACTGCTCCCGAAGGACCGGCGGCTGCTCGCCCGGCTCGTCCCCGGACTGCGGTTCGAGGGCACGGTCGACACCGGGACCGGGCGGCCGGGCAAGCAGCCCAGCGTCTACATCGGACCGTGACCGCCCGCGGCCGCGCCGGTCACGGGAACAGGGGAGGCCCGTTGGCCGACCGGAATGGAGGCATCGTGCGGCTGCCGGTCCGGCGCGGACCCGCCCGGGCGGCCGCGGCGGCCGCGGCGGCGCTGACCGTGACCGCGGTGACGGTGGCAGCGGTGACCGTCGCCCAGGGGCGGGGGAGCTGCGCCGGCTGCGACGCCGGTCCGGCTTTGCGGCTGTCCGCGACGCCGGGACCGGTCGGGCTGTCGCCGCTGGCCGGCAAGGGGAGCATCGCGCCCGACCTGCCGGCGGGCAGCCGGCCGGCACTGCAGCCGGCGCAGGCCGACGCTCGGCTGCGCGGCCGGGCGTTGCCCACCAACCAGTGGTGGACCTCGGCGCTGACCGGGCCGTGGACCCAGCCGCTGTACGCGCACCCCCTCGCGGTCCGGGCCACGCCCGGCGGGATGGAGGTGGCCGGTGCCCGGGTACGGGCGTTGCCGGACAGTGTGCAGAGCCCGTTCCGGCCCGCCCTCACCGTGGGCGGCGCACAACGGGCGGTCCGGGTGGCCGACTACGGTGCGTTCTCGGTGCGGCTGGACAGCACCCTCGCCGATGGTGGCCGGCTGCAGACCACGGTCGTGCAGGGCAGTCCGGTGCTCTTCCTGCGGTTCCACGGGACGCAGCCGCGGCTGGTCACCGGCGGGCAGGCCGAGCTCACCGACGGCGGCTCCCGGGTTCGGGTCACCACCGAGGGTCAGCGCTTCGACGCGGTCGCCGCCGGGTCCGGCCGGTGGCAACAGTCCGGCCCGGAGCTGCGGCTGGACGGTGGCGGCGCCGATGCCGTCCTGGCCGTCGGAGCGGTGCCGGACGGCGCGGACAGCGGCTGGCTGCCGGCACTGCGGCGCACCGCCGCCGACCCGGTGACCAGCACCACCACCAGCACGAGCTACGACGGCCGGCGCGGCCAGGTGGTCCAGCGGTTGCGGTTCGAGCGGGAGCACGGCAGCGGTGGCAGCGGCCCGTTCGCGCTGCTGCCGCACCAGCAGCGCACCCTCGACCGCGAAGGCGACGGGCGAGCGAGCATCGCAGCGCAGCGAGGAGCGGAACGAGGCCGGAGCCAAGCCATCGGCACGCCCGGGAGGGTCGCGCCGCTCGCCGGCAGCTACGCCGAGCCGCTGGGCACCCTCCGGCTTCTCGGGACCGACGAGGTGACCCTCCGCGTCCCGATGCCGGGCTTGCTGCCCGGCGCACCGGACCTGCCGGCGCCCAGCCGGCCCGCGGTGCGCGCCGACCTGCGCGCGGATCTTGCCCAGCAAGCTCCGGTTGGCGAACGCGGGCTGCCGACTCGCGGGGGGAGCTACTTCGGGCTGAAGGAGCTGGGCCGGCTGGCCACCGTGGCCGAACTGGCGGCCCGGGTCGGCGATGCCACCGCGGCGCGGGAGGCGCAGCGTCGGCTGCGCGACCAGATGGTCGACTGGCTGACGTACACCGGCCCGGGAGACGCCCGCTACTTCGGCTACGACCGGACCTGGGGCGGGCTGGTCGCGGTGCCGGCGGAGTTCGGCAGCCAGGACTACAACGACCACAACTTCCAGTACGGCTACCTGGTCCGCGCGGCGGCCGCCCTCGCCGCCGCCGACCCGCAGTTCGCGCGGGACTACGGCCCGGTCGTCGACCTGGTCGCCCGCGACTACACCGGCGGGAACGCCCGGGGACTCCCCGCGGAGCGAGCGTTCAACCCGTACCAGGGGCACTCCCTCGCCTCCGGCTTCGCCGGTTTCCTGGACGGCAACAACCAGGAGTCGTCCAGCGAGGCGGTCGCCGCCTGGGAGGCGGTCATCCGGTGGGGAGCGGTGACCGGGCAGCCCGAGCTGGTCGCCACCGGTGTGCAGCGGTACGCGCTGGAGGCACTGACCGCGCGGATGTACTGGCTGGGCGACGGCCTCACCCGCCCGCGCGGCTACGCACACCGCTCCGCCGGCGTGGTCTGGGACAACAAGATCGACTTCGCTACGTTCTTCGACGGCCGGCCCGAGTCGGTGCTGGGCATCCAGCTGCTGCCGCTGACGTTCGGCTCGCTCTACCGCGCCGACGCCGGGTCGGCCCGGCTGCGCGCGGGCGAGCTGACCCGGGACGGTGCGAACCCGCCGCGGATCTGGGCCGACCTGTTCGCAGCCGACCTCGCCGCCGCCGATCCCCCGGCCGCGGCGGCCCGGCTGACCCCGGCGATGCCACGGGAGCCGAGCACCAGCCGGGCCATGGTGCGCGGCTACGTCGCGCTGCTGGCCGCGTACGGACCACCGGATCCCGCGGTCAGCGCCGACAGCCCGTACGGGATGGCCCTGCGCGGCCCGCACGGCCTGCACCTGCTGGCGGTCAACCCGACCGGCCAGCCCCGCACCGTGGTCTTCCGCCGCGGCGAGCAGGTCGTCGGCCAGCTCAGCGTGCCGCCCGGCGGAGCGAGGACGGTCACCGCCGGGTGAGCTGGGCGGCCGTGGCCTGGCTCCGGCTGTGCCGCGGGGTAGGCCGCCCCGGACGGACCGGCGCGCGGTTCGACTGTCCCAGGTGAACGGGCGATCTGCGGTCTGACGTGCAGTTCCGCCAGGATGCGTACTGACTCTGCCCATCGTGAAGGGCTGCAGTAGGTCTGGTCCTGATTTAATGACTTGTCATCCTCCGTCGTCCTCCTGAAGTCTTACCCCCACTGCGCTAGTAGTACGACCTGCGGCCTTTCGGCGGAAAGTTCGCAGCTAGAGTGTTCTGTCCGACGCCGTGCGGAGGGTGACGGGTTGTGAGGCAGCTACGCCGGGTTCTGGTTGTGGTGACCACGCTGGTGCTGATGGTTGGAGGGGTTGACGCCTCCTCGTGGGGCGGGGGTGCCGGTGAGGCCTCGGCCAGTGTCGGCTCCGGCGTGTCGCGCGACACTCGGAAGCTGGCGCCCGCCCCGGTGGCTGGCAAGCCTCCGGTGCAGCGGCCGCCGGAGCCGGGTGGCGGTCCTGCGTTGGCGGCGGAGCAGAAGGAGCCGGCGGGAAAGGTGTGGCCGGCGGAGCGGCGGGTGCGGGAGTTGACCGGCCGGCGGACCGCGAATGGCCGGTTCTTCCAGCTTGCGGATGGGCGGGTGCAGGCGGAGATTTCGGGTGGTCCGCTGAACTACCGGGACGGGACGGGCCGGTATCAGCCGATCGACACCCGGGTGACGGCGGTGGGCCGTCCCGGCTTCGCGGTGGGCAATACGACGAACGCGTTCACCAGCCTGTTCGGGACGTCCTCGGCGCGGTTGGTGCGGTTGGAGCAGGAGGGCCGGTACGTCGAGTTGGGGTTGGCGGGTCCGGCGAAGAGCGTGTCGCCGCGGGTGGCCGGGTCGACGGTGACGTATCCGGGGCTGGCCGGCGGCGCGGATGTGGTGTATGAGGTGTCGGCGGGCGCGACGAAGGAGAAGATCGTCCTGCGGTCGGCGCCGGCCGGGGATGTGTCGTACTCGTTCACGCTGCGCACCGCGGGTCTGGTCGCGCGGCCGGGGCCGGATGGGTCGATCGGGTTCGTGCGCCGGTCCGGGGGCGAGCCGGTGTTCGTGATGCCGGCGCCGTTCATGTACGACGACCGGGACGACGCGGACTCGCCGTACCGGAAGGCGTGGAGCGACAAGGTCAGCCAGCGGCTGGAGCAGCGGGGCGGGACGAGCACGGTGACGGTGAGCGCGGACCGGGCCTGGCTGACCGATCCGGCCCGGGTGTATCCGGTGGTGGTGGATCCGACGATCAAGATCCAGCCGGTGCCGACCGACGGCCAGGACGTGCAGATCTACTCCGGCGCGACGGGCACCAACTACAACAGCACCTACCAGTTGAAGGTCGGCACGGACAGCGCGCAGTCGTGGCGGACGCTGGTGCGCTTCCCGCTGACCGGGGTTCCCAGCGGCACCGTGTTGGATGCGGCCCGGCTGGAGATGTTCTATTCGCAGACCCACACGGCGTGGGGTTACGACGTGGCGATGGAGGCCCGGCGGGTGACCGCGGCGTGGTCGGAGAGCACCGCGACGTGGGCGACCATGAACGCCAACATGGCGGCCGCGCCGGCGGGGAACATGGTCCGGCCCGACGACGGGGATCCGGGGACGTCGGTGGTCGGGACCTGGCCGTACTCGACGAACACCGCGCTGACCCCGTTCGCGATCAACGCGGACTACCGGTACAACAACGACGCCACCGCCGGGCACACGCACACCTGGGTGCCGACGATCACCGAGTCCGGCGACTACCAGGTCGAGGTGCACTACGTCTCCGAGTCCGACCGGGCCACGAACGCCCCGTACACCGTCTACTACTCCGGCGGGCAGAAGACCTACCAGGTCGACCAGACCGGCGGCCCGAACGGGGAGTGGAAGACCCTCGGGGTGCACCCGTTCACCGCCGGCACCACCGGCAAGGTGGTGCTGGGGGACGTGGCGGGCAAGGCGGTCATCGCGGACGCGGTCCGGTTCACCCGGTGGGGGGTGGCCACCAAGAAGCGGGCGGTCTCCAGCGTGTGGTCCTCGTTCCCGGTCCGCAACGTGGTGCAGGACTGGGTGAACGGGACGCCGAACTACGGGTTCATGGTGAAGGCGGTCGACGAGTCGCCGAAGGGCCGCGGCGGGCCGATCTTCGAGGGCGCCGAGTACTTCTACCAGAACGGCGGCCGGGACTACAACCTGCCGAAGCTGGTGCTGACCTGGGGCCGGCCCGGGGTGACGCTGGCTGCGCCGAGCACGGTGGCCGGGACCGGTGCGGCGCTGTCCTGGTCGGCCTACGTGGACCCGTCGACGGCGGCGGGGGACAACCTGGTGGAGTACCAGGTGCACCGCAGCGTGCGGCAGACGTTCGTCCCGTCGGCGGCGACGCTGGTCGCGCCGCTGCCCGGGGGCACGCTGTCCTATCAGGACACGTCGGCGACGCCGACTCAGGCGGACACCCCGGACACCGCGCTGGGGCAGTACTACTACTACATGGTGGCGGTGAAGACCGCCGACGGGCAGGTCATCCCGGCGCCGACGGAGGGGGTGCGGCTGCCGAAGGCCGGCCGGGTGACCCGGATCTTCCGGACCGGCGTGGTCGACACCACCCTGTCCAAACAGCTTCCGGACACCAACGTGGACGTCTACGACGGCGACCCGTACGTCTCCGCGGGGAACAACTCGACCTACTACGGCGACACCCGCGGGCTGGTGAAGTTCCCGGCCCTGACCGGGATCCCGGC
>Ga0210378_10000449_pt1 | contig 20806 bp, 22 predicted proteins | sample PLM1_60_b1redo_FD_155465 | JGI IMG/M metagenome (GOLD analysis project Ga0210378, IMG submission 155465) | Groundwater sediment microbial communities from an aquifer in East River, Colorado, USA - PLM1_60_b1 redo | ecosystem: Environmental > Terrestrial > Soil > Riparian zone | place: USA: East...
GTCCTGCTCGGCCAGTGGCACGAGCTCGCCGTCGGGTCCGGTGCGGGCGGGGCGGCGGGCGTCGGTGAGCAGCATCAAAGCTAGTAGCCCGCCACCTCGGGGTCGTCGGGCAGGCCCGCATGCACCGCGCGGGTGAGCCGGATGGCCTCATTAGACAGTTCGCTGCGGGCCACCTGCGGGCCGGTGCTAGCGGCGTATCCCTCGTTGAAGATGAGGTAGAGCACGTGTAGGACCGAGCGTAGCCGCTCAGTCCACTCGCCCTGGGAGGGCATCCGAAACGGTATCTGCGAGGTCTTGATGCGCTTCTTGGCGCGGCTGATGCGTTTGGCCATCGTGTCCTCAGGCACCAGGAACGCGCCCGCGATCTCGGCGGTGGTCAGGCCGCCAACAGCCCGTAGGGTGAGCGGGATCGCCGAGCCGGGTATCAGCACGGGATGGCAGCACAGGAACAGCAGCGCCAAGGAGTCGTCCTGGTGGGACGGCTCGGGCGGTGTGGTGGGTTGGCGGGCAGTGGCCAGATCTTCGCGATGCCGGCGGGCCTGATCGGCGCGCCACCGGTCGGTCAGCCGCCGTGAGGCGACGGTGACCAGCCAGCCACGCGGGTTGCCGGGCAGACCCTCGGCCGGCCACTGGGTGGCGGCGGCCAGCAGCGCTTCCTGCATGGCGTCTTCGGCGTCGTCGAAGTCACCAAATCGGCGCACCAGCACGCCGAGGACCTGCGGCGCCAACTCGCGCAGCAGGCCGTCGACATCGGTGCGGGCGGTCACCACTCCGGCGCGGGTGCGTCCATGATCGGGCGTACCTCGATCGGCTTGGCCGTGGCCTTCCCGCCCGGCCCCGGCGCCGCCGACGTCCGCGCGGCGATCTCGATCGCCCGCTGCTCGCTCTCCACATCGATCATCCAGAATCCGGCGAGGAACTCCTTGGCCTCGGGAAACGGCCCGTCGGTCACGACCGGCACGTTGACACCGTCACTGGTGACCACCTTGGCCGCCTGCGGTCCGGCGAGCTTCTCAGTGGCAAGCAGCTCGCCGGACTCGGCCAGCTCCTGGTAGATCTGCTGCATATGCGCCCAGCTGGCCTTGACCTCATCGGGCGTGTACTCGTGCACCGGCGGCTCGTCGTCTTGCGATGACTGGGTCATCATTATCAGGTACTTCATCGTGATGCTCCTCCTGGCGCGCGCCCGTCCGGCGCTCTCACCATAAGGTCGGTGCCGACCTCGAATACTGGACATCGACCTGCGCACACTTTGGGCCGCGCCGGTACCCCGGTCATGAGCCGGCAGCGGTGGGCAGGCGTGGCGGCAGCCCGAACATGCCGAACAGGCCCGGGTGGACGAACCCGGTGATGGCAGCGACGAGTCCGCTGTGGACGGTGAGCACCTTGATGGCAAACGGCTGGTAGCCGTTGCCGTCCCCGGCCGGCGCGTAGACCGCCAGTGCAGGCTGGCGGTTCGCGCCGGCTGGCACAAGGCGCAGGTCGCGACCGGCCAAGCTGGCGAACAGTTGCCGCAGGTAGGTGGCGATGTGATCGCGGCCCTGGTACCAGGACGGGGTGGGTGGCATCGCCATGTAGGCGTCCTCGCGCAGCAGGGCCACCAGGGCGGGCACGTCCTTGGCGTGCCACGCCCGTACATACTTTGCCACCAGGTCGGCCTGCTCCGCGGGCGAGGTCAGCGCGCCGTCGCCGACTGGGAGGCGGGCATCCAGCGTGGTCCGGGCCCGGCGCAGGGCGCTGTTCACCGAAGCCGGCGTCGTGCCGAGAATGTCGCCAGTCTCGGCCGCCGACAAGCCCACCACCTCCCGCAGCATGAGTACGGCCCGCTGCCGTGGCGGCAGGTACTGCACGGCTGCGATGAACGCCAACTCGATGTGCTCACGACGCACCACCGCCGTGGCCGGATCGGCGAGCGGGTCCGGGTCGACGACCTCCAGCAGCGCATCCGGATAGGGCTGTAGCCACGGTGTCTCCGGGTCGTCCGGGTCAGGCGACAGGTGCGGGTCGGCCGGGCCGACGATCGCCGTTGGCAGAATCCGCCTGGCCCGATGGTCGAGCGCGTCGAGGCACACGTTGGTGGCGATCCGGTACAGCCAGGCCCGCAGCGTCGACCGGCCTTCGAAGCCGGCCAGGCGGCTCCATGCTTTCAGCAGGGTCTCCTGCACCGCGTCGTCGGCGTCATCCAGGCTGCCGAGCATCCGGTAGCAGTGCACCAGCAGCTCGCGCCGGTGCGGCGCGGCCAGCCGGCGGAACGCCTCCGCATCGCCGGCCGCCGCCGCCGACAGCAGCGCCAACGTGTCGGCCCGGCCAGCCGCCGAAGACGTCGCGATCGTCACCCGTCCAGGCTAAGCCGCCACGGGCGATGAATCTGCCTCCTGCGCGCCGTCACAACTGTTGGAGCCCCATCCCATCCGTGGAAGGAACCCGCACATGCCAACCATTACCAACGCCATCGACATCAAGGCCACCCCGGAAGACGTCTGGGCGGTTCTGGCCGACATGCCAGCCACCCGGCAATGGCTGCCCGGCGTTGTCGCCGCCCGCATGGACGGCGACGTGCGGATATGCCAGATGGCCGACGGGCAGCAGGTCCACGAGAAGATCAGCGACAGCTCTGCCGAGCAACGCAGCTTCCGGTTCGAGCACGTCCGCGTCCCACTGCCAGTGCAGCGCTCCGGCGGAACCTTCACCGTGACCGCCGGCCCCGAACCGCACACCGCTACCGTCACCCTGCGCACGACCTTCGAACCACTCGACCCGACCGGCGCCGACGGACTCACCGGCATGATCCAAGGCGCGTTCCAGCAGTCGCTGGAGTCGTTGCGCCGTTTCGTCGAGGACAAGGTCCCGTGGGATGCCAGCTGAGCGTCGTTGGGCATGCGAGGCTGGTCATCGCGGCCATTGCGACGTGGGAGGCTCATGCGCGTGTCGCGATTATCGATCTGCCGAGCTGCCGTCCACTGTGGACGCGGCGGCGGTGTCGATGACGATCTCGGAGTGCAGGGTGCGGTGGACCGGGCACTTGTTGGCGATCTGGAGTAGCCGTTCCCGCTGGTGGTGGCTGAGGTCGCCGTCGAGGCGGATCACCCGCTCGATGCGGTCCAGCATTCCGGACGCTGTGTCGCAGTGGGCGCAGTCCTCGGCGTAGATCCGGGAGTGCCGCAGTGAGACGGTCACGTGGTCCAGCGGCCACTGCTTGTGTCGGGCGTACATGCGTACCGTCATCGCGGTGCACGCGCCGAGGCCGGCGAGTAGCAGGTCGTACGGGGAGGGGCCGGTGTCCATGCCGGTCGGTTCCGACTCGTCCGCGGCCAGCCGGTGACGGCCGGCGCTGATGCGCTGCCCGAACGGCCCCGCACCGCTCTCCGACACCACCACGAATCCCTCCGCCGGTCCCGCCGGTGTTGCCGGCTGCCCGGCGTGGCCTGCCGGTGGGTGGGCGTAGCGGCTGGCCCAGGCCGCCAGCGCGGTGGCTACGAAGGTGGCGTCGGCGCGGTTGGTGAGCAGATGGTCGGCGCCGTCGATGGCGATGAAGGACTTGGGGTGGCGGGCGCCGTCGAAGATGCGCCGCGCGTTGTCGACTCCGACGATCTCGTCGGTCGGTGAGTGCAGCACCAGCAAGGCCGCACCGAGCCGGCGGATCCGGCCGGCCTGCGGTTGCTCGGCGATGTCGTCGAGGAACTCGCGGCGGATCCGGAATGTCCGGCCGGCCAGGCACACCTCGGCCTGGCCACTGCGCTCGATCTCGGCCCTGTCGTGGCCGAGCAGGTGCAGGACGTGTCCTGGGTGCGCCGGAGCGCCGATCGTGGCCACCGCGCGCACCTCGGGTACCCGGTGGGTGGCGGCCAGCACCGCGGCCCCGCCCAGCGAGTGTCCGATGAGGATGGTCGGTGCCGCGAAGTGGTCCCGAAGATGGTCGGCCGCACGCACCAGGTCCTCGACGTTGGAGCTGAAGTCGGTGTTGCCGAAGTCGCCGCCGGACTGGCCAAGGCCGGTGAAGTCGAACCTCAGCACCGCGACCCCGAACCCGGCCAGCGCTCGGGAGATCGTCGCGGCGGCGGCCACGTCCTTGCCGCAGGTGAAGCAGTGCGCGAACAGCGCATAGGCGCTGGGCGTGCCGTCCGGCAGGTCGAGCCGGGCCGCCAGCGGCGCACCGTGGGACCCGGGGAATTCCAGTCTCCTGCTCTGCACCACGTCCTCCGCTCCCGCCCGCCGTAGCGCCCAGCCGATCCAGTGTGCGTCCTCGACGGCGCGGTGGAACGCGGGCGACCGGAACCGTCAGTCGGACTCGGTCTCCAGCGCCGAGTACCGCAGCTCCTCGGCGTCCAGGCGGGCCTGCAGGCGGCGCAGCACGATGTCGTCGATGAGCCGGTCGTCCCTCAGGCGCACCAGTGCGGCCCGCTTGGTGGCCAGTAGGGCCAGATGCAGCAACTTGTACTCCTTGCGCGGCGAGCGGGTGCCCGGTTCCTGCGCCGCGGCTGCGTCCGGCGCCGGCGCCTGGGCGGCGTCGAGCTCGGCCAACCGCTCCTCGAGCTCGCTGTGCATGCGCTCGACGACGTCGTCGGACACGCCGAGCCGGGCGGCCTCGGCCGGCAGCGCGGCCATCGCGGCCTCTGTCATGGTGTGCAGGGCCAGCCGCTGCTCCTCCTGCTCGCTGCCGTCGCCGACCAGCCGGCTCCAGCGCAGTACGGCCGGCAGGGTCAGGCCCTGCACCACCATGGTCACCAGGATGACCCCGAACGTCACGATGATGATCAGGTCCCGGCCCGTCGTGGCGGCCGGAACGGCGAGCGCGGCCGCCAGCGACACGCCCCCGCGGAAGCCGGCCCAGGCGACCGGCAGCCGGTTCCTGGCGCCGATCCGGCGCAGCCGCTGCTGCGGCCGCCGGTCGATGGCCCGGATCAGGTACGGCGTGGTGTAGCTCCACAGCAGCCGGGTGCCGATCACCACCGCGCTGATCAGCAGCGCCTGGCCGGCCGCGTCCGCCAGCGAGTAGGAGACCAGGTCCTGCACCGCGTCGCGCAGCTGCAGCCCGATCAGCACGAACAGCGTTCCGTTGAGCATGAACGCGGTGAGTTGCAGGAACGCGCGGGCCGGCACCCTGGTCCTGGCCGGCACGATCCTCGGGTTGATCTGGCTCAGGGCGAGCCCGGACACCACGACGGCCAGCACGCCGGACGCGTGGATCTGCTCGGCCAGCAGGAACGCGGTGAACGGCGCGAGCACGTTGACCGTGTTCTCCAGCAGCGGATCGCGCATGACCATGCGGGTGCGGGTCGTCAGCCAGGCCACCACCAGCCCGGCCGCGGCCCCGCCGAGGTAGGACAGCACGAACGCGCCGATCGCCTGCGGCCAGCCGAAGTGCGACTCGCCGCTGGCCACCTGCACCGCGATCGCGAACAGCACCAGCGCGGTGCCGTCGTTGATCAGGCTCTCGGCCCGCAGGATGGTGACCTGCCTGCGCGGCATCCGGCGTGCGACCGCGGCCACCGCGGTGGCGTCCGTCGGGGCCAACACGGCGCCAAGCACCCAGGCCACCGGCCAGCTCAGCCCAAGGTGGTGCGCGACCACCGCGACCGCGGCGGCGGTGACCAGCACCAGCAGGATGGAGTTCAGCATCACCACGCGCAGGTTCGCCCTGATCTCGCGCAGCGAGGTGTTCAGCGTCTCCCAGTTGAGCAGGACCGGGAGGAAGATCAGCAGCACGATCTGCGGCGGCAGCCGCACGTCCGCCAGCCATGGCACGAATGCCAGCGGGACGCCGCCGACCAGCAGCACGATCGGCGGGGCGACCCCGATCCGGCGCGCCAGCAGGGTCAGGGCGATAACGGAGATCCCGAGCAGGACCAGCACCTGGAGCACGGACGAGTTCTGCATGCCGACCATCCCTCCTGCCCGACAGTGTCCCGCAGGGCTGCGGGCCGGTGGCTGGGCTTACCGTGACGCGCCCCCGCGTGGGGCATTGCGGGATGGATACCGAGTATGCATACTCAGTATCCATGTCCATCAGGCACGGCCTGCTCGCCCTCCTCGAACGCGGGGAGATGTACGGCTACCAGCTTCGGGTCGCCTTCGAGGAGTCGACCGGCGGCACGTGGCCGCTGAACATCGGGCAGGTCTACTCCACCCTGTCGCGGCTGGAACGGGACGAGCTGGTGCGCGCGCTGCCAGAGGGTGACGGCGGGCAGCGGCCGTACGAGATCACCCGCGCTGGCCGCGCCGAGCTCGCGACGTGGTTCGCGACCCCGGTCGGCAGGACCGACCGGCCGCGCGACGAGCTGGCCATCAAGCTCGCGCTCGCCCTGACCACCCCCGGCGTCGACGTGCAGGCCGTCGTGCAGACCCAGCGCGGCGCGACCATGCGCACCCTGCAGGAGTACACCCGGCTCAAGCACGGCGTCGAGCCGTCGGACCTGCCGTGGCTGCTTGTACTGGACGCCATGGTGTTCCAGGCGGAGGCGGAGATCCGCTGGCTGGACCACTGCGAGGCCCGGCTGGTCCGGCATGCCGCGCCACAGGCCGCGCCGCACGCCGCCGTGCCGGCGCGGACGGCCGGCGAGAAACGGGAGGCCGTGCGGTGAGCGTGCTCGAACTGCGCGACGTGCACCGGGTGCACGGCATCGGCCAGACCGAGGTCCACGCGCTGCGCGGCGTGTCGCTCGCCGTCGACGACGGCGAGCTCGTCGCGGTGATGGGTCCGTCCGGCTCCGGCAAGTCCACCTTGCTCAACCTCGCCGGCGGGCTGGACCGCCCGACCAGCGGCGAGGTCGCCGTCGACGGCACCGTGCTCGGCGGTTGCAGCCGGCGCCAGCTCGCCGCGCTGCGGCGGCGCCGCATCGGGTACGTCTTCCAGGACCTGAACCTGCTGGCCAGCCTGACCGCCGCGGAGAACGTGGCGCTGCCGCTGGAGCTGGACGGGGTGTCGGTGCGCGTCGCCAGGCGGCTCGCGCTGGCCGCGCTGTCCGAGGTCGACCTTGACGGGCACGGCGCCCGCTTTCCCGACGAGCTGTCCGGCGGCCAGCAGCAGCGGGTGGCCATTGCCCGCGCGCTGATCGGGCAGCGCCGGCTCGTGCTCGCCGACGAGCCGACCGGCGCGCTGGACTCGCAGACCGGCGAGGCGGTGCTGCGGCTGCTGCGGTCCAAGGTGGACGCCGGGGCGGCCGGGGTGCTGGTCACCCACGAGGCGCGGCACGCGGCGTGGGCCGACCGGGTGGTGTTCCTGCGCGACGGCGTCATCGTCGACACGGCGGGGCCGCTCGACCAGCCGGACGAGCTGCTGACCACTCCCGGCGGTACCCGGTGAGCGGTTGGCGCACCGCGCTGCGGGTGGCACGGCGTGAGGCGCGGCGAGCGAAGGGTCGCGCGGCGCTGGTGATCGCGATGATCGCGCTGCCGATCGCGGCGCTGACCTTCGGGGCGGTCGTCTACGACACGTTCGAGCTGACCCCGCAGGAGCGGGCAGATCGCCTCATGGGCACGGCGCAGGCCCTGGTCAGCTGGCCGGCCAACGGACCGGTGCAGCAGCATCCGACCGAGCCCGACTTCTTCTTCGTCCCGGCCCCTGGCACGCAGTCGGAGCCGGTCGGGCCGTCTCTCGAACGGCTGCTCGCCCTGCTACCGGCCGGCACCACGGCCATCGAGGACCGCAGCGGCCAGCTGAACGTGAACACGGCGGCCGGAACGGGCAACGTCGGCGCCAGGATGCTGGACTACGCCAACCCGCTGGCGGCCGGGATGCTGCGCCAGGTGTCCGGCCGGGCACCGGCGGGCCCGGACGAGGTTGCGCTGACCCCAGCCGCGGCCGCCCGGATCGGCGCCGGCGTCGGCGGCACCGTGCGCCTCGCCGACGGCAGCCGCACCTTCCGGGTCGTCGGCGTCGTCGAGGACCCGACCGACCTGAGGGTGTCGACGATCGTGCTGCGCGGCGGCGCGCTGCCGCCGGAGGCGCTTGCGGCCGACGGGCAGCAGCCGAATCCACGGAACCTGCGGTGGTTGGTGGCGACGCCGGGCCCGATGACCTGGGCCGACGTCAAGCAGCTCAACACGCACGGTGTGGTCGCGACATCCCGGCATGTGCTGGCCAACCCGCCGGGCGAGGACGAGCAGTACCCCTTCCTGATGGGTAGCGGCGGGGACTCGGGGTTGGGCATCGCCGTGCTGGTCGGTGGGCTGGCGATGCTGGAGATCGTCCTGCTGGCCGGGCCGGCCTTCGCGGTGGGCGCCCGCCGCCGGCGGCGCGACCTTGCGCTGGTCGCCGCGGCCGGGGGCACGCCGGCGCACGTGCGGCGGATCGTGCTCGCCGACGGCGTTGTGCTCGGCGCGGTGGCCGCCGTCGCCGGCGTGGCACTGGGCATCGCCGCGGCGGCGGCCGGCCGGCCATTGCTGGAGGAGCACGCCGCATGGTTCCGGTCGGGAAGCTTCCGGGTGTTCCCGCTCGCGCTTGCCGTCCTCGCCGGACTGGCCCTGACGACCGGCCTGCTGGCCGCCCTGGTGCCCGCCTGGATCTCGTCCCGGCAGGACGTGGTGGCCGCGCTGGCCGGGCGGCGCGGGATCACCCGGTCGAGGCGGCGCTGGCTGGCCCTCGGGGTGGTGATGGTGGGCGCCGGCGCCGGTGTTGCGGCCGCCGGCACCTTGCGGATCAGCGCGACGATCATCGTCGCCGGCCTCGTCCTCGCCGAGCTGGGGCTGGTCCTGTGCACGCCGGCCATCGTCGGGCTGGTGGCCCGGGTCGGCCGCTGGCTGCCGGTCCCACCGCGGATCGCGCTGCGCGACACCTCGCGCAACCGGACGGCCGCCGCACCGGCGATCTCGGCCGTGATGGCCGCGGTGATCGGTGGCCTCGCGGTCGGCGTGGTGTTCATCTCCAGCATCGAGCGGGACAGGGCGGACTACCGGACCCTGAGCAGCCCGGGGGACACGGCCGTGGTGCACATCGGCACCAAGGGCGGTCCCGGCCCCCGGCAAGGTGTGCCGCCGGACGCGGTCGCCACCATGCGCACCACCTTGCCGGTCACCCAGGTCCACGAGATCGGCACCCCGTCGTGTCCGGACACCTGGTGCCTGGTCTTCGCACGGGTACCGACCGCGCGTGAATGCCCGTACTCGTTCGACCTGCTGCAGCGCGACCCGACCCCGGACGAGCAACGGGCCGCACGGCGCGACTCCCGCTGCGACGGCGTCGAGGTCGGACACCGGTACTTCGGCGTGTACGGTTCGCCCCTCGGCCTCACGCTCATCGTCGACGAGGCCGCACTCGGCGACGTGGCCGGCGTCGCCCCCGAGCACACCGACGAGGTCGCGGCCGCGCTGCGGTCCGGCGCGGTCGCCGTCGACGATCCCCGCTACATCGACAACGGCCGGGTGACGCTGGCCGTCAGGTCCGGTCCCGGCGCCGACGAGGTGCGCGAGGTGACCGCGCCCGGATTCGTGCTGCCGGACCGCCCGCGACTGCCGATCACGCTGATCACCGGGCAGACCGCCCGCTCGCTCGGGTTCGAGCCGTCGCCATTCGTCACGCTGGCGACCACGAGCCGGATGCCGACGGTCGAGGAGCAGGACCGGCTGCAGTCCGCGCTCGGCAGCGATTTCTACGTCTACGTCGAGCGGGGCAACCGGGGGCCGAGCAAGGCGGTCCTGATCGTGCTGGCCATCGTGTCCGGCGTCATCACGCTCGGCGCCGCCGCGATTGCCACCGGCCTTGCAGCCGCCGACGGCCGCGCGGATCTCACCACGCTGGCCGCCGTCGGGGCCTCCCCGCGGGTACGCCGGGCGCTGGCGCTGAGCCAGTCCGGGGTGATAGCCGGGCTCGGCTCGCTGCTCGGCGCGGCCGCAGGGCTCAGCGCGTCGGTCGCCGTGCTGGTCGCCCTCAACCGGCAGTACGTCGACGTCTGGCCGGCCCCGACGCCCTACCCGATCACCGTGCCGTGGCTCAACGTCGGGATCGCGGTGCTCGTCGTCCCGCTGGTCGCGATGCTCGGCGCCGGCCTGCTGACCCGCTCGCGCCTGCCCATCGAGCGCCGGCCGTAGGTCGCAGCGGCTGCCGCCGCAGCCGCGCGTTCTCAGGAGCTCGCGCCGTCCAGTATCTCGGCGCGGTACTCCTCGAGGCGCTGCACCAGCTCGGTCGGGCGGTTCAGGGCGGGCAGGTGCCCGCCATCCATCTCGTCGGGCGTGATGCCAAGCCGCTCCCGCACCACCCGGCGCATGAACTCGGCAGGGAAGAAGCGGTCGTCGCGGCACAGCAGGAACCTGGTCGGCACGTCCGGCCACGCGCGCAGCGGCCACGGCTTGGCGAACGGGGTGTCGCTCTGGTGTCGCTCGCCCCGCGTGAACGCCTCTTCCACGACCTCGGCCGGCACGTCGTGGAAGAACATCGTCATGGCGTCGAACGGCGCGTCGACCGGCCGCCCGGCCCGGCACGACCATAGGCGCGGCGCCACTCACGCTGTGCGGTATGCGGCGAGAAAGACCCGCGCACCCTCGTCGGCGATGCGCTCGAGGGCCGCCTCGGTGAAGCCGGCGTCCTCGCCGTAGAACATGGCCTTGTCCAGCGGCTTTCCCAGGATCAGGAAGGCGAAGTGGTCGGCGGCCGCCGACGGATCGTCCACCCGCAGCAGGCCGCGTTCGGACAGCCGCCGCAGCTTGACCGCGAGTGCGCCGAGCACCCGCTGTGGCGCTCGCTCGTAGTAGGCGCGCGCGAGATCCGGGAACCGGCCGGCCTCGCCGATGACGAGCCGTCGCAGTTGCAGCACCTGCGGCCGCATCACCGAGCCGAGATACCGGCGGGCGATCGTCCGCAGCTCCGTCTCGACGTCGTCGTCCTCCGGCGCGTTCATCAGGTGGTCGGCGAACTCCTGCGCGGTGGCCGTGACCCCGAGGACGATCGTGCTGAAGAGCTGCTGCTTGTCGCCGAAGTTCTTGTACACGGTCTGCTTGGACACCGCGGCCATGGCGGCGACGTCGTCGACACTGGTGCCCTGGTAGCCGTTGCGCAGGAACAGCGTCGTCGCGGCCCCGACGATCGCCGTGCGCTTGACGGCGGATCTGCCGCCCTCGTCCGAGCGACTCGTGCCGTCCCGTCCAGGACCGAGCTCCACTCGCACGAGCAGCCCCTCGGCCGGGCCCGGCTGCTGTCTGGTCATCGACCGCACCTCCTCCTCTGGTACTAGACGGAACAGTACTCGCATCAGTACTATACCGTCTAGTTCTGCTGATACACGAAGGGACGGTCCGATGAACTCCACGATCACGACGCCGGCCGGCGGCCACGGCACCGGCGGCACCTGCGACACGACCACGGCCGTGACCCGCTCGCTGCTCGGCTACGGCGTCATCGCCGGCCCGATCTACCTCACGGCCGGCCTGATCCAGGCGCTCACCAGGGACGGCTTCGACCTCGGCCGCCACGACCTGAGCCTGCTCGCCAACGGACCCCTCGGCTGGATCCAGGTCGCCAACCTGGTCATCACCGGGCTCATGACGATCGCGGCCGCGGTGGGGCTGGGGCGGGCGCTGCGGGCTGGCCGCGGCGGCACCTGGGGTCCGCGGCTGATCGGTGTGTCCGGCGCCCGCCGGTTCGCCGACCGCGGCCAGCGCGGGTGGGCGAGGTACTCCCGGATCACCGGCATCGTGTTCCTCGCCGGCTTCGCCGGCATCGCCGCCGGCTCGGGTCACCCCGCCGCGGTGCTCGGCCTCTGGGTCGCCGTGATCGCCGCGTTGACCTGGCTGTCCGCGCTGTCCGCCCACCTGTACGCCACCACGGACGGGGTCGAACCGCGATGAGGTTCCACGCCACCCTCGAACTCGGCGGCAAGACCGCCACCGGCATCCAGGTGCCGCCGGACATCGTCTCCGCGCTCGGCCCCACCAAGCGCCCGGCCGTCCGGGTCACGATCAACGGTCACACCTACCGCAGCACCGTCGCATCCATGGGTGGCCGCTTCATGCTCGGCGTCAGCGCCGACAACCGCGCCGCCGCCGGGATCGCCGCCGGCGACCACATCGACGTCGACGTCGAGCTCGACACCGAGCCCCGCACCGTCACCGTGCCACCCGAGCTCGCCACCGCACTCGACGCCGACCCCGAGGCACGGCGCCGCTTCGACAACCTCTCCTACAGCAACCAGCTGCGCCACGCTCTGGCCGTCGACGGCGCCAAGACCCCCGAGACCCGCCGGCGCCGAATCACCAAGATCGTCCACGATCTGCGCGCCGGCTGATCGGTCTCAACCCGCGTCGCCGTGCCGCGCGCGGAACGCGGGATCAGGCCGCCGGCAGCTCGCCGGCGCGCTCGGCGTGAATCGAGAAGCCCCGGAGACAATTGTCGCCAACGGGCCGAAACCGGTCGCCGATGTGGTTATTCCGTCGCCAAACCCAAACACGGGAATTGCCTATCGAACAGCCAACGTCATGCTGAACGTCTCGTATTCGCACACGCTGAACGGCGAGCCGTTCATAAACGGCAGCACCGGCCGTACCGGAGCATCCGGCGGCCGCCCCGGTACCGGCCCCGGCCTGGCACGGCACGTGATGTAGAGACTTGCTAAGATTTGCAATTGCTGAGTTGTGTGGGTGATGCCCGTACGGGTCGGTGGCGACGCGGAGCGCGGGAGGATCGGGTGCATGTGTCCAACGGTGAACACCCATCGAACGCTCCGTGGTCGGGTGCGGCCGTGAGCAGGCCGCTCTACCAGCTCAAGGCCGACTTCTTCAAGACCCTCGGCCACCCGGCCCGGATCCGGGTGCTGGAGCTGCTGAGCGAGCGCGAGCATGCGGTGGCCGAGATGCTGCCCGAGGTGGGGATCGAGGCCGCGCACCTGTCTCAGCAGCTCGCGGTGCTGCGGCGAGCTGGGTTGGTGGTCACCCGCAAGGAGGGCTCGACCGTCTACTACTCGTTGACCAGCCCGCACATCGCCGAACTGCTGGCGGTGGCCCGCACGATCCTGACCGGCGTGCTGTCCGGACAGCTCGAGCTGCTGGCCGACCTCACGCAGTCGGGACCGGCCGAGGTGCGCAGGCACGGTGGCCGGGGTGCTGCGTCCGGCGGGTAGTGAGCAACGTTCGAGACCAACGAACTGGGAGTGCGCTGTGGTGCGATTGTGGCAGCGGATCCGCAGGATCGGGCGGGTGGCCGAGCCGGCGCCCGAGCGGGTGTCCCTGGAGGCCGGCGGTGCGCCGCTGACCAAGGCCGCGGCCGGGCTGGCCGGCTCGGTGCAGGTGCGGCACGTCGACGCCGGCTCGTGCAACGGGTGCGAGATCGAGATCGGTTCGGCGTTCGGGCCGGTGTACGACGTGGAGCGGTACGGGGCGCGGCTGGTGGCCTCACCGCGGCACGCGGACGCGTTGCTGGTGACCGGCCCGGTGACCCGCAACATGGCCGAGCCACTGCGCCGGACCTACGACGCGGTGCCGTCGCCCAAGCTGGTGGTCGCGGTCGGCGACTGCGCGCGCAACTGCGGCGTGTTCGCCGGGGCATATGCCGTGGTTGGCGCGGTTGGCGACGTGGTGCCGGTGAGCGTCGAGGTGCCGGGGTGTCCGCCGCGGCCGGAGGCGATCGTGGCCGCGGTGCGTGAGCTGACCGGCCGATGAGCCTGGCCGGTACGGCGCTGGGCCTTGCCATGGCCGCGGCCGCGGTCGCCACCTTGGCCGCCGTCGGGAGCCCGGCGCGGGTGCGGGCGGCGGCCGTTGGCGCGTCGACGGCGATCGCCGGCGCGGCCGGGCTGGTGGCCGGGGTCGCCGCCATGGCCGGCGGCGGTGCGGCGGCGGTGGAGCTGCCCGGGTTGCTGCCGCTGTCCGGCGTGGCGTTCGCGCTCGACCCGCTCGGCGGGCTGTTCCTGGCCGTGGTGGGCGGGGTCGCGGTGGCGGCCGCGGTGTACGGGATCGGCTACGCCGGGCACGGGCTGGACGGCCGGGCCGTGCAGGCGTCCTTTCCGCTGTTCGTCGCCGCGATGCTGCTGGTGCCGGCCGCCGCGACGGTCGGCACGTTCCTGGTGTGCTGGGAGCTGATGGCGCTGACCTCGCTGCTGCTCGTGGTGGCGGAGCACCGGCGCCGCGCCGAGGTGGCGCAGGCCGGCGTCTGGTACGCGGTGATGTCCCACCTGGGGTTCGTCGCGATCCTGGTCGGGCTGCTGGTGTTCGCCGGGCACGCGCCGGACGACGCGTTCGGCTCGCTGCGGGCGGTGGCCGGGCAGCTGTCGCCCGCGGTGGGCGGGGTGGTGTTCGGCGCGACGCTGGTCGGGTTCGCGGCGAAGGCGGGGATCGTGCCGCTGCACGCGTGGTTGCCGCGGGCGCATCCGGAGGCGCCGAGCCACGTGTCGGCCGCGATGTCGGCGGCCATGGTGAGCCTCGGGGTGTACGGGATCGTGCGGGTCGGGTTCGACCTGCTCGGCGGCCTGCCCGGCGGCCAGCGCTGGTGGTGGCTGCTGGTGATGGGCCTCGGCGCGGTGTCGGCCGTGTACGGCATCCTGCAGGCCGCGGTGCACACCGACCTCAAGCGGCTGCTCGGCTACTCCACCACGGAGAACATGGGGCTGGTGCTGGTCGGGGTCGGCGCAGCCGGCACGTTCGCCGCCGCCGGCAGGGACGTGCTGGCCGGGTTGGCGCTGGCCGCGGCGCTGCTGCACGTGATCAACCACGCCGCGTTCAAGTCGCTGCTGTTCCTTGCGGCGGGGTCGGTGCTGCGGGCCACCGGCAGCCGCGACCTGGACGAGCTTGGCGGGCTGCGGGCCGGCATGCCGGCGACCACCGCGCTGTTCGGCCTCGGCGCGCTGGCCGCGTCCGCGCTGCCGCCAGGCACCGCCTTCGTCAGCGAGTGGCTGCTGGTGCAGAGCCTGGTGCACGGGCTGCCGGCGTCCGGGGTGGCCACCGCGGTGACCATGCCGGTCGCGGTCGCCGCGGTGGCGCTGACCGCGGGGCTGGCCGTGGCCACGTTCGTCAAGGCGTTCGGCGTCGGGTTCCTGGCCAAGGCGCGCAGCCCAGCGGCGGCGAAGGCGCGGGAGAGCCCGGCGACCATGCTGGCCGGCATGGGCGCCGCCGCCGCCGCGTGCGTGGCGCTGGCGCTGTTCCCCGGGGTGGTGCTGCCGTCGGTCGGCCGCGCGGTCGCAGCGTCCGGTGCCGGCTCGGCCGACCCCGTGGTGGGCGGCGCGGTGTCGATGCGGCTGGTCGGGGTGGCGGGTTCGCTGTCCCCGCTGCTGCTGGCCACCGCGCTGCTCGTGGCGGTCGTCGGTGTGGTTGCCACGCTGCGGCTGGTGGCCAACCGCTACGCGAGGCGGGTGGCGCCACTGTGGGACTGCGGCGCCGGGCCGCTGACCGCGCGCATGGAGTACACCGCGACGTCGTTCGCCGAGCCGCTGCTGCGGGTGTTCGACGACGTGCTGCAGCCGGAGCTGGACGTCGACGTGACCCACCACCGCGAGTCGCGCTACCTGGTGGAGGCCGTCGAGTACCGGCGCCGCGTCCCCGACCGGGTCGAGCGGCGGCTGTACCGGCCGGTGCTGGCGGCCGCCCGGTGGTGGGGTGAGGCCGGCCGGCGGCTGGCGACCGGCAGCGTGCACCGCTATCTCGGCTACGGCTTCTACAGCGTGACCGCCCTGCTGATCGTCCTGGCGGTGACCAGGTGACCAGGTGACCGCGGCCGGGGTGCTTGGCGCGGTGCTGCAGGTGGCCATCGTGGTGGCCGGCGCGCCGCTGCTGATCGGCGTGATGCGCCAGGTGCGGGCCCGGCTGGAGGGGCGGGCCGGCGCCGGCGTCGGCCAGCCGTGGCGTGACCTGCGCAAGCTGGCCGGCAAGGAGCCGATCACTCCGCGCGGCACCAGCGAGGTGTTCCGCGCGGCGCCCGTGCTGCTGGTCGCGACCACGCTGGTGGTCGCCGCCGTGGTGCCGTTCCTGACCACCCGCTCGCCGCTGGACCCGGTCGCCGACCTGGTCGCCGTGGTCGCCCTGCTCACGCTGGGCACGGTGGTGCTGGCGCTGGCCGGGTTGGACACCGGTACGGCGTTCGGCGGGATGGGCGCGAGCCGCGAGGTGACGATCGTCGCACTGGTGGAGCCGACCCTGCTGGTGGCGATCTTCGCGCTGTCCGTGCGGGTCGGCTCGACCAACCTTGGCGCGATCGTGACCTCGACGCTGCGCGACCCGGGCCGGGTGATCTCCCCGGTGAGCCTGCTCGCCGCGGTGGCGCTGCTGGTCGCGATCGTGGCCGAGACCGGGCGGCTGCCGGTGGACAACCCGGCCACCCACCTCGAGCTCACGATGGTCCACGAGGCCATGGTGCTGGAGTACGCCGGCCCCGACCTTGCCATGGTGGAGCTGGCCTCGGCCATGCGGCTGACCGTGTTCCTCGGCCTGCTGGCCACCCTGTTCGCGCCGTGGGGCATCGCGTCCGGCGCCGGCGTGCTGGCGTTGCTGCCCGCGGTGCTCGCGTTCGCCGGCAAGGTGCTGCTGCTCGGGGTCGCGCTGGCGGCCGGCGAGGTGTTCCTGGCGAAGCTGCGGCTGTTCCGCGTTCCCGAGCTGCTGGCCGGCTCCTTCGTGCTCGCCCTGCTCGCCGTCGCAGCCTCGTTCTTCCTCACCTGACGGCAGGGACGGCCACCGTGACGGAGACCAGCTACGTGCAGCTGCTCGACCTGGCCTGCGGCGCGTTCCTGCTGGCCGCGGTGCTGGTGCTGTGGCGCCGCGAGCTCGCGGTGATCGTGCGGGTGTTCGCGCTGCAGGGGGTCGCGCTGGCCGGCATCGTGGCGGTGATCGCCGGGCACGACGGCTCGGCCGAGCTCGGCGCCCTTGCGGCCGGCATCCTCGCGCTGCGCGCGGTGCTGCTGCCGTGGCTGCTGCGCCGTGCGCTGGCCGGCGCCGGGCCGGCGCGGGAGACCCGGCCGCTGGTCAACGTGGCGGCCTCGCTGCTCGCCGCCGCGGTGCTGACCATGATCGCCTACGCGGTGTCCGGCCCGCTGGTCGAGCTGGCGCCGTCGCCGGCAACGCACGCCGTGCCGGTCGGCCTGACCGTGGTGCTGATCGGGTTCTTCGTGCTGGTCACCCGCCGCAGGGCGCTGTCCCAGGTGGTCGGCTTCCTGCTGGTGGACAACGGGATCACGGCCATCGCGTTCCTCACCACCGCCGGCGTGCCGCTGCTGGTCGAGCTCGGCGTCTCGCTCGACGTGCTGTTCGCCGTGCTCGTGCTGCAGATCCTGGCGACCCGGATCCGGGACACCTTCGGCGACGCCGACCTCGACGAGCTGCAGGAGCTGCACGACTGATGACCACGCTGCTGCTCGTCGCCCCGATCGCGCTGCCGGCGCTCGGCGTCCTCGCGTACGCCATCGCCGGCTGGCACCGCGGGCGTGGGTTCGTCGGCGCTGGGTTCGTCGGCGCTGGGTTTGTCGGCGCTGGACTCGTCGGCGCGGCGTGCGCCGCCGGCCAGCTCGCCGCCGGGATCGCGCTGGCCGCCGTCGTCGGCAGGCCGGGCGCCGCCGCAATCGCCGCAGGACCGCTGCGCGCCGACGCGCTCAGCGCGTACATGCTCGTCGTGATCGGCGCCGTCGCGCTGCTGGCCACCGCGGCCAGCCCGGCCTACCTGCGCGCCGAGCTGGACGCTGGCCGCGCAACCCCGCGCACGAACCGCCGGTACGGCATGCTCGTGCAGGCGTTCCTGGCCGCCATGGCGCTGGCCGTGCTGGCCGCCAACCTCGGCGTGCTGTGGGCGGCCGTGGAAGGCACCACGATCGTCACCGCGTTCCTGGTCGGCCAGCGCCGCACCAGGACCGCGCTGGAGGCCGCCTGGAAGTACGTCGTGATCTGCTCGGCCGGGATCGCGCTGGCGTTCCTCGGCACCGTGCTGCTGAACTTCGCCGCGGCGCATGCCCCGACCCGGCCGGGACTGGACTGGGCCGCGCTGGCCACCGGCGCGGCCGGCCTCGACCCTGGCGTCACCCGGATCGCCGTCGCGCTGCTCGTCGTCGGGTTCGGCACCAAGGCCGGCCTGGCGCCGCTGCACGCCTGGCTGCCGGACGCGCACAGCCAGGCGCCAGCCCCGGTGTCAGCCCTGATGTCCGGCGTGCTGCTGTCGGTGGCCTTCTACGCCGTCCTGCGGATCAAGGTGATCGCCGACGCCGCGCTGGGCATCGGCTTCGCCCGCACCCTGCTGGCCGTCGTCGCGCTCGCGTCGCTGGCCGTCGCGGCGTCGCTGCTGCTGGCCCAGCGCGACTACAAGCGGATGCTGGCCTACTCCAGCATCGAGCACATGGGCCTGCTGGCGCTGGGCGCCGCGGCCGGCAGCCGGCTCGCCATCGCCGCCGTGCTGCTGCATATGCTGGGCCACGGGCTGGCCAAGGCGGTGCTCTTCCTCGGCTCGGGCCGCATCCTGCAGACCACGGGCACCAGCCTGATCGGCGAGGTCAGCGCGCTCGCCGGCCGCCAACCCGTGCTCGCGGCGAGCTTCGGGCTCGGCGTGGCGGCCCTCGTCGGGTTCCCGCCGTTCAGCCTGTTCGCCAGCGAGCTGGGCATCGCCCGCGCGGGCTTCGCCACCGGCCTCGGCTGGGTCACCACGGCCGCCCTGCTGCTGATGCTTGTCATCGCCGCCGCGATGTTCGGCCACACCGGCCGCATGCTGCTCGGCGCCGCGCCAGCGGCTGACGGGCCGGCCGCGCCCCGTGCGCCCGCGGCTGACGGGCCGGCCCTACCCCGTTCGCCCGCGGCTGGCGGGCCGGCCACGCCCCGTGCGTCGGTGGTGGACGGGCCTGGCGCGGCTACCACGCCACCTCGCCTGCCGGCGGCCACCGCCGTGCCACTGCTGGCGGGGCTGGTGGCCTGCGCGGCGCTCGGCCTCGCCGGCGGAGGAGTCCAGCAGCTACTGCTGCATGCCGCCGACGCCCTGTTGGGAGCGCCATGAGACCCGCCGGCCGGCGCCGCGACGCCGCGACCATCGCCCCGGCAGAGCTGCCGGCGCGCGCCGCCGCGCTGCTGCGCGACGGCTACCGCGTCGCGCTGGTCGCCGGCCACGACGACGGCGACCGGTTGCGCGCCGTCTACCTGTTCACGGCCGCCTACCCGGACCGGCGGGTCGAGCTGCATGTTCCGCTGCGCCGGGACCATCCGCACGTGCCGAGCCTGGCCGGGCTGTCCTTCCCGGCCGGCCGGTTCGAGCGCGAGATGCGCGACCTGTACGGCATCGTGCCCGACGAGCACCCGCAGCCGATGCGGCTCGTGCGGCACTTCCACTGGCCGCGCGGCTGGCACCCGATGCGGCACGACGCCGGCCAGCCACCGGATTTCGGCGACGTGGACGGCCCGTACCCGTTCCGCACCGTCGAGGGCCCCGGCGTGTACGAGATCCCGGTCGGCCCGGTGCACGCCGGGTTGATCGAACCCGGCCACTTCCGCTTCTCCGTCGTCGGCGAGACCATCCTCAACCTCAAGATCCGCCTCTGGTTCGTCCACAAGGGACTCGAGAAGCTCTTCGACGGACGCCGCCCCGAGCACGCCGTCGAGCTGGCCGAGCGGGTCAGCGGCGACACCGCGGTCGGCCACACGCTGGCCTTCTGCCTTGCCGTCGAGGACGCGCTCGGCATCGCGGTGTCCCCGCACGCCCAGCGGACCAGGGCCGTGCTGCTGGAGCTCGAACGCCTGCACAACCACGTCGCCGACATCGGCGCCCTGTGCAACGACGCCGGCCACGCCATCCTCAACGCGCACGCCCAGCACGTCCGGGAGCGGCTGCTGAGGATCAACGACGAGGCCACCGGGCACCGGCTGCTCCGCGGCGGCATCCACCCCGGCGGCGCCGGCCTGCGCCGACCACCGGACCCGCGTCAACTCGCCGCCATCGCCGATGACGTCGACGAGATCGTCTCCCTGGCGCTGGGCCACAGCGTGGTACGGGACCGCTTCGCCGGCACCGCGGTCCTCACCCTGCAGCAGGCCACCGACCTCGGCACCCTCGGTTACGTTGCTCGCGCCAGCGGCCTGCCAACCGACGCCCGCTTCGAGCACCCTTTTCTCGACAGCGGACCCGCGCTCACCGCACACATCCACACCGGCGGCGACGTGCTGTCCCGGTTCCTGGTCCGGGCCGAGGAGATCCCCACCTCGATCGCGGTGATCACCCACCTGCTCGAGGACACCGACACCACCTGGCAGCCACCGGTCCCGACGGGCACCGTCGACGGTGACAGATCGGGCGTCGGCATCGTCGAGGGCTGGCGCGGCACCATCGTGCATCGCGTCGAGCTGTCCCCGTCCGACGGCACCCTGACCCGCGTCAAGATCGTCGACCCGAGCTTCTTCAACTGGCCGGCGCTGCCCCTGGCCATGACCGACGCGATCGTCCCCGATTTCCCGCTGGCCAACAAGAGCTTCAACCTCTCCTACGCCGGCAACGACCTGTGACGGTCGCGGCGGGGGTGACCGGTGTCGCATGACAGAGCAATTGCCAGTATTGTAATCTTCGCAGATAACGGACCGTGCAGGTGGTGCCCGCGAAGGAGCCGTCGCAGATGGGCCAGTCGGTCGTGGCCTGGCGTGATCGGATCGAGAAGACCCAGCAGTCGCTGGCCCTCGCCCGGCGGGCCGGCCACCCGTACGAGGCATACCTGCACCGCAGGCGGCTGGAGCACCTCATCGAGACCGCCGCACTGCACGACGTCGACGTCGAGCCGTGGCTGGACCGCGCGATCTTGTCCGTCCCGGAAGAGCTCTGACACCACCACGAGGGAAGTACGCAATGACGACTGTCACCGTCCCAGGTCTCGACCAGACACCGACGACCCACCAGCGCCTGCTGTCCTGGGTGAACTACGTGACCGCCCTCACCGGCCCGGACCGG
>Ga0210378_10000450_pt1 | contig 20727 bp, 21 predicted proteins | sample PLM1_60_b1redo_FD_155465 | JGI IMG/M metagenome (GOLD analysis project Ga0210378, IMG submission 155465) | Groundwater sediment microbial communities from an aquifer in East River, Colorado, USA - PLM1_60_b1 redo | ecosystem: Environmental > Terrestrial > Soil > Riparian zone | place: USA: East...
CAGGAGAGTAGCTTTTCTTCGATCGAGCCAATTCGATTCCCTTTCAGACGACCCCAACCTTAGTGGGGTCGCTGTCCGGAAGGCTCGGGGCACCTCATCCCAGCTTTTGTTGGCGGCTGGGGCTTTAGGTCAAGGCCGTGTAGTTAAGGTCTGAGGATGTCGATGTTGCAGGTGGCTGTGTAGGTGCGGCGGTCGACGCGCAGGCTTTTGTAGGCGTAGCGGCTCATCGGGCGTTTGACACAGCGGGGGCTCAGGCGCAGGCGCCGGTCGGGCATGAGGTGGTCCAGGACGGCACGGCCGATGCTGCCGACCAGGTCGATGGCCTCCTAGGCCAGGACGGCGGCGGCTCGGGTGAGTTGGTCTCGGGCGGTGTTCAGGGCGATGGTGAAGCTGGCGCGGTCAGGGGTGGTTGCGGTGGTGTCGGTGGTGTCGGTGACCGCGATCCAGTTGATGGAGGCGCTGGTGGCCGAGCGCCGCCCCGACCGGCCGGTACCGCCGATGGCCGGTACCGCCGCGGTCGGGGCGGTTGTGCATCTGCTGGCCACCGCCATCGAGGAGGGGCCGGGACCTGTCCTCGATGAGCGGCATCCTGGCCGACAGCTCCTATCGTCTGCTGCCGGCCTGACGGCCCGGCCTCACTTCAGGTGCCGGGCGAAGAACCGGTTCCCGTCGTCCCCCTCGAACTGCGGGACGCCGGTGTGCCCGCCCATATTGGCGTGCAGCGTCTTCTCCTTGGAGCCGAAGGCGTCGAACAGGTCCAGGGCCAGCTGCCGGTCGTTTCCTTCGTCGTCCCACTGCAGCAGGACCTGCAGCGGAATGGTGACCTGCCGGGCCTCCTCGAACAGGGTGCGGGGCACGAAACTCCCGGCGAACAGAAGGGCGGCCGAGATGCGCGGCTCGACCACCGCCAGCCGGATGCCGATGGCGATCACCCCTCCCGCGTACCCGACCGGGCCGCCGATCTCGGGCAGCGAAAGGAGGGCGTCCAGGGCGGCCCGCCATTCCGGGACCGCCTTTTCGACCAGCGGGAGGACGAGCCGGTCGACGATCTCGTCGACCGGCTCGCCGGCCTCCAGCGCCCGGTGCAGGTCGGCGCGGGCCTCCTCGGCGGCGGCGGAACGGGGCCGGTCACCGCTCCCGGGGAGCTCGATGGTGGCCGCGGCGAAGCCCTCCGCCGCGGAGTGCCGGGCCCGGGCCACCAGTCGGGGGTACATCGTGTGCAGTCCGCCGGGGTGGCCGACCAGGATCAGCGGGGCCGGTGCGGATGCGGATCCGGGCGTCCACAGGATGCCGGGGATCTCGCCGAGGGTGAATTCGCGCTCGAGGACGCCGTCGTCGAGGCGCTGTTCGGAAGTGAATTGCATGGTCGTGCCTTTCGGGAGTGCTCGTGAACGGCGCTCCCGGGCGACCTATCGCCTGACCGTGACCCCTGAGGGGAGCACCCATGTCGATACTGCGTTCACGGGTACCACCTCCTCGTTCTCTCGCACGGCCTCCGGAAAAGTAGCAGTGGTCGCCGTGGTCCGCTAACGGGTTTTTGCGGAGGCTCCGTGGCCGGATGCCACGGAGCCCCATCTATAGCTGGGGGTCGCAGCGATGTTGCTGACCAGCGGAGGTAGTGGTTACCAGCGAGAGGTGGCGGCCGTTCGCCGTGGCTAGGTCGAAAGCCTTGCGCGACAGCGATTTCCGCCAACTACGGCTGGCAGCTGGGGCGAGAGTCCAGGTCGGTGGTCGAGATACCGCCACTGGTTTGCGGGTGCGTTCCGGTCCAGGGTCCGGGCGGCGTCGTGCCGGTGGCATCGATGGAGCGGGTGAGCCATTGCGTGTATGCCCATGACGGGCTCCCTCCTTCGGTGAAGGGCGTGGGTGGAACCCGGGCACGGCCAACTGGCCGTGCCCGGGTGCGCGTGTGGTGGCGCGAGACAGGCCGGGCGACGGCCAGGAACACGCGGTGAGGCGTGTATGGGAGGTGGATCAGGGAGGCTGACGGTGGTGGGCGTGATCGCGGAGTCGTCACACGCGGCAGGGTCAGGCGTGCAGGCGAGGATCTTGCCGATCACCAGGCATTCATCTGGGTCGTTCGCCGCGCCCCGCGGCACCACGCTGCTCCTCCACTGTGTGGTGAACGGCAGCCAGGTCGCCATGTTGATGGGTGATCTGCGTGGTGTAGTCGGCGATGGCGTCGTCGAGCTGACGACGTCGGTCCGCGTTGGGGAACAGGTGCCTGCCCTTGGTGAGGTAGGTGCCGGCTGGTGGGAGTCGGTCCGGGTGCGAGTCAGGCTGCTCCAGCCCGACGCAGGCGATGCGGTGGCTGGCCTTGCCGACGGCGTGGGCGATCAGCCGCAGCGTCAACAGCGTCACGTCGCGGTCGGCCGCGGCGAGCTGGTGCCGGCGGCTGGTGAGCGCGGCGCGCAGCTGCTGGCTGGTCGGGTGAGTGTCGTCGCCGGGGCGGCCGTGGCAGCCAGCGGTGCCGCACCGGTCCGCTGGATCGTGCGGTGTGCCGCAGCCGATCCGCAGGTTGTCGGCTTGGACGGCGTCGGTCGACACGTAGGCAGGGCCATAGCCCCGTCGGCGCTGACTCACACCCGATCGTGGGCGCTGAGGCCGCGCAGGCCGGCCGGCTTGCCGGGCAACGGTTGCCGAGGGACCACGTTGCGCACCGTCATGGCCGCATCTCGTCGGTCCGCCCTGGCGTGGAGCCACGTGCATCGGCTGGGGTGATCGGCCGGATCCTGACCGGGCCGGTGCGGGTGTAGGAGGCGGCCAGGGTGTCGGTGGCCGGGTCGAGGATCACGGCGTAGTCGCGGAGCCAGACCGCGAACCACGCTTCGGCGGGGGCGCCGAGGCGGGCCGGCACGTCGGGGCGGCGTCGGCGAGACCGGGCAGGTCACGGGCGGTGGCCCGGTAGTGCGTCATCCGGCCGGCCACCATCGGCAGGCCCGTGCGGTGTAGGCGGCGGACCACGGGTTTATCTCGACACCCCGGGCCGGTTCGCCGGTGCCTGTGCAGCGTGCTGGCACGTCCAGATTGTGGGGTGTCAGGGAGTGTATCTGCATGCCTGCGTAACTTGCGCCTGGCGACGTGGCGCCGGATTGGCGCGGCGGCTGTTTGATGCAGCGTCGGTTAGTGACGCGAGAATGCGCAGATGGAGTTTCAGGAAGTTGTCCGACGCCGCCGCATGATCCGCAGTTACGAGGACCGTCCGCTCGCCCCGGAGGTGGTCGATCGGATCGTGGCCAACGGTCTGCGGGCGCCGTCCGGTGGGTTCTCGCAAGGCTGGGGGTTCCTGGTGCTTCAGGACGCGTCGGACCGGCAGCGGTTCTGGGACACCGCGGGGGAGCAGGAGTGGCTAGGTCGCAATCCCTCGATGCGGCTTGCGCCGCTGCTCGTGGTGGCGCTGTCGCACAAGGACACCTACCTGGACCGGTACGCGACGGCGGAGAAAGGCTGGACGGATCGAGATGAGGCACGCTGGCCCGTCCCGTACTGGGACATCGACACCGGCATGGCTGCTCTGCTCATGCTGTTGACCGCGGTCGATGCCGGCCTTGGCGCGTGCTTCTTCGCGATCCTGCCCGAGCGATTCGACGCCTTCCGCACAGCATTCGCCGTTCCAGCGGGGTACTCGCCGGTCGGTGTCGTCAGTGTCGGCTACCGCAGTCCGGACACTCCGCCGCAGCCCGTTGACATGGTTACGGAGCGCCGTCCGGTCGAGGACGTGGTCCATCATGGACGCTGGTGAGGTCGCCTGATTGTCGGCCGTCAGCACCAGCTATCGATGCGTGTGCTCGGATGTTCTCCTGCACGGGTGCCTCGGGGGTTTGCTGCGCCGAGTTCGTGCAGGAGGTCGGAGAGTCGCCGCGCGGTGGCGTTGTGGCGTTCGACCTCGCGTGGCCAGCCGCGTTCGGTCGCGTCCCGGGCGAGCCGCTGTTCGATGCAGAGTCGGTCTCGGAGCCGGGGCGCGTATTCGGTGGTGGTGAGGAACTTCGAGCAGGTCAGGTAGAGGTCGCACTCGCACGGGCCTTCCTCGGGTAGCCGTAGGCAGTGGCCGAGTTCGAGTGCGGTCTTGTAGTAGTTGGTGGCCAGCCAGTCGACGGCGTCCTGGGGTAGTTCGTTGTTGCGGATCGCCGCGGCGGCGGGGCCTGCGATGTGGGCGCCGGGGTGCAGCGCATCCCGGTAGTCGTTGAGGACGGTGGTGTCGGTAATCCGGGCGTAGAACAGGCTCATGGTGCTGCTGCGGTGCCCGAGGATCGCCATGATCGTCTGGAGCCGGGCGCCTTCCTCCGCGAGTTGGGTGCCGACGGTGTGCCGGAACCGGTGGGAGGTGACGATCCGGGCGCCGCGGTCGTCGAGCAGGCCGGCGGTTTCGCAGGCGGTCTGAAGCGCCGTGTCGAACAGCCGGTGGGAGCTCATCAGGCGGCCGCGGAGCTGGAACACGTAGTGGGTGGGTTTGCCGGTGAGCTCGTCGATGAGGGGGCGTTGTTTGCGGGCTCGGGTGGCGTCGATGCACTCGCGGAGCGCGTCGGCAGCTTCGGGGTGCAGCGGGACGGAGCGTTCGGTGTAGGTCTTGCCGGCGGGGATGCGTAGCCGCGGATGGCCGTCGGGATAGGTGTCGAGGCAGTCCAGCTCGAGTCGTCGGATCTCGCTGCGGCGGGGGCCAACCCAGCGGGCGATGAGGTTCGCGGCGCGCTGGTACGGGTCGGCGAGAGCGCGGATGCCTTCGACGATGGCCGCGAGGTGGTCCTGATGGAGGTAGCGGGGGACCTTCTCGATCATCTTGGGGAGGTCCAGGTGGCTGAGCAGTGCCTGGTTCGGGACGTCGTCCCAGCCCCAGGCGAGCGTGTTCCGGAAGAACACGTTGAGCACCGAGATGGTCTGCCGCCGGGTCTCCACGCTGACGGGTTTCCCGGTCCGATGGTGGCGGTATTCAGTGGCGAGCCAGGTCATGAACGCTTCGAGGTGGGCGCGGGTGAGCTGGCTGAAGTTGCGGATCTCCGGATGGTGGCGGCCCAGCCAGGTCGTGAAGACGCGGAGACGGCCGCGCACGTTGTCGCGGCTGCGTCCGCCGTGGGAGGCCAGCCGGCCGAGGTAGCGGTCGACGACGCGTTCCATCTCCAGACAAGCCCCGGGAAGTGTGCGTGGCTGGGCCGGCAGGGGAACGATGCGGGCCTGCTCCGGGATGAGCCCGAGGCCGTGCAGCGCAACGTGGGTGACGTGGACGGTGGTGCGGGTCGTCCGGTACCAGACCTCCACGCCGGTCCGTCTGGTCGCGAGTCCGGGCCGCAAGGTGCAGGCATCGTCGCGGTCGCGGAACGCGCCGAGTTCATCCCGTAGTCGGCGCAGGTCCGCCACGGTGATGTTGCGCCAGTCCGCGTCGGCGTTGAACAGGGCGATGCGGGTGCAGGCGTTGGTCAGCATGCTGCGGGCGTTGTCTCGGCGGTAGCCGATGCGCACGGCCTCGGCCTCCAGTTCGGTGAGCCAGCCGGGCCCGAAGCCGAGGACCGTGCCGCCGGTGAGCGGCAGGTTCTTGAACGAGTGCGCGATGATCCACGGGTAGTCCAGGCTGATGCGGCCGTGCATGGCTAGCGCGCACACGTAGAAACGCTGCGCTGCGGCGAGTTCCCGCCGGTACGGCGTCGGGCTGGCCTCGGAGTGCAGGAGCCGCTCGCCGGTGGGCGCAGCCATCCACGCCGCAAGGTCCGGCCAGCGCTGGATGAACACCCGCCTGCCCTGCCGTTGTGTCCGGCGGTAGTCCACCCGGCACGGCCGGGTGGCCAGCAGCGCGGCGTACTCCTCGTCGGTGAAATGGCGCAGCCAGGTTGTGGACAGCGCCGGCCGAGGCTGGCTCACCGCGGTCCCTGGTCCTCGCGTGCGGCGAGCGCGGCCGTGGCGGCGGTGTAGTCGGCGAGAACCTCGCGGTCGCTGACCCGGGTGTAGATGCGGGTTGACTCCGGCGAGGCGTGCCCGAGACGCTTCTGCAGCGTCAGCTCGCGCATGCCCGACTCCCACATGTGCGTAGCGTGCGTGTGCCGCAGCGCGTGCGGGGTCGTCCACGGTGTGCGCACACCTAGCCGCTGGCAGCGGCGGGCGAAAACCCGCCACAGGCCCTGGTAGCTCAGCGGCTCGGTGCGTCGCTTCCCGTTGCCCCCGACCAGGGACAGAAACGCCGAGCCGGACTCCCGTGGCCGTTCGGTCATCACGTAGGAGCTGACCGCGGCCAGGGTGCGCGGATCGTGCAGATCCACGACCCGATCCGACCGGGACTTCTGCCGGGCGCCTTTCGGATGATCGTCGCGGTGCCGGATGTGAACCCGCCGCCGCCCGTACTCGATGTCGTCAGGCAGACGCAGCCCGAGCACCTCGCCGGGCCGCAGACCGCCGTCGAGCATGAGCAGGAAGATCGCCCTGTCCCGAGTGGTGCGCAGCGAGCCGAACACCGCATCGACGTCCTCCGGCGTCATCGGACGAGGCAACGACCGCACCGTCTTGACCCTGACCGCGCGGCGTACCGGCCGCTGCCGGCTGGCTCGGCCCATGAACGGCTGATGCCGGTCCGACACCCGCGCCAGCGCCGGATCGTCGATCTTGCGGACCGGGTTCTCGCCGCCGTACTCCTCGATCGTGATGACGAACTCGTAGAAGCTCGACACCGCGGCCATTGTCCGGTTGATCGACGTCGCCGCGCGGCGCCGGCCGGCACCCTGCGCATCGTGGGTCACCGTCGACAGCGTCTGCTGCTTGCCCGGTCGGCGTACTGGCAGACGGGTCAGGTGGTCCAAGAAGTCGACGATCACCGCCGGACCGACACCGCCGAACGGCAGCTGCCGGTCGGCCAGGAACCGGAAGAACAGTGTCAGGTCCCTGGCGTAGGCCGCGACCGTGTTCGGCGACATCGCTCGATTCTGCAGATGCCGTAGAAACCTGCCCGCCGCCGGCTGCGGTGAACCGGCCTCGTCCTGCAACAGCCACCGTCGTACTCCGTGCTCGTCGACTACCTGTACCGCTCTCAACAGTCCTCCTTGGACCCGACCGAGTTTCTCCACCTGGACGGGTCCAACGAGGCAGCGGACCAACCGGCACTACGTCGGAGGTGTCGAGATAACGAGATGCGCAGGGGGCTCGGCGGTGCAACGGCGCGGCAGATCACTCTGGCGGGCCAGCAGCACGAGGGTGCGGCCCAGTCCCTTGCCACAGATCTGGCAGCGCCGGTGGGTGAGGCAGGTGCGTTGCCGGTCGGCGTCGAGGACACCGAACAGGAAACGGCCGTCGCCGGTGCGCGGGGTGATCCAGGGTTCTCTGGGGGTCCAGTCGGTTTTGTGTTGCTCGATCTCTGCGTTCCCGCAGGTCAGCGGCTGATCCGGAGAAGCTATCGAACGCAACAGGTGTGGTGCAAGGACGGCGTGCCATGCCGCAATTTCGTGTTCGGTGCGGTGGCATTGCCGCGAATCATGAATTCACGGTTGGCGCCCCGGGCGGTGGCGAGGTCACCGTCGCGTTCCTCGGTCCGGTGTGGTCACTGCGGGCGGGCGGCCCTGCGTCGGCGGCTAACGTGGACCGCCGCGTAGCCGGCGGCGCAGGCCGTTAGCGCGGCAAGGGCGTACCACTGGTAGCGGTGGACGGTGTCGTAGACGGCGACGATGTGGTTCCCGGCGAGGTAGCCCAGGGTCGTCCACAGTCCGACCCAGAGGGCGGCGCCGATCGCGTTGTAGGTGAGGAACCGCCGCCAGGGCATGGCGGTGACGCCGGCGATGACGCCGTTGAGCTGGCGGAGGCCGTCGATGAAGCGGGCGGCGATGACGATCTTGGCGCCGTGGCGGGTGAAGAACACCTCGGCCCGGTCCATGCGGACCGGGGTGAGGAACAGGTAGCGGCCGTAGCGCAGGACGAGGCGTCGGCCGCCGGCGCGGCCGATGGCGTAGCCGATGGTGTCGCCGATCACCGCGGCGAGGAATCCGACTGCGGCGACGCCGGCGATGTTGAGGCGGCCGGCGCCGGCGTAAACCGCGGCGGCCACCAGGATGGTCTCGCCGGGAGCGGGGACGCCGAAGCTTTCCACGCCCACGATCCCGGCGATCGCGAGGTAGCCGTAGCGGTCGAGCAGCGGCGCGAGGTCGCCGAGGAAGCCGGGTAGGTCCGCCGGGGGCGTCATGGGATTAGCCGGTAGTAGCGGGCGCCGGGTCGGCGGCGTCGCGGCGGCCGGACCCGGTGAGCAGAGGGCGCAGGCGGGTGTCTTCGAGGCGCTGCACCACCGTGGTGAGCGGGCGACGCGCGAGGTAGTAGCCGATCGCGGCAATCAGCGCGCCGAGGGCGAGCCCGGCGAGGACGTCGTGGGGGTAGTGGGCGCCGATGTAGACCCGGGCGAACGCCATGACCACGGCGGCGAAGGCGGCGAGCAGACCGAGGCGCCAGCTGACCAGGAGCAGCCCGACGGTGACCGCGCCGGCCATGGTCGCGTGGTCGGACGGGAACGACGGGTCGGTGCTCTGGTGCGCCAGGACCAGGATGTGGTGCAGCGTCGTGTACGGCCTGGCCTCGTCGACGGCGGCGACGATCGGTTGGTTGACCGCGACCGCGAGAAGCATCCCGATCGGGGCCCACAGCGCGGTGACCATCGCCGCGGTGGTGCCGCGGCGGCGCGCGATCCACCAGCCGGCCAGCAGCAGCCCGGCGAACAGCACGATCCCGTAGTCGGCGTAGTCGGCCATCGGCGCGTGTAGCCACGGGGTGTCCCGCGCGAAGGTGTTGACGTCGAGGAACAGCGTGGTCCACGGCGCGCTGACAGCGGTGGAGGCGAGGATGAGCATGCGGGTGCGGTCCGTTCCGTTCCGGGAGGTGGGTCAGGGCGAGGGTGTGGTGCCGCGTCGCGCGCGCCGGCCGTCGAGTAGCCGGACGAGTAGCGCCGGGTCCTCGGGCCAGGCGTCCAGTAGCACCGGTCGGGGGATGCTGCGGGCGGCGTAGCGCAGCAGCAGTACGACGGCGACGACGTCGTCGAGCGGGCCGATGACGGGTAGGAACTCGGGGATCAGGTCGATCGGGGAGAGCACCCACAGGATGGCGACGAGCAGGGCGATCTTTGCCCGGCGCGGTACCTGGGGGTTGCTCCGGAGCCGGCGGGCGGCGGTGACACAGGCGGGCAGGAACGCCGCGGCATCGCGCAGCAGGCCTGGCGGGAGCCGGCGGGCGAGGAGCACCATGACGAGCCAGCTGGCGGCCAGGAGCGCGGCCGATATCGCGAGGGTCCACAGGACTCGTTGGATGAACACAGTGTGATGTTACGCTTGTAACAGGTGGAGGTGTGCACATGGCTGGCCGGCGCTGGATCCTGTTGGTGTGCCGGATGCCGGCCGAGCCTGCCCGGCACCGGATGGCGCTGTGGCGTGACCTGCGCCGCGCCGGCGCGGTTCCCGCCGCTCAGGGCGTGTGGGCGTTGCCGGACCTGCCCGCGGTCGAGGCGCTGTTGGTCAAGGCGCGTCAGCACGCCGAGGTAGCCGGTGGCGAGCTGATGGTGCTCAGCGCCGCCGGGCACGACCAGTACTCCGTCGCCCGCCTGGACGCCCTCTATGCCGACGCCCGCGCTCAGGAGTGGGCCGAGTTCCGGGCCGATTGCGACAAGTTCCTCGCCGAGATCGACAAGGAGGAACGGATCGGTAAGTACACCCTCGCCGAGCTTGAGGAGGAGGAGCAGAGCCTCGACCGGCTCCGCCGCTGGTACCGGGACCTGCGGGCCCGGGACCTGCTCGGCACGCCGCCGGCCGCCGACGCCGAGCAGCACCTCAAAGGCTGCGCCGAACGGCTCGATCAGTACGCCGAACGCGTCTATGCCACCCTCGGCATGCCCGCCGACCAGGCCCCGGTCGACCAGGAAGCCCTGTAGGAGATCCGTCTCCGGCTCAGGCGTCGGTGGTGTTGATGCGGGCGATCAGCTCGCGGTTGGCGGCCCGTGCTGCGTCGAGCTCTTCGGTGCGGTCGTCGAGTTCGCCGGTGATTGCGACGACGTGTTGTTCGAGCGTGGTGATGCGCTGTTTGAGCTGGTCGATGTCGTCGGGGGCGCCGAGGCCGGATTCGCGCCAGGCTCGCTCGCCGAGGATCTCGGAGAGCTTGTTCTCCAGTTGCCGGACCCGGGTGTGCAGCCGGCTGTTGCGCTGATGGGCGTTGGTGAGGTCGGCCAGCAGGGAAGCGCGGCTGACTGCCGGACCGCGGCCAGCGACGGTCGGGGGCTCGGCTTCGGCGGCGTGGATCTGGGTGAGCAGGTCTCGGTGGCGGTAGAGGAAGCTGCGGTCGACCCCGGCGCGGCGAGCGATGGCCGAGACGCTGATCTCCTCACCGGTGCGGCGGGCGTCGTTGATGGCGCGGAGGACGCGGTGGCGGCGCCGGGCCGAGTCGGCCCGTCGCCCTTCGACCATGCTGTTCATGCTGGTGCCCGCTCGGGTCGGATGTCGGGCAAGGGCTGGCGGACGCGGGGGGTCGCGAGGAGCACGACCTGGCGGCTGCGACGCACCACGGCGACGGCCTGTTCGATCTGGGCGCGTTCGTCTGCGCTGAGGTCGTCGAGTTCCTCCTTGACCCGGGCGATGAGCCGGCGGACCCGGCGGATCTCCTCATCGGAGGGCATGGCCTCGGTCTTGGCCCACTCGTCGGCGTCGACGGCGGCCAGCAGGCGTTCGCGGTTACGGAGCAGGTCAGCGAGGTAGGCCTCCAGGTCCGGAAGGTAGGACACGTCGGTGCGGAAGTGGCCGCAGCCCACACAGCGGAACCGCACCGGGCAGTCGTCACCGCCGGCGGCGACGTTGCTGGGTTCGGTGCACACGCCGTAGGGGGACGGCGACCTCGCCGACGGCGCGGCGGACGTGTTCGGAGTCGAGCAGGGCCTTGGCGGTGCGCCAGATACGGTCGCCGTGCCGGTCGAACTGCATCACCGCGACGCGGTCGACGGCTTCGCGGCGGCGCTGTTCCCCGACCCGGTAGTACTTCTGAGAGGTGTCGAGCAGCTTGTGGTTCATGAGATCGCGGAGGACGTCGACGGGCACGCCGGCGTCGGCGTGGCGTTGGGCGTAGGTGTGCCGGTAGGCGTACGGCACGATCTTGGCCTTGTCGAAGACGGTGCCGTCTGCCAGCCGCAGATCGGGTAGCCGGTTGACCCAGCTGCGGTGGCGTTCGGACACTGCCTCATCGTTGATCGATTTGGTGCCGTGCGGGTTGGCCAGCGGCGTCGGAAGCAGCTTGAGCTTGCTCAGTGCCGTGTCGGGGAACCGTTGCTGGACACGGGTTTTCTGTTCGGTGATCAGCGTCGCGGTGGCTTCGGGGATGGGTAGTCGCCGGCCGAAGCGTTGGGATTTGAAGTTGTCGTAGATGAGTACCGGCTTGCCGTCGTCGTCGCGGGTGAGGCAGTCCCACGGCAGTTGGCAGACCTCGTCGGGCCGCCGCCCGGTGTCGATCATCAACTCGACCGCGATCCGGATCTCCCGGACCGAGGCCGCCTCCAAGGTGGGCAGCGCTTGGCAGAGCTGGCGCAGTATCTCTGCCGGCAGGTCCCGGCTGGCGACGGTGTCGTCGTCGGGGCGGGCCGGGATGTCGCTGCGGGTCAGGGCGAAGTCACCGGGTAGCCGCTGCAGCAGTTGGCCGCGCCGGGTCAGGCCGCTGGTGCGTGTCCAGTCGAGCAGCTTCTTGACCTGACCGCAGATTTTGCGCCGAGTCGCGTAGGTGACGGTGCCCTCGGCTTGGAGGTAGGCCATCCGGTTGCAGAACGCGGTGATGTCGGTGCGGCCCAGCGCCCATGGGAGTTCACCGCGGTCATCGCGTTGCAGGCGCAGGCTGTCCGACAACAGCGCCGCCGAGTTGACGTTGCACTGCACCGCGCTGCGGACACCGTCGCCGCGGCGCCTGGGCAGGTCCTCGAACGCCCACCGTTTGACCGCTTCACGCAGCCAGGGCTGGCTGATGCCGGTGAACTTGATGGTGCCGTTGTGCCCGAACGCGGTGGCGTCCCAGACGTCGTGGTGGCGCTGGCTTTCCGGGGTGAGGGTGAGCCGGTTGATCTCCTTGAGCATGGTGTTGCGCATCCAGAAGTGTCGCGGGGAGATGCCATCGGTGGGTAGTTCGGCCATCGAGGTGACTTGCCGGCGGCGCAGCAGATCGCAGAAGGTGCGCAGCGCGCTGGCGGTGAGCTTCGTGCCGCAGAAGGTGCGCAGCGCGCTGGCGGTGAGCTTCGTGCCGCCGACGGCGCGCTGCTGGACGCCGTAGAGCACTTCGGTGACCACCCGAGCCCGTAGCCCGCGCAGGCTGACCACCTGGTTCTCGGCGATCGCCGAGGTGGTGGCCCGCCACAGTTGTTCGTCGAGGTCCGGATCGGACGATGCGGCGGCCTTCCAACGCTTGTAATGGCCGACGCAATAGAGGCGCACGTCGCGGGCGCGGGGGCACGCCGCGACCCGACACGGACCGGCCGACGGCAGTCCCACCACGTTCGGGTGGGCGAGGAACTCCGGCAACGTCAGCCCGAGCGTGCGCCGCCGCCCAGCATGCGCCTGACACAAGGCGGCGCCGGAGGTCACCCACGGCCGGGCGCACCCGGCGACCCCGCAGTTGCCCACGCCGGTCGCGGGACCGTACCCCTTCGTCTGCGCGGTGAACTCCTCCAGTGGCACGCCTGATGCGGCGTGCCGCTGGGCGCAAGGAATGCACAGGCCACCGCGTTGGCTGACCGACTTGCCGCAGTCACGCACCAGGCACGGTGTCCATCCCAACACCGGATGGTCCTGCGGGAAGGACAGCACCCGAACCTCAGGGTTCCAGCTCATCAGGGCCAGGAACTCCGCGGTCACCGCCGTCAGCAGCGGCGCGGGCACCTCGTCGGCGGCCGGCTCGGTAGGCAGAAGTATTGCCCTGACCGCCGGGCTCATCCGAGGACCTCGTCAACCAGCCCCCGGGGCGTTCCCACCCGGTCGACGGCAGCCCGCAGCCGCGCCGCCGATGGATGCAGGTACGGCTCAGCCGATGAGGGCCGCTTGTGCCCCAGCAGCGTCTGGATCTCATCCAACGCCCCACCGGCATCGGCGATGTTGCTCGCGTAGGAGTGACGCAACATATGCGGCGCCAGCCGCGAGTCAGGCCCGCACGTCGAACCAGCGCCTCGACCAACTCATTGATCGCATCCGGCGGCATCGGGCAGCCCAGCGGCGGGCGGAACAGATTGACCAGCACGAAGTCGGACTCGCGGGCAGCCGGGCACGCCTGGCGTTCCGCCTCGTACTGGTCGAACGCCTGCACCACCAGGAAGTCCACCGGCGCCGCCCGCTCCCGCCGCGACTTCGCCCACGCCCCGTTGGCGTTGTCGCGCCGTACGACGTGCAGATGCGCGCCCTGGACCTCGCAGCCCAGCACCCGGGAGTCCGGCAGCAGGTGCGGGTCGGTGCGGCGCAGCCCCGCCACCTCACCGCGTCGCAGCCCGACCCGGGCCATCAGCAGCACGATCAACCTGTCCCGGGCGTTGCGGCAGGCCCCCAGCATCGCCACGATCTCGACGTCGCTGGCCCGGTCCACCGCCGTTTCCGGCTCATGCAGCCGATGCCGCGCCCGCATCCGGTAGACCAGACCGCTGTCTTCGGCTTGAGCCTCGATCGGCAGATCCCGCGTGTCCGCGATCTCATAGATCTGCGCCAGCACCGTGGCCGGCACCTCATGGTTGGCCGCCGCGTACGCCAGGAACCCCCGCACGGCGGCCAGGACCCGGTTGATCCGCCCTTCACCGCGTACCGGCGGCCCGCCCGGCCCCGCCACGACCACCCCGGCGGACTCGCCGGCCGGGGTGTACTTCAGCCACACCATGAACGCGCCGAGATCCTCGGCCGCTGCCCGCCAGTCACGGCCCGTGTGGGCGCACCAGCGTAGAAACAGGGCCAGCCCGCCCGCGTGTGCCTTAGTCGTCAACTCCGCGTGGTCGCGGCCGAACCGCGCCTCGCGCAGGAACCGGTCGGCGATGGATACGACCGCCAGGTCGTCGTCGACCACCGTCCAGTACCGCACCCCCGACGGCATCCGTACCGGGAACGCACGCATCTGTTCTCCCTCGCTCTGGGACCTGTCTCCACCACGACAGCCACAGAGCCACACACCCGGAGAACCGTCGCATACCGACCCAACGAGGACATGTACGCAACGTTACGGAGCGGTCGCCAGACCCCCGGAGAACCACGGCACCGCGAGGCCGGCCACCACCGGTAGGTGGGCTAACGCGAGCGGGATCGGTGGTGCGGGTAGGTCCGTCATGGCAGCGGATATTCCTCGAATACGCTGCACCGGGCGTAGAAGACCGCGCGCTGACCGAGGGCCGCGACGTCGTGGGCGTCGGTTCGATAGCTACGCAGAGCGGTGTCGGCGGCGGGGCCGAGGTCGCGGTAGAGCAGACCGAAGTCGTACGCCGGGTCGACGATGGCGGCATCGCTCCAGTCGATGACGCCGGTGACTGTCCCCGCAACCGGCGCTACGAGCACGTGTTCGATCCCGAGATCGTTGTGGGAGAACACCAACGCGTACCTGCCGTCCGGCGGCGCGGCGTCGAGGAACGCCTCCACCCTGGGCCGGTGCGCCGCCGGCACGTGCCCGGCCACCGCGGCGTACGCCTCGGCGGCCTCGCGTCGCCACTCGGCTAGCGGCTGGTCGTCCGGCTCCACCAGCTCGGCCATCCGATCCACCGGAACCGTGTGCAGCGCGGTGAGGAACTCGCCGAGCGTGGCGGCGATCGACCGGGCGTGGGCTGCCCGCTGCGGCTGGGGCAGGTCAACCAGCGGCATGCCGGGGAGCTTGCGGTACGCCAGACAACCCTGGTCCGCGACCGTGAAGCGCGGTTCGGGGACGGGCAGCGGTGAGATGCCGGCGACGGCGGCGAGGAGCCGAGCCTCGTGGTCGACGAGCGCAGCCCGGCGCGCCGGATCGGGCTCCCTGCTGAACCGCACGATCAACTCACCGTTGACCTCGTACGCGATGTTGTCCAGGCCCGCGCCGGCCTCCACAACGGACTCCACCTGGTAACCGGGCAGCTGCGCACCCACCACGCTGCGGACGTCGCGGTCGCGGCTCCCCATGGCAGCGAGCCTACCGGCGCTAATCAGGACATCCTCCGAAACGGTGCCCTCTTCTCTGCCCAAACGGGGGCGGGTCCGGCGGTGCGGACGTGGGTCCATTTAGCTGACCAGCTCCCTGGCTGGACACGTCAGCCCTGCGTCGCCTTCGGACGCAGGACCGAGGAGGACCATGTACATGACAGGATCAGGGCGAGCGCGGACCGTGCGCCGCACCGCCCTCATCGCGGGCACCGTGCTGTTCGGCGCGCTACTCGTCGCGCCGCCTGCGGCCCACGCGGAACCGACCCCCTCCGCGCCAGATCCCAGCATCCGCGCCGGTGTGGTGGCGCTCCGCGCCGAGCTGCATCGCGTCGCAGACGAGCACCGCACCGGCCCGGCCGCGATGAGCGCCGCCGACCGCGCCGCCCTCGACCAGCAGCTCGACCGCGCTGCCGACCAGGCGCACGACGATCCCTGTAAGCCCGCCGAGGCTCTGCAGAAGTACGGCGACCGGGTGGGCGCGCTAGCCGCAGGCGCCCTGAAGCGGGCACAGGAGCTGGCCGGCAAGCCCGGCAAAGCGGCCGAGCTCGGCCAGCTGCGGCAGGCCACCGAGCGCTACGAAGGGCTGGCGCGGCAGGGCTTCCGGCTGCGCGGCGACGCCCTGGCGAGCGCCGACGACGGCTGCGAAGGACCGATCACGGTCTACGTGGACGCCAACAAGGCCAAGCCCCGCGGTCCGGCGCTGCCGGGCTGGGAGGACAAGATCCCGCGGCCGGTCGCCGCGCTGGTCGACACCGACGGCGAGCAGACCGACTTCGTCGCGGACGAGCTGGTCATCACGAGTGCGGACGACGCGGCGGTGAAGTCGTTCGTGACCCGGTGGGGCGGCAAGATCCTGCAGGTCACGGACACCAAGGTGAGGGACTCCGTCCCCCAGTACCTGGTCCGCGTCGACAGCAAGCGGGCCGATCCGGCGAAGCTCAGCGGGTACCTCGCCAAGCTGAATGACGGTAAGAAGAAGGCCGAGTCGCTGAGCGTCTCGAGCGAGGACGGCGTCGAGGTCCTCGCGGCCGCCGCGGCGGAAGCGAACAGCAACCTGCAGGTCGGGGTGAACTGGCTCACCCAGCCCGACAACATCGCCAGTGGCTCCACGCGGGAGGCGGCCACGTCGACGGAGAGCTTCAACACTGGCGCGTACAACCGCAACGCCTACACCTGGCACTACCTGAACTCCGGCAGCGTGCAGAACATCGGCACCGCGCCGGCGTGGACGCTGCTCGACTCGATCAACCGGGCCGACAACACGGTCGAGATCGGCATCGTCGACAAGGGCTTCCGGCCCGCGGTCAGCAACGACCTGCCGCCGGGCACCACCATGACCAGCGTCGTTCCGTTCGTCAGCGCGGACGCCGAAGGTGACAGCAGCTCGCCGTGGCACGGAACGGACGTCGCCGACAGCGCCGCCGGTGTGCCGGACAACAACCGCGGTGCCGCCGGATCAGCCGGGCCGGTCGGCAGGCTGAACCTGGTGTACTCCTCGTACGACTTCTTCACCGCGATCAACGGGGTCGGAGCCGCGGCCGCGAGGGGCAGCAAGATCATCAACATGAGCTTCAGCGCCCGGGTCCACTGGTCGCTGGAGTGGACGATCCTGCCGTTCGAGGGCGTGACCGCGTCGCTGCGGGCAGCGGGCATCCTGCTGTTCGGATCGGCCGGCAACGACGGCCGTGACGTCGACAACGAGACGTGCTTCATCACCTGCTGGGAGAAGCACTGGGTTACTCCTTGCGAAAACGCCGGCGTCCGCTGCGTCGGCGGGCTCGGCAAGGACAGCCTCAACCGCGCCAGCAATTCGAACTTCGGGCACGAGGACGTCGACATCTTCGCCCCGTACAGCGTGCTGGTCGGGCCCAACCCGGCGGTCCCTGCCGATGGCGCCCACCGGGTCAACGGCACGAGCTTCGCCAGTCCGTACACAGCCGGCGTGGCCGCGCTCATCTGGGCGGCGAACCCAGGTCTGAGCGCGGGCAGCGTGGAGACGATCCTGTTCCGCAACATGCGCACGAGCCCGGACGACAAGGTCAAGCGGCGGGTGATCAACGCGCTCGGAGCCGTTCAGGACGCGCTGCCTGCCGTCATCGCCATCAAGGCTCCGGCCGACGGGGCGACGATCAACGCTGGACCTACCCAGTTCCGTGCGAACGTCTTCGCCGACGGCCACGGGACCCCGACCATCACCTGGAAGCGCGGTGCCACCAACTTCGGCACCGGGAACCCGGTCACCGCGACGTTGCCGCCCGGCACCCACGACGTGACGGCAACCGCAAGCTGGCCGGACGGGACGGTCGCCACCGACAAGATCCGAGTGACGGTGGTCAACCACGCGCCGACGGTGCACATCGTCAGCCCGAACGACGACACCACAGTGCCGACGTACGCGCAGTCGGAGGCGATCCCGTTCCAGGGCACCAGCTTCGAGCCCGACGGCGGCAGCCTGACCAACAGCCAGGTCAGCTGGCGTCTGGACGGGGCGACGACGGCGTTCGCCACCGGCCACAACCTCACCGTGCCGACCAACGCGGCGCCCGGCCTGCACACGATCACGTTCCGCGGCTGTGACGCGTTCGGGGCGTGCGGGTCCGACACGGTGCAGATCAACATCCGCGCGAACGGGCCGAACCTGCCGCCGTCCGTCCAGATCACGAACCCCGTCAACGGCGCCAACCTCGGCGTCAACGGCAGCGACGCGAACGGTACCTACCACCAGCTGACGCTTGGACAGAACGTGTCCGACCCCGAAGGGGGTCCGGTGACGATGGTGTGGACCGACAACGGCGTGCAGATCGCCACCGGCCCGAGCCCGACCGTCCGGTTGCGCGGCCAGTGTGAGACCTTCGGGCACACGCTCACACTCACGGTGACCGACAACGCGGGCAACACCCGGTCGCACACGGTGGAGGTGACCGTCATCCACGTCTGCTGAGCCACGTAGCTGGCCCGGGCCGGTCCACGAATGGACCGGCCCGGGCTCACTCGATCCGGGCGAGGAGGCTCCGCAGGTCTTCGGCGTGCTCCTCCTCCTCGGCGAGTAGCTGCTCCATGAGCCGGCGGGTCGTCGGATTGCTCTCGCCGAGCCAGCGGGCGATCTCGGTATACGTCAGGATGGCGATCCGCTCAGCCACCAGGTCCTTCGGGTGAATGGGTGAGCAGCGGGGACCGATCGGCGCGCGCCAAGGGGTGTGGCCGGGGCCGGGTCCGGTGGTCCTTGGGGGCGCGGAGACTGCCGGCGTCTGCGGCGGTGGACGTCATGAGGTCCGGTCGGGCCGCTCGGCCTCTGGGTCCGGCGCGACATGGGGGCTGGTTCGGGTGCTGCCGAGGACCCGCACGCTGGGGCGGAGACGGACCGGTTTGTCGTCGGGCCCGGCGAGGTGCCCGGCCACGAAGATGCGTTTGCGGAGGCTGCGGTTGGGTCCGTAGAGCTGGTCCCGAAAATGGCCCTCGACCCACCACTGGTGGCTGTACACGCGCGTCGGCCGGTCCCCGTCTGCCGTGCTGGTGGTGGCGTCGGGTCGGTTCCGGGTCCGGAGCTGGACCAGGCGGACCTCGGGCGCCGGCCGGTTGGCGCGGGCGTAGGCGCGGCGCACGGCCCGGTCGGCCCCTTCGGTGGCGGTGTCGGCGAGGTTGTCCTGGCCCGACAGCAGCCAGGTGGCCACCAGGGTCGCGGTGGCCGCGTGTTCGACTCCCGGCGGCGGGCCTTCGCGGACCCCGTCGACCAGTGTGGCCGAACCGGGGTTGTGGTCGGGTAGGGCGTGGCCGGTGCCGATTGGCGCCAGCCAGCCGATGCGTTCGCGCACGTGTTGTAGTGCGGTGCCGGTGAGTCCGGCGCCGGCCGGTGCGTAGAGCTGCAGCCACCAGCCGGCCGGTATCCGCCACCAGGTGGCCGCGACCAAGTCTTGCCGCTGCCCGTGCAGCAGGGTCGCCTCGGCGATCGGGGTGCCCCACACGAGCAGGCCGCTGGCCGCGGGCACCTGGTCCCGGTCGATGTGCAGGTTGGGGAGTTTCGTGCTGGCGCTGGTCGCGAGCTTGGTGAACGTGGGGTCGATCCAGTACAGCGCGGCGTGGGTGAGGCTGCCGGCCATGGCGGCGGTGTACGCGGCGGCCTCCGCAGGCGTGGTGAGGCGACCGGTGGCGGTGTGCGGCGGGTGGGGCCGGTCGAGGAGGTGTGCTGGAGCCGGGACCGGGCGGCCGGTGCTGACCGCGCGGCGCAGCGGTTCGGCGGCGTGCTGGCGCCACCAGTCCGCGAGCCGGTCTCGGACCTTCGGCAGCACCGCCGGGCGCAGTACCGGTATCGGTGCCGCGTCGGATCTCGCCGCGCACGCGGCGCCGCGACGGGATCCGGCGCGGGGCGACAAGCCGGCGGCTGCCCCTGCCGGGTGAAGGGGTTCGCGGCCGGGGCGACGGATGGCCAGAAACGCCGCGTGGATGGTCCGGATTTCCCGGATCGGGGCTTGGCCGCGGTGTGCCGAAACTCCGGCGGCGGCGCGGGCCAGCAGGCCGGCGGCGTCCCGGGTCTCGATGAGCTCGGCGCAGCCGGTGCAGGCGGCCCACCGTTCGCCGAGGTTGATCTGCAGCGCGCGGTCGTCGGCGACCGCGAGCACGGTGATCGGATCGGAGCGGTAGAGCCACACCGGGTCCGGTTCGGAGCAGAAGTCGCAGGCCTGGGCAAGGTCGTGGATCTGCTCGGCCGGCACGGGTTGGGGTTGGTGCGGGGCGGCGCCGGTGTCGGCGCCGACGTGGAGCCAGCGGGGTTGCCCGCCGATGTCGAGGCGGTTGAGTGGTCGTCGGCACACCGCGCAGCCGAACCGGGTGGCGGGACCGTTGCGGGTCACCGGTGCCCGCCGATGCTGTCGCCGGGTCGCGTGGCATCGGGTGGCGTGGCTCGGTCGTGCATGGGCCGCAAGGTGCTGACGAGCGCGGGTCGTCCGGCGGTGTCGGTGGTGATGGGGTCGGCGATCCCGGTACCGGTGCAGTCCGGGTGGGGACCGTCGGTCGGCTTGCGTTCCGCGGCGGGTTCCGGGTTGTAGGCGGGGTCGGGTGCGGTGAGCATTTCCTTTCTCCTGTCGCAAACAGGGACGGCCACGCCGGTCGGCGTGACCGTCGTGGACAGCGAATGAGTTGACGCAGAAGGTCTTCCGAGGAACCGGGTTGGGCACGCGCCGGTGCCGCGTGCCGGCCGGTCAGCCCGTGCGTCGAGTGGTGCGGCCCCGACCCACGGCGCGGTCGGTGCGGGCACCTGGGCAGAGCGGGTGTTAGGAGTGCGCGGTCCATTCGCCCGGCTGCGGTGCGTCGAGCGGGTAGGACGGTTCGTGCGCGTGGCCGGTCCCGGGCTGGCCCGCCTGGTGGGCGGTGCCGTCGTCGCCGAGAGTCGCGGCGCAGCCGTGGGTGGTGCAGCGTCGGGTGGCGCCGTGGAAGACAACCCCGTAGACGAAGCCGCTGCTGGTGGCGACGAACAGCGACCGGGGCCCGTCGGCGCTGATCCGGGTGTCGGCGCCGGTGGCCATGCTGAACAGTTGCGCCAGGTGCCGGTGCCAGGTCCGCAGGGCGCGCAGGTGGATGGGGGAATCCCAGCCGTAGGCGCGGCCCAGGGCGTCGACGTGCGCGTCGCAGG
>Ga0210378_10000451_pt1 | contig 20724 bp, 18 predicted proteins | sample PLM1_60_b1redo_FD_155465 | JGI IMG/M metagenome (GOLD analysis project Ga0210378, IMG submission 155465) | Groundwater sediment microbial communities from an aquifer in East River, Colorado, USA - PLM1_60_b1 redo | ecosystem: Environmental > Terrestrial > Soil > Riparian zone | place: USA: East...
TCGAAGGGATCGAGCTCCTGGGCGTCCACACCCTCACCGAGGCGCTGGACCGCCTGTAGCCGCTTCCCCCGCGGGCGGCTGCAGTCTATGATGGGCCGGAGACTCGGGACCCTCGAGAGGTTCAGCATGTGGCTCGTCCTCTTCCGTTTATTCATCGTCGCGCTGCTCGCCCACGCCGGATACGCCTACTCGCCCTTCCCCGGCCACCCGTGGCTGGGGGTCGCGCTCGGGGTCATCGCTGCCCTGGGAGTGATCACGCTGGAGCTGAAGCTGCGTTCGGTGCCCGGCCATCACATGGTCGGAGGCCTCATCGGGGGCGTCGTCGGGCTCTTCGGCGCCCGTCTGGTCTGGGGGGCGCTCGACGGCCTCGACATCGTCGGCGGCCACTTCGTCCACGCGTTCCTGGTCGCCTTCCTCGGCTACATGGGGATCGTCGTCGGCGGGGCCAAGGGCGAATGGTTCGAGCCCGCCCGCATCATCGCCGCCTTCCGCGACTCGGCCCGCCTCCACCAGTACAAGGTCCTCGACACCTCCGTCATCATCGACGGGCGCATCGCCGACATCTGCGAGACGGGCTTCCTGGAGGGCACGCTGGTGGTGCCGCAGTTCGTCCTCCGCGAGCTGCAGCAGGTGGCCGACTCCTCCGATTCGCTGAAACGCAACCGCGGCCGCCGCGGCCTCGACATCCTGCAGAAGATGCAGAAGATCGCCCACGTCACGGTGCAGATCGTCGAGACCGACTTCCCCGAGGTGCGTGAGGTGGACCTGAAGCTCATCGAGCTCGCCCGTCGCATGAGCGGCAAGATCGTCACCAACGACTTCAACCTCAACAAGGTCGCGCAGCTTCGCGGCGTTCCCGTGCTGAACATCAACGAGCTGGCCAACTCCCTCAAGCCGGTCGTCCTGCCCGGCGAGGTGATGCGTGTGTTCGTCATCAAGGAGGGGAAGGAAGCCGGCCAGGGCGTGGGCTACCTGGACGACGGCACCATGGTCGTGGTGGACCAGGCGCGGAAGGCCCTCGGCAAGACGATCGAGGTCAGCGTCACCAGCGTCCTTCAGACGACGGCGGGCAAGATGATCTTCTGCCGCTGGCTCGACGGCCCGCCGCCGGAGGAAGCCGCGCGGCGTGACCTGCGGGTCGGCGATCGCCGCGAGCCGCGCAACGGCCGCGACCTGCGCGCCCCCGATCGGCGCGAGGGAGAGCGGCGGGATGGGGCCGCCATCGCCGCCGCGCCGGGCGCGCTCCCCGCGCCCGTGGCCGAGACGCCCCCGGAAGGACACATCCTCGAAGGCGCTCCCACGCCGGCGCCCGCCGCCGCTCCGTCCGCGGCGCTGCCGCCGCCGATGGCGCCTGAGGCCAATCCCGTTCGGCCCCTCGCCAAGCCCGACTAGGCGCCTCGCCTTTGCGCTTCCTGCTCGCGGTGCCCTTCCTGGTCGTGGTCACCCTCGGGGCGGGCATCGCGGCCATCGTCGCCGGGCTCGTGGACCGTCAGGGCGAGTGGCCGTGGCGCATCAGCCGCGGATGGGGCCGGATCCTCCTCTGGGCCTGGGGCGTGCGCGTCGTGGTTCGTGGCGACGCCGAGCCGCCGCGGGGGCCGGTGGTCTACGCCGCGAACCACGTGAGCACCCTCGACATCCCGGTGCTCTTCGCGCACCTGCCCGGCAATTTCCGCATCGTCCACAAGCGTTCGCTCTACCTGCTCCCGCTCATCGGCCTGTATCTCTACTGCTGCGGGCACATCGGCATCGACCGCAGCAAGGCGTTCCGGGCGCGCAAGAGCCTGGAGCGCGCGGCCCAGCGCATCGCGGGCGGCACCAGCGTCGCGACGTTCCCGGAGGGGACGCGCAGCACGGACGGGTCGGTGTTCCCGTTCAAGAAGGGCAGCTTCGTCCTCGCCATTCGCGCCGGCGTGCCGGTGATCCCGGTCTCGCTCTCGGGCGTCAAGCGCGTCGTGCCGCAGGGCCTCATCCGGCTGCGCCCCGGAGACCTGGAGATGACGCTGCATCCTCCCGTCTCCACCGCCGGCCGCTGCGTCGAGGAGGCGGGGGCCCTGGCCGAGCAAGTGCGCGGGATCGTCGCCCGCGGCTGTGCGGCGGCCTGAAAGCCATGCGCTCCCCGCTCGCGCGTGCGCTCGTCGTCGGGACGCTGGCCCTCGCCGCGACCGCCCCTGCCGTGCGTGCCCAGAGCGGATCCGCCCTCCAGAAGGCGATCGACCGCATCCTCGACCGGCCTTCGTTCGCGCCCGGCTTCTGGTCGGTCGAGGTGCGCGGGCTGAGGAGCGGGAAGGTCCTCTACTCCCGCAGCGCGGGCAAGAACATGAAGCCCGCCTCCACGATGAAGCTCGTCCCCACCGCGGCCGCGCTGGACGCGTTCGGCCCCGACGACCGCTTGCGCACGACGGTGGAGACGGCGGGCCGGCTCGACGGCATGGGCCGCATCCTGGGCGACGTGTACCTCGTGGGCCGCGGCGACCCGAACCTGTCCGGCCGCTTCACCGAGGGCCGCATCACCGCCGGCTTCGAGGCGCTGGCCGAAGCGCTGAAGGCGCAGGGCGTGCGGCGGATCGAGGGCCGCCTCGTGGGCCACGAGGGCCTCTTCAAGGGCGACCGCCGCGGCGACGACTGGGCGTGGGGCGACCTCGTGTGGTGGTACGGGGCCGAGGTCTCGGCCCTCGCCTTCAACGACAACTCCGCCGACCTGAAGATCTTTCCCGGGGAGCGCGCCGGCGACCCGGTGCTCGTGGAGCGCAATCCAGTCTCGGTATACTACCGAGTCGTCTCCACCGCCACCACGTCGCCCGCGGGGATGGCGTCCGACCTGCGCCTCGAGCGGCCCCTGGGCTCGAACCTCATCCGCATCTCGGGAACGTTCCCGATGGGACTGACGCCGTGGCAGAACTCGGTGGCGCTCGAGGACCCGGCTCGCTACGCGGCCACCGTCTTCGGCGAGGTGCTCGCGGCCAGGGGCATCGCGGTGTCCGGCGTGGTGGAGACGTCCTCGGACCCGCTGCCGCCCGGCGTGCGAGTGCTCGCCACCCACGACGGCCAGCCGCTCTCCGACGTGCTGAAGGCGGTCAACAAGCCGAGCCAGAACCTGCACGCCGAGATGCTGCTGCGGCTGCTGGGGGCGAGGGTGAAGGGCGACGGCACCGTCGAGTCGGGCCATGCGGCCGTGGAGGAGTTCCTGCTCCGCTCCGGGGTCCATCCGGAGGGCTGGGCGCTGCAGGACGGCTCGGGGCTCTCACGCTCCGACCTGCTGTCGGCCCACGAGATGGTGAGCCTGCTCGTGGCCATGGACCGCCACCGCTGGGCGGACGTGTTCCGCGCCAGCCTGCCCATCGCCGGCGTCGACGGAACGCTGAAGAACCGGATGAGGGGCACGCCGGCCGAGGGCCGGGTGATCGCGAAAACCGGCACGATCCGCCACGTCAACGCGCTCGCCGGCTATGTCACGCCCCGATCCGGCGAGCGCCTGGTCTTCTACATCGTGTCCAACCACAACACCGTGCCCGGCTCGGAGGTCACCGGCGCCATCGACCAGTTATGCAACCTCCTGGTGGGCCGGTGAGCGCCCTGCAGATCTCGATCGGCCCCGATCTGGCGGGCAAGGTCCGCCTGGGCGTGGCCGTCATCGACGGCGTGAGCGTCAAGGACCAGGACCCCGCGCTGGCGGCGGAGATCGAAGCCGCGAGCGCGGAGCTGCGGTCGCGCCACGGCGGGGGCCCGAGCGCCGAGCTTCCGGGCGCGGCCGACGCGCGGGCGCTCTACAAGGCCCTCGGCCTCGATCCCACCAAGACGCGGCCGTCGAACGAGGCGCTGGCGCGGCGGGTGCTGAAGGGTGAGGCGCTCTACCGGGTCAACACATTGGTGGACGCGCTCAACCTCTGCTCGCTCCGCTTCCAGCTTCCGTTCGGCCTCTACGACCTCGCGCGGGTCCGGCCGCCGGTCGTGCTGCGCAAGGGCCGCGCGGGGGAGAGCTACGAGGGGATCCGCAAGGGGCCGGTGAACGTCGAGGACCGCCCCACGCTCGCCGACGAGGAAGGAGCCTTCGGCAACCCGACCTCCGACTCGGCGCGCACGATGATCACGCTGCAGACCACGTCCACGCTGGTCACCTGCTACGCGCCGGCCGGCTACAGCGTGGCCCGCTTGCGGCAGGTGCTGGACGGAACGCAGGAGACCCTTCGCCGCGCCTGCGGCGGCACCGTGTCCGAGCTGAAGATCCTGCCCGAGGGAGGCTGAGCATGACCCCTTCGCGACCGCGCGAGGCGGGCGACGAGGCTCTCGGCATGCACGAGGGGATCTGCCGCCGCGACTTCCTGAACGCGGCGGCCCTGGCGACCGGCGGCGTGTTCCTGAGTCCCTTGGAGCTGCTCGGCGCGAGCGACGATTGGACGGGCTACGGCGGCGTGGGCGACTACCGCTTCGCGAACGGCAACACCAAGGCGGTCATGGACGCGGCGCACGCCATCCGCGACCAGACGTTCAAGACGCTGCCCCGCGATGCCGCCGATACGGGAGAAGTCTACGACCTCGTGGTGGTGGGAGGCGGCCTCACCGGGCTGGCCGCCGCCCTCTTCTTCGAGCGTCAGGGCCGCGCGGGCCAGACCTGCCTGGTGCTCGACGACCACGCGATCTTCGGCGGCGAGGCGAAGGGCAACGAGTTCCTCGTCGACGGGCAGCGGCTCATGGCGCACCAGGGCTCGGCCTTCTTTCCCGTGCCCCACGCGGGCGGGCTCGTCGCGCAGTTCTACGACCTGATCGGCGTGGACCGGCACCGCTTCGAGTACCAGAAGTGGGCGGGCACCGCGCCGGAGATCCCGCTCAGCCAGACGACGTACGACATGCTCGGCCGCCAGGGGCCGACCTATGGCTTCTATTTCGGTGCGCGATTCGGCCAGCGGCCGGGGCTGTGGCTCATCGATCCCTGGGGCAAGGAGCTCCAGGGCGCGCCCATCTCCGAAGAGACGCGCGGCGAGCTGCTGCGGGTGCGGAACGGCCCCGAGCGCATGCCCGAGACGGAGTGGCGGCCCGCGTTCGAGGGCGACCCGATCTCGCGCCGGCTCGACACCATCACCCTCGAGCAGCACCTCATCGACAAGCACGGCCTCCGCCGCGACACGATCCGCACGTTCATGTCGCCGGTGACGGGGGGCGGCTACGGCCTCGGCCCCGACGTCCTCTCCGGCTACTGCGCGTATGCCCCGGAGACGCAGCATCCGAAAGACGGCGACGAGGAGGCCGGCGGGCAGATGTTCCCCGGCGGCAACGCCGGCTTCGCGCGCCACATTGTGAAGACGCTCATCCCCGCCTCGATCGACGGCTCACGTACCCTGGAAGGCGTCTGCCGCGGCCGGGTGAACCTGCGGGCGCTCGACCGCCCGGGCCAGCGCACGCGCATCCGGCAGGGCTCGACCGTCGTGTGGGTCGCGCACGACGGCGAGCCGGAGAAGTCGCGCTTCGTCACCGTCGCCTACACCCGTGGCGGCCGCGTCCATCGTCTGAAGGCGCGCGCGATGGTGCTGGCGGGCGGGAGCTGGACGACGAAGCACATCGTGCGCGACCTGCCCGCCGAGCACCGCGAGGCCTACGCCGGCTTCTACCGCTCGCCCTGCCTGATGGCGAACGTGGCCGTGCGCAACTGGCGCTTCCTCTACGACATGGGGATCTCGGGCGGCCGGTGGTTCGAGGGGCTCGGCAACTACATCGAGGTGCGCAAGCTCGCGACCTTCGGCCCGCAATCACCGACCATCAACCCCGATTCGCCGGTGGTGCTGACGGTCAAGGTTCTGTACTCGTACCCGGGAGAGCCGATCGAGGCCCAGGGCGCGCGCGGCCGCGTGGAGATGCTCTCGACATCGTTCCGGGACTATGAGCGCAAGATCCGCGAGCAGTTCACGGAGATGTTCGCCCGTTCCGGCTTCGACGCGCGCCGCGACATCGCCGGCATCATCCTCAACCGCTGGGGCCACGCGTACGTGAACCCGCAGCCGGGCTTCTTCTTCGGCACCGGCGGCCGACCGGCCCCCCGCGAAGTGCTGCGCCGCGCGCCGTTCGGCCGCATGGCCTTCGCCAACACCGACCTCGTCGGTGCGATGGACCAGCGCAACTGCTTCCTGGAGGCGCAGCGCGCCGTGAAGCAGATCCTCTAGTTTTCGTCGCGTGCGTCCGTGAGTTTCGCGACGAAAACTAATTAGGAGTCCGTCTCCAGATTACCGAGACGGACTCCTCAGCCAGCGGTCGAGCCACGCGTACGCCGCCTCCCGCATCGTGGGGGAGAACTCGTGCGCGCCGTCCTCGTAGAACGTGCCCAGGCGATCGGCCGCGCCTTGCGCCGCGTACGCCTCGCGCCCCGCCGCCACCGCGGCCTCGATGCCGTCCCGGGGGAAGATGGGGTCGGCCGTACGGGCCGCGACCAGGAAGGGCCGCGGCGCGACCAGCGCGAGCACGGCGCCGTAGTCGCCCGCCTCGGCGAGGCCGGGGACGAAGAGCCCGAAGTTGTGCAGGATCCGGTCGCGCTCGAGCACGGCCAGGGTCGCGAAGCCGCAGCTCGAAACTGCCGCCTTGATGCGGTTGTCGGCGGCCGTGGTGAAAAGCGTCTCCTGGCCGCCGAGCGAATGCCCGATCATGCCCAGCCGCGCGCGGTCGACCTCCGGCCGCGACACGAGGTAATCGAGGGCGCGGCGCGCGTCCCAGACGTACTTGCCCTGCAGGCTCCTTCCCTCGGTGATGCGGTGCAGGGCCTCGTAGCGCTCGCAGCTCGCGCCCTTGAGCTTGCCCGTCGGGTCCTGGCGCTCGCCGAAGCAAAGCGCGTCGGGCGCGAGGGTGACGTAGCCGCGGCGCGCCAGCTCGATGGCGTAGTGCTGGTCGGGGGTCGAGCCCAGGCCGGCGGGCCCGTCCTTGCCGACCTCGAACTGGCCGGCGTGCTGATGGTGGCAGAGGACGGCGGGGTAGGGAGCAGTGCCGGCCTTGGGCAGGAACAGGAAGGCCGGCACGCGCTCGCCCGGCTCCACCGCGTAGGTGACCTTCTCCCGGATCACGTCGCCGAGGTCGACGCGCTCGATCTGCTCGGGGGCGAGCGGCGGCGGCCCCTCCGGCACGGTGCCGAGGAGGCCGAAGAAGCGTTGACGGTCGAGGGCGGGCATGGGCGAAGCGGTGGCGGCCCAGGCCTGCCATAGGGCCGCGCCCGCGAGCACGACGAGGCCGGTCTGGAAGCGGCGTGACGTCATCGGCGCTCCGGAATGCATGCGAAATTCTAAGCTTGGGCCCTGGATCGCGTACGGGCGACCGATAGAGTGCGCCATCCCCTCTCCCTGAAAGGGAGAGGGGCAGGGGTGAGGGTCCCCCTCACCCTACCCTCTCCCCTGCGCCGAGGCGTTACTCATTCTGGACGTCCGCGCCCCGCCAGGTCTCGGCGGAGCCGAGCGCCTTGAAGTCCAACTGGCGGTCGCCGACCGTTCCCGTCACGTGATAGAGCACGCGCAGCTGCAGGAACTGCGTCGGGCCGTTCGCGGCTGCGCCGGGCCGGCCGACCGGCGTGCGGATCACGTCCTGCACGCGGATGTCCATGCGCACGTCGAGGCCGGTCTCGCGTGCGAGCACCTGGATCGACTCGGGCCGATCGCTCCCGGGCGATGACGTCTCCTGGATGAGCGCGCCCCTGGCGAAGGCGATCGGCCCGGCAGGCCCGATCACGGCCAGCACTCCAGGGATCCGGTCCGCCTGCTCGCGCGGCGCCGCGTCGGCGGGCGGGCGCACGCGGCCGTAGAGGAACGAGTAGCCTCCGTGCGTCACCTGGCCCCACTGCCAGGACACGCCGCGCCAGAAACCCCAGTTGTGGTCGTGGTAGCCGACGGCGCCGTCGAGGGCGATGCGGCGGCCGCCGACCTCGAGCGCGCCGCCCAGCGCGCCCGAGAGCACGGGCACGACGTAGCCGGAAAGCCAGCCGCCGCGGCCCCGCAGGACGAAGGGCGGCACCGATCGCCCCGGCGGCGCGTCGAGCGTGATCTCGCCCTTGACGCCGGGGCCGCCGCGTTCGGCAGGCAGGTCCAGAGCGATCCGGTAACGCAGGCCCTCCAGCCGGACCCGGTTGCCGGCGATGTCGAGGTTCGGCGCGTCCGCGAGCAGCGCCGCTTCGGGTACCACGGCCCGCCGCGAGAAGTTCTCGATCTTCCCGTTGCGCTCGAGCTGCAGGCGCACGCCCGCCGACCGCCCGGCGTCACCGCGGCGAGGTCCCGTCATGAAAGAAAGATAGAAACGGACGGACCCGTCCGGCGTGCGGCCGTTGAAGTAGAGCCACTCGGCCCAGGAGTCGGCCCGCGCGGGCACGTCGGGAATCGGATGGAAGCGGTCCATCGCGCGCAGCAGCTCGCCGGGATCGGGAGAGGTCCAGCTCCGATCCGAAGGCGCATCCGTCCACGCGGCTACGGGCGAGACCTCCGGGTCGCGCACCGCCTTCTCGAGACTCGGAATTCCGCCCCGCGCGCGCAGGCGCGTGATTTGGCCCCCCTGCACGAGGTAGAGCGTCTGGCGCTGCGTGGGCGAGGCGGTCGCCACGCGCGCGGCCAGAGGCGGCGCGCCCAGGATCGAGCTCAGCACGAAGCGCGCGCTCGGCACGTCGCCCGAGCGCCCCCGGACGACGAGGTCCCCCCCGCCGCGCAGCGCGGGCGATCGCGACTGCTCGAGGATCACGTCGCCCACGCCGAGCAGCGCCGCCATCACGGCGATGCCGAAGCCGAAGCCGCCGGAGAGGACGGCCGTGCGCACCGGCCGGGAGGCGAGCGTGCGCAGGACGAGCCGCAGCGTCACGACACCGCCAGCGCCGGAGAGTCGAGCAGCCGGCCGCTGCGCATCGCAAGCCGCCGTCGCGCCCGCGCGGCCAGCGCGGGGTTGTGGGTGACGATGACGAGGGTCGTGCCGTCGGCGTTGACGCGGTCGAAGAGGCCGCCGATCTGCTCGCCCGTCTCGTCGTCCAGCTCGCCGGTGGGCTCGTCGGCGAGGACGAGGCCGGGACGGTTGGCGAGGGCCCGCGCGATCGCCACCCTCTGCATCTCGCCTCCCGAGAGCTGCGAGGGCCGGTGAGAGGTGCGGTCGCCCAGGCCCACGTACTCGAGCAGCTCGCGCGTGCGCGCCCGGCGCTCGGCGGCGGGCATCCCCGCCTCGCTCTGGACCAGCTCGACGTTCTCCCATGCGGTCAGCATGGGCAGCAGGTAGAAGCGCTGGAAGACGAAGCCGATCCGCCGCAGCCGGATCCGGCTGCGCTCCTCTTCGCCCATCGCGAGGACGTGCCGGCCCTCGAACAGCAGCGAGCCGGCGCTCGGCGTGTCGACGCAGCCGAGCAGGTGGAGCAGCGTCGATTTGCCGCAGCCGGAGGGTCCCGAGATGGCGACGTAGTCGCCGGGCTCCACCGTGAGCGAGACGTCACGCAGCGCCTCCACGCGTCCGGCCGGCATCGGGTAGACCTTGCCCACGCCGCGCGCCTCCACGATCGCGACGGGGGCGCTCACGACACGCTCTCCTTCCGCAGCGTGGCCGCGATGGGCAGCCGCGTGGCGAGCACCACGGGATACGTCGCGGCGATGACGGCCGCGAGGACGAGGAAGCCCAGGTGGAGGGCGAGGGCACGCGGCTCGAACACGAAGAAGTGGAGGCGCAGGGGAAGCCCCGGCATCTGGCGGAGGATCGAGTCGAGGCCGCGGGCGAGCAGGAACCCCAGCGGAATCGAGAGCAGACCGCCGCCGCCCACGAGCAGCGCCGACTCCGCCACCAGGTCCGCCACGATGCGCCTTCGCGAGAAGCCCAGCGCCCGCAGCGCCGCCACCTCTCCGAGCCGCTGATTGACGGAGACCGTGAGCAGCGTCGTCACGAGGAGCAGGGCGAAGAAGGAGGCGATCGTGGCCAGCACGAACGACACCTGGCGGAAGTAGGAGAACTCGGCCTGCCGCAGCCGCTCCAGCACCTCGTCGATCGAGAAGCTGTGCAGGTCGGGACGCGCGCCCCGGATCGCCGCCACCGCCGCCTCGGTTCCCACGCCGGGCGTCGAGGCGACGAGCAGGAGGTCGGCCTCGTCGGCGTCCGTGGCGGGAAAGGCCAGGGCGAAGCCCGCCAGCGTGACGCCCGCCATGCCCTCGCTGGCCGATTCGAAGGGGAACTCGACGATCCCCGTCACGCGGAACTCCTTCGCCGGCAGCGTCGACGTCACGTGCACGATCGATCCCGGCTCGAGCGCGTGAGCGCGCGCGAAGGTGCGGTTGACCACCATGTCGGGGCGGCCGCCGATAGTGCTTTCGGTGAGATCCGTTCCCTGCAGCACCCGCCACTCGCCGCGCCGCCGGGTCTCGCTGCCGATGATCGCGATCTCGCGCGTCTTCCTGTCCCCCGATTCCACCGCGGCGGTCCCGAACCGGACCGGCAACACCTCGGCCAGCTCGGGCAGGCGGCGCAGGGCCTCGGCGGTCGCGACGGCGTCCGCCACCGGAGGACCCAGGCCGGGCAGCGCCTCGGTGGCGGTCACGCGCACGTCGAAGCCGGTGCTCTCGAGCAGATCGCGGAACGACACGATGAGGCCGCGCGAGAGGAGCAGCATGTCGAAGAGCAGCGCCCCCACGACCGCCACTCCGGTGAGGCCGAGGACGGCGCGAGCCGGCTGGCGCGACAGGCTTCGCCACGCGAACTGGAGAGGGCTCACCGGCGCAGCAGGTCCAGGACGGGTCGCCGCAGGAGCGTCCAGGAGGCCAGCAGCCCGGCCATCACGCCCAGCGGCAGGGCGAGGGCGACGCAGCGGGCGGCGATGGCGGGGGTCACGCGCACGAAGATCAGCGACGTGTCGTAGCGCCATTGGAAGAACGCGTTGACGGCGCCCTGGGTGACGGCGGCGAAGACGACGCCGAAGACGGCGCCGGCGGCGGCGATGCACAGCCCTTCGAGCAGCGCCTGGGCGAGGATGCGGCGGCGGCGCACGCCGAGCAGCAGGAGCAGGCCCGCGACCTCGCGGCGCTCGTCGGCGCGGATGACCATCAAGGCGAGGAGGAAGGCCGTGCTGCCGATCAGCGTCACGGCCGAGATCGCCACGTGGAAGCGCTCGATGATCAGGAAGTGCTCGTCGTCGCCGGCGGTGGCGCGGACCACCGAGACGCCGGGAGCGCGGGCGCCCAGCTCGCGGGCAAAGGCGTCGGCATCGCCGGTGTCCTTCAGGACGACGTTGATGGCGCCCACGGAGTCCGCGGCGCGGGCCTCGTCAGGATCGGCGGTCAGGGCAAGGAGGTCCGGCAGGTGCATCCTCGCCTCCAGCCTCTTCGCGGTGAAGCGCGACGGGTCGGGAGTCGGCTCGTAGACGCCCGCGATGCGGAAGGGCCGGGCGCCCTCGCCGCGGGGGTCGGCGGAGAGCATCACGACCTGTCCCACCGAGAGGCCGCGCTCGCGCAGGAGATTCCGGGAGACCAGTATCTCGGGGGCCGATTCGTCTTGGCCGCCCGAGGCGGACGGTACGGCGAACAACAGCAAGAGGAAGAGGTTGAGCGCTTCTCTCACAATGAGATTGATTCTATTGCAGACGAGCGAGCGGCCCGACTTACGCTTTTGGCCAACCCCGGCCAGTCGCGGGGCAACCGTGAGGCCGCATCCCGTGGCATCCAAGGAGCGGCATCTTCACGGGGAAAACATCTCGCGCAGCACAGCGAGAGCCTGCGAAAGTATTCCCGGCGAGACAGCACCGAGACGTTTGACCAACCTCTCGCGATCCACGGTCCGAATCTGGTCGAGGACGACATGGCCAGACTTGCCGCCGAACCTGCAGGCCACGCGGAAGGGATAGGAGTGGCTCCCCGTAGTCAGCGGCGCGACGACTAAGGTACGCAAGTAAGCGTTCAACTCGTCGGGTGACACCACAACGCAGGGCCTCGTCTTGCGAACCTCGCCTCCGCGCGTTGGGTTGAGGGTGACGAGGAAGACGTCGCCGCGAGCGACTTCCTTTACCGCCAACGCCACTCGTGGTCGTCGAACCGCGTGTCGGTTGGGGATCGAGCAGTCGATCATGCCCTCGCTCGCGCATCTGCCGAGCAGCCTTTGCCCAGCCCGCCCGCGGCCGGCCAGGCGACGTGATGACGAGCGCGTTCCCGCGGATCTGAACCTCGATTTCCTCCTGTAGGCCCGCCTCCTCGATCAGCGGTTTAGGCAGCCGGACGCCACGGGAGTTACCGATGCGAATGAGTCGCGATTTCATTCGTCACCACCGTGAGCACATTGTACCCACGGGCGGCTTCCCCGTCAAGCCGGGCGCTCACGACAAGGGAGATTCTAGCTACCCTTCGCCGTGGGCAGCCTCATCCGGCGCAACAGGTCCTGGAACCGCGGGTCGTCGCTCAGCCGGTCGAAAAGCAGACCCGAGAAGCCGAGGACCTCGAAGGCGCGCTCCTCGTAGGCCTTTTCCAGCAACGCGAAAGCTTCCTCCTTGTGGCCGAGGCCCAATTGGACGATCGCGAAATGCTGAGGCGAAACATACTGATTCCGAGAACGCTCCTCGAGCGCGGCCAGTATCGCCAAGGCTTCGCGCCGTCGCCCGCTGACTCCATAGAGATACCCCTGCCAGGCACTGCCTGCGCGTCCGGAGAGAGATGCCGCCTGTTCGAGCGCGGCCACGGCTTTGGGCCTGTCGCCCTGTCCCTCGTACGCCGCGGCGAGCGCCGTGTACGCGCGGGCGAACTGCGGATCGATCTCCAGCGTCTTGTGCGCTTGCTGGATCGCTTCGTCGTAACGGCCGACGCGCACGAGCGCCGCACCGAGCTCGACATTGATGATCGGGGAGAGGGGGCTCAGCTCGCGCGCGCGCCGAGCCTCGGCGAGGGCTTCTTCCTTCCGCCGCACGGTCAATAGATAGATGGCGTAGGCGCGGTGGCCCTCCGCGTAGTTGGGGTCCAGCTCCAGGCTGCGCTGGAATTCCCTTTCCGCGCCCTCCCAGTCCCATTGGTACCGGTAGAGGACACCGGCCTGCGAAGCATGAGCTTCGGCCAGCGTGTCATCCAGGGCCAACGCCTTTCGCGCCGCGGCCTCTGCTTTCGGCATGCACTCCCGTGGAGGTAGAACCTGCAGCCCGAACATGCGGTAGGCGTCCGACAAGCCCGAATAGGCGGGCGCATAGGTGGGATCTCGCTCGATCGCTTGCTGAAAGTATTCGGCCGCCTTCGAAAGGTCCTGGGATGAACGTCTGTTCCAGAAGAAACGTCCCTTCAGGTAGGCGTCGTACGCGTCCGGGTTGACGATGCTTCGCGCGGCCAGCTGGCGTCGCTCTTCCGGCCGAGCCTTGACCTGCACGGCCTGCGCGATGGCTCCCGCCAGCTCCGCCTGCAAGGCCAGCACGTCGCGCAGCTCGCGGTCGTAGGTCCGTGCCCACAGGTGGCGGTCGGTCGGAGCGTGGATCAACTGCGCAGTGACGCGCACCCGGTCACCGGACCGCGCCACCGTGCCCTCCACCACCGCATCCACGTTCAAGTCGTCGGCAATCCGGGGCAACAGCTTGTTCGTTTGCTTGTAGTGCATCACCGACGTACGCGAGATCACCCGCAGGGTCCGGACCTGCGCCAGGTTGGCGATGACGGCATCGGTCATGCCGTCGACGAAGTAGTCCTGCTCACGGCCGCCGGTGAGGTTTTCGAAGGGAAGCACGGCAATCGATTTGACCTGCACGGCATCTGATCGATCGCGACGCGAGCGGTCACCCGCCCCGCTCAGGACCAACGCCACCAGCACGACCGCCAGCGCTGTCAAGGGAGGGGCCATGCGCGAGAACCGGAACTCTCGACCGGGCCTCGCCGGCACCTCGGTGGCTATCGGTGGGGGCGGCGGGAGCGGTGGGGCCTCGACGGAGGCGATAAACCGATAGCCGCGGCGGGGCAGCGTCTCCACGAACCGCGGCTCCTCGGCCGAATCGTCGAGGGCGTCGCGCAGCCTCTTGATGGCGCGGTTGAGGCCGACGTCGAAGTCCACGAACGTATCGCCGGGCCAGAGTGCCTGGCGCGCCTCTTCCCGCGTCACGAGGTCGCCCGGACGCCCCAGCAAGAGCATGAGGATCTGGGAGGGCTGGTCGCGCAGCTTGACCTTGTGTCCCTGTTTGCGCAGTTCACCCGAGCGCGGGTCGAACTCGAAGTCGCCGAAGCGGTAGACCGGGCGGGATTGAGTGGGCGCGTCCATGAGCGGCCCTCGGGCTGGCAACGCGGGAATGATGGGCAACGTGCTGAAGGTGACGGCGCACTGCGGGGTCGGAGCTAGAGCCATCTAACTAAGCTCCCCCGCCAGCCCGGGCTCGATGCGCACGAAGCCTTCGCCGGCGGCCCAGAGGTCCATCGACAGGGAGAGCAGGTCGTCCACCTCCGGGATCGCGCGGCCGTCCACGGTCAGGTCGATGGACTTGACGTACCGGCGGCAGGTCTCGCAGGCCTCGATCCGCGCCGCCGGGTAGCTGTCGCTCTGGAACGACGGCAGCTTCACCGGATCTCCCTCGCCGCAGCACGGGCAGAGGATCCGGCCGAGCGGCCATTCTCCGCCGCACAGCGCGCAACCGAGCATCCGGCGAGCTCCAGCGGCGTCCGCATCCTCGCGTCGAGAAGCCACCCAGGGGGCGCCGCCACAGAAGGGGCAATGGCCGCGCCGGTGGGGCCGGTCGGGGCTCACGCCGAGCGCGGCCAGGACCTCGCCGTAGGGTCGAAGCAGGGCCCGCGAGAGATAGTCCTCTTCGCTCGGGCGATCGCCGCTCCACCACACGAGCAGGCGCGAGTGGACGAGGGACGCCTCCTCCCTGGCGCGGGCCTCCGCCTCGGCGGCCAGGCCCGGCGGACCCTGGTCCGCCGCGAAGCGGAGCACCTCGCCGAGGCGATCCGCGAAGCGGCCCGCGTCGTCGCGCAGCCGCCCGGAGAGTGGATGCCCGGCGTGGAGGGCCTCGATGGCCGCGGCCAGGCGTCCCTGGACGCGGTAGAGGCCGGCCGCGAACCGGAGAGGCTCGGCGGCGGCGACGGAGACACGCGCGAGCGCATCGGCGCGCGCGGCCCGCCGCTCGAAGGCCGATTCGGTCCGCGGGTCAGGGGCGACGGGATTCCTCACCCATCACCTCGCGATACCAGCGAGGATGATGAAAGCGCGCCCAACGCTTGCTCACGGTGCCCCGGATCATGGAATGGAACGTGCCGGGCTCGGCCGCGGTCCCGAGGTAGATGTGGAGGACGATCGCCACCACGAACACGATGAACGTCACGTCGTGGAGGAGGATGGCCAGCTCTCTCAGCACCTGGGGAAAGGCCAGCGGAAACCAGAGCACAACGCCCGAGAGCAGCAGGCCCAGCGCCCCGAGCGCGGCCGCGAAGAAGAAGAGCTTCTGCCCGCCGTTGTACTTGCCGACGTCGGGGTCCTTGTCCTCGTACTTCATGTACTCCGCGATCTTCCCGGGCCGGAGCCACTCCCGGTCCTTCGGCTCCAGGTGCATGTCGCCGAGCCAATGCACGAACATGATGATCGTGGCGAGGAAGAAGAGGATCCCCGCCCACGGGTGCAGCCAGCGGCACACCGACAGCCCGCCGAAGAAGTGCGCCATCCAGCCGAAGATGGGCGTCCAGATCGGGAGGCCGGAGAACAGGGCCAGGAAGAAGAACAGAGCCACCGTCCAGTGGATGGCGCGGCTGGCAAAACGATGCCGGACGATCTCGTCTCCGACCGCGACGTCTTCGGAGCGCCGCGCAAGGATGGCGGGGTCGGTCGAAGCGCGGGAAGCGGTGGTGCTCATGGCCGTGGCCGGGGGGGCTCGCCGCCGGTGTCCCGCGGCTCCTTCGGGCCCTGATACATGAAGTGGCCGATCGCCCCGAGCACGGCGCCGAACATCGCCACGACGCCAAGGGGACGCAGCACCGACTTCCAGACCCGGACCGACAGCGGGATGTTTGGATCACGAGGAAGGCCGTACCAGTCCGGGTGGTCGCCGTGGCCGAGGACGGTGACGACGCCGGTGCCGCCCACGCCCTGGGGGTCGTAAAGCACCGCATTGGCGAAACCGTTGGCTTTCAGCTGCTCCACCCGCGCGTGGCCCATCGCCACCATGTCGTCCTTCGTTCCGAACTGGAGGCACCCCGTGGGACAGGCCTTGATGCACGCCGGCTCCAGGCCGGACTCGACGCGGTCCACGCACAGCGTGCACTTGGCCATCTTCCCTGTCTTGGCGTGGAACTTCGGCACGTTGAAGGGGCATCCAGTCGCACAGAAGCCGCAGCCGATGCAGGCCTCGGGGTTGACGTCCACGATGCCGTTCTCGTACTGGACGATGGCGCCCGGCGCGGGGCACGCGGCGAGGCAGCCCGGATCCTCGCAGTGCATGCACTGGTCCTTGCGCATCAGCCACACCACCCCGCCGTCGAACTCCCTCTCGTCGAAGCGGATGAGGTTCCAGAACTCCGCGTCCAGCTCGGGCAAGGTCTGATAGGTGCCGGTCTGCTGCGTGGCGACCACCTTGAGGTCGTTCCACTCCTGACAGGCCACCTCACAGGCCTTGCAGCCGATGCACGTCGTGGTGTCGATGTACTTCGACACCACGGGGAGCTGACGCATCCCCGTCGCGCCTCCCCAGAGAGATGCGGAGGAGCGGCGGATCTCGAGGCTGTGGGTGGTCATGGCCGTCCTCCTACGCCTTTTCCAGCTTCACGAGAAAGGCCTTGTACTCCGGCGTCCAGGTGTTCGGGTCCCCGGCGGACGGCGTCAGCATGTTCGCCAGGGGCCCGGTGTGGCCGGGATCGCCCGCGAAGCCCCAGTGGATGGGGAAGCCGATCTGCCACATCTCCTTGCCTTCGACCTTGAGCGGATAGAGACGCTTGGTGACCATGGCCATTCCCTGGATCTGTCCGCGCTTGGAGGTGACCTTCACCTGGGAGCCGTTTTCTATGCCTTTCTCCTTGGCCAGCCCTTCGGGGATCTCGATGAAGAAGCCCGGCTGCAGCTCGTTCAAGCGGCCGTCGTGCTGGTGCTGCGTCCAGTAGTGGAAGTGCTCAGTGAGCCGGTACGTCGTGCAGACGATGGGGAACTCCTCTTTCGTCCCGTAGGCGTCCTTGTCGGAGGTGAACTTCTTGAAGGCGGGGTTCGAGGTCACATTCGGGTGCAGCGGGTTGGCGATCGGGGCCTCCACTGCCTCGTAGTGCTCGGGGAACGGCCCGTCGTTCAAGGTCGGGGAGAACAGCCGCCCGACGCCCTCGGGGAGCATGATGAACGCCCCGTACGTGCCGGGAGGGGCGTCGGGCTTCATGTCGGGCACGTCGCCCACCCACTTCTGGCCGTTCCACTGGATGCCGGGGCGCTTGGGGTCCCACGGCTTGCCGTTGGCGTCGGCCGAGGCCCGGTTGTACATGATCCGGCGGTTGGCGGGCCAGGAGAAGGCCCAGTCGTGGAACATGCCCAGCCCCGTGGGGTCGGCGTTGTTGCGCCGCTGCGCATTGTTGCCGGCCTCGGTGTAGACGCCGGAGTGGAGCCAGTTCCCGCACAGGGTCGTGCCGTCGTCCATGAGCTGGCCGAAGCCGTCGAGTTGCTGGCCCGCCGTCTTGACGACCTTGGTCTTGTCGTTGGGATCGTGCACGTCGGCCAGAGCCTTCCCGCTCATCTCCTTCAGCACCTCGCCGAGGTCCGGGTCGGCGGGGTTGGTGTAGCTCCACGACACGTTCGTGAGCTGCTCGGGGAGCGCTCCGCCCTCCTTCTGATAGAGGTCGCGGACCGCGAGGAAGATGCGGGCCAGGATCTCCTGATCGGCTTTGGCCTGGCCGGGCGGGTCGAGGGCCTTCCACTTCCACTGCAGCCAGCGGGCCGAGTTGGTGAAGGTCCCGTCCTTCTCGGCGAAGTCCGCCGCGGGAAGGAGGAAGACCTCGGTTGGGATCTGCGAGGGCTCGGGTCCCTCGTACTCCTTGGGCGCCTTCCAGAAGATCGCGGTCTCGGTCTCCACGTTCTCGACCACCACCATCCACTTCTGCTTGGAGAGGGCGGCCACCATCTTCTTGGAGTTCGGGCCCAAGCCGACCGGGTTCATGCCGAAAGTGATGAGGCCTTCCGGCCCCGGCTCCTCGCCTCCGACCCGCGTCACCTTGCCCCGGTACATGTCGTCGAAGATATACATCCACGAGTAGTTGCCGTCGACCTTGGGCAGCCACTGATAGCCGAAGTCGTTGTCCTTGGTGGCCGCGTTGCCGTACTGCGCCTTCAGGAGCGACACCATGAACTTCGGGTAGTTGACCCAGTAGTTCATGGAGGCCCAGGCCTGCTTGTTGAGCGTGGTCGGAACGGCGTTCTCGTAGTACTCCTTCAGGTTCGCGAGCTGGCCTGTGGGCGTCTTCAGATAGCCGGGCAGGATCTCGAAGGTGCCGGCGGTGTCGGTGGCGCCCTGGATGTTGGAATGGCCGCGGAAGGCGTTGACGCCCCCGCCCGGCCGGCCCACGTTGCCGAGGAGGAGCTGGAGCATCGCCGCCGCGCGGATCATCTGGACGCCGGTCGAGTGCTGTGTCCAGCCGAGCGCGTAGGTGATCGTCCCCACGCGCGCGGCGTTGCCGGTCGAGGTGACGACCTCGGCCACCTTCACGAACTTGTCCTTCGGCGTGCCGCAGACCTGCTCGACCACCTCCGGCGTGTAGCGGGAGACGTGCTTACGCAGGAGCTGGAACACGCAGCGGGGATCCTCGAGCGTGGGATCGACCTTGTACACCCCGCCCTTCGCCCCCGCTTCGTAGCCCCAGAGGGCCTTGTCGTACTCTCCCTTGCCCTCGTCGAATCCGCTGAACAGGCCGTCGTTGAAGTCGAACTTCTCGCCGATCACGTAGGGCGCGTTGGTGTGGATCTTGACGTAGTCGTCGTGGTAGCGGTTGTTCTCGATGGCGTACCGGATGAGGCCCAGGAGGAACGCGATGTCAGAGCCCGCCCGGATCGGCGCGTAGACGTCGGCCACCGCCGCCGTGCGGGTGAAGCGCGGATCCACCACGCAGAGCTTGGCGCTGCCGTTCCTCTTTGCCTCCATGAACCACTTGAAGCCGACCGGGTGGTTCTCGGCCGGATTGCCGCCCATGGCCAGGATGACGTCGGCGTTCTTGATGTCCACCCAGCCATTGGTCATCGCCCCCCGTCCGAACGTGGCGGCCAAACTGGCCACCGTGGGGCCGTGTCAAACACGGGCCTGGGTGTCCCGGTACGGGACCCCCAAGGCCGTCACCACTTTCCATTGCAGGAAGTTGAACTCGTTGGTGTCGGTGCAGCCCCCGATCATCGCGATGCCGGGAGTGCGGTTGACCACCTGGCCCTTGGCGTTCCTGGCCACGAAGGTCCGGTCACGGGTGTCCTTGATGTGACGGGCGATCTTCGAGATGGCCTCGTCCCAGGAGATGTCCTCCCAGTGGTCCGAGCCCGGCCGCCGCACCTTGGGGGAGACGAGCCGGTTCTTGTGGGTGATGTCGTCCTTGAGGGTCACCCCCTTGGGACAGAGCGACCCGCGGCTGATCGGATGGTCGGGATCGCCCTCGACGTGCACCACGGCCGCCTTCACGTTCTTGGCCTTGTCCCCGAGAGTGTGGATGATGACGCCGCAGGAGACGGCGCAATAGGGACAGATGCTGCGGGTCTCGGTGGTGCGCGCGATCTTCAGCGCGCGCATCTCGGCTACGGCCCGCGAGACGTCGAAACCGAGGGCGACTCCTCCCCCGAGGGCCGTGGCTTTGAGGAAAGTACGACGCTGCATGGGAGCCTCCGCGGTGGAGTTCAGACAATTGTAGCCCTCGATTCGCCTTGTCAAGGGCCTTTCGAAGGTGCCAGTGTCTTGGCCACCGCCTCGGCCGCGCTCACGCAGATCCGGGCGGCGGCGGAGTCCGGAGCGAAGGCCACGACGGGCCTTCCGGAATCACCACCGATGACGACGCCGGCGTCCAGCGGAATCTCGCCCAGGAAGGGCACCCCCAACCTTTCGGCCATCTGCCGACCTCCTCCGCGCTTGAAGATCGCCTCTTCGTGGCCGCACTGGGCGCAGAGGTGGTAGGACATGTTCTCGAGGATCCCGAGGATAGGGACGCCCACCTTCTGGAACATCGCGATCCCCTTGCGGGCATCGAGCAGCGCCACCTCTTGGGGTGTCGTGACCACGACCGCCCCCGAGATCGCGATCCTCTGTGAGAGCGAGAGCTGGACGTCGCCCGTTCCCGGGGGCAGATCGACGAGGAGGAAGTCCAGCCGCCCCCACCGGACGCCGGCCACGAGCTGGTCGACCGCCTTCATCAGCATCGGTCCCCGCCAGACGGCCGGCCGATCCGGATCCATCAGCGCGCCCAGCGTGGCCACCCATACCCCGTGGCGCTGGATCGGCAGGAGGCGATGATCGTGCTTGTCGACGTATGGCTTCTCGTCGACGCCCATCATCATCTGCTGCGACGGACCGTAGATGTCCGCATCCATCAGCCCGACGGCGTAGCCGAGGCGGGCGAGGGCCACGGCGAGGTTGGCGGTGACCGTGGACTTGCCGACGCCGCCTTTGACCGAAGCCACCGCCACCTTGAAGCGAACGTCGGGAAGGAGGTCGGCCACGGTGAGCCCCGGGCCTACCGGTCGGGCCGCTCGGTCGAGGGCTGGGGGTACCTGGCGCGCCCGCTATCGCTCATGCCGTCGCCTCCGCTTGACGCTCGTATCCAGGGAAGGATAATCGCGAACGGGAGGGTTCGCGGTGAGTGTCCGCCCGGGGAG
>Ga0210378_10000452_pt1 | contig 20716 bp, 25 predicted proteins | sample PLM1_60_b1redo_FD_155465 | JGI IMG/M metagenome (GOLD analysis project Ga0210378, IMG submission 155465) | Groundwater sediment microbial communities from an aquifer in East River, Colorado, USA - PLM1_60_b1 redo | ecosystem: Environmental > Terrestrial > Soil > Riparian zone | place: USA: East...
CAGGGCGTGAAGGACCCGTTGTGGGCTTGGATCAGCCGTTCGGTGAGGGTAGGAGGAGTCGTCCGCTCGTGAACGCGCCGATGAGTGGCCACGGGTCTGCGGCTCGGGTGAACCGGCGCCGGTAGGCGCACACCGCGGCGGCCAGGGCCGCCAGCGCGTCGCCGAGCTCGGTGGGTTGATCCACGACGTCGGTGAGCACCGCGGGATCCAGCCGCGACGCGTGGTCGATGCCTCGCCGGCGCAGCCACCCCAGGTGATGGCCGCGGACCCGCCGAAGCCAGCGGCGCACGGTGGCGGGCGGGCGGTCGAGGTCACGGGCGATCGTGCGGTACCCCCGCCCGCAGGCCTTGGCCACCAGGGCCGCACCGATCACCTCGGTGGCATCCGCGCGGCGGGGCTGGCACGACGCGGGCAGCAGAACCTGGGTCGACCGGCACGAGGTGCACCGGGCCCGGCGAGGCCGGACCAGCCGGGTGGAGCCGTCGAGCTCGCGGATCCGCCGAGCGGAGGCCCAGGACCACGGCCGCAGCGAACCAGTGCAGCGCGGGCAGCCGATCATGCCTGCGGCCAAGTCTGCTTCGGCCTGGTCCTCGTCGAGCACCACGATCACCGCACGTCGCTCCTCGCATGGCTGTGGAGCGTTGCCTACCACACCCGGGACGTGGGAGGGGTCAACTCGTGTTGCGAGCCGCCGCCGTGGAGAGTCCACATGCGAGGTTCGCGGCTCGTGCCGGTCCCCGTCACCGCGAGCACGACACCTGCCGGCGCATCGCAGCCCAGGCCCGGCCGACCGGGTTCATGTTCACGTTGCCGCCGCACACGACGCCCCGCACGGACCAGCTTCGTGCTCACCGTCAATGACGCCGACCGGCTTCTACGTCCTCATCCAGAGCGACGGGCAACAGGCTGCGCGACGCTGATCCAGGCCTGGATTGTAGGTGGCCGGAGAGCCGGCACCCTCACCCTCGGCTCCTACGAGCGGTGGGCAGGAGTCATGAGCGGCATCCTGGAAACCTGCGGGATCGGCGAGCTGATGCAGAACCGGGACGAGTTCATCGAGGAGTCAGACGGGCATGTCGGTGTGGGCTTCCATCGTTGAGACCTGGAAGAACGTCGAGTGTGGGAAAGACAAGACTGCGGCTGAGCTCCTAGAGATGGTCGACCTGTGCGACATCCCGATCGACGTGGAAGCCCGAACGATGCACGGGCGGATCATCCGTCTCGGCAAGGAATTAAGGGCGCAGAAGGACTTGCCGCACGCAGGGCACCTGATCGTGCCCAAGACAATCGACGGCCGGCGGCTATGGCGACTGCAGGAGAAGCCGTGACTCCAGAGGAGCCGCCTACCCGTACGGAGAGGTTCCGGGTCAAGCTCCGCGACCGGGCGGTATGGGTGATCGAGGAGGCCGAAGCCGTGATCCGCGAGGCGCAAGGGCTACCGCCGTACGCCTTTGATCGGCCCACGCCTCCCCCTCCGCTTCGCTAGCTCCGGCCTTCTAACCACGTCGGGCTGACGGGCTGCGCTCGTATCTGGTCTTGCAGCGCCAACACCACACCCTGAGCGCGCAGGAACGGCACGCACGGCCACATCGTGCCGGGGACGCAGTGGAGGCAGGTACCGCCCACCTGGACACCGTGCTTATCGCGAGATCGCAGCGCCAGTTCAAGCGCGCGCTCGTCGGTGAAGCTAGTCATCGACTCGGCCCGCTCGCTGTAGCACCACCGTCGCCCATCGCCCGTCCGCGCACGGCCAGGGCTTGAGGCACCAGTTGCAGGCCGGTTCCGGAACGTGGACGCGGCGGTGCAGGTAGAGCAACCGCCGCGCGAGGGCCATCTTCTCGGGTGTCGGATCGGGGCTGCCGATCTCGAGCGGTGCGATGTCTTCGGGCGAGTTCATCAGGGCTGCCTTCCTGTCGCCGGGGAGACACAGCCGACGCCGCCTGAGCATGAGCGCCAGCCATGCCACCCCTTCACCCACAGCCGACAGGGTCGCTACCAGCCGTGGGGAGTTCCTGTGACCTGGCTCACCTTCGCTGGTGCCAATAGTGGCGCATCACATGAACCTGTGCAAGAGCGCGCACTCTTGGTGAGCGGGTGCGTAGGATGATCCGCCGAATGTGACAGCCCGTGTAGGAAGGTCGCCGTACATGAGGGAAGATCAGCGCATGGCCCGATTCAGTCCGCCCACCCCAAGATCTCGGCGTCTCGGTCGAGAGCTTCGACGGCTGCGTGAAGAACGCGGTCAGACCACGGAGACCGTGGCGAAGGTGCTGGCGTGCTCCCCGTCACGGATCAGCCGGATTGAGTCGGGCGAGATCCGGCCGAAGCCGGGCGACGTCATGGAGCTGTTGCACACCTTCGGCCTGGAACTCGACGGTGAACCAGGCGCCTCACTGCTGAGCCTCGCCCGTGATCTGCGTGAGGTTGGCTGGTGGCAGCGTATGGACCAGCTATCGAACCGGTACGCGACGTTCATCGCCTATGAGGCCGAGGCGGTCGAGTTGCGCAACTTTGAACCGACGCTGATCCCGGGACTGTTGCAGACCGAGGAATACGCGCGGGCGGTCAACTCGGTTGGCAGGGAGACGGACGGCGCAGCCATCGAACAGCGGGTGAACGCCCGCATCAAACGGCAGGAAGTCTTGCTCCGTGAGCCAACGCCGCTTCGGGTACACGCGGCACTCACTGAGGCGGCGCTCATGGCAGAGGTCGGAGGTCCTGATGTGCTGCGCGAACAACTCGGGCACTTGGTCGAGCTGAGCCGGAAACCCAACCTTACGATCCAGGTTCTCCGGTTCGCTGCCGGGGCACACATGGCCGACCGGGGCGGCTTTGCAGTGCTGACGTTCGCGGGCGATGAGCCGCCGCTCGGCTATGTCGAGACGCTGGCTGGCGAACTGTTCCTGGAATCTACGAAAGAAATCGAGCGGCTGAACACCGTGTTCGGCCACCTCAAAGAGCTAGCCATGTCGCCGGCGGAGTCAGCGAGGTTCATCAGAGAGAAGGCGCAGTGATGGAGAAGGGCGTGTGGCGGAAGGCCACGAGATCAGGCAGCAACGGGCAGTGCGTCGAGGTCCGCGACCGGGGCGAAGCAATCGACGTTCGGGACAGCAAGAACCCATCCGGAGCGGTGCTCACCTTCACCCCTGCGGAGTGGGACGCGTTCCTCGACGGTGCCCGCAAGGGCGAGTTCGATCAGTCCTGACGCTCGGGACCGTGCATGACGATGTGGGGCGGAAGGAACCTCTCCGCCCCACAGTCGCGGCAGTACAGCGTGCGGTGTCCACGCGACCACCTCGTGTCCTCGCTGCCCTCGCAGTGGCAGGACAGCCAGCCCACCGCCAGACAGCTCGGCTCGCTATGAGGTGTGATGGCGTCATGTGGAAGCCGCTAGCGTTCGTGCACAAGAGGATGTTGGCCAACGCTGGCGTAGGCCCGCTTGAACGGGCAATCTCGATCGTCGGCTCGTACGTCTTCTTGTTAGGCACGATTGTCGGGTCGGTCCTGGCATTCGGGCTGTGGATCCGTGAGCAAGAGAGCGCGGCCGGGGTCGCTATCGTGTCAGGTTTTTCTGCCTTCATGCTCGTGATGCAGTTCTGGAGCTACGGCGACAGTCCATCGCCGCCTACCATGCAGGCTCGGCCAGCTTCGTCTGTCGCTGGCGCCTGTCGACGTCTACGCGAGCGGGTCAACATTCCGAGCGCCGTAGGCGGGGCGTCGATTGGACGCTGTGCCTCAAGCAACTTGGCTATGCTTTCGATGACCTTCGGATCGCCCTTCTCCAGGGTCCGCAGGTTGACATCGCGGCGACACCAGGTCTCGTACACCTTGAACGCGTAGCACCCGAGCACCGAGACGCAGACGATGACTGCGAGCACCCAGACAGGCGCATCCGCCAATGTGGCAACAGCGAGGCCCACGCCATACTCCCAACGTATCCGTCGTCGAGCCCCGGCTCTCGACGTGGAACGTCGGTTCGTGCAGCGTGCCATCCCTTTGGCTTACGCAAGGTCAGCGAGCGAGGTGAGAGAACACGCTCAACGTCTGCGGCGTGGCGATCCTCGATCCGCCCGCCGGGGTGGTGGACGGCCCGAGGTGCCGTACCTCAGCACCTGACCCACTCGTACCGGCATGTCGCCGTTCGAGGAAGGCAGCGCTTAGTGTGCTTCACCCGTCTACCGAGGAGGGGCATCGCGCCCCGCGCTCGCCATCGCGGCGAGGCCTCGGAGGAACAGGCGTTCCTCTATACAAGCGGTTGAGCCCCGCTCCACGAAGCGCTGGTTCTCGGCGCATGGCCAGCAGACGGCTCATCGCGATCAGGATATCACCGCCTGGCACTCGAACCACGCAACACACCGACTCACAACTTCTCCACCAGCGCGGTGACCACGGCACCGATGGTCGTGAGGGCCGAGCCGACGCTAAGAAGGATCACAGCGTCCTTGTTGCGCTTCCACCAGCCGGGCGCGCTGGACTCGGGCTGGCGTTCAGGGGCAGCGGGTTCGCTCGTCGCACAACGACGGGCGCACGCGCGATGGTTACCGTGAGATTCGAGACGACGACCCATGACGCACTCCTGGCATCACAGAAGGAGTGCGGGCTTCACGAGGCCCGCGCGTGGGTGTTCTAGTCTCGTATGGCCGAGCTGGTTGGGGACCCTGTCGTCTACCCACCGTGTGCTCGCGCTTGTCAGTTGACCCCGGACCCATGCGCCGGGGACGTACCCACCTTGCCTTTCCAGGCCAAAGCCTACGCCGACAAAGTCAGTTCCGTGAGTGGGCTCGTCCACATTGAACCTCGCGCCGGCATTGCGGGCACGCGGCGGGTCAACCCCTCCAAAACCCCTCTGGCCTTACCTGTACCTACGGCGTACCTGGGCTGTACCAGCACCGCACCTGCGCCGCGCCAGTACCGGCTTCTACCTGGGGAAACTCACGAGAAGGCCGTCGCGTATCCGCAGGTAGGGCGGTTGTAGCCCGTTGGCGCTAGTCGCATAGCCTGTGCGGTTCCGTACCGGCCACAGTGGTCGGTGGCTACCCGTCGCCACCTGGCGAAACGGGAGCTGACCCTCGCCTTCTCCCTGCGGCAGCCCCTCCGCTACCCCTCCGCTCGGGAGGCGTTCGAGGGCTCGGCCCTCGTAGCGCGCGGCGGGGCGAGGGCGGCTTGACAGCCCGGGGCTTCGGCTTCTCGACGGGCGGGCTGGGGTTCCTCATCTCCATGGAGAAGGAGCCCATTTTGAAGAACGTGGCGCTGATCTTGAAGATCTGGGGCCGGAGCTTGTGCAGCCCGAAGAAGATGAGCCCGGTGAGGGCCGAGGCGAAGACGCCGATGATGACAGTGATCCACACGACGGCACACTCCAGCACCGACCGCAGCTTCCCGATCCGATTCCATTAACTCAGCAGCGCCGCCCTCGGACAGGGCGGTAGTGCATGGGAAGCGCGGTTCAGTTGTTGGGTGGTCGCCGTACGACTGCCGCTGAGCTGCGCACGATGTTATCAGCCCCGAACGCGGCGAACCCCGCCCGACACTCAGGCCAGGCGGGGTTCGCGATCGTGCGGTTACAGCCTCTCAGCGGCAGCGGCCAACAAGACGGCGATGACACCGCCGACGACGGCCAGCAGCAGGCCGACGGTGATGTTGTCGCGGTTGCGACGCCACCAGTTCCGATCGTTGGACAATCTGTACCTCCCTTCCGCGTTTATGCGGTCTGAGAGGTTTGCCCCGGAACGACCAAAGGCCGAGCCCGCGACGCACAACTCAGACCGTCGATCCTGGTCTTTCGTCGTGGTCGCACTGCTCGGCCCGCACGGCTGATGTTCACACTCGACCGAAGTCGAGGCCGGAGTTCCGCCGACGCCTCGCACGGTCCGCTTGCGTCCTGCCGATTCCGAGGTAGTCAAGAAGGTGTCCGGCTGGAACAGCGATACCGCCGTCAAGACTACACCGCTTCCAGACGAAGGCCCCGCCTCCCGTCGCCAGAGGTGCGGGGCCTAGGTCGGTCAGCGCGCGAAGCTAGCGCGATTCAGGTATCTCGGGTGCCACGGGAGCGGTGAACCATGCTCGTGGTCAAGCGCAGCCATGAATCGAGCGGTACAAGGTCCGCACAGGTCCGAAGCGGTGATCAAGCCCTCAGCGAAGCACGCCAAGCACTCCACTCCACGAGCACTTCGGCACGTTGTGGTGGTCATCGCGCACCACCTGCCTCGCGCGCCGAACCAGCCGACCGTAGCCGGCGTCACAGGACTCAGGGTGGTGCCTACGGCCGACCAGGCGTCTACCCGAGCCATGTCGGCCTCGTGGTCGTCTGCGAAGAGATGGGTATAGATGGTGTCCGTCGTGCTGATGTTGGCGTGCCCCATCCATCGGCTCACCTTGCGAATCTCCACCCCTGCGGCGGCGAGGATGCTGGCGTAGCTGTGTCGCAGGTCGTGGAAGCGCAGGTCGCTCACGAGAACCGGCTGCCCGCCCCGGCTCAGCTTCGCGCTGCCGTCCGCCTTCAGCATCGGGCGCACGCACAATCCAGCGCGCAGCGCCGCCGGACGGAAGTGGTTCGGGTAGAAGACGCGGTGGTGGAAGGGCTGGTCCCACGTCAGCTCTCCCCTCCTGCGGCCTGGCCAGAGGTCGGCATCGGGATCGGCGCGGTGCGGATGCCGAGCGAGGTAGGCGGTCAGCTCGTTCACCAGCGATTCCCGTAACGGCACGTCGCGCGTGCTGCGCTTGGACTTCGGCGTGCCGACAACCCACTCGCCATCGATCTTCTGGGCGCCGCACTCGTTCTTCAACGTCGCCTGCCAGTCGCCGCCGATCGTCCAGTTCACGTCCGTCGGGCGGGAGGACACCCAGCGCAACGTCGAGGCCACTGGCGAGTTCGTAGTGAACTTCGCGGCCGAGCCGTTGCGCGTCCAGATCAACGCCACCGCGACCGACTTCCCGCCCGAGATCAGCGAGTTCGACGCCGTCGGGCTCGACCGGGAGCCGAGCCTGCGGGTGAAGCCGTCGCGCGTCGCCGCTTCGCCCGTCGCGCTGGAAAGCCGGCTCCACAGCATGCTGCGCCTGGGGGACTCGACCGTGGTCTTCGGCAACGTCGTGCACGCTGCCATCGCCGAGGAGGTGCTCGTCAACGGGCACCCGGAGGTCGGCCTGCTGCGCCCGCTCTGCCGTCTCGGCCGCAACGAGTGGGGCACGATCGACGAGGTGATGCGGGTGCGCAGGATACCTTACGCAGAGTGGCCGGGCACACCGGACATCAGCTAGCCCATCGGGTGGGAACGCCTAGCGAGTACCCGAGCACTCATCGTAAGGTGTCACGACCGGGGGTCCGGCGGTGCGAACCGACGGACATGTACACGCTTCACCGGCGAGGGAGCCAGCCATGAACGACTCCACCCCGTTGACGCAGGTCGTCCACTCCCCCGTCGCCGCGCTCGCTCGACATCGCAGCGGCGCGCCCCGCGGCAGTGCGCTCGTGCTGGCGGACGGGCACGGCGGCTGGCGGCTCGTCGGCCCCGGCGCCACCGCCCGCAGCGCCGGTGTCCGGTTCCGTGACGTAGCGCGCGGCCGGTACCGGTCGATCTACGAGGTCAAGCTGGGCGAGCGGTTCAGCGCGTTCGCGCTCAACCTCGCCGCCGGGGACAGCGGCCGCGTCGTGGAAGCCGAGGTCCAACTGTCCTGGTGGGTGTCGGACCCGGTAGCGACGGCGGCGTCCCGCATCTCCGACGGCGAGCCGCTGGTGCGGCGGGCGGTCGGGCGGCGGCTCCAGCGGATCGCCCAGACCCACCCCGCATCCGCGCTGGCCGCCGTCGAGCAGACCGCCGAACTCGAACTCCAGGCCGTCTCCCAGCTCTCCGAAGTCGGCCTCTCGTACGGCAACGGTCACGCCGTGCTGCGCCTCGCCGAGGCCACGCACGCCCCCACCGAGGACGACACGATCCGGCGTGAGCTGCGCGCCGAGGACGCCAAGCTGGAGCTGCAGCGTCGCCGGACCGTCTTCTTCGGCGAGTTGCTCCGGGCGGGGCATCACGGCCTGCTGGCGTACTGGCTGGCCAACAGCAGCGCGCCGGACGACGTACGCGAAGTCCTCGACCGGCTGCCAACCCCGGCGTCGGCGGCCTGGCCCGAGGCGTGGAACGACCTGGCCGCGGCGGCCGCCGCCGCGCAGGAGCACACGTCGCTGCTGCCGGCCGCGCTGTTCGCCGAACTGGAGGAGTACGAGCGCGAGCACCTGCGCGAGGTGATTGTCTCGACGCTGCTCGCGATGGGCCGTGAGGACTTCGCCAACGTCCTCATCGAGCAGGGCTGGCCGACGAACGCGCGCACTGGCGCCGCCTGATCCGCTGGTAGCGTCGGACCGGAGGGCCGACCACCACTGCCGCGGGAGCGTCATGACCGACATCTGGGGCGGCGCCTCGCGTCCGCGCGTCACCGACCGGGCAATGATGCGGCCCAGCCCCATCTTCCTCGGCATCGTGGCGGCGTTCGGCGCGTCCGGTTGGGCGCTGTGGACCGGCGCGATGACGGCGAAGTACGCCGTGTTCCTGTTCGTCGTCGCGGGCTGGCTGCTCTCGCTGTGCCTGCACGAGTACGCGCATGCGGTGGCCGCCTACCGCAGCGGCGACCATTCGGTGGCGGCCCAGGGTTACCTCACGCTCGACCCGTTCAAGTACACGCACGCGGTGTACAGCATCCTGCTGCCGCTGCTGTTCGTGCTGCTCGGCGGCATCGGCCTGCCCGGCGGCGCGGTATTCATCGACCGGTCGGCGCTGCGCGGACGGCTGCGGGAGAGCCTGGTCTCGGCCGCCGGGCCGCTGACCAACGTCCTCTTCGCGTTCGTCACGCTGATCCCGGTGGCGGTGTTCGGCCCGACCGACCCGGAGCACATCCCGTTCTGGGCAGCGCTGAGCTTCCTGGGCTTCCTCCAGGTCACTGCCAGCATCCTCAACCTGCTGCCGGTGCCGGGTCTCGACGGGTTCGGGATCGTCGAGCCGTGGCTCCCGCGCCAGTGGGTGCACACGGCGGCCCGGATCGCCCCGTTCGGGATGCTGATCCTCATCGCGCTGCTCTGGATCCCGACGTTCAACGCGGCGTTCTTCGACCTCGTGTTCTGGTTCCTGGAGCCGTTCGGCATCCCGACCGAACTCGTCGCGCTCGGTAACGGCCTGTTCCGCTTCTGGGTCGGCTCCTGAGCCGCCATGCCCGGTACGAGCGGCGCGCGGACACGGGCAACGTATCGAGCTGAGTTACCTAAAGTTACAGGGTTATACTATTGAGTAATCGAGGCATCGGCACGATTCGGCGCCTCTGCGGGCAAAGCATGTCAATCCGGCGACGGGGCGACTAGGAGGCTGCTCATGAGCGAACGTCGAACCCGGGCGAGCGGTTCGCGGGTCCGCCCCCACCGGCCGGCCAGCCTGACCCGACTCACCGTCACGGTGGAGGACCACGACGGCTACGCGGTCGTCACCGTGGTGGGCGAGGTCGACGTCACCACCGGCTTCCGGCTCCGCGATCCGCTGCACGAGCTGGTCGACCGCAAGCTCTGGCACCATGTGGTCGACCTGCGTGGCGTGACCTTCCTCGACTCCACCGGCCTCGGCATCCTCGTCGGCGACCACAGGCGGCTGCGGGACCGCGACGGCTCACTTCAGGTGGTCTGCGCGCCGGGGCTGGTGTCACGCGTCTTCCGGCTCACCGGCGTCGACCGGATCGTGCCCGTGCGGCAGTCCGTCGAGGACGCCGTCCGGATCCTGGCTCAGCCCGACAGCGCCTGAGCCTCGCCGCCGCCGCGCCGCCCGGCCGAGACGTCCGGCACCGGCGTGTCGAACTCGCACCACACCACCTTGCCGCCGCGCAACGGACGGGCTCCCCACCGGTCCGCGAGGCGCGCCACCAGGTGCAGGCCACGGCCGCTCTCGGCCTTGAGATCCGCGGCGCGGGGGTGCGGCATGCGCGGCCCGTGGTCGAACACCTCGATCACCACGCGTCGAGCCGTACGCCGTAGCCGGAGCTGCTCGGCGGCCCCACCGTGCAGGATCGCGTTGGTGACCAGCTCGCTGACGACCAGCACGATGTCCTCGCGCTTGTGCTCGGGCACCTGCCACGTGCTGAGCACGCCGTGGCAGAACGCCCGCGCCCGCCGGGCCGGCTCGCGCCCCTCGCTCAGCGCCAGCTCGATGCTTCGAGGCAGCCGGCCACCGCCGGGGTCGCGCCGGCCGATCATGACGAGCATGGCGTCACCGCCGCCGCCGTTGAGACTCGCCAGGACGGCGTCGCAGCGCTCCTGGAGGCTCCCGGGCTCGTCGCCGAGGGCGGTGGCCAGCGTCGCCGTGGCGTCGCTGGCGGCGCTCTGCACGAGGCCGGCGGTGTACAGCGCCACCACGGTGCCCTCGTCGAGTGGCCAGACGTCCTCCGCGAAGGCGCCCCGGTGTGCGCCCAGCGGCGCGCCGCGATCGTCCATCAGCGTCGCAGGGTCGCCTGCCGGGCGGAGCAGCACCGGCGGGACGTGGCCCGCGGAGGCGTAACTCAGCGTGTTCTCGGCCGGGTCGAACACGGCGTAGCCGCAGGTGACGGACGTGCTATGCGGCTCGTCGGCGACGAGGTCGTCGAGCAGCCGGAGAACCTCCACCGGAGGCAGGTCCAAGCGCGCGTACGCACGGACCGCGGCGCGCAGCTTGTTGACCACCGTCGCGACGCCGGCGTCGTGGTCGCGGACGTCACCGATGACGATGGCGGTGCGCCCGGCGCCGAGCGGCACCACGTCATGCCAGGCACCGGCGGTGTCCGCGCCAGGGCGGCTGCGCGCGGCGACCTGGAGCTCGTCTGGCTGGTGCAGCGCGCTGCGCGGCGCACCGGACTGCAACCGCGGCGCGGTATCGATGCGCCGCTCGTTGCCGCGCAACGCCGGGGTGACGTCGGCCGCCACCACCAGCACGCCGGAGAGCCGCCGCTCACGGTCCCGTAACGGTAGGTAGACGAAGGTGAAGAAGCTACGCCGCGACCGGCCGTCGGTGGCGACGAGCGACACGGGCACGGCGCGCACGCTGTGCGGGCGTCCCGACCGGTAGACGCTCTCCAGCGCCGCGAGTGAGGCTTGGGCCGCCAACGGTGGTTCGGCGCCGCCGGAACCGGAGCCGAAGACTTCGAGGTAGGCGTCGTTGGTGTAGACGAGTTCGTGTTCGGGACCGTCGGTCACGGCGACGAGCGCCGGGACGCCGCCGAGCGCCTCGGCCACCGTCGCCCAGCTCTCCGCCTGCGCGGCGCGCGTCTGATCAGGGTCCACTAGCTGCCCCGCACCTCGGGCCCGGGCACGCCGATTACCGCACGAATCGGGTCGTCCACCCACCAAGCCACGTCCAGTCCCCCCAGTTGCGCTTACGGGCTGATCCAATGCCCACCGTTCAGAGTAGGGGTATGTGGCACTAATGGCTGCCTCGAGTGCCCGAATGGGCAGTGATCCGACCACCCGGTCGGCCCATCTCCCCTGCTGCCGTATCCGGCGAAACCGTATCGGATCCGTCCAGGCAGTACACCGCGTAGGCCTTCCGGATCACCGGCTGCGCGACGTTACGAACCCGGACGCCGCCCGGGGTGATGCCGTGCTCGGTACCGAGGTGCGCGTGGCCATGGACCGCAAGATCCGCGCCCACGTGGTCGATCGCCTCGGCCAGCAGGTAGCTGCCGAGGAATGGGAAGATCTCCGGCGGTTCGCCGCGCAGCGTGTCGTTGACGGGCGCGTAGTGGGTCAGCGCGACCCGCTGGTCGCAGTCGAGAGCGGCGAGCGCGTCGCCGAGGCCGGCCGCGATCGCCTTGGTGTGCCGGATGAACGCCTTCATCTCCGGTTCGCCGAAGTCGCTCCCACACTTGCCCGCGAAGCCGCCGCCGAACCCCTTGACTCCAGCGATCCCGAGCCGCTCGCCGCCGAATTCCAGTACGACACCGTCGCCTTCCAGCACCGTGATGCCGTGCTCGCGCAGGAGCGCGGTGATCGCGTCCTGCTGGTCGGCGTGGTAGTCGTGGTTGCCCAGGACGGCGACGACCGGCACGGCGAGGTCCGCGAACTCGTCAGCCACCGCGTGCGCCTGGTCGAGGGTGCCGTGGCGGGTGAGGTCACCGGCGAGCAGCAGCACGTCAGCGTGGTTGGGCAGGTGCTCCAGCGCGGGCCGCAACCGGCCCCGGGCGCCGTCGTCGAGGTGGATGTCCCCCACCGCCGCGATCCGGATCACCGCAGCGTCTCCTCACCGGTCGGCTCGGCGCAGTCCGCGAGCCGCACCTCATTGTGGATGCGCAGGTCGGGCGCGTGTTCGGCGACCACCTCGGCCAAGCGATCCCGCCGCTCCTCGGTCATCACCTCGCCGCGGAGAAACACCTCGCCCGGCCGGACCGTCACCTTGATGCCCAGCTCGGCCGTGCGCGGATCCTCGGCGAGCGCCTGCTGCAACCGCATCGCGGCGTACTGCGGCGCGTCATGTTTGGCCGCGTCATGTTTGGCCGCGTCATGGGTCATGTTGACACCTCCCGAAGCCTCGGAGCGCCGTTCTGCGCCGCCCTGGGCACGAGGCCCAGCCGGTCACAGAGCAGCAGGAACGCCTCCGCGTACGGCGACGCGGCGGACTCGGTGCGCGCCGCCGGCCAGTCGATCTGCTCCCGCAGCGCACGGGCCAGCGGAAGCACCGTGGCGAAGTCGCAGTAGTGCTCGGCGAAGGCGAGGAGCTTGTTGACGAGCAGGTCGGTGGCCGGCAGTACCGGCATCCGCACCGAGCCGACGGGCAGTTCGTCGCTGCGGTCCAGCATGGCCTGATCGACCCGCCGCTCCGACGGGCGGAAGATGAGGTCGACCAAGCGGTCTTCGTCGTACACCTTCACGAGCCAATCCTCCGGCGGATCGACCGCGCGGAACCCACGTTCCGTCAGCACGTGCAGTGCGCGGTCGACGTCGCTCTCGCGGATCATAACGTCAACGTCGTGCTCCGACGGAGGCCCGCCCCGGGCGTACACGCCATAGCTGCCGCCCACCGCGAACGGCACGCCGGCCTCCTTGAATGCCACGGCGACGGTCTTGAGTGTCTCCAGTAGCGCGTCGCTGGTGGCGTTCAGCGCGGTCATCGCGCCGACCGTCCGGCGCCGGCATGCGTGAACCGGGGCAGGACGTGGGCATCGTCCGGCGCCCAGCAGGCCTTCATCCCGCCCTGCGCCGGCTTGCCGCCGCCGTTGTCACGGATCGCGCGGACGAGGTCGGCGTCGGGGCCGGTACTGATGAAGCCGACGCCGAGCACGAACCGGGCCTGCTGGACCAGCTCCTTCGGGGTGAACTCCTCGCTGGACAGGAAGTAGCCCAGGCTGACCATCTACCTCACCTCAGACGTCGAGTGTCGGCTCGATACCAGGTATTTCCCGCCCGTCCTGGGGCAAACATCCGGTTAGCCATCGGCCGCTAGCACCCCACCGCCATGGCGGCGGAGGCCGGCCTAGGCACTGGGCAGCTTCGGACGCCTTGTCGCCAGCAGCGGAGCGAACAGGTCGCCGTGCTCCTTGATCCGGGCGAGAACGTCGTCGGTGGTGAACCGCAGCGGCTCGCCGGATTCGACCTCGTCCCAGGTGATCGGGGTGGAGACGGTCGGGGACTGGCGGGCGCGCACCGAGTACGGGGCCACGGTGGTCTTCGCGGCGTTGTTCTGGCTCCAGTCGATCAGCACCTTGCCGGGCCGCAGCGACCGCAGCATCCGGGACACGATCAGCTCCGGTTCGCGCCGTTCGAGCCGCTGCGCCAGCTCCTTCGCGTATGCCGAGGTCGCGTCGTCGGGGGTCTCCTTGATCGGCGCGTAGAGCTGCATCCCCTTCGAGCCGGACGTCTTCGGGTACGCGGTGAGCCCGTCGGCGGCCAGCTCGTCGCGGATCAGCTGCGCGACGTGGCAGCACTCGACGATCGTCGCCGGCGGGCCCGGATCCAGGTCGACGACGAGCAGGTCGGCGCCGTGGACCTTGCCGCGCGGTCCGACCTTCCACTGCGGAATGTGCAGCTCGATAGCCGCCAGGTTCGCCAGCCACACCAGCGTCGGCAGGTCGTCGACCACCACGTAGTCGATCTCGTCGCGCCCCATCGTGCTGCCGGGGACGGGCAGCCGCACGGTCCGCACCCACTCCGGCGTGCCGTTGGGCGCGTTCTTGGCGAAGAAGCCCTTGCTCTCCACCCCGTTCGGGTACCGCTTGAGCGACACCGGACGGTCCTTCAGGTGCGGCAGGATCGTGTCCGCCACCTTCGCGTAGTAGTCGATCAGCTCTCCCTTGGTGAAGCCCGACTCGGGATAGAGCACCTTCTGCAGGTTCGACAGCGCCAACCTCCGGCCACCCACCTCGACCGTGGTCGAAGAGCTCACACGCCCACCTCCTTCACGGATATGTTTGTCTGCCCGCATCACCAGGGGAATACTCCGAGTATGCGCAGCATCTGGAAGGGCGCGGTGTCTTTCGGGCTGGTCACCATCCCGATCAAGCTGTACTCCGCGACCGAGGAGCACGACGTCCCGCTGCATCAGGTCCACGTCAAGGATGGCGGCCGGATCCGGTACCGGCGGGTTTGCGAGGCCGAGGGCGTCGAGGTGGCCTACAGCGAGATCGCCCGGGGCTACGAACTGCCCGACGGCGAGACCGTCGTGCTCAGCAGCGAGGAGCTGGCCGCCCTTCCGATCGCCAGCAGCCGCACGATCGACGTGATGCGCTTCGTGCCGAGCGACCAGATCGACCCCGTCTACTTCAGCAAGAGCTACTACCTCCAGGCGGACGGGCCGGGCAAGAAGCCGTACGTCCTGCTGCGCCAGGCGCTCACCGAGGCGGGGACGTACGCGCTGGTCAAGGTGGCGCTGCGGCAGCGCGAATCGCTGGCGGTGCTGCGCGCCGTCGACGACGTGCTCGTGCTCCAGACCATGCTGTGGCCGGACGAGATCCGCGACGCCGCCGGTCTCGCGCCTGAGGAGGACATCGAGATCCGCCCGCAGGAACTGAGCATGGCGGCGTCCTACATCGACACGCTCACCGGCGACTTCGAGCCGGAGGAGTTCAACGACGAGTACGCCACGGCACTGCGCGAGCTGGTGGAGGCCAAGGTCGCCGGCCGCGAGGTCACCCAGCCGCCCGAGCCGGGTGAGCGCGGCGCCGAGGTGATCGACCTGATGGCCGCCCTGGAGGCGAGCGTCGCCGAGGCGAAGAAGGCCCGCGGCGGTGAGCCTGTGCGGAAGGCCCCAGCGAAGAAGGCCACGCCGGCCGAGAAGGCCGCGCCCAAGGCCGCCGCGAAGAAGGCACCGGCCAAGAAGGCGCCCGCCGCGGCGAAGAAGACCGCCACCGCCGAGAAGGCGGCCACCAAGACGGCCGCGAAGAAGGCCGCCCCGCGCAAGAAGGCCGCAGCCAAGAAGACGGCCTGATGCCGGCTCAGTTGCCCGTCGTCGAGCCCTGGATCGCGGCCAGGCGGGAGAGGCTGGCGTGTGCGGCGGCCACCACGTTCTGCGCCGTGATGCCCAGCTGCTCGTAGATCACCTGGTACGGCGCCGACGCCCCGAACCGCTCGACGCTCACGCACTCCCCCGCCTCCCCGACGAGCTTGTGCCAGCTCATCGAGACCCCGGCCTCGACCGAGACCCGGGCCCGGATCTCCGGCGGAAGCACCCGCTGCCGGTACGACGGCTCCTGGGCGTTGAACCACTCGTGGCAGGGCAACGAGACGACCCGGGTCGCCCGCCCCTCGTCCTCGAGCAGCTGCCGGGCCTCGAGCGCGATCGCCACCTCGCTGCCGGTGGCCATGATCAGCACCTCGGGTTGGCCGTTGCTGGCGTCGGCGAGGATGTAGCCGCCCCGGGCAACCTCCGACGCCGGCGCGTAGATCGACCGGTCCAGCACCGGCACGTTCTGCCGGGTGAGGCAGAGGGCGGTGGGGCGGTCGGTGTGCTCCAGCGCCATCCGCCATGCCACCGCGGTCTCGTTGGCGTCGGCGGGGCGCACCACATCCAGCCCCGGGATCGCGCGCAGTGCGGTGAGGTGCTCGACCGGCTGGTGGGTGGGGCCGTCCTCGCCGAGTCCGATCGAGTCGTGGGTCCACACATAGATCGCCGGCGCCTGCATCAGCGCCGCGAGCCGCACGGCGGGGCGCATGTAGTCGGAGAAGATCAGGAACGTGCCGCCGTAGGGCCGGGTGCCGCCGTGCAGCACGATGCCGTTGAGCGTCGCGCCCATCGCGTGTTCCCGGACGCCGAAGTGCAGTACCCGGCCGTCCGGCTTCTCCGGCAGGAAGTCGGGTTCGCCGGGCAGGGTCGTGAGGTTCGACTCGGCGAGGTCGGCCGAGCCGCCCCACAGCTCCGGCAGCACCGGCGCCAGCGCGGCCAGCACCTCGCCGGACGCCTTCCGGGTGGCCATCCCCTTCTCGCTCGGCTCGAACGTCGGCAGCGCCTCGGTCCACCCGTCCGGGAGCCGGCGCTCGCTCAGCCGCTGGAACAGCGCGGCCTGCTCGGGGCAGGCTTCCGCCCAGTCCTGGAACCGCTTGTTCCACTCCTCGTGCGCGGCGCGGCCCCGGTCGGCCACCCGGCGGGCGTGCGCGAGCAGGTCATCCGGCATCGCGAACGACGCGTTGGGATCCAGCCCGAGGATCTCCTTGGTCGCCGCCACTTCCTCCTCGCCGAGCGCGGCGCCGTGCGCCTTGCCGGTGTTGCGCAGGTTCGGCGCCGGGTAGCCGATGATGGAGCGCATGCCGATGATCGACGGGCGGCCGGTCTCCTCCTGCGCGGCCCGCAGTGCGGTGCGCAGCGCGTTGACGTCCTCGGAGTCCTCGACCCGCTGGGTGTGCCAGCCGTAGGCGGCGTAACGGCCCAGCACGTCCTCGGAGAACGCCACGGCGGTGTCGCCCTCGATCGAGATGTGGTTGTCGTCGTAGACCATCACGATGGTGCCGAGCCCCAGGTGCCCGGCGAGCGAGGCGGCCTCGGCCTGCACGCCCTCCTGCATGTCGCCGTCGGAGGCGATCACCCAGATCGTGTGATCGAAGACGCTCTCCCCGGGCGCGGCGTCGGGGTCGAACAGGTACCGCTCGCGCCGGGCGGCCATCGCCATCCCGACCGCGTTGCCGACGCCCTGCCCGAGCGGCCCGGTGGTGGTCTCGACGCCCACTGTGTGACCGTGCTCGGGGTGGCCCGGGGTCAGCGACCCCCACTGCCGGTAGGCGCGCAGGTCATCCAGGCTCAGGCCATACCCGGAGAGGTAGAGCTGGATGTAGAGGGTCAGGCTGGAGTGCCCGGCGGAGAGCACGAACCGGTCCCGCCCGGGCCAGGCCGGGTCGGTCGGATCGTGCCGGAGGAACTCTTGGAACAGCAGGTAGGCGACGGGAGCCAGGCTCATCGCGGTGCCTGGGTGGCCGTTGCCGGCCTGTTGCACGGCATCCATGGCCAGCGCGCGGATGTGGTCGACGATCCGGGGGTCCGCCTCGTCGCGCCAGCCGCGAACGGCCGTCTGCCTCTCGCTCACCGCTGTCCTCCTGAATCGTCCGGATCGTGGAGCTGCCCTTCGGGGCGCCCCCAAACTCGCTGCCAGAGCTGGATCATCGGGATGCCGAACCAGAACACGAGGAACCACAGCGCCGAACCGGCGGTGATCACCACGGCCGGCGCCCGGTCCAGCACCACGTCAGTGATGAACAGGATCGAACTGGTCATCGCGAGCATGAGGAACGCCAGACCGCCGAGGGCGAGCCAGTTCGCGGCGGAGACCAGCTGCGGTCGCATCCGTTGCCGGAACGTGATCCGGTGATATCCGACCGGCGCGATCAGCAGCCCGGTCGCCGCGGCGGTGAGCATCAACGTCAGTATGTACAGGTCGCGCTGGAACGCGCTGATCTCCGTGAAGCGCTGGCTGAACGCGAGGGTGAGCAGGAACGCGAACAGGATCTGCACACCGGTCTGCGCCACCCGCAGCTCCTGCAGGATCTCGCTGAAGTTGCGGTCCAAGCGCTGCAGCTCGCTCTCACCGCGCTCCTCGCTGTTCCAGGCGTCGTGCGCAGCGCTCGTTTCGGCAACCATCCCGCGAACGTTCCCTATCGCCGTGACCGGCAAACCGTCCACCGTCACCGGCGCCGCCGCACCAGCCACACCGCCACCAGTCCGGTGACTCCGAGCGCGACGAGCGCGGCAGCGCCGGGGTGAGCCTTCACGGTCTCGCGGACCCGGCTCGCCTCCCGTGCGGCCACCCGGCGCGGATCGACCCGTTCCACCAGGGCGTCCACGTCCTCGCCGAGACGCTCGCGGGTGTGCAGGATCTCCCGCTCTAGCCGTTGCGCTTCCGAAGCCATCGGACGTCCTCCTTCACGGTCTCGATCGTCTGCGTCGGGGCCGGGTGGAGGCTGCGCATCCGGGCACGTCCCACCAGGGCCAGCACGCCAGCGGCGACGGCCCACACGGCGGCGACGATCAACGCCGCCCAGCCCAGGGGGACAGCAGCGCCGAGTGCGAACATCGCGGCCAGCGAGGCGAACACGACGGCGAGCCAGCCCGCGAGCGCGGCGCCGCCGAACGCGCCACCGGCCTGACCGGCTTTGGCGATCTCCGCTCTGGTCTCGACCTTGGCCAGCTCCAGTTCCTGGCGGACCAGGGTGGAGACGTCCCGCGCGACATCGCCGACCAGCTCGGCCACCGGCACGGTACTGCCGTCCGGTCGGGTCTTCGGTTCAGCCATCGTGCGCTCCCCGAGGTGTTGGGCGATGGGTGACCCCGATTGACTACCCGGGTCCGCTCCACCCCAACCTCAGCGCCCGACGACGATCAGGACGCGCCGGGACCGTCGACCAGTTCGTCCACGAAACGCAGGATCAGGTCGTCGCCGTCGTCGAAGACATCCTCGTCGTCGTCCAGGTCGACGCTGTGCCGGAAGAGGGGGATCACCGGCGCCAGCGGCTGCTCGTCGTCGTCCTGTCGCTGCGGCTGCATCACCATCGTGACCTCGCACCTCGTCGCATCGGCTTCCGTCCGGGGCACCGGACCGTCACCCGGTAGTACGGCTCGACCGCCCGCACGGCTCAGCCTGGCCCGCACACAGGCGCCCGGGAACTGACACACGCAGGCCGTACCGTCACCCCGACCACCGGCGCCGAGCAGGAGGGGCCCTACGGCATGGACACTGAGCTGGAGCCGCCCATGTCGACGTTCGCGCACCCGCTGGCGTACGTCCGTTCGGTGCGCGGCTGGTCCGCCGCAGATCTGCTCGACCTCCTCGCCGAGCACGCCGGCGCGCAGCTGGACGGCCGGCTCGGCGCTACCGACCGCAACAAGGTGCATCGCTGGGAGAAGCGCGGCGTGGTGCCCGAGTTGCCCCTCCAGCACGCCCTGGCGCACCTGCTGGACGTGCCCGTTGACCGGATCGCGCGGCATCCGTGGCCGCGCTGGCTGCCGGCGTTCGGCGGGCTCCGCCCGCTGGACGGCTGGTCGCCGGGCAGCGCGCTCGGGGCCCTCGACGATGTACTCGTCGCCGACGCCGCCGATCCGCGCGCCTACCTGTGCATCACCGGTGCGCCGCTGCGCGCGCTGGGCACCGGCTGGCTGGACGCCCGTCCGACGCACGTCACCGCCGTAGCACGCAGTCCGCTGCGAGTCGAGGAGGAGACCATCGGCCGTATCGAGCGCCACGCCGATGTACTGCGCGCCCTCGACCAGCGCCTCGCCGGGCCTACCGTCGCGGCGGCCGTCTACGCCCAGCTCAGGCTCGTTGCTGCGCTGCTCGCCGAGGGGTCGTTCACCGCGCGGGTCGCCCGGCGCCTCTTCCTGGCCGTCGCCGACCTCGCGCACCTCGCCGGTTGGGCGGCCGTCGACGCCGGACGGCATTTCGCCGCCCAGCGCTACCACCGCGCGGCCCTGTACGCAGCGCACGCGGCCGGCGACCGCACCCTCGGCGGCTACCTGCTGATCTGCCTCGCCTACCAGGCCATCCACCACGGCGAGCCCGGCGACGCGCTGCGCCTCGCGGAGAGCGCCGTCCACGGGGTGCGGGGTGCGCCGTCCGCCCGAGCCCGTGGGCTCCTCGGCGGGCACCTCGCCGTAATCCGCGCCGCCACGGGCCGCCTCCCGGCGGGCGGCGTTCCCGAGCCCCAGGAGCTCCTCCCCGGACCGCACGACCCGCCGTGGGCGCGCTGGTTCGACATCCCGACGTTCACCGCTCGGCGGTACCTGCTGGTGGACCACGGCGACCGGCCGCTGACCGAGCCCGTCGTAGGACGGCTCGCCGCTACCGAGCCCGCGCCGCCACTAGGCCGTCACCGGCGGCTCCACCAGCTGGCCGAACGTCTGGCCACCGGCACTGCCTCGCTCCGGGCCATCCGCGACAGCCTCGACGAGCTACTCCCGCCGGCCGCGTGACCCGTCAGGACTGCTGCCGCAGCATCCGCAGGACCGCCGTCTCGACCCGTCCCTGGGTGGCGAGCTGTCCACCTTCGACGCCGCCGGGTGAAGCCGGGCCCCGGCGACGTCACTGCGCCTCAGCCGCGGCATGGCGCCCCTCGCCCCGGACCGAGTCGTACGTCCGGGCGACGTCCGTGGCGACCCGGCTCCACGAGTACCGCGCGCGCGCCCGATCCGCCCCGGCCATGCCCATCGAGTCCCGGAGCACCGGATCGGCGAGTAGCCGGGTCACGGCGTGTGCGAGAGCCAGCGGCTGGTGCGGCGGGACGAGCAGCCCGGTCACCTCGTCGACGATGGTG
>Ga0210378_10000453_pt1 | contig 20630 bp, 19 predicted proteins | sample PLM1_60_b1redo_FD_155465 | JGI IMG/M metagenome (GOLD analysis project Ga0210378, IMG submission 155465) | Groundwater sediment microbial communities from an aquifer in East River, Colorado, USA - PLM1_60_b1 redo | ecosystem: Environmental > Terrestrial > Soil > Riparian zone | place: USA: East...
CCCGGGTCAGGGTTGGAAGATGGGGACCGCGCGAGGTCTTGTGCCACCTGGTGTGGTGGCATCAGGCGACGGTCGAAGGCATGGAGTCTGTCCTGTCCGGTGGCAAACCGTATCGCTTCTACGCCTCGGTCGATGAGATGAACGCCAGGGCCGTCGGTCGCCTGGCCGGCAGAGACATCGCCGAACTCGCAGAGCTAGTGCGCCAGTTGCAAGCGCGGCTGGTAAAGGCGGCGCGTGCCCTTGCCGACCCGAACGCTACGGTCCTGGTCTCTGGCGATGGCAGTGGGCGCTCCGTCCTGCAGCGCTTGGAGACGATCGCGCGTCATTGGAGCGAGCACGTCCATGTGCTCCAGGCGTCGAGCGCAGCCTGACTGAGCGAAGGCGCGCCGGGTGATCCGGCGGCCACCCGTCCGTGTGGCCCAGGTGCGGGGGTAAGGGAGGTAGATGCATGGAGGAGAAAACGATCCTCACAGAGTTAGGAGTAGCCATCGACACGCTCAAGACACTCGCCCTGGTGACCTTGGACTTAGAGGACACGCATCCCCTGGCATTACCGGAGCCGCCAGCGCCGGACAAAGTAGCCGCCTATGAACAGCACATGACCGCCATCTGCCAACAGGTGGCCCCGCGTCTTTGGCCCTTGCCGGCCGCCTCGCTGCGCGACTACCGGGCGGGTTTTCCCGACCGGGCAGGCAGCTACCTGCTGGAGTTGGTGAACCAGTTGCTGCGGGAGCCCGAGTATGCCACGGCCTTTTCCCCCGCCGCCCAGAAGCGCCTGCAGGGCTGTGTCATGGACTTACGAGAGCTCTGAGGCTGTTGGGCTCGCATCGTCGCGGGTGGGGGGTCGGCTCGGCTAGTAGCGCAGCCGGGCCTGTAGGCGCGTCTTCTCGTCACGGCTCAGCACGTCATCGTCGTCGCCCCGTGGTTCCTTTTCCGAGTAGTCGGCATACAAGTCGAGGATGTGTTTGGCTTTCTCTGCTCCATCCAGGTCCCGCGGGAAGACCCAGCACCGGCCAGACGGTGCTCTGGCTCAGCGAGAGGCGATTGCCATGACCTATGTGATTACCGAACCGTGTATTGACGTCCGGGATCAGGCGTGCGTTACCGTCTGTCCTGTGGCTTGCATTCATTTTGACGCAGCGAAGGACCGGAAACTCTATATCGACCCGGATGAATGCATTGACTGTGGCGCTTGTGAGCCGATGTGTCCAGTTCGGGCTATTTATAGCGAATTCGATCTGCCCTATAAGTGGGAGAGGTATACCAGAATTGATGCGCTCTGGTATCGCGACAAAGATGCTGCACGGGCCATGGTGGATGCTACTCCAAAAAGCAGCTAGGGTTGCCCACCCAAAACCTCAACGGCACACTGGGTGCGACCCGTGCAAGAGAAGGAAGGTTTCAGCATGGCTACTTTAGACGAGCGGTTCGAGAAGGGCTTGGAGATGCGGGGGCGCCTGGCTGGGGGCCAGGGGAGGATATTCAAGGGGGCCGTTCCCAGCGCCTACGATCTGGCTCCGGATATGTACAGGATAAGCACGGAGAGTCTGTACGGTTCCATCTGGAGCCGTCCGGGCCTGGAACTCAAGTATCGTGCCATAGCGACCCTGACAGTCGCCGCCATCCAGCTCACCACGCAGGTGCGATCACATATACGCAATGCTCTGAATGTGGGTATCACGCCGGAGGAGATCATCGAGGTACTCATGATGGTCGCCTTCTACGGTGGCATACCGGCTGCCTATAATGCCCTGGCCGTGACCAAGGATGTCTTGGAAGAGCGGGGTATGCACGTTACCTTGCCAGAAACCTTCGATCCCTCGTTAGAGCCGAAGACCCTGTACGAGCGGGGAGTTGCGAAACACAAGGAGCTGATCTCCGACGTCTTCGGCTACCATCCGACGGAGCCAACGCCGGTGGAACGCGTGCTGGACGTTCTGATGCACGAGTACCTCTGGGGGGCCGTCTGGACACGGCCCGGGCTGGATATGAAGAGCCGGATCGTCTGCGCCCTAGCGGCCCTGGTAGTAAGGGGACAGTACGACGTGTCCGTCCGTCGGATGATCGAAGGGGCACTGCGTTTCGGCCTCACCAGAACGGAAATCATGGAAATTGGCATGCAGCTGGCTTTCTACGTGGGAGTGCTGCCGGCGAGGGCCTTCATGCACATCGCCAATACGGTCTTCCGGTCGCCTGAATTTTCTCAAGCAGAACCCCGTGGGCTGTAAGGAAGTCCCGCGTTTCGGGTCTGTTGTCCACGCGCGAGCTGGAGCCGCGCGGGGCGCCGAGATCCTGAACGTTGGGGGTGCCGTATGACGCGACGGTCCATCGTCCTGGTGCTGCTCCTCTCCCTCCTTGCAGTCGGCTACGCCGGGGCGAGCGACCTGCCGACGGCGAAGCCCGAGCAGGTCGGGCTGTCGTCCGAGCGGCTGGAGCGCATCGGGCAGGTGCTCCGGGTCGACGTAGAACGCGGGCGGATTCCGGGCGCCGTCGTCGTCGTTGCCCGCAAGGGCCGCGTCGCGTCGGTGCAGGCGGTTGGCTTTCGCGACAAGGCGGCTGGTGCGCCGATGACGCCCAACGCGATCTTTCGGATCGCGTCCATGACCAAGCCGATCGTCACGGTGGCGGCTCTTTCGCTGTACGAAGAGGGCCGACTGCTGCTATCCGATCCCGTGTCGAAATACATTCCCGCGTTCAAGAACCAGACGGTCGGCCTAGAGCGGGCCCCCGCCGAGCGCGAGATGACGATCCAGGACCTGATGCGGCACACCTCCGGGCTGACGTACGGCAACCGGGGCAAGACGGAGATTTACAAAATGTACCCGGAGTCCTCCAACGTCTCCTCGTTGACCCTGACGATGGATGAGCTCATCGAGCAGCTCAGCCGAACACCTCTCCTCTACCAGCCGGGCACGCGCTGGGAGTACGGGCTGTCGACCGACGTCCTGGGCCGGGTGGTCGAGATCGTCTCTGGCAAGTCGCTCGGCGAGGTCCTCGCGGAGCGCGTCTATCGGCCGCTGCAGATGACGGACACGACCTTCCTTCTGCCCGCGGACAAGCGCGCGCGCATTGCGCAAGGGCTGCCTACGCATCCCGACACGGGAGCCGAGTTCAAGCTCGTCGATCCCACTGTCCCGAGGAAGTTCGACTGCGGCGGCGGGTGCGCCGTATCGACGGCGGGCGACTACGCGCGCTTCGCCCAGATGCTCCTCAACCGCGGTAGCCTCGACGGCGCGCGCGTGCTGAGCCCGCGAACCGTCGAATTCATGACCTCGGATCACCTCGGAGCGATCTCCCGCGGCAGCTTCATCGCGTCGCCGGGTTACACCTGGGGGCTCGGCGTCGCGGTCCGCCAGGACAAGGGGATCGCGCCGATCCCGGGCTCGCCGGGAGATTTCTACTGGCCGGGCGCCTTCGCGACCTACTGGTGGGCTGACCCGAAGGAGGAGCTAGTGGTCGTCTTCATGACGCAGTCGCAGCTCGGGCGCCACTACCAGCACCTGATACGCGGCCTCGTGTACCAGGCAATCGCGAACTAGCGAGCCGCGGAGGGCAGGCCTCGAGCGTGTAGGCCGGGGCCTGAAAGATTGGCAGAGGGCGAGGGATTCGAACCCCCAAGGGCCTCGCGGCCCGGTGGATTTCAAGTTCTCAAGACGGCGGGGACTACGGAGCACTATCGAACACCATTGGCAACAATCTCGGGCTCTTGCCCAGGCGTCCGGTCGGCTGTTATGCCGGTTGGTGCCCTTAGTGGTCGATCGTTCTGACACAGTGAACTCGATCACTGGATGATCTCGTCTGCCCGGACCAGAATCGACGGCGGGATCGTCAGCCCGAGCACCTTGGCGGTCTTGAGGTTGATCACCAGTTCAAACTTCGTCGGTTGCTCGATGGGGAGATCGGCAGGCTTAGCGCCCTGCAGGATCTTGTCGACGTAGCTGGCTGCACGGCGGTAAATCTCGGGAAGGCTTGGTCCGTAGCTCATCAGCCCCCCGGACTCGGCATAATCGCGGAGTGACAGAATCGACGGGAGGCGATTCTCGAGCGCAAACGTTGCGATCAGCTGCCGGTAGGGCCCCACGAGCGTGTCGAGGATGGTGATGAGTCCGCTGGGACGGTGCTTCGCGATTGCTGAGAAGGCGTTCAGGAGATCCTGCGCCTGTCTCACCTCAAAGGATTTGAGGCTCACCCCCAACGTGCGCGCCGCTACGTGCATCTCCTTCCATTCCGCCGTAGTCGCCGCGTTCTGCGGATTCCACACGACGGCAACCTGACCGAGCCTCGGCACGACCTCTTTGAGCAACTCCACTCGCTTTCCACCGAGTTCAGGAAAACTTAGGGTCAGGCCAGTCACATTTCCACCTGGCCGCGCGAGGCTACTCACGAGTCCAGTACCAACCGGATCGCCGACGGCGATCATGACGATGGGTACGGTCTTTGTCGTATTCTTAGCCGCGAGTGTAGCTTGGAAGCCCGTGGCCGCAATCACATTGACCTTGAGTTCGACGAGTTCCGCGACCAAGTCACTCAGCAGGTCGAAATTCCCCGCGGCAGACCGGTATTCGATGATCATGGTCTGGCGATCCCGATAACCAAGCTGGCGAAGCCCGTCAATGAAAGCGATACGCTCCGGCGACGGCTTCTCGACCAAGGGCACCGCGAGAAGATACCCGATGCGTGGGATCGTCTTCGGCGGCTGGGCGTACCCGACGCATGGTATGGCGATTGCCGCGAGGCCATGAGCGACAAACCTTCGTCGATTCATCATTCGATGACGTGATCCGCTCGCCCCAGCACCGACTGCGGGATCGTCAGGCCGAGTGCCTTGGCGGTCTTCATATTGATAACCAACTCGAACTTCGTGGGCTGCTCGACGGAAAGGTCGGCGGGCTTGGCGCCCTTGAGAATCTTGTCCACGTAGACCGCAGCACGGCGGACCCGATCGCGACGATCTGATGTGTAGCTCACGAAGCCACCTACATGCACAAACTCCGACTCCGTATACATTGCCGGCAAGCGGTTCTTGATCGCAAGACCCACAATCTGCTCTTGGTGGTTCTGGACGAATCCAAACGCGACCACGATGAGAGCGTCTGCACGCCCCTTCCCTGCGGCTCGGAAGGCATTCCCCAAATCGTCAGGACGTCGCACCTCCAGAGACTGAAGCTGCACCCGCAAAGGACGGGCGGCCATTTCGGTCTCCTTGAACTGGGTGGCGGCGGCCGGACTGTCCGCGTGCCAGAGTATGGCTATGCGCGCGGCCGTAGGAATAACCTCTTTGAGAAGTTCCAGCCGTTTACCGGCCAAGTCTTGGGTGACGTCGACGGCGCCGGTAATATTCCCACCAGGTCGCGCAAGACTGGCAATCAGTCCGTGGCGAACAGGATCATCAGCGAAGTTCCCCATCACGATAGGGATCGTACTGGTCGCCTGCTTGGCGGCTCGGGTCGGTAATAATCCGAGGCAAATAATGCAATCGACCTTGAGCCGTACCAGGTCAGCCGCAAGCTCGGGATGTCGATCGAGCTCTCCCTTTGCAAAGCGCCACTCAATGACAAGATTCTGTCCCTCGATGTATCTCTGGCGGCGCTCTCAGCATAGGGCACCGTCCTCGCGATCCGCAGGGCGATGTGTAACACTACCATCTGCTCGCCTGTGCGAGCGCAGAGAACACGTCATGGACGAAGAGCCCTCGATACAGCGCCGACTCGCCGCCATTCTTGCCGCCGATATCGCGGGCTACAGCCGGCTCATGCACGAGGACGAGCCCGCCACCGTGCGCGACCTCAAGTCCCATCAGAGCGTGATCCTGCCGCTGATCGGCCGGCACGGTGGGCGGATCATCGACACCGCCGGCGATGGCATCATGGCTGAGTTTCCCAGCGTCATAGGCGCCACCGAGTGTGCGGTCGAGATCCAGACCGTGATGGCCGAGCGCAACCAGCGGGTGCCCGAGAGTCGCCGCATGCGGTTTCGCATCGGGATCAATCTGGGAGATGTGATCCACGACGAGACCCGGATCTACGGTGACGGCATCAACATCGCGGCGCGGCTGGAAGCGCTGGCTCAGCCGGGTGGCGTGCTCGTTTCCAATACCGTCTACGATCAGGTCCGCGGCAAACTGCCGTTCACCTTCGAGGATGTGGGCGAGCGGCAGGTCAAGAACATCGAGCAGCCCGTGCGAATGTATCAACTCCACATCCCGGGCGCATCCTCCAAGGCCGTGGCCACGCTCGTCAGACGCCCCGCCCTAACGGACCGCAGGCGTTGGATTGTGTGGGGCCTGGCGGCGTTCCTGGTTCTCCTCGTGGCGGGAGGAGCTTGGTGGATGGGCTCGCCGTTCTTTCCAAGTCAGCGAGCAGACAGCACAGAGGCGCCGCGTCTCTCAATCGTGGTGCTGCCCTTCAGGAGCCTCAGTGACGATCCGAGCCAGGAGTACTTTGCCGATGGCATAACTGAAGACCTGACGAGTGATCTGTCGCGAATTGCAGGAAGCTTTGTAATCGCCAGGAACACTGCGTTCACATTCAAGAGCAAGGCCGTTGATGTCCGGCAAATTGGCCGCGAGTTGGGTGTGCGGTATGTGCTCGAGGGCAGCGTACGCCGGATGGGAGGTACTGTCCGCGTCAACGCGCAGCTCATCGACGCCGGCAGCGGCGCGCATCTGTGGGCCGAGCAGATGGACGTCGATCAAAGCACGTTGGCGAGCCTGCAGGACGGCTTCGGCATCGCGAACCGACTTGCAAGGATGCTCAGTGTAGAACTCGTCAATGTTGAGGGTCGCCGGGCGCAGCGCGCCCACCCGGATGCGGTGGACCTCACCATGCGGGGCTGGTCGGTCTTGAATGGGGGGCCGAGCAAGGAAGGCGTGCAGAGGTCCGTCGCGTTGTTCGAGGACGCCCTTCGAATCGATCCGGATAATAGTCAGGCCAGCGTCGGGCTCGGACAAGCCCTCACCCTCCTCTATCGCAACCGTTGGGATCCCGAACCTGCCAAGGTGCTGGCCCGTGCCGACGAAGCAGCCACGCGGGCCATCTCCACCGCGCCCAACTATGCCCAGGCTCATTACGTGAAGGCCGAAGTTCTCGGGTTGTCCAGGCGATTTGATGCTGCGCTTGCGGCGTACGATAGCGCCATCGCCCTTGATCGTAACCATACGGTTGCATACGTTGGACGGGCCCGGAACTTAGTTGCGATTGGTCGGGCAGCGGATGCATTGGCGCCCGTTGAGAAGGCGATACGTCTAAGTCCGCGCGATCCTGAGTTGTATGTCTGGTATTTCGTCCTCTGCCACGCGAACACGCACTTGGCGCGCGACGCTCAGGCCATCGACTGGTGCCTCAAGTCGATTGCGACCGGTAAGACGTTCTGGTTCGCCTACGTCGATCTCGCCTCTGCTTACGCCTGGCGCGGGCAGAACGCAGAGGCGGCGGCCGCGGTTGCGGAGCTCCTGAAGCTGAGACCAGGATACACGGTGCAGCAATTGGCCCAGGAAGGATTGGGTTTTTCCGACAACCCAACGTTCCGCAAGGAGTATCAGCGGATCATCGAGGGGGCACGTAAGGCTAGGTTGCCAGAAAGCTAACGGGAATCCGAAGCTGCACGGATCACGACGATCAAATGTCCGCGGCCGAACATGAATCGACCGTTGACCGAGCCCCGATTCACGCGTTCTGACACAGTTCTGGCACGAGTTCAGGCTTTCTGCGCGGGGACGTCGGCCGAGTCATGCTTCACAACTTGCTGATTTGAGTGGCGGAGGGCGAGGGATTCGAACCCCCATGGGCCTCGCGGCCCGGTGGATTTCAAGTTCTCAAGACGGCGGGGACTATTGAGCACTATCGGACACCATTGGCTACAATCTCTACCCCTTACCCACTCCTGCTCAATTGATTGTGACCGATGGTTGCCGATAGTGTCCGATAGTTCTGGCACAGTTCTGACACAGTGAACTCGATCATTCGATAAGCTCATCCGCCCGGAGCAGCAGAGCTTGCGGGATCGTCAGCCTGAGGGTCTTCGCCGTCTTGAGGTTGATGACGAGTTCGAAGGTCGTCGGACGCTCGATTGGCAAGTCGCCGGGCTTGGCGCCCTTGAGGATCCGATCGACGTAGCTCGCCATGCCCCGGTACATCTCGTTGATGCTCGGGCCGTAGGACATGAGCCCGCCGTCCTCCACGTAGTTCTTGAATTCGTAGACCGCGGGCAGGCGGTACCTGGCGGCGAGCTCGATCAGGCGTGCCCGGTGCGCGTTGAAGAATGGGGAGGGCAGCACGTGGATAGCTCCCGCGCGCTCGCTCCGTGCCATCTTGAAGGCGTTCTCGAACTCGGCCACCTCGGCGACCTTCAGGGTGCGCGCCGTGAGACCGAGCCTCTGTGCCGCGGCCTCTGCCGCGCTCGTGACAGCCGGCGCGATCTCAGGGTGGTGGAGAAGCGCGACTCGCGAGACCTTGGGCACAGCCTCCTTCAGCAGCTGAAGCTGCTTTGTGATCAGCGCCTCGAACTCGGAGGCCAGTCCAGTCATGTTTCCGCCGGGACGTGCGAGGCTCGGCACGAACCCCAAGGTGACCGGGTCGGACAAGATGACGAAGACGATGGGAATCGTACTAGTCGCCTCTCGCGCGGCGCGGATCGCAGGCCGACCGGACAGCACGATGACATCGACCTTGCCCTGGACGAGCTCGGCGACGAGAGCCGGGAGCCGATCGGAATTCCCTTCCGCCCAGCGATACTCGATTGTCACGGTCTGGCCCTCAATCCAGCCCAGCTCCCGCAGGCCGCGACGGAACGCCTTCAGTTGCGGACTCACCGGCGTCGAGTTCCCGTTGCCGAGGAAACCGATCCGAGGGGTTCTGGTTGGCTGGCCCTCGGCGGCAAGCGGCACAGAGAGCAAGGTTACGGCCACTGTGCCGATGAAGCCGCGCCGGCCGATCACTGGATGATCTCGTCCGCTCGGACCAGGATCGACTGCTGGATCGTGAGCCCGAGGGCCTTGGCCGTCTTCATGTTAATCACAAGCTCGAACTTGGTCGGCTGCTCGACGGGGAGGTCAGCCGGCTTAGCACCTCTCAAGATCTTGTCAGCGTACTCTGCCGCCTTGCGGTACATGTCACGTCGACTCGGTCCGTAGGAGATCAACCCACCGGCCTCTGTGAAATCCCGATACGTATACATCGTCGGCAGGTGAAACTTGGCCGCGAGGTCGGCAATCTGTTGGCGGCTCGCGTAGGTGAGAGGGTCCGAGAAGACAATCATACCGGCCGCGCCAGCTTTGATTGCAGCCTCGAAGCTGCCCGCTACCTGATCGCGGGTTTTCAGTTCAAGGATCTCGAGACGGATGTGCAGAATTTCGGCAGCCGCCCGGGTCTCCTTGAGGGCTAACAGCGCGAAGGGGGTGGCTGGGTTCATCAGCACCGCGATGAGCTGACTGCCTGGTATGAGGTCCCGCAGGAGCTGCAGCCGCTTGCCTGCGAGGTCGGCTGACTGCCCGGTCACACCCGTGATGTTGCCCCCCGGCCGGGCGAGGCTCGCGACTACGCCAGCTCCCACCGGATCGCCGACCGATACGAATACGATGGGAATGGTCGTGGTTACTCCCTTCAACGCGAGCGGCGCCAGCGTTCCTGATCCGGCAATCAAAACATCGGGGCGAGCTCGAGCTAGCTCCGTCCCCAACTCTGTCAGTCGCTCTTGACGTCCCTCGGCGGACCGGTACTCGAAGATCAGATTCTTTCCCTCGATATAGCCCAACTCGTGTAGCCGCTCCTTTAACGCCTTCATTAACGTGACATCCTCTCCGGGGAGAAGCGCGAGGAAACTGATGCGGTATATCTTCCCCGGCTGTTGCGCGTCAGCGGTGAGGGGTGCGACAAGCACAGTCAGAGCGAGGCCACTTATGAATGTGCGCCGGTCGATTGTTGCGAGGTCGCGACTGCTCATGCCCCTTGCTCTATGGCCTGGCTGGCAAGCTAGGCCAGGGCCCGGGCTGGGTCAATAGGGCTGCCAGGTGAAGCACAGGGAAGCAGGCTGAAGGAATCTGGCCCGCTTGGTCTCTCCCCTATTTAGTCTGTAACCCCTTCATCGTGCAGGCACCCACAGTCCGTGGGATCACCCCGGTGGGGTTTCTATACACTGCGCGGCCGACGCCACGAATTTCAAGTTCTCAAGACAGCGGGGACCATGGGGCACGATCGGCCTCCATTGGCAACAACTTCGGCATCTTGCCCGCTCCTGCGCGATTGCGTTGTGCCCGTTGGGTACCGATGGTGGCCGATAATTCTGGCACAGTGAACTTCACTCAATGATCTGGTCCGCCCTCACCAGGAGCGAATGCGGGATGGTTAGGCCAAGGGCCTTCGCGGTCTTCAGATTGATCACCAACTCGAACTTCGTGGGCTGCTCGACGGGGAGATCGGCTGGCTTCGCGCCTCTGAGGATCTTGTCCACAAAATAGGCTGCCCGGCGAGAATTGTCGGAGAAATTCATGCCGTAGCCAATCGAGCCGCCAGCTTCCGCGAATTCCTTGGTCCCGGACGAGGGAAGCCGCTTCTTTGCCGTAAGCTCCGCAATCGCCCTCACGTTGGCGTTGAATAACGAATCCTGGGTAACCACAACCGCGTCAACGCGACTCTTGGCCATCGTTGAAAAAGCGCGCTCGAACTCGTCCGGTCTCCGTACCTCGACTTTTTGAAGCTCGACCTTCAGTGATCTGGCTGTACTCTCCATCGCTTTGAACCCCGGCGCCTGCATGGGATTGTCCGGATTGACGAGGACGGCGACGCGCCCGGTGCGCGGCATGGCCTCCTTGAGCAGCTCGAGCCGTTTCGCCATGAGTTCCGGGACAAAATCGGTCAATCCGGTGATGTTCCCACCCGGCCGCGCGAGGCTGGCGACGAGACCCGTCGCAACGGCATCGCCGCTGCCCGTCATGACAATGGGTATTGTCGCCGTCGCTTGCTTGGCCGCACGGACTCCTGGTGTCCCACCGGTCACGAGAGCGTCAACCTTGAGACGAACGAGATCCGCCGCTAGATCCGGTAGTCGGTCATACTTCCCGTCGGCCCATCTGTACTCGAAGACTATGTTCTTCCCTTCCACCCACCCGAGATCAGGCAGGCCGGCCCGTAGCGCCTCGAGCGCTTTCGCCGCTACGGTGGGATTCTGGATTCCCAGATACCCTATCCGGTACACGTTCTCCGCTTGTTGCGCCTCGACGAGCGGCGCGAAAACGAGGCTGAGAGTGAGAACGAGCCCGATCAGCCGCATGGGCACCTCGGTTGAAGACGGCTGCCCGCGAAGTCTAGCAGAGAGGGTCGGAGATCGTACGGCGCCCATGGCCTGGGCTCGGGCCCGACTGGGGGGCAGGGCCACCCGTCGGGCACCATCGGCAACAATCTCAGGCTCTTGCCCTCTCCTGCTCGATTGGGCTGTGCCCGTTGATTGTCGATAGTGGCCGATAGTTCTGGCACAATTCTGACACAGTGAACTCGATCATTCGATGAGCTGATCCGCTTGCAACAGGCATGTGAGCGAAGGCCGCGGAAATCTCCTGGGGCTCCCGGGCCTCCAGCACGTAATGCTGCACCGCCAGCGGCTGGGACACGAGCCGCATCTGCGCCAGCATGCTGGACGTCGGCTTGAACTCGGGATTCGCAAGGACGGCGACACGCGATATGGTGGGGACGGCCTCTTTGAGCAAACTCAGTCGTTTCGCGCTCAACTCGGAATTGTTCGTCGTCACTCCGGTCACGTTCCCGCCTGGCTGGCGCAAGTTTGTGACAAGGCCAACGGTCAACGGATCGTTGACGCCTCCAAAGACGATCGGGATCGTCTTGGTCGCGTTCTTGGCGGCCAGGGCCGCAGGTGTTCCATACACGAGTATGACGTCCACCTTCAGCTGGACGAGCTCCGCTGCGAGCTCCGGCAGCTGACCAAACCTGCCCTGGGCGTATCGATATTCCATGAGCAGGGTCTGACTCTCGACGTAGCCCAGGTCGCGGAGTCGCATCCGGAACGCATCGATGGCTGCCTGTGTGTCCGAAGGCGGGTTGCTGGACAAGAACCCAATGCGCACCTTCTTCGCCGGCTGCTGCGCGTCGGCGGCGAGCGGCGCGATGAGAAGGCCGAGGGCTGAACGGGCCAGGAACGAACGGCGGTCCACTATTCGAGCACCCGATCCGCTCGGATCAGTAGCGATCGCGGAATCGTGAGACCGATCTGCTTGGCGGTCTTCAGATTGATCACCAGATCGAACTTCGTGGGCTGCTCTACTGGCAGGTCGCCTGGCTTGGCTCCCTTCAGGATCTTATCAACGTAGGTCGCCGCGCGGCGATGTAAGTCGGGAATGCTCGCGCCGTAGCTCATCAGCCCCCCGGCTTCTACAAATTCTGACCTGCTGTATATCGCTGGGATCCGGCTTTTTATCGCAAGCTCTGCAATCTTTCTTCGCTGAGGAATGAACAAGGGCCCCCCCAACACAAGGACGGCGTCAGCACGCCCCTTGGTTGCGGCTCGGAATCCAGTCTCGATATCTTTGGGATCTAGTACGTCTAGGAATTGAAGCCGTACCCCGATCGGCTTTGCGGCAAGTTCTGTCTCTCTTAACTGTTGTACGTTAGCAGGGTTGGTTGAAGTCCCAAGCACGGCCACCCGAGAGAGCCTGGGAATGATCTCCTTCAAAAGCTCCAGCCGTTTTCCGCCTAGCTCCGCAACAAGGCTGGACAATCCTGTGATGTTCCCGCCTGGTCGCGCAAGGCTGGTAACAAACCCGTTGCCAACAGGATCGGGATCCTGCGCCATGACGATAGGAATGGTGTTCGTCGCTTCCTTGGCGGAACGGGTCCCCGTCGCACCACTCGAAACAATGACGTCCACCTTGAGACTGACTAGCTCGGCTGCGAGGGCAGGTAGCCGCTCGAGCCTCTCCTGCGCATTTCGGTGCTCAATTGTGATGTTCTGGCCCACGATGTAGCCGAGATCACGTAAACCTTGACGAAATGCCTCGAAGTAGGGCGCTTGAGCAGAGGGAGTGCCGGCAGATAGATAGCCTATCCGATAGATCTTCCCCTGCTGTTGCGCGTCGGCTGCGAGCGGCGCAATGAGGATGCCCAGGGCAACTGTGCTGATGAATGCCCGTCGGTCGATCACTGGATAATCTCGTCAGCTCGGACCAAGATCGATTGCGGGATCGTAAGCCCGAGTGCCTTCGCCGCTTTCAGGTTGATGACCAGCTCGAACTTGGTGGGCTGCTCGACTGGTAAGTCCGCCGGCTTGGCACCTTTGAGGATCTTGTCGATCTGAACGGCCACGCGGGGCACGTTTTGTAGCGGCGTCGGTCCGTAGGAGAGCAGGCCTCCGGACTCCGCGAATTGCCGGTCGTAGCCGATCGCCGGCAGGCGGCTCTTCGCCGCAGCGGCCCCGATGCGTTCCAAGTGAGGGCGGAACCACACGACGTTCGGCACTACGACAGCGCCGGCGCCCGCTCGCCTGGCGGCTGCGAAGAAGCGGCCAAAGTCCTCCGGCCCCTGCACTGCAATGCCTTGAATCTCCACGCCGAGCGCCCGAGCCGCGGCGTTCAATCTCTGGCGTCTCGTGCCGATTTCGGGAGCGGAGTAGACTACGCGCGCGACCTCGGGCAAAGCCTCCCTGAGGATCTCTATGAGCTTTTCGTCGTAAACGCCCAAAGCGAACCCGGTGAGGTTCCCCCCTGGCCGCGCAAAGCTGGCCACGAGCCCGCTTTCGACCGGATCGGAGCCGAGGCTGAACACGATGGGGATCGTCTTGGTCGCCTCCTTGGCCGCGCTGGTCGCAGGAGTTCCCGCCGTCAGCACGAGGTCAACCTTTAGCCGCACGAGTTCAGCCGCGAGGGCCGGGAGTTGATCTCGCCTCTCCGCATTGCGTCTCTCGATCTTGAGATTCTGGCCCTCGACCCATCCGAGCTCCCGCATCGCGTCCACGAAGGGCTTGGACGGAGGATCCTGGCCCTCTCTGAGCGCACCGATTCGGTAGACCTTTCCGACGGGCTGCGCCTCGGCAACGAGCGGCGCGGTGAGGGCGCTGAGAACAAGACCACCCAGGAATGCTCGCCGGTCGATCGTTACGAGATCAGGACTGCTCATGCTTAGGTTCTGTCGCCTGGCTAGGACGCTAGGGCAGGGCGCGGCCCCGGTCAAGAGTGCTGCCCGCCGAAGTACGAAGACGGAAAGAGTGGCGGAGGGCGAGGGATTCGAACCCCCAAGGGCCTCGCGGCCCGGTGGATTTCAAGTCCACTGCCTTACCAGTTGAGGCTAGCCCTCCGTGCCTTCAGGATCGCACACTTGGCTTTGTTGCAGTAGGCGCGGCGGCCCCCGACGTGCCCTGAAACGTGCCCGCGGGCTTCCGAGCGACGTCCTGGAGGTCGGCTGGGCTCACGATGTGATAGCGGTCGAAGACAGCGCGCGTCCGGTGGCCCGTAACTTTCATCGCGACTCGCTCAGGCACGCCGGCGTTCACCATGTTCCGCACGGCGGTACGGTGCAAATCGTGCGGCAGCATCCCAGGGCATCCCGCGGCTTTGCAGGCGGTCCGCCAGGCGCTCCGGATGTCGCGCCTTGGGCGCCCGAGTTCGTCACCGTCGAGATGTGGGAAGAGAAACGGAACGATGCGACCAAGGCGACGCTGCAGTGCTTCGATACGCTCGAGCTGCGCTGCAAGCAGCCTCTTTAGCTCATCGGTCAGGTAAACGATCCGGCCTTCATCGTTCTTTGTTGTCCCGGGATCCAGACGTAGCGTCCCCGCATCGAGGTCCAACTGACGGCGCTCGAGCGTCAGCACCTCGCTGTCCATTCGCCACCCGAAGACGTAGGCGATGGTCACCGCGACCTGAAGGTCATCGGGAAGGCGCCGACGGACTCCGAGGAACTGGTCGCGCTCGAAGAAGCCCTGCCTCGGCGCGCTCTCCTTTAGGCGCTCGAGGACCGGAAGGCGGAGCAGCTTCCCGTTCGTGTACGCCAGTCGAAGCATGCGGCTCAGCGTGGCGAGCTCGCGGTTGATGGTTCCATTCGCCGCGCTCTTCTTCTGCCGGCGCTCCACGTAGAGCTGGATCTCAGCCGGCCCGATGCCGGCAACACGCCGCTGCTGGAAGAACTCCTTGAGGTTCTTGAGGCGCGCGTCCGCCTCCTTGAGCACACGTCGACCCGTCGTCTCGTAGTGGCGGCGGAGGTCCTCGGCGATCTCCTCATACCGGATCCGGTCGGCGCACGGGAGGATCGTGAGCTGGTGGCCGTGCGCGAGGGCGAGCTTGAGGGGGTCCGCAAGTTCCGCGAGCACGCGGCCCGAGCCACCATTGCGGCCGCAAGAGCACTGACCGAGGGGGGCGGCGGCCGCCGTGGGGCAGACTCCAACTTTTCGATCTCGTCCCCGGTGAGAGGGAGGAACACGAACCGGCGCACGCTGCGGCCCCTCGGGATCCTGGTCTTCAGCATGGGCATCCCCTCCCGGAACGAATGCGCATCTCGCGGCGGCGGAGTGGGGTGGGGATTACTGGGGGTGGGGTGGAGTCGCCGCTGAGACGATAATCAGGCAGAACCGGTGATCAAGTCAACTTCACGCGCATTCTGGTGGTGTCTCAGTTTGCCGGTTCAGCGAGGGCGCGGGCAGGACGATCGCGCGCGAAAGTCGAACTGAGACACTACCTGAGTGGCGCGACGGTTGACGAACTCTCGGATGCGCGCCCGGGGGTGGTCGGTCCTGACCTCCACTTCCGCACCAGACCCCCGACGCCAAGCAGGGCCAAACCGAATACGAGCAACAGAAGCGGCGCCGGCACCGACATGGCGTAGCCCACGAAGTACACGGTCGCGTCGGCGGCGACGGGCGAAGTCATCGCGAGGGCGACCAAAAGCATGAGAAGGACGGAGCGGGAGACGTTCCTCATGTGGACACACCTCCTCATCCGAGAGTACCACCTTGTATACCACGTCGGGAAAGGCAGTCAATCCGTAAAGAGATTTACAGGGGAGGGCCTCCGGTCTGTCACAAACCACCACCTTTGCGCCGGCGTCCGGAGTGATCGTGGCCGCTTGCGGTGACGGGGACTTACAGAGGCAGCCGCGCGCAGGTCCTCGCGCGAGAGCTTGTCCGTTCAAGCCGGACGTCATCCTCACCGCTGGCACCCCGGGCACCCTAGCGGCCAAGCAAGCGACCGAGTCAATCCCTATCTTCACAGCTATAGCTGGGGAACCCGTGGCGGCCGGGCTCGTGCCGAGCCTCGCGAAGCCAGGCGGCCGGCCGCGCTTCGGGTCCGCCTGGATGGGGCTTCGCAAGCCCTAAGCTGTTCACCTTTCTCGAGCGTTCGACCCGAAGGAAGAGGCCGGAGACGGAGGCAGCCCGCGAATACTTAGATAGTCGTTCATCTTGTTATCTTTCTTCAAGACCTCAAGCAAAGCCTTGGCAATCAACTCATACCCATCTGAATTGGTGTGAACCCTATCGCTCAACATATAGATTCTCCCGAATGATTCTATGGGTGTGTAGACTCTGGCCTCATCGTTCTTGACCACCACCTCGAACGCCCTGATCGATTGAACATCTAACCCTTCCCATTTGTCTTCCTTCCCACTATTCGTATAGACATAGAAAAGTTTCGTTCCCCGTGGAAAGGCCGCCGAGTAGGACCACACGTTATCTCCTGATCTTTGGTCACCGTGCGTTCCATCGTCGTACATCGTGATCTTGTTGGGCACCAGGTCCCCTAACTTCGGATGTGAACCGACTATGTACATAGCTCGGCCCACCGAAACGTCTCCCGCATACACTCGAAAGACGACTTCGATCTCGTCGCTCACCGGGCCCCGCCGAGCCGCCGGAGGTCGCAGCTCCAACTTGTCCTCTAACTCGTCCTCGATCCTTCTTTGTGCCTCGGCAATCAAGGCACTGCTGTCGACTAAAGGCACTCGAGTCGCCCTCGAGATCCTTTCCAGTGCCTTGAGATACGGGCCGTCTGTCCAGAGCTCGTTGTATAGAAGGATAACCCTGGCGTGGTGGCTGGTCGCCAAGTCAATCATCTCGCGATGGTTTTCTACGTAATCGTTCAGCGACCTCTGCGCCTCCTGCTCCTTCCACGAGATCTCCTTTGGCATATCACGGACATCATCGCCTACTGATTTTGGCTTCCACTTCACACGCAACCCCCAATACCTGAGGAGCTTATACAGTTCGATGTCTCCCAGGAACGCGCCCAGTTTCTGCACCACGTTCACTCGACGTCGATCCCGCTCGCGGGCTCCAGTCATGCCGAAATCGTTCATGGCGAACGCGATCACGACGACGTCGGGGTGCAGGGCGATGAATTTTCTCAGTAGCCGTACCCCGTGATACGAGGCATAGCCCTGAACCGCGATATTCAAGACCTCGAAGTCGCCGGCTGGAAATTCCTGCTTGAGCAGAGCCTTCAAGCGGCGGGGGTAGGCCTGATCCTCGACGGCGTTTTGGCCAAAGGTCCAGGAATCACCAAGACAGATAATCCGAAAGAGAGATGGCGGTTTCTCGCTTGGAAAATCATCATCCCGGAAGCCGTCAGAGTTCAATGAAATCCCCCACACCGGCCCCGTCGCTAATGAGTCGGGAATGCTCGGAAGGAACCCGTGGAAGACGGAGTGGAGCTGATCGGCAGTATGAGCGGGGCTGAAGATACTTAAGTACTTTCGGCGAACGTTCGATCTGTACTTCCAGAGCAGGACGTCGTCACGGGCAAGGACACTGAGGCGATCACGCCACGGAGGAGTGGGCCCGTGACCTCCCTTGAGAATATAGGGAAGTGGAACGTAATCCACCATGGAGTTCCTGAAGTGATAGCCAAGCCGTAAGGCTGATTCGAGGATTGCCAAAATGATGAAGGTCACGGTAAGACCCTTGAAAAGCCTGATGAAAATGACCGATTCCTTCATTGTCAAGCCTCGCCCCGGATTCTAACTTTACGCGGACGGCTTGGCCACCCGCGCAGCCCGCCACATGCCGGGTCTTGCCGATGGAGCTTCAGATCGGCGACCGGCTCGCCGACGAGACTGGGGAGTGGGAGATCGTCGGCCGGCCGTATACGGCAGCCGGCGGAAAGCTCGCCCAAGCTCGGGTCCAGAGAGTCGGCCAGCCACTACTGTAAGTGCCGACGAGCGGACCTGAGGCGCCCACGAGCGGATCGCAGTGAGGTGAGCAGGCCGCGCGGAGGAGGACCGGATGGTCGCCGCTCCTGGCGCTCTTCACGGTGCTGGCGCCGTGCCACGGCGCCGCAGCGCAGTCTCCACAGCCGACGGTCCTGCAGGACTAACGTCACGCGCGTCGTGGACGGCGACACGATCTATGTCGCGATCGGCAATCAGATCGAGAAAGTTCGGTACATCGGGTGGCAAGGCTACGCGGAAGCGGCGACGTACCCACCGAACGTCCGGTACGCCGACTACTTCGTCGGCCTCCTCCAGCGCCATGCGCGAGAAGCGCGGCACGGCTTGTGGGCCGATCCGGACGCAATCTCATACCATCGTCCGCGTCCACCGGACTATGCCGCCGAGCAGCCGCAGCTCCCGGCGGCACACTCGCGGTGACGGCACGTATGTTGCCCCCCACACGCGGTCTGCGCCGAGACGGTAGATGGAACCACGCTGCGTCTGCGCCGACCTTGAGGGAGTTCGTCTCAAACCACCGGCCGCACGGCGCGCTGACCAGCCACGACCGTGGCCTGCCCGTGCAGCGTCGTCTTTGAGCGGTGGGTCACGCCAGAGGATGCCGAGCGTGACCTTCTCCGCTGGGCATTGCTGAACTAAGAGGACCTGCCATTTTCGGCCCGCGGCGCGCTTCGATACGCGAAGGTTCAGTCGCGGGAGCTGGAGCTTGCCAAGTCCGCGTCGTCCTCGTCGAAGTCGAGCGCGGCGCCGATTGGCTTCGGATCGATCCAGCCGAGCGCGGCGAGTGATCGAATGATCCCCAGCACGTCTTGCTCACGGATCGGTGGGCGGCGACGGATCTTCCATGCCATCACGCCGGCAAGGATTTCCCGCACGGTTGGGCGGACCCCCCGCTCGCGGCCGATAGACTCGTAGACGAAGTGAACGGTTGCCGCCAATTCCGCGCGGTGGGTTGAGAGCCGCAGGAAGAGATCAACAACCGCGTCCATCGGCACCTGCCAACGCGCGAGCTCGGCATCATACGCTCGGCGTGCCGTGGTGTACGTCGGACCCACCCGCACGTTCAGCATTGCACCCCGCCGGCGCTCCACGATCAAGCCGTTGTTGGCGAGTCGTGAAATGACGCCGGTCAGTTCCGCGGCGAACGGGCCGTAGCTGCCGCGTGTGTATTGGGGTGCCGGCGTTCTCCGCAGTTAGACGACCTCGGCCTCACGTAGGCCGCCTCCCCCGTTCGACTCCCGGCACCGTAAGGACGTAGCCGATGGCCTCATATTGCTCCGACGCTGACAACGGTAGGGCTTCCTGACTCGGCGGTGCGCGAGAGCCGCGAGCGGGTGCGCACCGCGATCCGCAACGCTGGCTTCCCCTTTCCTGCCGACCGGATCACCGTGAACCTGGCCACGAACGCGCTACCGCCCCAAGGGGATCTCGACTCGTTTGTCGCTCGTGAGCACGCGGATCCGGAGATCGACAAGGGCTGAACGGCCGGGCGGCCCCGTTCCGCGGTAGGTCCCGGGCTCGGGACCGTGGTCCAGCGGGATGTCGAGTACAGTTCCGTCCGCCATGGTGAAGACGAGGGAAACCTCGGCTCCGGCGAGGGGCTGCCCAGCGGCGTCCGAGATCCGCGCGGCGTAAGCCTCGCCCCACCCCTCCGAAGCCGCCGCAGGGTCGCGGACCAGTTCCACCCGCGGCAGGCCTGCAAACCGCGGCGAAACAACATCGCGCCTCTCCGCGGTCGGCGGCGGCATGGTGGCGACCGGGTCGGACGCTGGTTTGGGCTGGGTGCTCGCGTCGCGCGGGCGCGCAGCTTCCCGGCTCTGGCGCGGTCGCACGGCCTCCGGTCTCTCCGGCCCTTCGGCCTGAGGCACTTCAGGGGCCTGGGAGATCGGCGAAGGATTCTCGGCGATCGGCGGAACTTGCGCCAGAGGCGCTTGCGGGGTCGGAGACAGTGGCGCCCCGGCGCGGGGCCGACTCATAAAGGTCTTCACCGCCGGCAACTGGGAAAGCAGAACCAGGATCACGCCCACTAGCAGCAGCGCAATCAACCACGAGCCGATCCGGACCCCCTGCCGGCGCTTGAACTGGAGGATGCGCTCGAGCTCGCGATCGTCCTCGTCGGAATCGCCGAGGGAGAGGCGCTCGATCGGCGACCTCAGGACGTCCGGAGCAAGCCGGTCAGCGATCCTCAGCGGGTTGGCGACTGGAGCCGGCACGATGGAGTAGCCCTGCTTCGTCAACGCGAGGTCGACGTACAGGTGGCAGCGGCGATCGATGGACGGTTGATCCGCCGCACCGGGTTTCGCCTCCACCGACCGCTTGGGTCGTCGCCGGTCCGGGATGATCTCGAGCTCGTCGTCCGGGTCCAGCGACATCTGGAGGGCCTGGAGGAACTCGCCGGTCACGAGCCGATCGCGGGAAACAATGCACAGGCGCTTGGGCTTGGCCCTGGATCCGGGCGATCCAACGTCATCCGGC
>Ga0210378_10000454_pt1 | contig 20623 bp, 17 predicted proteins | sample PLM1_60_b1redo_FD_155465 | JGI IMG/M metagenome (GOLD analysis project Ga0210378, IMG submission 155465) | Groundwater sediment microbial communities from an aquifer in East River, Colorado, USA - PLM1_60_b1 redo | ecosystem: Environmental > Terrestrial > Soil > Riparian zone | place: USA: East...
GCCGACCGGCACTGCCTGGGCCGACCGGCACTGCCTGGGCCGACCGGCACTGCCTGGGCCGACCGGCACTGCCTGGGCCGACCGGCACTGCCTGGGCCGACCGGCACTGCCTGGGCCGACCGGCACTTGCGCTGACCGGCCCAGGGCTTACCGGCACGGGTCTGACCGGCACTTGGGCCGACCGGCATTATGCTGACCGGCGATGCGACGGATCGCGCCGGTGCGGGCGGCGTGCACGGTGCTCGCCGTGCTGGCCATCGTCGCCGGGTGCGACGGCGGCGGTGCGCGGCCGGCCGCGGTGCGCCCGCCCGCGCCAGGGCCGGGCCAGTGGAGCACCCGCGCGGACATCCCGACGCCGCGCAGCGAGGTCGGCGTGGCCGTGCTCGACGGCAGGGTGTACGTGGTCGGTGGTTTCGGCGGCTTCGACGGGCGGTCGCAGGCCAACGAGGTGTACGACGCCGCGACGGACCGCTGGCAGGCCCGCGCCGAGCTGCCACTGGCCCTTGACCATCCCGGTGCCACCGCGGTCGGCGGCAGGGTTTACGTCGTCGGCGGGTTCGACTCGCGCAGCGGCACGCCGGTGGCCGACGTGTGGGCGTACGACCCGGCCGCGGACGCCTGGACCCGGCGCGCGCCGATGCCGACGGCGCGCGCCGCGCTGGGCATCGCCATGGTGGGCGGCGTGATCTACGCCGTCGGCGGGGTCGGCCGGGACGGTGACGTGACCGCGAACGAGGCGTACGACCCCGCCGCCGATTCGTGGGTGCGGCGCGCGCCGATGCCGACGGCGCGCGACCACCTCGGCGTGGCGGCGCTCGGCGGCGTGGTGCACGCCGTCGGCGGCCGGTTCCGCTCGTACACGAACAACTCCGGCGTGCACGAGGTGTACGACCCGGCGACCGACCGCTGGTCGGCGGCGGCGCCCATGCCGACGGCGCGCAGCGGGGTGGCGGCCGCGGTGCTCGGCGGCCGGCTGTTCGTCCTCGGCGGCGAGAGCGACCGCGGCACCTTCCCGGAGAACGAGGCGTACGACCCCGCCACCGGCACCTGGAACGCGTTCGCCGGCATGCCGACGCCGCGGCACGGGATCGGCGCGGCCGTCGTCGGCGACGTGCTGTACGTGCCGTCCGGTGGGCCCCGCCCCGGCGCGTCGCAGACCGCGCGCCACGAGGCGTTCCGCCTGTAACGGCGGTACTTCAAGTACCACCCCGGCGGGCCGTGGTGGTACTTAAAGGCACACCAGCGCCACGGCGTGTCGTGGCGTGCCGCAGCCGCATCGGGACGACCATGGGCGTGCGGCACGGCACGGCGGTCCGCACCGGACGCAGGCGTCACAGGCGCCGGCAAGTACGGCCGAGGCGCATGTTGCACCTGGGGCTGGCGGGACAGGCGGGATACCGTGGGAGCCATGGCTGGGCGAACGGCGGCGACTTCATCGCGTGGCTCCGATCGTGGCTCCGGCCGGAGCGGCGCAAGCCGCGCCGGCGGCCGCGGTCCGGCCCAGGCACGGGGCACCACCCCGTTCGGGACGGCGCGCCACCGACCCGCACGCCGCCTGCCAGCGAGGCGCCGGTCGGTGCGGCGCCCGCGGCGCGGCGGCATCGTCGGCGCGGTCGGCCAGGGCATTGCGGGCGCGTGGGGCCTGCTGGCCCGCGGTGTCGGCTCGGTGGCACGGGCCATCGGCCGAACCCGCGAGCTGGACGCCGCCCACCAGCGCGACGGCATCGCGCTGGCCCTGATCGCGATCGCGGTGATGACCGGCGCCGGCGTGTGGTGGAACGCCGGCGGGCCGGTCGGGGCCTGGTTGGACCGCGTGCTGCACACCGCGATCGGTTCGGTCGCCGGCGTCCTGCCGCTGGTCCTGGTCCTGGTCGCGATCGTGCTGATGCGTACCGAGGTCAGGCCGGAGGCCCGGATCCGGCTGGTCATCGGCACCGTGCTGCTGACCGTCGGGGTGCTCGGGCTGTGGCACCTGGTCGCGGGCGCGCCGCAGGACGCCGACGGCCGGCGCCGCGCGGCCGGCGCGATCGGCTTCCTCGCCGCCGACCCGCTGGTCGACGGCCTCACCATGTGGGTCGCCGTGCCGGTGGCGCTGCTGCTCGCGGCCTACGGGCTGCTGGTGCTGGCCGCGACCCCGGTGCGGGACGTGCCACTGCGGCTGCGCCAGCTCACCGGGCGGGCGCCGCGCGAGCAGGGGTCGGAGCCGGGGCAGGACGGCCGCCGGCGAGGAGCGGCCGGCACCGACGCCACGGACGAGCTGGCCGGCGCCGAGACGGTGCGGCTGCGCCGTCCCACCCGGCGACGCCAGGGCGGGCTCGCCGACGCCGTCGCCGGTGAGCTGGCGGACGGGCAGGGCCTCCTCGACGGGTCGCAGGGCACGTCCCGCCGCCAGGTACGGCCGGCCACCGGCGCGACCGCAGACGCCAGCACAGCAGCCGGCGCCGCCGCCAAGGTCGTCGATCTGAGCGCGAACGCCACCGCGGCCACCGAGAAACGGCCGGCGCACAGCATGGCGCGCACGGTCGAGGGCGACTACCGGCTGCCGCCGCCCGCGCTGCTCAAGCAGGGCGACCCACCCAAGGCGCGGTCCCGCGCCAACGACCTGATGATCGAGGCGATCAGCGGCGTTCTCGACCAGTTCGACGTGGACGCCCAGGTCACCGGCTTCACCAGGGGTCCGACCGTGACCAGGTACGAGGTCGAGCTCGGGCACGGCGTGAAGGTCGAGAAGATCACCGCGCTGACCAGGAACATCGCCTACGCGGTGGCCACCGACAACGTGCGGCTGCTGGCACCCATCCCTGGCAAGTCCGCGGTCGGCATCGAGGTGCCCAACAGCGACCGCGAGATGGTGCGGCTGGCCGACGTGCTGCTGTCCAACCACTCGCGGCGCGACCACCACCCGCTGGTCATCGGCCTCGGCAAGGACATCGAGGGGCATTACGTCACGGCGAACCTTGCGAAGATGCCGCACCTGCTGGTCGCCGGCTCGACCGGCTCCGGCAAGTCCAGCTTCATCAACTCCATGCTGGTGTCGCTGCTGGCGCGGGCCACCCCCGACGAGGTCAGGATGATCCTGGTCGACCCGAAGATGGTCGAGCTCACGCCGTACGAGGGCATCCCGCACCTGATCACGCCGATCATCACCCAGCCCAAGAAGGCCGCCGCCGCGCTCGCATGGCTGGTCGAGGAGATGGAGCAGCGTTACCAGGACATGCAGGTCAACCGGGTGCGGCACATCGACGACTTCAACCGCAACGTGAAGGCCGGCAAGATCACCGCGCCGCCCGGCAGCGAGCGCGTGTACCGCCCCTACCCCTACATCCTGGCGATCGTCGACGAGCTGGCCGACCTCATGATGACCGCGCCGCGCGACGTCGAGGACGCCGTGGTGCGGATCACCCAGAAGGCCCGCGCGGCCGGCATCCACCTCGTGCTCGCCACCCAGCGGCCGTCGGTCGACGTGGTCACCGGGCTGATCAAGACGAACGTGCCGTCCCGGCTGGCGTTCGCCACCTCCTCGCTCACCGACTCGCGGGTGATCCTCGACCAGCCAGGCGCCGAGAAGCTCATCGGCATGGGCGACGGCCTGTACCTGCCGATGGGCGCGTCCAAGCCGATCAGGGTGCAGGGCGCCTACGTCTCCGACGAGGAGATCACCTCGATCGTCTCGTTCGCCAAGGGGCAGGCCGCGCCGGAGTACACCGAGGGCGTCACCGCGGCGAAGGCCGGCGAGCAGCGCGAGATCGACCCGGATATCGGCGACGACCTCGACGTGCTGTGCCAGGCCGCCGAGCTCGTCGTCACCTCGCAGTTCGGCTCAACCTCGATGTTGCAGCGCAAGCTGCGGGTGGGCTTCGCCAAGGCCGGCCGGCTGATGGATCTGCTGGAGAGCCGCGGCGTGGTCGGCCCGTCCGAGGGTTCCAAGGCGCGCGACGTGCTGGTCAAGCCCGACGAGTTGGCCGGCCTGCTCTACTCGCTGCGCGGCGGCGGCCCGGTGTCCGGCTCGGATAATGGCGACGACGAGGACGAGTTCTGAGCCTCACAGCGTCAGCAGCATGCGGGTGTTGCCGAGGATGTTCGGCTTGACGTACGGCAGGTCAAGGAACTCGGCGACGCCAGGGTCGTAGGAGCGGCGCATCAGCTGGTACACCTCGGGCGGCACGGGTGCGCCCGAGATCTCCGTGAAGCCGTGCCGCGCGAAGAACGCCGTCTCGAACGTCAGCACGAAGATCCGCCGCAGTCCCAGCTCGCGGGCCGCGGCCAGCAGCGCCGCCACGATCGCATGCCCGACCCCCCGGCCGCGGGCGTCCGGGTGCACCGCAACCGTGCGCACCTCGCCGAGGTCCTCCCACAGCACGTGCAGCGCGCCGCAGCCGAGCAGCACGCCATCGGCGGACTCCGCGACCCAGAAGTCCGGCACGTCCTCGTACAGCGTCACCAGGTCCTTGGCCAGCAGGATGTTCCGCTCGGCGTATCCGTCGACCAGGTCCTTGATCGCCCGCACATCCGTGGTGCGGGCCCTGCGAACATGTACCCCAGGAACGGTCAAGGTGGTCGACCTCCGAGCCAGGATCGAGTCTGAGCGAATCGTCCTCGAATCTACGGTCAAAACCCAGATCTTGCAGCTATGCTGCACCTACAGGCGTTTTGATCCCTGACGAGGTAGTTGATGTTGCGCAGCTTTCGTTTGGGCAACCACCGGTCGTTCCGGCATGAGCAGGAGCTTCTGCTCATGCCGGCCTACGACCGCCGGCGGGACGTCGTGCCCGTCGCCGCGATCTATGGAGCCAACGCATCGGGCAAGTCGAACCTCCTCGGGGGCCTACGGCTGATGGCCAACCTGGTACGCAGGTCGCCGCTCCGTGAGCCTGGTACCGGAGTGCCCCGCCAGCCCAACAGGCCCCAGGGTGAGTCAGAGCCGTCCGTGTTCGTGGTCGGGATCGTGGCACGCGGTGTCCGCTTCACCTACGGATTCTCGGTCAACGACGAGCAAGTGCTCGAAGAGTGGTTGTACAGTTACCCGCACAATAAGAAGCGGGTACTCTTCGAACGCGAGCTGGATGGCATAAATTTCGGCTCCACGGTGCAGCACCGGCGGGAGGCCGAGCTTATCGAACGCGCCGTGCGTCCTGAATCGCTGTTCTTAGGGGTGGCCGCACGGCTGGACTTCGCCGATGTGCTGGACGCGTACTCTTGGTTTCAGCGGACATTGCGATTTCCTAGATTGGACTCGTTCCTGTCCGAGCGTCGTGTCACGCAGTTCATCGAACGTTCTGAGCAGAATCGCGGTTTGCTGCTAGAGCTTCTGCGTTCCGCCGACTTCGGGATTGTCGATGTAGGCCTGGAACGAGAGTCCAGCGACGAAAGCATGCCCGCTTGGATCGAATCCGAGATAAGGCGATCCAGCGGCCTGGCGGATTCCGATGACTTTGACGATCTCGCGCTTCGTTCGTTCAGGCGAGGCCCGGAGAAGCCCGGGCGACAGACTCGTCTCTCCTTTGTTCACGGCGATGGTGCAAAGTTTGTCCTCGGGGACGAGTCGGCCGGAACCCGGTCGTGGCTGTTCCTCTTGCCGGACTTGCTTGATTGTCTGGAGACGGGATCGGTGCTGATCGTCGACGAGATCGACACAAGCCTGCATCCGTTGCTCGTCCGAAAACTCATTGAGATATTCCGCAGCCCTAAACGTAATCCGCATGGCGGGCAGTTGGTGTTCACTACGCATGACGCGTACCTGCTTGCGCCCGTTGAAGGTGAGGCCGCGCTTGAGCGGGATCAGGTTTGGTTCGTCGAAAAGCCGCCAGACGGCGTCTCTCGACTCTACCCGTTAAGCGATTTCCATCCTAGAAACGAACACAATTTGGCCCGGCGCTATTTGGGTGGTGCGTACGGAGCTGTTCCCTTCCTTGACGATTTGGACGACATCGTCGTGCCGGCCCAGACTGATGGGTCGACTGACCACTGAGGTCACGCGAGAATAGATCGTCCAGGCGCTCGCCCGTTACTGAGCCGAAAAGGCGTATTCTGGTGATGTGCGGCGGTGAACGGACCGAGCCCGCGTATCTCACCGCTTTGAAGCGGTCGCTCCGAAACCCCCGAGTGCATATTCGGATCATGGCTTCGGGCGGGTCGCCGGTAGACATGGTGCTGCTTGCCGACAAGAAGGCCCGTGCGGAGCCCGATGAATATGATCAAGTATGGTGTGTGGTAGGTGTCGATCAGTTCGATGTTGCTGTGGCGGCCGAGAGCTCCGCAGCCATCGGGGTGGAGCTGGCCGTGTCCAACCCATGCTTCGAGTTCTGGCTACTGTTGCACCACAAGAATTGTGCGGCGCCTCTGCCTTGCTGCAAGGATGTCATGACGCGATTACGAAAGTGCCTTCCCGGCTACGACCTACGACAAGACCAACCTGAAATTTGACGAATTCGCTGACGGCGTTGACGACGCGGTCAGCAGGGCACGCGCGCTGGAGCCCACCGGCAAGGATCATCGACGCAACCCGTCAACCGGAGTGTGGCGGCTCGTCGCGGAGATGTGTCGGCATCTGGAGATACCCTGAGGCGCGTGCCGTCCCCCACCGCTCCGCGCCGCGTTGCGCTGCTCACCCTCGGCTGCGCGCGCAACGAGGTGGACTCGGAGGAACTGGCCGGGCGGCTGACCGCCGACGGCTGGCAGCTCGTGGACGCCGACGGCGGGCACGCCGAGGTGGTCGTGGTGAACACCTGCGGATTCGTGGAGTCGGCCAAGAAGGACTCCGTGGACACCCTGCTGGCCGCCGCGGACACCGGCGCGAAGGTGGTCGCGGTCGGCTGCCTCGCGCAGCGGTACGGCGCCGAGCTGGCCGAGAGCCTGCCGGAGGCCGACGCGGTGCTCGGCTTCGACCACTACTCGAGGCTGCCGCAGCGGCTGGCCGAGGTGCTGGCCGGTCGGGCCATCGCCGCGCATGCCCCGGTGGACCGGCGGACCCTGCTGCCGATCAGCCCGGTGGACCGGCCGGCCGCTGTGTCGACCGCGGCGGCCGATGCGGTGCAGGTGCCCGGCCACGGCTGGGTCGGCGGCACGCTGCGGCGGCGGCTGGACGACTCGCCCGTCGCCCCGCTCAAGCTGGCCTCCGGCTGCGACCGGCGGTGCTCGTTCTGCGCCATCCCGTCGTTCCGCGGTTCCTTCGTCTCCCGCCAGCCTGAGCAGGTGCTCGCCGAGGCGGCGTGGCTGGCCGGGCAGGGCGTCCGCGAGCTGGTTCTGGTCAGCGAGAACTCCACCAGCTACGGCAAGGACCTCGGCGACGTGCGCGCGCTCGAGCGGCTGCTGCCGCTGCTGGCCGCCGTGCCCGGCGTCGCGAGGGTGCGGGTGTCCTACCTGCAGCCGGCCGAGACCCGCCCCGGCCTGGTCAGGACCATGGCCACGACCGAGGGCGTCGCGCCGTACTTCGACCTGTCGTTCCAGCACGCCAGCGAGCCGGTGCTGCGCAGGATGCGGCGGTTCGGCTCGACGTCGTCGTTCCTGACGCTGCTGGCGAGCGCCCGCGAGCTGCGCCCCGACGCCGGCGCGCGCAGCAACGTCATCGTCGGCTTTCCCGGTGAGACCGCTGAGGACCTGGCCGAGCTGCGGCGGTTCCTCGAGGCCGCGCGGCTGGACGCGGTCGGGGTGTTCGGCTACTCCGACGAGGACGGCACCGAGGCCGCCACGTTGGCCGGCAAGCTGCACGAGGACGCCGTCGCCGAACGGGTGCGCGAGCTGACCGACCTGGTGGAGCAGCTCACGGCGCAGCGCGCCGAGGAGCGCGTCGGCTCCGAGGTGGTCGTGCTCGCGGAGTCGGCTGAAGGAGGGCGCGCCGCGCACCAAGGCCCGGAGGACGGCGAGTGCCGCTTCACCGACGGCGCCGGCATTTCTGTCGGCGATCTGGTACTCGCGACCGTGGTGGACTGCGACGGCGTCGACCTGCTCGTCGAACCGCTCGGCCCGCCCGTGGACGGGCGGTGACCGGGCAGGGCCCGGTGCCGAGCAGGGTGCCGGTGGTCAACATCGCCAACGGGCTGACCGTGTCCCGGCTGCTGCTGGTGCCGGTGTTCGTGGTGGCACTGTTCGCCGACGGCGGCGCGGGGGTCGGCTGGCGGATCGCGGCGGCGGTGGTGTTCGGGGTCGCCTCGATCACCGACCGGCTGGACGGTGACATCGCACGGCGGCGCGGCCTCGTGACCGACTTCGGCAAGATCGTCGACCCGATCGCTGACAAGGCGCTGACCGGATCCGCGCTGGTAGGGCTGTCGGTGCTTGGCGAGCTGCAGTGGTGGATCACCGTGCTGATCCTGGCCCGCGAGGTCGGTGTGACGCTGCTGCGGTTCTGGGTGATCAGGCACGGCGTGATCCCGGCGTCGCGCGGCGGCAAGACCAAGACGTTCGTCCAGACGATCGCGATCGGGCTGTACCTGCTGCCGCTGCCGGCCGTGCTGGACCCGCTGCTGTGGACGGTGATGGCGATCGCGCTGGTGCTGACCGTGGTCACCGGGGCGGACTACGTGGCGCGTGCCCTTCGGCTGCGGACCCGCGCGCGGCGCGCTCTCGCGGTGCCGCCGGCCGTCGAGCAGCGGCCCGCGGCGGGAACCGAACCGGCCTGAGGTTCGTTCGCTGTGGGCGTACCGCTGCGCCGCGCGGGTACCGTCGTCGGTACCGTGGCGTATCTGACGATACTGATCGGACGCGGATCCGGGAGCTGGGAGAGGAGGCGGGCGATGGCCGTGCTGCTGCGCGAGGCGATCGGGGACCGGTTGCGTCGCACTCGTACCGCGCAACATCGCACGCTGCGCGAGGTCTCCCGGACGGCGAGGGTCAGCCTCGGCTACCTCTCGGAGGTCGAGCGCGGCCGCAAAGAGGCCTCCAGCGAGCTGCTGGCGGCCATCTGTGACGCGCTGAGCCTGCCGCTGTCCGAGCTGTTGCACGGCGTGGCCGGCGACATTCGGCCGCACCTTGTCGACCGGCCGGTGCCGGTCGAGAGCGCGGTCGACGGTGGACGGCTGGTCGCCGCCGGCGTCGGCGATGCCAAGGCCGAGCTCATGCTGGCCCGCGCGCTGCCGCGCCAGCTCGGCGATCCGGTCAGGGCGCACGCGACGGTCGTCGCCGCCTGATCGCCTCGCCTTCCGCGGGCCGGGCGCGCCCGCGATCCCGCCGTCGGCCAAAATGTCGGCGTGCTCACCGCGACCGTGGTCGTGCTGGCGGTCCTGCTGCTGGCCGCCGCACTGCTCCTGGTCGTGGCCGCGCTGCAGAAACGGGCCCGGCGCTCGGCCGAGGTGCCACCGTCGGCCCTGGGCAGTTCGGCCCTGGGCAGTTCGGCCCTGGGCGGCTCGGCCGTGGGCGGCCCGGCCCTGGGCAGTCCGGCCCTTGGCAGCCCGGCGCAGGTGTGGCTGGAGCGCGGTGAGCGGGTGGCGCAGCGGCTGCGGCGGCTCGGCGCCGAGCATCCCACGCTGGCCGGCGCCGCCGACGACGCCGACGCGGTGCTCACCGAGCTGCGCGCGGCGGCCGGCGAGGTCGCCGGCCTGGACGCGGCCCGTGCCCGGCTCCCGGTCAGCTCGCTGCGGGCCGAGCAGCGCCGCCTCGACGACGCGATCGCCGCGACCGCCGGTGGCCCGTCCGCCGGCGACCTGCGATCGGCGCGCGCGGCCGTCGCGGCCAGGCTCGCGCTGGCCGAGCGGCACCGGGCAGCCATCGACGCGCTGCTGGTCAGGATGCGGGCCGCGGTGGCCGGCATGGAGCAGGCGGAGGACGAGCTGACCGGCCTGCTGGCAACGTTCAGCCAGACCGCGGCAGCAGCGGCCACCGGCGATCCGGTCGGCAACGAGCTGACCGGGCTGTCGCCGACGACGCCGAGCGAGACCGCGGCCGAGGCCACGAGGGCCGCCACCGCCGAGCTGGCCGACCGGCTGGCCGGGCTGCGCGCCGGCCTTGCCGAGGTGCGGGAGATCTCGAGGCGGGCTTTCCGGCAGGGTCAGGGTCAGCCCGGAGATCTCCCTGGTTCGGTGGAACCTCCGCCGAGCACCTGACACGATGGCTATTGGTAAACCCAGATCAGAAGGCAGGCGGAGGAGATGGCCAACCCGTTCGTGAAGTTCTGGAAGTACCTGATGGCGGCGTTCTCGTCCAAGATCGACGAACACGCCGACCCAAAGGTGCAGATCCAGCAGGCCATCGAGGAGGCCCAGCGGCAGCACCAGTTGCTCTCCCAGCAGGCCGCAGCGGTGATCGGCAACCAGCGGCAGCTGGAGATGAAGCTCAACCGCCAGCTCGGCGAGGTCGAGCGGTTGCAGGCGTCGGCGAGGCAGGCGCTCGTGCTGGCCGACCAGGCCCGCGCCGGCAGCGACGAGCAAAAGGCCGGCCAGTACGAGCAGAGCGCGCAGGCGTTCGCCACCCAGCTGGTCACCGCCGAGCAGTCGATCGAGGACCTCAAGAGCCTGCACGACCAGGCGCTGCAGGCCGCGGGGCAGGCCAAGCAGGCCGTCGAGCGCAACGCCATGGTGCTGCAGCAGAAGCTCGCCGAGCGGACCAAGCTGCTGTCCCAGCTCGAGCAGGCCAAGATGCAGGAGCAGGTGTCGTCCTCGCTGCGGCAGATGACCGAACTGGCCGCGCCCACCAACGTGCCGTCGCTGGAGGAGGTCCGGGAGAAGATCGAGCGGCGCTATGCCAACGCGATCGGCTCAGCGGAGCTCGCCCAGAACTCCGTCCAGGGTCGGATGCTCGAGGTGCAGCAGTCGACGATCGACATGGCCGGCGCCTCCCGGCTGGAGCAGATCCGCGCGTCGCTGCACGGCGGCCCGGTGGCACCGCAGGTGACCAGTGGCGCGCAGCAGCCGGCGCAGCCCAAGCAGCAGCCGGCGCCGCCGCAGCCCGCCGAACAGGCCGCACCGCCGACCGGTCAGCAGGCAGGCCAGTCCTGAGCCGGCGGCTCCAGTCGGCTCCGATCGCCGCGTCCGTGACCAATTCGTGACGTAACCACTTGTGCTCGCTAGGTGAGCGATCGCCGGAAATCTTCGCGATCGGCTTGGCCCGTACGAGTGATTCATCCGGCTCAGCCTCTGCGTAACATCTACGTAACGTGGCACGATCCCGATGAATCGCCGGACGGGGAGGAGACAGCGTGCCGTTGTGGGCCGTGCACGGCAATGGCCGTCGGCTGGCCGACGACGCCGCCGTCGCAGCGGGGGAGCGGCTGAGCTGGCCACTGACCGTCGGCTTCGGCCTGCAGTACTTCGTCGCTGTGGCCGCGGCGACCCTGCTCGTGCCGGCCCTCACCGGCCTGCCGCCGGCCCCGACCCTGCTCTTCTCCGGACTTGGCACGCTGGCCTTCCTGCTGGTCACCCGGCACCGGCTGCCGGCCTACCTGGGCTCGTCGGTGGCGTTCGTCGCGCCGCTGCAGGCGGCCTACGGGGCCGGGCTGGCCGCGCAGCTTGGCGGGGTGCTGGTGGTCGGGCTGGTGCTGGCCGCTGTCGGCATCGCGGTCAAGGCCATGGGCAACCGGGTGATCGACGCCTTGATGCCGCCCGTGGTCGCCGGCGCCGTCGTGCTGCTGGTCGGGCTGAGCCTCGCCCCGGCCGCGGTGGGCCTGTTCGGGCGACAGCCGTGGACCGGGCTGCTCACCGTGCTCGTGGTGCTGGTGACCGCGGCCGTGCTGCCCGGCACCGGCGGCCGGTTCGCGGTGCTCGCCGGCATGGCCGCCGGCTGGCTGGTCACCGCGGCCGTCGGCGGGCTGGACCCGGCGCGGCTGTCGGCCGTTGGCCGGGCCGACTGGATCGGACTGCCCGAGCTCACCGCGCCGCAGATCACCCCGTCGGTGGTGCTCGGCATGCTGCCGGTGGTGATCGTGCTCGTCGCCGAGAACATCGCGGCCGTCAGGGCGGTCGGCGCGGTCACCGGGCGCAGCACCGACGGGCTGACCGGCGACGCCCTGGTGGCCAACGGTCTGGCCACCACGCTGGCCGGGCTCGGCGGTGGCACCGGCACCACGGTGTACCCGCAGGGCGTCGGCGTGATGGCGGCCAGCCGGGTGTTCTCCACCGCGTCCTACGCGGTGGCCGCGCTGGCCGCGGTCGTGCTCTCGTTCTCGCCGAGGGCGGCCGCGGTGCTGCTCACCGTGCCGGTCGGCGTGCTGGGCGGGGCCTCGCTGGTGCTCTACGGCCTGATCGGCGTGCACGGCGCCAAGGTCTGGCTGGACAGCCGCGTCGACCTCACCGACCCGCTGACCCTGCTGGTGGCCGCGGCCGCCGTGGTGGCCGGGGTCGGCAACCTCAGCTTCCCGGTCGGCGGCGTGCAGGTCGGCGGCGTGGTGTGGGGCACGGCCGGGATCATGCTGCTCTACCCGTTGCTGCGCGGGCTGCGCCGGCTGGTTCCGGCACGGGGACCGGTGCCGGACCCGGCCGACTGGTCCGACGGGTCCGCCGGGTCCGTCGCGACGCCGGGGCCCGCACCGGTGGCCGTCCCGGAACCGCGGCTCGGCCGCCGCACCACCGGCGGCATCGGCTGGCAGTTCGGGCAGAAGTAGACGGTCCTGTCCTGCTCCGGCCGGCGCGGATCGCCCAGCCGGCCGGACCGGACCACGTCCCGGCAGCGCCGGCAGGCCCGCCCGGTGCGCCCGTACACCCAGTGCTGGGCGGCGCGGCGCAGCTCACCAGTGGTGGACTGCTGCGGCCGCCACTGGTTGCGGGCCAGCAGGGTGTGCGCCAGCTCCACCACCTCGGCGGGGTCCACAGCGGATACCGGCGCCCACGGCGAGGCCCCCAGCAGGAAGCAGATCTCGGCGCGGTAGAGGTTGCCGACGCCGGCCATCACGGTCTGGTCCAGCAGCGCGAGCCCCAGCTCCCGGTCGGGCTGCGCACCGAGCCGCTGCGCCGCGGTAGCCGCCAGCTCGGCGCCCCACTCGGCGTGCAGCAGGTCGGGCCCGAGGTGGCCGACCAGCCGCTGCTCGTGCCCGGTCGGCACCAGCTGCAGGTCGTGCAGCCGGTAGCCGACCGCGACCCGGTCGGCCGTCTCCAGGATGGCCCGTACGGCGTGCATGGGGCCGCCCCGCCAGCGCTCGCCCGGCCGGTACAGGTGCCACGCGCCGTCCATCCGCAGGTGGCTGTGCAGCGTGCGGCCGTCGTCCAGCCTGGCCAGCAGGTGCTTGCCGACGGTGGCCACCTCGCGCACGGTCCGGCCGGCCAGGTCGATCGTCGCCAGCTCGGGATGCCGCAGCTCGCCGCGGACCAGCGGCTTGCCGGCCAGCGCCTCGTGCAGCCGGCGCCCGGCCAGGAACACGGTGTCGCCCTCCGGCACGGCGCCGATTCTAGTGTCGTGTCACTTCCTGGGCCTCGGCCGGTTCTGGCAGGCCTTGGCGACGGTAGTGGCTGGTGCGCAGCACCCTGGCCAGCAGCGACTGGTAGGCAAGGGAGATCTCCCGCGCGCCAGGCGTGCCCCAGCGTTGCACCGGCACGCACGCTCCCTGGGCGTGCTGCACCGCGGAGCGGTCCGGCAGGATGATCGGGAGCACCAGCGGTCCGAAGATCTCCCGCAGCTCGCGGATGCGGTAGTCGTGCTCCAGAAGGTGCGTCCGCACCCGGTTCACCACGACGCCGAGCGGCTGCAGGTCGGGGTTGTGCAGCTCCCGCTCGGTGTGCACAGCCTCGAACGCGCGCTGCACGCCGGTCACCGAGAACAGCGTCGGCTCGGTGACCAGCAGCGCGCGGTCCGCGGCCACCAGCGCGGAGCGGGTGAGCTGGCCGAGCGACGGCGGGCAGTCCAGCAGCACCAGCCGGTACGGCGGGGTGTCCTCGTCGGCCAGCCTGTCCACGGCGGCCAGCGCGCGAGCCAGCCGGCCGAGCCGCTTGGCGTCCGGGTCGGGCCGGTTGTGCACCTCGACGTCCTCGGAGCCGACCAGCACGTCGACGTTGTCGTCCCACGAGCTCGGCGAGATGGCCTTGCTCAGGGTCGACTCCGACGGGTCGGCGAGCACGTCGGCGAGAGTGGCCTCGGTATCGTCCGGCTCGAGGGCACTCGTGGCGTTGCCCTGCGGGTCGAGGTCGACGACCAGCGTGCGCACCCCGCGGATCATCGCGGCACCGGCAAGGCCGAGCACCACCGAGGTCTTGCCCACGCCACCCTTCAGGCTGAGCACCGCCACGGTTCGCACGGTTGTGACGCTATCGCGTCGCCTGTGAGTGGTAACGGGCGCCATGACGCCCGTTACCACTCACGACCTGTCCACAGCCGTAGGCTGCGCACCATGCGGGCCGATGCGGTGCACCGGGCACTCGATGCCGAGATCGCTGCCGTGCTGGCCCGCCGGCCGGGCTCGACGCCGGCGGTACTCGACGTCGGCGGCGGCTCTGGGGTGTGGGCCGTGCCACTGGCGACGGCCGGGTGCGCGGTCACCGTCATCGACCCCAGCCCGGACGCGCTCGCCGTGCTGCGTCGCAGGGCCGCCGACGCCGGCTGCGCCGACCGGATCGTCGGCGTGCAGGGCGACACGGACGTGCTGGCCGAGCTGGTGCCGCCGGGCGCGGCCGACCTGGTGCTGGCGCACGGGGTGCTGGAGGTGGTCGACGACGAGGTGGCCGCGGTGCGCGCGCTGGTCGCGGCCACGGCCGCCGGCGGGGTGCTGTCGGTGCTGGTCGCGAACCGGTTCGCCGCCGTGCTCACCCGCGCGATGGCGGGACACCTTGCCGACGCGAGGCAGCTGCTCGACGACCCGGACGGCCGGCTCGCCAGCCGCGACGACGGCGGTCACGACGTGCTGCGCCGGCGGACGGACACGGTCCGGCTCCGCTCGCTGCTCGAACAGGCCGGGCTCACCGTCGAGCTGCTGCAGGGCGACGGCGTGGTGACCGAGCTCGTGCCCGGAGCCACCCTGGACGCCAGCCCCGGCGCCGCGGAGGCGCTGGCCGAGCTCGAACTGCGCGCCGCGGTCACACCACCCCTTCGTGACGTAGCCTCGAGGTTGCACGCGATGGCCCGCCGTGCGCCAAATGGCTAACGTCGGCGGCTGACGGCGGATTGGCTTAACACGGGTTGCTCACCGGGTAGTCCGAAACAGCCCCGGCTCGTATCCTGAATGAGGGGCGCCGTTCAGAGTGACGGCGCGCCGCCGCCATCAGACGCCGACTGCCGGAGGAGGGAGCCATGCCACTCTCCGAGCACGAGCAGCGGCTGCTCGAGCAGATCGAGCGCGCGCTCTATGCCGAGGACCCGAAGTTCGCCTCGACGGTGCGCGGCGCCAAGATGCGCCGCCCGTCTCGTCGGCGGCGGCTGCAGGGCGCGGCCTTGTTCCTGCTCGGGCTGGTATTGCTGATCGTGGGCGTCATCGTCCCGCTGCGGGCCTTCGAGGTGCCCGTGATCAGCGTGTTCGGCTTCCTCGTCATGTTCGCCGGCGCGGTCATCGCCATCATCGGCGGCCGCCGCCGGGCCGCCGCGAGTGGCGACGGGTCCGCCGATGCGGCCGGCGGTGGTTCCGGCCGCAGCTCGTTCGCCCAGCGGATGGAGGATCGCTTCCGCCGCCGCTTCGAAGAGCAGTAACTCCGGCCTGAACGCGTCTAGCTAGAGGTCGTCGAGCGATGCCGAGTCGGCTCGGGACGGGCGGAGCACGGAGCGGGGCAGCAGGCGGGCCCGTAGTGCCAGCGGGGCGTTGCGGCTGAAGCTGTCCATGACCTCGCGCAGGGCGTCGGCGAGCGCGGGGTCGGCGCGGTGGCCGACGCCGTACCAGGAGCGCTCGATGGCGCCGACCACGGTGCGCAGGCCGCGGCGGCCGTCGTCGTCGAGGCCGTGGTCGCGGGCAAGGCGGTTGGCGGCGATGCGCACGGTGTCGGTGCCTGGCACGGCGGTGCCGCGGTCCCATGACTCGGCGACCAGCTCGCGCCACGCCGCGGTCGCGGCGTCCGGGCCGCCGGCCGCGACGGCATGCAGCCGGGTGCGTCGCTGCCACCCCCGGATGGTGGCCGGGCCGCCGACCAGCGCGGCGAGCAGCAGCAGGACCAGGATCGTGAGGGACAGCGGCTTGAACCAGTTCGAGCCTGCGCCGCCGGAGGCCGCTGCCTCGCCGTCCGCCTGGTTCGCGTTGGTCGGCGCGCCGGCGCTGGTCGCCGCGGCGGCTGCGCTGCTGGCCGCGTCCGGGTCCAGGCTCTGGCCTGGCGCGTTGGTCTGGTTGTTCTCGCTGCTGACGTACGCCGGCGTGATGCCGCGCCCGTCGGCGAGCGGGGTGGGATCGAAGGTCACCCAGCCGATGGAGGGGAAGAACACCTCGACCCAGGCGTGCGCGTCCTCCGTAGTGATCACCCGAGCGTCGCCGGACTCGTAGCCGGCGGTGTAGCCGATGACCACCCTGGACGGGATGCCGACGGCGCGCAGCAGCACGCCCATCGCCGAGGCGAACTGCTCGCAGTAGCCGGCCTTGCCCTCGAACAGGAAGTCCTCGAGCGCGTCGCCGGTGCTGCCGATGCGGGTCTGCAGGTCGTAGCGGAACCCGTTGGCCGAGCTGCTCAGGTAGTTGCTCAGCGCGAGGGCCCTGTCGAAGCGGGTGCCGGCGCCCCTGGTGACCTGCTCCGCGAGCTGGCGCACCCGCTGGCTCACGCCGTCCTGCCGCAGGTACTCGGGGTCGACGTTGTCCGGCCCGCTCGCGGCGCGCAGCTGCTGGGCGGTCGGCTCGGCGAACAGGGCCTGCTCGGTGTAGCGGCGCGGCCGCCGCGACCGGTCGCTGTAGATCGTGCCGGACGCGCTGTCGTAGCGGTAGCCGATCGAGGCGCCCTGGATGCCGGTCGGCACGCCGTACACCGGCAGCCAGCTGTCGGCGTAGCGCAGCGTCTCGATGTCGATGCTGGCCTGGCGGCCGGTGGTGAGCTGGTCGACGGGCAGCGGCAGCTGGTCGCGCAGCGGCTGGCCGGACATGCCGGCCACCTCCCAGCCCCCCTGGGGCACGAACCGGCGCAGCGTGAGCACCCGCAGGTAGGCCTGCTGCTCCAGGCCGCGCACCCTGAACAGTTCGATGACGCCCTCCCGGTCGAGCTGGCCGCGAAGCGAGGTGAACGGCTTGAGCCCGATGCCCGACGTGCTGCCGGCGCCGGCACCGCCGCCGCTGCCCGGCAGCCGGCCGTCGGTGCCGACCACCGTCAGCACCCCGCCGGCGAGCAGGGCGGTGATCAGCGCGATGGCGGCGACGGCCGACGCGGTCGGGGTGGCGCCGGTGTCGGCCGGGGCGGTGGACGGGCCGCGCCAGGCCAGGTGGCGACGCTGGCCGTCCACCGCGAGCAGCCCGGCGAACCCGGCGGCGCCGGCGACGAACGACCACCACGGCAGCATGCCGTCGGCCACCGACGCCGGCACCGCGAACACGCACAGCAGCACGAGGCCGGCGGCGGCCGGTGCGGCCGCGGTGACCGCGACGGCGTCCACCACGACCGCGACCAGCCCGAGCCCGACGGTGATCAGCAGCAGCATCTCGGTGGTGGCGTCCACCGGGGGCACCCCGGTCTGCACCTGGTCCATCGCGGCGGACAGCGTGGTACGGATGTCGCCGAGCGCGGTGGGGGTCGGCAGCACGGCGAGCAGGCCCGTGCGGGTGAACACCGCGGTGAGCAGGCAGCACAGCGCGAAGAGCTGGCCGGCGATCACGGCGACGCCCGGCAGCGAGCGCCCGCCGCGCAGCGTCACACCGCGCAGCAGCATGCCGGCCGCGGCCACCGTGGCGGCGGCCACCAGCACGAAGCCGAGCAACCGCAGCCCGACCACGATGCCGGTGATCGCGGTGGACGCCAGCACGCCGGCGAGTGCGGCGGCGACCGGTGCCGCCGGAGACGCCGGCCGGGTCCGCCCGGACGTCGGGTCGGAGGTCGACGCGGACGTGGGCCCGGACGGGGGCCCGGACGTGGGCGCGGACGTCGGCGCGGCGGTGGGCCCGGACGTGGGCCCGGACGCCGGGTCGGTCGCCACGGTGGTCACCAGCCCACCGCCGCGAGCCCGGCGTGCTGGTCGCCGCAGAGCTGGCCCCACACCGCGTCCATCGGCCGGTCGGGGCCGGCGGTCACCACGCCCCAGCCGGCCTCGCCGAGCATCTGCGCGGCGTCGCCGGTGCCCGGTGCGGCGCCCTCGCTGGCCGAGGCCCAGCGGTTGACGTCGATCAGGATGGCCCGGCTGCGGGTGGCCCTGGCCCGCGAGTTCAACAGCTCGGCGGCCGCCTCGCCGGTGGTGCCGCCGAGGATGGCGATCACGTCCTGGCCGTCGCGCAGCGGGCGGCAGTGCGCGAGGTCGCGCAGCGCCGAGGTCTGCAGTGCGGCCAGCGCGTCGAGCACGGCGTCCGCGCTGTTGTCCGCGTCGCCGCCGCCGGCGAGCAGCGCGCCGTCCTCGGTGATCAGCCTGGTCCGGTGGCCGTGCCGCTGCAGGTGCAGGCAGATGGACGCGGCCATCGACACGGCCCACTCCAGGCTGGACGCCGGGCCGCTGCCGCGGTGTGCCGCGCCGCGGCGGTCGAGCAGCACGGTGGTGCCGCCGCGCCACGGCGCCTCCTCGACGCGCACCATCAGCTCGTCGCGGCGCGCGGTGGAGCGCCAGTGCACCTTGCGCAGGTCGTCGCCCTGCCGGAACTGGCGAACCACGGCGTCGTCCTCGCCCTGGCCGAGCCGCAGGCGCCCGGCACCCTCGTCGCCGGCGCCGCGGCCGGCCGCCACCGGCAGGCCGGTGAGCGTTGACACCGCGGGCACCACCACGAGCCGGTTGTGGCCGGTGAGGTGCCGGCCGAACTCGGCGAGCCCGAACGGGTCGGTGACCCTGGCCACCAGGGGGCCGAGCGCGTGCACGCCTCGCATCACCGGGGTGATCGGGTAGCGCAGCAGCACCGTGCCGTGCCGCGACACCCGCTCGACGACGAACCGCGGACGGCTGCCCAGCGCGTACGGCATGCCGTCCTCGATCAGCAGCCCGCCGGCCGGCAGCCGGCCGTGGCTGGACAGCGCGATCTCCACCTGGGCCGGCTCACCAACCGGGATCCGCTGGGCCACCCGTCGCTGCGCGGACAGGCCGAGCCGGGACCGTCCGGCGACCACCGCGGCCAGCACCGGCAGCGCGATCACGAACACCGCGACGCGCAGCAGGTCGCGCTCGTTGAGCAGCAGCGCGCACAGCGCGGCCGCGACGCCGGCGGCCAGCAGGCACCGCCCGCGGGTGGTCAGCCCGGACAGCCCGGACAACTAGGACTGCCCGGACAAGTGCTGCCAGGCCGGGGCGGTCGGCGGCGGCGCGGTGCCATTGCCGCCGGGTCCGCCAGCGCCGCCAGTTCCGCCGGGGCCGGGCGCGCCGGTGCCCTGCGGCACGGGGATCCGCTGCAGCAGCCCGCGGACCAGGTCGGCCGCCGGGCGCCGGGCGGCCTGGCCCTCCGCGGTGAGCACCAGCCGGTGGGCCAGCACCGGCACGGACATCGCCTGCACGTCGTCCGGCACCACGTAGTCGCGGCCGGAGAGCGCCGCCTGAGCCCGCGCAGCCCGCACGAGGTGCAGGGTGGCCCGCGGCGACGCGCCGAGCCGCACCTCCGCCAGCCGCCGGGTGGCCGCGGTCAGCTCGACGGTGTAGCGGCGCACCTCCGGCGACAGGTGCACCCGCCGGACGGCCTCGATCAGCCCGACGATCTCGGCGCCGCTGGACACCGGCGCCAGGGTGGCGAGCGGGTCGGCCGCGGAGTGCTCGTCGACCATCGCCTGCTCGGCCTGCTGGTCCGGGTACCCGATCGACACCCGCGCGGTGAACCGGTCGCGCTGCGCCTCGGGCAGCGCGTAGGTGCCCTCGAGCTCGATCGGGTTCTGGGTGGCCACCACGATGAACGGCGCGGCCAGCGGGTAGCTCTTGCCGTCGACGGTGACCTGGTCCTCCTCCATGCACTCCAGCAGGGCGGACTGGGTCTTCGGCGATGCTCGGTTGATCTCGTCGCCGATCACCACGTTGGCGAACACCGGGCCGGGCCGGAACTCGAACTCGCTGGTGTGCCGGTTGTAGATGTTCACCCCCGTGATGTCGCTGGGCAGCAGGTCGGGGGTGAACTGGATGCGGCTGACCGAGCAGTCGATCGACCGGGCCAGCGCCTTGGCCAGCGAGGTCTTGCCGACGCCTGGCACGTCCTCGACCAGCAGGTGACCCTGGGCGAGCAGGGTCACCAGGCAGAGGCGGACGACCTCCGGCTTGCCGACGATGACCGTTTCCATGTTGGCCGCGATCCGCCTGACGATTTCGCGCAGCTCTGCCAGCTCCACCGGCGGGGCACCCGTGCTCACTCCGGGTCCGGACACGGCGGCTGGGATGGGTGACGACACGCGACCTCCTGTACTCGGCCCCGCGCGCGTTGCGGGGCACGGCCGGCGCGGCTGGGTCACAGCCGGCCCGCGGGCTTGCGGCGGCTCTCGCGCACGGCACACGGCCGCGTTGCCACCTCGCGGCCCGTCGACGCTCGCGCCGGGCAGCGTGCCATCCAGTGTGTCAAACCTCGGCGAAGTCCCCCACCCGCGTGACGAGACGGTGTCGTGATCACCACCCCCCGGTGACCCCACCACCCCCCACCGGCCGTGTGCGCGTGCCGGTCCCGAGCGCGATAAGCGGGCTTATCGCGCCTTTCCAGCACCCGAAATGCGCG
>Ga0210378_10000455_pt1 | contig 20610 bp, 19 predicted proteins | sample PLM1_60_b1redo_FD_155465 | JGI IMG/M metagenome (GOLD analysis project Ga0210378, IMG submission 155465) | Groundwater sediment microbial communities from an aquifer in East River, Colorado, USA - PLM1_60_b1 redo | ecosystem: Environmental > Terrestrial > Soil > Riparian zone | place: USA: East...
CCGGTTCCATCCGGCCCAGTTCCATCCGGCAGCTGCTCGCCATGGTGTGGCCGACGCCGGCCCACCCCATGAAGTCGGGGGCGAGGCGCCGTTCGTTTCGGGTCGGCCTGCGTGATCGCGGTAACACTCCCGGACGGCAGGCGACACCATAGGTAGCCGCGAACTCTCGCGGTCTTCGCCCACATCGGGAGGGGCCCGTGCGGCTGCGGTCGACCGACATCTCGGCTCGCGCACTCGGCGACGAGCTGATCGTCCTTAGCCTGCCGACCTCCCGGTACCTCACGATCACCGGCGTGGGTATCAGGGTGTTCGAGCTGCTGGCCGAGGACACCTCTCTCGACGAGGTGGTCGGCACGATCGTCGAGGAGTACGAGGTCGAGCGGGCGGTCGCCCGCCGCGACATCGAGGGCTTCCTCGGGCGGCTTCGCGACGTCGAGCTGCTGCACTGACGTGCCGGTTCTGCACGCCGATCCGCTCCTGCTGGGACCGACCGGCCTGCCGGTCGTCCCGGCGCTCGACATCGCGATCGGGCATCCCGTCGGCAATGTGCCGCTGCCGACGCGGCCGGTGCACCTCGAACCCGATCCGGCACGCGCGCTGCGCGACGCGCTGCGCCCCGCACTGCTGCGCCCGCCGTGCGTCGTCGCGTTCTCCGGCGGCCGGGATTCCTCGCTGCTGCTCGCGCTGGCCGCCGAACTGGCCGCCCGCGAGGGCACGGACCCACCGGTCGCGCTCACCTTCCGGTACCCGGGTGACCCCGCGGCGGACGAGTCGTCGTGGCAGGAGCTGGTCGTCGCGCATCTGGGCAACCTGGGCCTGCGCGTGGAGTGGGTACGCCGCGACGTCACCACCGAGCTGGACAACATCGGGCCGCTGACCGCACCCGTGCTCAGGGCACATGGCGGTCCGACCTACCCCGCCGGGCTGGGCAACACGATCCTGCTGGCGCAGCACGCCCGCGGCGGTTGCCTCGTCACCGGGAACGCGGGCGACGAGGTGCTGGGCGGGCACCGCGCCGGGGTGCTGCACCCCGTGCTGCGGCGCCGGGGCCGCGGGCTGACCAGGGCCGACTGGCGGCTGGCAGCCACGTGCGCGGCGCCGGCGCCGGTGCGCCGGCGGCAGGCCCGCCGGGAGGTCGACGCCGCCACCTGGCTGTGTCCGGGGCTGCGACGCGCGGCGCTGGCCGAGGCGACGCGCAGCCTCGCTGGCCGGCCGCTGCGGTGGGACCGCAGCGTATGGTCCGCGCTGGCACCGCGGGCCGCGCTGATCGGGAACCGGACCAGAGCCGGCGTCGCAAGTGATCACGACTGCGAGCTGCTGGAACCGCTGGGCGCGGCCGCGTTCGTCGCCTCCTTCGCCGCGTTCGGCGGCCGCTGGGGCGGCATCACCCGCGCCGCGGGAACCAGGCTGCTGGCCGGCGGGCTACTTCCCGACGCCGTGATCGGACGCCGCCAGAAGGCGCACTTCAACGCGTCCCGCTTCGGCGAGGCATCCCGCGAGTTTGCCCGCACCTGGGACGGGCGCGGCGTGGACGACAGCCTCGTCGACCCGGTGGCCCTGCGCGCGGCGTGGCTGGCCGACGCGCCACCGCCGTCGACCGCGATGCTGTTGCAACAGGCCTGGCTGTCGCAAGCCGACGAACCGCTCGCGGGTTCGGGCAGTGGCGCGGAGGGACCATGAGGATGCGCGGGCGGGCCCGGGTGGCATGGGAGGTCCTCAGGGCACTCGGCCCGATGGTCCTGATCGAGATCAGCTTGCGGACCTCCGACCTGCCGGCGACGTGCCGGAGGCTGCAGGTGGGCTGCGATCTCGACAGTGCCACGCCGCCGGCGGCCCAGCTCGCCGGGCTGCCGCGCAATGCCAGGACGGCGGTCCGCGCCTCGCGTGCGCTCGTCGCGCGCTGGCCGGGCGGCGACACCTGCCTGCGGCAGTGCCTGCTGATCGGCCACCGGCTGCGCAGCCTCGGGCCGGTCCTGCGGATCGGGGTGAAGCGCGACCAGCACGGCGTCTTCTCGGCGCACTCCTGGCTGGAGATCCGCGGGAGGACCCTGGACCCCACCGCGTCGGAGTACGCGGCTCTCGGCTCCGCCGTCCGGTGACACCGCACATGGAGCACTGGTACCGCGCGCACGGCCTGGTCATCCGCAGCGCTGTGGAGCTCCCGCTGCCACCGGGCTCGCCCGCGCCGGGCACACCCGACCTGATCCTGCGCCGCGGCGACGACCAGCCGGTGCCCGGCCAGCGCCCCGGCGGGCGCCGGCTCGCGGAGCTGAGCAACTCCGACGGCAGGCTCTTCTACAGCCTCGGCAGGGACGGCGACCGAACCGTCCTGCGCTACCCCGGGCTGTGTGACTTCGTCGGGGACCGCAACCTTGCCGACGTCACCGCTCACCTGCATCCGGGCGTCGACCCCGGGCTGCTCGCGGTGCTGGCGGCCGGAACCCTGCTCGCCGTGCACCTCATGCTGCGCCACGAGCTGGTGCTGCACGCGAGCGCCGTGCAGACGGACGGTCGCGCGGTGGCCTTCGTCGGCGCCTCGGGTATGGGCAAGTCGACGCTCGCGGCTGCGCTGTGCGGCATGGGCAACGGCTGCCGCCTGGTGGCCGACGACGTGCTGCGCGTCGACCGGACCGACGCCGGGACCATGCGGGTCCACCCAGGCAGCACGGAGAGCCGGTTGCGGATGAGCGCCGGCGGGCTCGCCGACGCGGCTCCGTCCGGCGCCGTGCGGCCTACGGCCGACGGCCGGCTGGCACTGCGGCCGGCGACCAGGGCGGACGGCCCGCTGCCGCTTGCCGCCTGCGTGGTGCCTCGCCCCAGCCGGGACGTGCTGGAGGCGTCGGTGCACCGGCTGGCGCCCGCCCGAGCCCTGGTGCGGATGGCCCAGTTCCCGCGGGTCGCCGGCTGGAGCGAGCCCGCGTCGATGGACCGCGCGTTCCAGCGGCTCGCGGACCTCGTCGAGCGCGTGCCGATCTTCGAGGCCACCGTGCCGTGGGGACCGCCGTTCCGGCCCGACGTGCTCTCCGGACTCCTGGACGCGGTCGCCGGGCGGCATCCCCGTTTCCGTCCGGTGTGAGTTGCGTATGGGCCTGGTACCACCGACTAGGTGAGGAGGTGGCGGTTGATCTTGTGGGCCTCGGGCGCGAGGTCGGTGATCTCGATGACGTGGACGCCGGCGGCGCGGAGGACCTGCGCCCCGGTGGCTGCCACGAAGACCGGTGGTTCGGTAAGCGCGTAGACGACGCGTCGGATGCCGGCGTCGATGATCAGTTGTGCGCAGGTGCGGGGTCGGGATCGGCGGCGGCCGCACGGCTCCATCGAGGAGTACATCGTTGCGTTTGGCAGCCAGGAGTCGCCGGCGGCCAGTTTGGACAGGGCTGCTTCTTCAGCGTGGACGGTCGGGTCCGTTTCTCGGGAGTAGCCGGTGGCCAGGAGCTGATCATTCGCGCCAACGACGACCGCGCCGACCGAGAAGGCGGTCGGCGATGGGTCGCATCGGGCGGACAGGTCGATGGCCATGTGCAGCCAGGTGCGGTCGGCTGCTCGCAGCTCGGGGTCAGCCATTGGCGGCATTGGACAACTGGTAGTGCAGCATGACCACGTCGTCGATCGGCTCGACGTTGATCAGTTTCATGCGGTGATCGCTGGTGAACGGATAGTTGCCGTCGGCGACGAAGCGTGGAGCGGTGCTGTCGCCGACGAAGAATGGCGCCACCACGAGATGGAGTTCGTCGGCGAGGCCGGCCGTGAGGAATTGGGTGTGGATCTGTCCACCGCCTTCGACCATGAGCCGTCGAACACCGCGGGTGGCGAGATCGGCGAGCACAAGGCTGAGGTTGGTGGGTTTCCCGGCATCCACGACCGTTGCCGTATCGCCCAGCGTGTGGGCGAGCTCGGCCACGGTCGGGCTGGCGGCGTACACGAGCTTGGATACCACGCCGGTCGCGAAGAACTTCGCGTTCGGGTTCAGGTCGCCGGTGCGGGTGAGGGTGACCTTGATCGGCGTTGCCGGGCGCCCGGCCCGCATCCGTTGTTGACGGCGGTGGTCGGATCGAACCATCAGGCGCGGGTTGTCGCGCCTGATGGTGTCGGCTCCGACCAGGATGGCGTCGCTGTCGGCGCGGACCGCGTCCACCCGGTCGAAGTCGGCGTCGTTGGACAGGAGCAGCCGTGCCGGCGTGCTGTCGTCGATGTAGCCGTCGATGGACATGGCGCAGCTGAGCAGCACGTGCGGGCGCTGGTTCACGAGGTGGTCGTGGCCTTTCTGCGGAGAATGCGTTCGACGATGTTGGCGTAGTCCTCGGCGCTGGTGATGGTGCCAAGGTCGGCAACATCGTCGTCGTGCAATCCCGGCCTGGTGTCAGCGCTGGCGAGCAGGTCGAAGGCATCACGGGCCGCGCCGCCGCTGGCCGGCAGCGGGATCATCGTAGGTGACATGCTTCGGGCTCCTGCTCGACGACCTGAACGGTGCGCCGCCTGGTGACGATCAGGCGCGGCGTCGCCGGGCGGTGACGTCACTGCTGGGACTGCCCGATGTGACGGTCCCAGCGGCTGAGCATCCGCCGTTCGCGCCGGGCGGGATACGCCGCCGCGGGATACCGCACGACCCGTGTGCGGCTTTCTACCGGGAGGCGTTCGATGCGCGACGCGACGCGGCGACCGGCCGGGTCGACGTGATGGTGACCGGGCTCGGGCGGCGACGAGCTGCTGGCGATGCCACCTGCCAGGGCGACCAGACCAGCCGATGTCACCGACGCGTTCGACACGGCCGTGGTGCCATGGCTCGGTCGGCGCGCCCGGTCGGCGATGCCCGAGATCGACACCAACCTGGCGCCGGTGGCGGTGCTGCCCCTGCCGGCGTTGCTGTCGTTAGCCCTGCACAACCCCGCCTATCTGCAGGTGGGCGTCTGGCCGGTGTCGCCTCTGACCGACCCCGACCTCGTACGTTTCGGCGAGCAGCTCCCGCTGGCCTGGCGGCGGAGGAAGACGCTGGCGCGGCCGGCCGCCAAGCCACCGACCGCATCCAGCGCCGCACCCTCACACCGGACGAACTGCGCTCCCGACTCGACCACACAGGCTTCCAACTACACATCCTCGCCGACGACCAGACCAACCCGACGCCAACCACCGACGCACCCATCGCCTACGCCGTGGCCACCGCTCAGCGGTAGATGGACGACTGCAACCGGTACAGCTCCGCGTACTGCCCGGCACCGGCAATCAGCTCCTCGTGCGTGCCGCACTCGACCACCCGACCGCCGTCCATGACGTAGATCCGGTCGGCCATCCGGGTGCTGGAGAACCGGTGCGAGATCAGCAGTGCGGCCCGCCCGCCCAGCGTGGCGCGGACGTCGGCAAACAGCTCGTGCTCGGTCCGGGGGTCGAGCGCGGCGGCGGGTTCGTCGAGCACCACCAGTGCCCTGTCCCGGTACAGCGCCCTCGCCAGCGCCACCCGCTGCCACTGGCCGCCGGAGAGGTCGACTCCCTCGTCCAGGTCGCGGCCGAGCATCGTGTCGAGGCCGCCGGGCAGCTGGCGCGCCACCTGCAGGACACCCGCCCGCCGGGCCGTGTCGACGACCGTGTCCTCGCTCGCCTGCCGGTCCCCGTCGCTGATGACGATGTTGTCGCGCAGCGTCAGCTGGTAGCGCACGAAGTCCTGGAAGATCACGGTCACCGATGCCCGCACGTCCGGTGCCGGCACGGGGGAGCCGTCCCAGTGCCGTGTCCCCGTCGCGGGCTCGTAGAGGCCGGCAACGATCTTGGCAAGGGTGGTCTTGCCGGACCCGTTCTCACCCACCAGGGCGACGACCTCACCGGCCCGGATCTCGATGTCGACGGCGTCGACCGCCGGACGGTCCTGCTCCGGGTACCGGAAGCTGACGCCGGTGAGCGCGACCCGGTCGGTGAGCGGGCGCGCGCGGCCATCGGGTGGTGGCGGCGGCACCGAGGCCACGAAGCGCTCAAGGTCGGCGAGGAACGGGGCCGATTCGAGCAGGCCGCCGACCGAGGCGAACATCGTGTTGAGCTGCCCGCTGAGCAGCCGCACGGCGATCGCCGCCGCGCCAGCCTCCGGCAGGTCGATCCGGCCGCGGCGGACCAGCTCCACGATCGCCAGCAGGGCGACGGTGAGCGCCACGGCGACGCCGGCGGTCGTCAGGGCCGCGATCAGCTGGCGGCGGCGGACCTGGGCTCGCAGCTGCGAGGTGGCCTCGTCGTTGAGGATCCGGTGCCGCTGCCGCAGCGGGCCGGCGGAGTCGAACGCCCGCAGCTCCGCCGCGAAGGGCCGCTGGGTCAGCAACTGGCGCAGGTAGTTGCGGCGGCGGTAGATCGCGGTCAGCCGATGCGCGAAGGCGAACTCGGTGCTGCTGGCCCATTTGGACAGCAGCACTGCCGGCAGCCCCGCCGCCAGCAGGACGGGTACCAGCAGCGGCTCGACACCGACCAGCACGGCGGACATGGTGACCACCCCGAGCAGGCCGCCGGACAGGCCCAGCAGCGCAGCGGTGACAGCGAACGGGCGGGTCAGGGCGTTCTGCTGGATCCGCTCGAGCGCCGTGGCGAATCCGGGCGAGTCGTACCTGAGCAGGTCGGCGCGCGCCGTCGTGTCGAGCAGCCGGTCCCACACCCGCTGCGACACCCGCTCGCCGAGGAGCCGGTGCTGCTGCGCCTGCACGGCGCCGACCGAACCCGACAGCGCGGTCGTGAACGCCAGCGCGAGCAGCGCGGGCGCCAGGCCGATCGCGGCCTGATCGGGCTGCAGGAGCGCGTCGAAGGTGAGCTTTCCGGCCGCGACCACACCGAGGGCCGCGGCCGCGCCGACGAGCTGGTAGACCGCCGCGGTGATCGTGCCACGCCGGTCAGCCCGCGCGACCTCCCGCGCCGCGGCCGCGATCAGCCCAGGTGTCGCCGCCGAGTCTCTAGCGATCCGGACCAGGTGCACTCCGAAATCCTAGTTGGCGCTACGCACCGTCACCGGCACGGTCTCTTTGCGAGAGCGAAGTAACGCGTGCCGACGATGCGCGACAACTCCTTACAAGAGGAAGCCAATTCGGGAAGGGGGTGAGAGATGAAGAAGGAGTACGTTCCGCCCGCGGTCGAGGACCTCGGTTCGCTGCACGAGCTCACGCTCGGACAGTCCCAGGGAAGTCGGCTCGACGCCGATTTTGCGGCGGGCACGACCTTCGGTGACCTGACGTTCTCATCCTAGCGATCGACGCGTGGCTGGGGCCCGGAACTCACCGGCCTCAGCGCGCTGATCAGGCATCGCTACCGCCGCGATCCCCGTCCCCGGCGGATCTCCCGTGCCGCATACCGGAACCGGTCAAGCACCGAGGCGTGCCGCCCGGCCGTGTAGCGCCCGTCCGGCAGCACCAGCGCGCGAACGTAGGCTGCCTTGTCCCGCCACCGCGGCAGGACCCGCAGCGTCGCGAGCGCCTGAGCCGCGAAGGTCTTGTCGGCGTTGGTGTGCAGGGCAAGCCAGGCCACCTCCCGCCGGCCGGGGACGTACTGCTCGGCCCAGCGCGAAAGCTCGCCGGCCGGGGTGATCCGGAGCAGCCGCCGGCTATCGGCGACGGCCGCGGCCACAACGGCCTGCGCACCCCAGTCACCCGCCAGCCCGCGGATCGCCGCGCTGTCCCGGTCGGCCCGGTGCAGCATCTCGGCGACGTCGCGCAGCGAGCCCAGCCGCAGCGGCCAGTTGCCAAGGGCGGCGTGGTAGCACGCGTGCAGGAACCGGTTGGGCCAGGACAGCGCCCGCACCCGGCGCCCGCCGACGCGGAACTCCTGCCCCTCGTCCCACAGCCGGTCCAGGTCAACGAGCACGCCCCACGGGCCGAGCACGAACGTCCGGTGCAGGTCGAGCTCGTACCCCGCGGGCGGGACCAGCGTCATTCCCTTGTCGAAGCGGCGGTCGAAGCCGGGCCGTGGCTCGGCCAGCGTCCGGTTGAAGCCGGCCGCCGCCAGGGCCGCGGCGGCGCGGTCGACGTCACGGGCGCGGACCAGGACGTCGAGGTCGTTGAAGGACCGCAGCGCCGGATCGGGATAGTCCAGGTGTGCCACCGCGCTGCCCTTGAGGATGCGGGACTCGACGCCCGCCCCGTCCAGCAGCCCGACGACGGCGACCAACTCGCGCTCCAGGGCCAGGACCCGCAGCAACGCGGTGCGGTGGGCGGCCCTGGCCTGCCGCACCTGGGATTGCGTCGCGGGCAGCGCACCGTCACCGGTGGCGGCATCGAGCAGGCCGGTCAGCCGGTGGGTTCGCGCCGCGGCCAGGACTGCGGCCCACGACTGCTCCCCGAGCGGTTCGTCGGGAAAGGCGCGGCCGGCACCCGCCAGCCGATGCCCCGCCACCGCAAGCAGCGGCGTCGGGTACTCGGCCTCGCCGCAGAGCCTGCGCCCCGTGCTCGGCTCAGCTCCAGATGTCGCGGTGCACATTGAAGATCACCCGGGAGCCGAGCGGTTCGAGCTTGATGGGAAGCTCCTTCAGGGCGGCCAGCCGGTCCCGGACCGCACGCTGGTGTTCGACCGGGCAGACCACCAGCAGGAACCCGCCGCCACCGGCACCGGTCACCTTGGCGCCCGTCGCGCCGGCGCCGAGCGCACCGTCGACGGCGTCGTCGATCTGGCGGTTCGACACGCCGGCGGCCAGCATCCGCTTCGCCTGCCAGCTCTTGCACAGGGCGGTGCCGACGGCGCTCGGGTCCCCGCCGCGCAGCCCGTCAGCGGCCTCGCCTGCCAGGTCCCTGAGCTGGTCGAGCTGGGGGATCCGGTCGCCGACGTTCGCGGTCTGCTCGCCGAGGATGACGTCGGCGCTGCGGGTGATGCCGGTGAAGAACAGCATCAGCTCGCCCTGCAGCCGCCGGCGCACCGCCGGCGGCAGCCGGACCTCGTCGACGACCACCCGGTCGCCAGGCCCGAAGCGGATGTCGCAGATCCCGCCGAAGGCGGCCGCGTACTGGTCCTGCTTGCCGATCGGCTTGCGGCAGCGGTCGATCTCGATGGCGCAGGCCCGCTCGGCCAGCTCCTCGGCGGCGAGCTGCCTGCCCTGGTAGGCGAACAGGGCCTGCAGCAACCCCACCGTGACCGATGACGACGAGCCGAGGCCCGACCCCGCTGACGGGATGTCGGCCAGCGTGGTGATCTCGACGCCGCCCCGGATCCCGGCCATGTGCATGGCCTCCCTGACCAGCTCGTGCTGCAGGTCCTCGACCCGGGAGACGATCTCCTTGCGCGAGTAGTTGACGTAGATGTCCTCGTCGAAGCGCTGCTTGACGATCACGTACACGTACTTGTCGATGGCGGCGTTGAGCACCCGGCCGCCGTGCTCGCGGTAGTAGCCGGGCAGGTCGGTCCCGCCGCCGACGAGCCCGATGCGCAGCGGGGTCTGGGTGACGATCATGATGGGCGCCTGCCTTGCCACTGGACCCTGGCCCGCTCGAGCGCGGCCGGGGTGCCGATGTCGATGAAGTAGCTGTCGTGCATGGTCACGGCCGAGGCCCTGCCGACCAGCCGCGGCAGCAGGTGGTAGCCGATGTCCCGCGGCGGCGGGCCGTCGATCAGGTCGAGGACGCTGGGGTGCAACGCGTACATGCCAGCGTTGGCGAGGTCGCTGCGCGGCTGTGCCGGCTTCTCGACGAAGCCGACGACGCGGCCGTCCTCGACGTCGACGATGCCGCACTCCGACGGCGTGGGCGCGTGGAACAGCGTGAGCGTGGCGATCGCGCCGCCGCGGCGGTGGGCGCGGTGCGCACTGACGAGCACGTCGAGGTCGAAGTCGGTGAGGTTGTCCGCGTACAGCGCGAGGAACATCTCCTCGCCGGCGACGAAGTCCCGGTTGGCCAGCAGCGTGCCCGCGCTGCCAAGCAGCTGTGGCTCCTCGACCAGCCGCACCGCCGGCGGGCCGCCGCGCGCGGCGACGTGCGCGCGCACCACGCCGGCGAGGTGGTGCAGGTTGACCAGGACCTCGTGCACGCCAGCCTTGGCCAGCGCGTCGAGCCAGATGTCCAGCAGCGGCCGGCCGCCGATCGGGAGCATGCACTTGGGCGTGCTGTCGGTCAGCGGGCGCAGCCTGGTGCCGAGCCCGGCGGCCAGCAGGAACGCCTTCATGCCCTGGCCTGCCTGTGCGACCCGGCGGCCTTGCGCACCACGCCGAGCGCCCGCATCTTCGCGTCCGCCTCGGCCAGCACCCGGTCAAGGCCAGCCATACCGTCCAGCCAGGCCGCGTACTCGGCCACCGAGTCGGCTGGCGTGCGCCGCGGTGCCCAGCCGAGCTGCTTGAGGGCGTCGATGTCGGACAGGATGTGCCTGGTGTCGCCGAACCTGTACTCGCCGCTGATCCGGCCCGGCTGGTCGGATGAGTAGTGGCGGCGCACCACGTCCGCGAACTGCTCGGTCGTGTAGCCGGTGCCGCCGCCGACGTTGAAGACCCGGCCGGCCGCGCGGTCGTCGGTGAGCACGAGCACGTTGGCGTCGACCACGTCGTGGATGTTGACGTAGTCCCGGACGGCCTGGCCGTCCTCGTACAGCGTCGGCGCGCTGCCAAGCAGGTAGTGCAGGCAGAAGATGCGGCACGCGCCGGAGTAGGCGTTGTAGACCGACTGCCGGGGTCCCTGCACGATGCTGTACCGCAGGGCGACCGTCGGGATGCCGTACCGGCGGCCGAGGTTGACGGCGAACACTTCCTCGGCGTGCTTGGACATGCCGTAGGCGTTCTGCGGGTTCGCGATGCGCTCCGGCGTCGCCAGCATCTCGACCGGGCCGCCGCACACCGGGCACGTCACGTCCCACTGCGCCAGCTCGAGCGCGGCGACCGGCCGCATGTCGGGGGTCTGCTCGCCGTGCCGCTGGCAGCGGTAGAGGCCCTCGCCCATCGCGGCCTGCGACGACGCCACGACGACCCTGGCAAGGTCGAGCCGCTCCGCGACGATGAGCTCGTACAGCAGCGCCGTGGAGGTGACGTTGACGTCGGTGAACGTGGCGAAGTCCGGCAGGTAGTCCTGGTAGGCGGCGAAGTGGTACACGGCGTCGACCCGGCGCAGCAGGTTCGCGAGCAGGTCGCGGTTGCGGACGTCCCCGACGAACAGGTCGGCGCCCGGCGTGACGTAGCTGGGCGCGCGGTCGCGGTGCACCGGCGCGGTCAGCGCGTCGAGCACGATGACGTCGTGGCCGAGCGCGACCAGGCGGTCGCAGGTGTGGGATCCGATGAACCCGGCTCCGCCGGTGACCAGGACCCTCATCGCCGGCCCTTCCGCCCGGCGTAGACCTCGCGGTACACGGCGAGGGTGCGCTCGGCCGTCACGGCCCAGGAGAACTTGGCGGCCCGCGCGGGTCCAGCCGCCCGCAGCCGGTCGGCCTGCTGGCCGCAGGCCTGCAGGATGGCGCCGGCGATCGACTCGGGGTCGTCCGGGTCGGCGAGCAGGGCCGCACCGCCGGCCGTCTCGGGCATCGCGCTGACGTTGGAGGTGACCACCGGGCAGGCGGAGGCCATCGCCTCCAGCAGCGGCAGCCCGAACGTCTCGTTGAACGACGGGTACACCAGGACGTCGGCGGCGCGGTAGAAGTGCACCGTCTCCTCCAGTGGCACGCCGCCGACCCACACCACGTCGCCGGCAATGCCGAGCTCGTCGGCGAGGGCGCGCAGCTGCGCGACGTACTCGACGTCGCGGCCGGGGCCGACCACGACGAGCTGCCGGCCGCCAAGCTCGCGCCGCGCCGCGGCGAAGGCGCGGAGCAGCCCGCCGCAGTTCTTGTACGGCCACAGCGAGGACACGAACAGCACGAACGGTGCCGTGACGCCGTGCCGCGCGCGCAGCCGGCTCCGGGCTTCGTCGCGGTCACCCGGCCGGAACAGCTCGTGGTCGACCGCCTCCGGGATCAGGCGCAGCTTCGCAGGGTCAGGGTCGAGGTAACGCTGCACCTCCTCGCGCAGGCTCTCGGAGTTGATGATGATCGCGTCGGCCAGCCGCGCGGTGCGCGGGTAGCTCATCCGCCGGTACAGCCGTGCCGTCGGGCGGACCGAGGCGGGAGCCGTGTAGGCGTGCAGCGTCTTGAAGTGCACCACCAGCGACCAGGACGGGTTCACCACCGGTGCCATCAGGGTGTTGAACACGTCGATCCGGGCGCGCGGCAGCCGCAGCGGCGCGTAGAGGTGCTCGCTCAGGGTCCGCAGCGGCGGGCTCTCGTTCGACCACGGGAACGTGATGTAATGCACGTTCGGGCCGTAGCCCTCGTGCATCGGCCGGGACTTGGGGCTGACCAGGAGGTGGAGCTCCTCGTCGCCGGTGAGCCGCTTGGCCATCTCGGGAATGATCCGGGTCCAGAACCAGTGCGCCCCCGACGGGTGGGCCGGGTCGTCGGTGAGCAGGTTGATGGCTACGCGCATGTCGTCAGAAGGTCTGGGAGGCGACGGCGGCCGGGGTCATCCGCGACTGCCTGACGTATTGGGCCAGCAGGTGCATGCATGCTTGGTGGGTGTCCTCGATGATTCCGTAGTTGCCGGAGTCGACGTGGATCGACACCGTGGCCTGCCGCCTCGCGGGCCCGCCCTCGAAGCCGGTCAGCGCGATGGTCGCCATGCCGTTCGCCTCGGCCCAGTCCAGGGCCCGGACGATATTCGGTGAGCGACCCGACGACGACACCGCGACGAGCACGTCACCCGGCCGGGCCATCGACTGCAGCTGGTACTCGAACACCTGGTCGTAGCCGAGGTCGTTGGCGATCGCGCTCAGCAGCTCGACGTTGGTGCTGAGGCTGAACACCCGGGTGGTGAGGTCGGTGCCGTTGCGCACACCCTTCACATGGTCGCACTGCAGGTGGTTGGCGATGGAAGCCGACCCGCCGTTGCCGCAGGAGAAGACGGCCGCGTCGCGCAGGTAGGCCGCGGCGAGGATCTCGGCCGCGCTGGCGAGCTGTGCGAGGTCCACGGTGCCGAATGCGCGGGACAGCTCGGCGACGTACGCCTCGCCGTACTCGTCGGCCCGGTCGAAACGGTGCGCCGGGAACCGCGGTCGGTCGGCGCTGCTCACCTGGCTTGCGCTGTCCCTGCCGGCACCGCCGAGGATGAACGCGACCGCGGCCGCGAGATCAGGGAAGGAGAGCACGCCTGGATCGACCGCGCCCGGCTGCCCGACGTGCAGCGGCCGCGCCCCGACGGCCCGTGCCAGGCCGATGTCGGCCGCGCTGTCGCCGACCACCCAGGATGCGGTGAGGTCCAGGTCGAGAGCCGCCGCCGCGGCAAGTGCCATGCCGGGGGCCGGCTTGCGGTCCGCGCTGGCACGGGCGAACGCCTCGACGATCCCGTCGGGGTGGTAGGGGCAGAACAGCCAGAGGTCGACGTGCGCGTCCTTGCGGGCCAGCTCGGCGATCATGTGCTTCTGCACCTGCTGGACGTCGTCGATCCCGTACAGGCCACGGGCCACGCCAGCCTGGTTGGTGACGACGGCCACCGGGATGCCGGCCCTGTTGAGGGCCGCGATCGCCTCGATGGACCCGTCGATGAACTCGACCCGGTCGACCGATCCTACGTAGCCGCTGTCCACGATGATCGTGCCATCCCGATCGAGAAGGACACCTGCTTGACCCACGGACGAACCTCTTCTCGGACTTCGGCGGAACCGGTTCAGCACATTCCCGACCAGCGGCGTTGCGTTTGCTACGCGCGTTTGACGTCGCCGCGATCGGCGATTCCGTTACCCGGTCTCGCCCATGTCGCGGCCCGTGCCGGGGCGACTGCCGGCGGTGTCCGCCGGCTGGTCAGCGGTCAGTAACGCGGCGGCAAGGGTCAGGTACAGCAGGTATGGGGAGGCGTCACTCATGCTGGCCTCGGTGTACGAGGCGACCACGCAGTAGGTGATCAGGAACAGGGCGCACGTGCGGTGCAGGGACGGCGGGCGGAGCACCGCGACGATGATCAGTGTGGCGAGGATGGTGGCGAGGATGGCAACGCCGACCAGGCCCTGCTCGTGGTAGGCGGCCAGCCAGCTGCTGTCGATCGGAAGCCCGTTGAAGGACTTGTCCGTGAGCCCGACACCGAACGCACGCTCGCTCGGCGTGCGCGGTCTGGCCAGCAGGGCGTCCCAGACCTTCTGCCGTCCGGTGAGGTTGGCGAAGTTCTCCTGGTTCTGCCCGCGCAGCACCCAGACCTTCACGATGGATCCTGCGGTCACCGCGACCAGCCCGGCGCACAGGATGGCCCTGGCGAGCACCCGCCGTGCGCGGGAGCTGGTGAAGGCGAACGCAACGCCGGCGACCGCAAGGCCGGCGAGCAGGCCGAGCATGGCCGTCCTGGTGTGGCTCAGCAGCAGCAGGACGATCGCCGGCGCGGCGACGAGGCCGACGCTGCGGCCGTCCGTGCTGCGGCCCAACCAGAGCACGATCGTGAGTCCAGCGGCCACCGCGCCGAACTGCCCCACCTGCGGGGCCGACAGCGGCCACACGGCGCCGACCAGGCGACCGCCGTTGGCGGCCGGCATGGCGAGCCCAGGAGCGACGAGCAGGCCGGCGGCCACCGTCAGCAGCACGGCGCCGAGCGCCCGGATCTGGTGGCGGACGAACGCCAGCGAGTCGTACCACCACGGGGTGAGCAACCACAGCGTCGCCACGAAGAAGGTGAAGCGGAAGCACCGGAAGAACGCGCCGTACCCCGACTCGAGCTGCGCGCTCGATGCGATGCTCTCGATCACCAGCAGGCTCAGCAGGAACAGGTACGCGCTCGGCCGGAACCGCACCCGGGGGTTGAGCACGAGGGCGATGGCGAACGCCGCGAGCACCGCGCCCTGGGCAACCATCTGGATGACCGGCCGCGGGATCGGGACGATCGTGGTCGCGCCCTGCGACCCGAGCGTGTCGACGACCAGCAGCGCCCAGGCGACCCCGACCAGCGGCGGCGCGCGCCGCTGGTCGGCCGGCGCCTCGGCGGCCGCCCGGCTCACGGCCGGCCGTTCCTTGCCAGCAGCTGAACCCACAGGTGCCATCCGAGCCAGCGCTCGCCGGGCAGCCGCCTGACTGGCAGGGGAGGCGCGTGCAGATAGCGCTGGTAGGCGTCCACCAGCTCGAAGTCCGGAAAGTCCGCGGCCACCTCGCGCAGCGAGTACACCCTGGCATACGGGTTGAGGGGGCCGTCGGTGTTGCGGTGCGTGAAGGTGTCGATCTCCAGGTACCTGCGCAGGCCGGTGCGTTCGGCGTTGTCCAGGTGCTGGCGCAGCATCGGCGCGGACGGCAGCAGCTTCGAGTGCCGCAGCGGGTAGGCGGCCACCAGCGCGGCCCGGCGCACCAGCCTGATGCTGACCTGGTAGTTCAACGACCGGCGGGCGTACAGCATCGCGATCAGGGTGCCGCCCGGCCTGAGCACCCGGTGGATCTCGGCCTGGGCCCGGCGGATCTCCGGGATGTGGTGCAGCACGCCGTGGCTGAACACTGTGTCGAAGGTGGCGTCCGGCCACGGGATCGCCAGCGCCGAGCCCTGGCGCAGCTCATCGTGCGGCAGGTCGCGGATGGCCAGGCGAGCGCGCACCCTGTCGACGGACTCCTGGGTCAGGTCCAGCCCGGACCAGTGCGCGCCGCGGCGGATGAGCTGCTCGGACTCCGCGCCCTGCCCGAGCCCGATCTCCAGGACCTTCCGGCCGTGCCAGTTGACCCGGTCGAGGCAGCCGAGGATGTGATGCTCCTGCCGGTAACGCCAGGCGTCGTAGGCGGCGAAGAAGCTCTCGTAGTCGTCGGCGAACTCGCCGTGCAGCCCGCCGACGATGTGGTCGCCACACGGATGCGCGTTCCAGAACGACTGGACCTCGGCCTCGTTCATGTCATCTCCTTCCCTGTGGTGCGGTGCCTCAGCCGCTGGCGACGAACATGCTGCCGCGGTCCTGCTCGTACGGGTCGGCCTGCCATTGTGGCGGGCGCAGCAGCACGCCGGTGTCGTGTGGCATGAACGTCCACGGTCCGGTGTAGGTGTTGTCGTGCCACCGGTTGTCCTGCCTCCAGGTGATCGCCTCCTGCACTACGTCCTCACGGTATGGGGACCAGTCCGGGAAGGTGCCGATGTTCGACAGCACCGCCATCCGGCCGCACAGCGTCTGGCAGCCGACCACAGTTGGCTTGAGCACGAACCGGTTGTTGTGGACGTCGACATGCTGAGTCTTCCACCGGCAGTCGCCGAGCAGCGGCTCGACCGCGATGGCCGGCTGCGCACACTGCGAGTCCTTCGCCACGAGCAGCGTGCAGCTGCCCGTCGAGGTGTTGGCCGGACTGTTGCAGAAGCGATCGGCGTTCTCCCAGGCCGTGATGCCCGACCAGTTGTTCTCGAACAGGTTGCCATAGATGTCGATCTTGTCGGTGCGCGCCGGGACGCGCGGCTCGCCGCCGGACTCGGACAGGTAGATCGTCGCGGCTGGAAAGTTGTCGCCGCGGTCGGCGAAGCTCCTGCCGGCCACCCAGTTGTTGCGGCGGACGGTGTTGTTCCTGAAGACCGCGTTGTAGCTGGTCTCGTAGAACAGCGCTTCGCCATCGTTGTCTTCGATGAGGTTGCCCTCGATGAGAAAGTCGTTGTTGTTCGTGTCGGCCCACAACGCGGCGCCGTGGTTGTGGTGGATCCAGTTGCCACGGATGTCGGCGCCGTTCACGGCCCAGAACTTGATCCCGCCCGTGCAGCCGCAGCCGTTGACCTTGGACTCCCAGTCGTCGGTGTTGTTGCCGACGACCTCGTTGCCCTCGACGAGCAGGTCGACGATGGTGTCTCCCACTTTGTAAGCGTTGATCCCGTACTGGCCGTTGTTGCGCAGGCAGTTGCTCTTGACCCGCTGGTGCGCTCCGGACATCAGCGCCGCGCCACCGTTGTCCTCGATGGTGTTGTGCTCGATGACCCAGCTGTCACCCGAGTCGTGGTTCACCACACCCTCGTTCGGCGGCGCGACGAATCCCTTCACCGTCAGGTACCGGATCGTCACGCTCTTGCCGAGTCCGGTGAACGCGTATCGATTGACGCGCTTTCCGTCGAGCACGGCCCCCGGCGCGCCGAGATAGATGTCGCCGTCCTTGGGAGCGACCTGGTCGTACTCATTCGAACCCAGCGTGTATATGCCGCGTCCGAGCCAGAAGGTCGTTCCGGGTGGACTCGTCCTGGTCATCGTGGACAGATCGCCGACGACCGTCGGGTCGACCACTACCGCGCCGGGCGGCGGCTGTGCCGGGCCGGACGGCATGTTGTCGCACACGGCCGCGACCGCTACCGCGGCTGCGCGGTCCGAGCCCGGGGTTGACGTGCACCCGATCACCGTCAGCGACGACAGGATGACCAGCAGCCCGGTCAGCCGCATGGTGCCTCGGTGCGCACGGGCGTCCACGGTGGGACACCTCCAATGGGTATTCAGCTGTGAAAACGAAGTACGGTGGTCAGAGCGTCTGCACCGCCGGCAGGGCCGCCGGCGACGCCGGTGCCGACGAGGGTGTCGGCGGGCTCGCGGCGCCCGAAGCCCTCGGAGTACCAGCCCAGCGGCGGGTCGGCCTGGCCGCGGTGCACGGTCCAGGACAGCGCGGGCGGAAGCTCGAGCAGGGCGGCGTGCGCCACGCCACGGTGCGTCCAGGTCAGCCGGGCGGCGTCGCCACCGAGGTCGGCCGTGATCCGCGGGCCAAGGTGGAAGGCGAGCCGGCATGGGTGCGGACCCGGGCTGCGGACCTCGTCGAGCACCCGCAGCTCCCGGTTCGCGCTGTCGAGCTGCACGGTCCGCCGGTGCACTGCAGGGCGACGCCGGGTGGCGTAGCCGTCGTGCTCGGCGCACCACCTCGCGACGCCGCCGTGCCCGGCCGCCTCGACCGCGAGCACGCGGCTGGTGGCGTGCCGGGTCCACAGGAACGGGCCGCCCGAGGTGGACTGGTCGCGGCCGTCGAGCTGCAGCGTGTTGTGCCCGATGGTGGACCGGAAGTAGGAGCGCCACTGCGGCTGCCCGTGGTAGCAGAAGGTGCCCGGATCGGCGAGCACGTCGACCCCGTCGTGGCGCACCTCGATGGACAGGGCGTCGGCGTGCGCGTGCGCCGCGATGGACAGGAAGCCGTGCGGCCCACCGTCGCACCGGCACCAGATCTCGCCGGCGCCGCCGGTGCCGGGTGCCCGCAGGATCGTGAGCCCGGCGTCGGCGAAGTGGTCCGGCCGGTGCGCCGGCCGTTCGGGGACGGTGCCGGGGACGGTGCCGGGGGCGGCGCGGGTGGCCGGGCGAGGGTTGGCGCGGGTGGCCGGGCGAGGGGCGGTGCGGGCGAGTGCGGCCAGCAGCGGCGTGCGGGCGTCGTCTCCCGGCGCCGGCGGCCACCAGTCCAGCCGCCCGAACAGCGCCTCGCCGGTGGCCAGCAGCGATGCCCAGCGGTCGGTGCCCTCGCCGTCCACGACCAGGCCGTGACCGTCGTCGGCGTCGCCCTGCCTCGGCGGCCGTAGCCGCGTGTCCACGACCGCGGCGAGCGCGTCGGTCATCCGCCGCAGCACGAGCCAGGTCGACTCGGGGACCGGCTCGCCGGCGGCGTCCGCCTCGACCGCGGCGGCCAGCCCCAGCTCGAGGACGAGGCCGTGGTACTCGGTGGCGAGCTCGCGGTTGAGGCCCGAGCCGAAGGTGTTGCGCCGCAGGTGCTCCTCCAGCGACCGCACGGCGGCGACCCGCCAGCGCGGCGACTCCGGGAACCACGCGAACGCGCACGCGGCAGCGAGCTGGCCGGCGGCCTCGGCGATGACGTGGTTGTTCGCCGACGAGCCGCGGCTGGGGAAGGTGGCGAGCCAGCGCTGGTGGTGCCAGATCTGGTGCAGCGCCTCCGGGTTGTCCTCGAAAAGGCCGGGTGCGCCCGGCCAGCGGTCGAGCAGCCTGCGGATCCACACCCAGGACAGCAGCCGGATGCCCAGCTCGATGCCGCTGACCCAGTGCACGCCGCGCAGCGGCGGGTTGGCCGCCCACCACGACTTCAGGTGCTCGGCCACCCGGCCGGCGTAGCGGTCGTCGCCGGTGAGCGCGTACGCGGCGGCCAGCACGGTGAGGTGCTGGTGGCGCGACGGCTCCCAGATCTGCTTGATGTCCCCGACGGCCTGCTCGTCGCGGTACGGGATGTCGAACGCGTACCCGTCCAGCGGCGCGCGGAGCCCGGTCTTCGGGTCGTATGACCAGTCCGGGCTGGCCATGTCGTCGCGGGAGACACCGAAGTACTCCGCGTGGCCGTCCATCAGCCGGTCCGCGGTGGCGACCAGGCGGGCCGCGGCCGCGGCGGGGACGGCCGCCAGGACGCCGGCGTCCAGGACCGCGGTGAACAGCCGCCGCGGCAGCACCGGCGCCGGCTCGTCGGGAAGGCGGCGCCACCGGCGCCTGCGTACCGCGTCGGCGGCGCGGCCGGCGATCTCCGCCGGACCCATCCTGGACAGCCGCCGCAGGTACCAGCCTGGGCTCGTCATCCCGTGGTCCCGGCCAGGACCGGCCGCTCGAGCCGCACCGGCGCTCCGGTCGCGAGGCTGGTGTGCACGGCGATCGTGGCCAGCGTGGTGGCGACCAGCGACCCGATCGGCGTCGGCATCGGCCCGCCGGTGCGTACCGCATCGACGAAGGCGCCGAGCTCGGCGCGCTGGCCCTTGTCGCGGCCGCGCGGTATGCGCGGGCCGGACCACTTCGTGCTGGCGTACACCGCGGCGCGCTGGAAGTCGTCGAACCGCAGCACCTTGCCGCCGGCGAGGACGTCGATGGTCTCCTTCGGGAAGCCGGCCGCCCCGCTGGTGGCGTAGCTGACGGTCGCGGTGGAGCCGTCGGGGTAGCGCAGCACCACCTGCAGATCGGCATGCCCCGTGGTGGCGCACGCGTACACCGACACCGGGTCGCAGCCAAGCAGCCAGCTCACCGTGTCGATGAAGTGGCCGCCCTCGCCGGCGAAGCGCGAGCCCTCGGTGTCCTGCTGCCCATACCAGCTGCCGTGGTCCAGCCGTCCCGCGTTGACCAGGTAGCGCACCGACGCTGGCGCGACCCGCTGGCCGAAGCGCTGCACGGCCTGGCGCAGCAGCGGCGCGAAGCGGCGGTTGAACCCGACCTGCAGCCGGTCGTTGCCCGACTCCTGCACCGCGGACAGCACGGTGGCCAGCTCGGCCTCGGTGAGCGCGAGGGGTTTCTCCACGAACACGGCCTTGCCGGCGAGCAGCGCCCGCCTGGTCAGCTCGGCGTGTGAGCTGTGCCTGGTCACCACGAACACGGCGTCGACCGACGGGTCGGCGAGCATGGCGTCCACGTCGGTCGAGGCGTCGGCGAAGCCGAACTTGCGCTTGGCGTTCGCGGCCGACAGCGCCGAGGTCGTGACGACCTGGCTCAGCTCGACGTCGTCGCGCGCCACCAGGTGCGGCAGCAGCATCGACGAGGCGTAGTTGCCGGCGCCGACGAACGCGACCCGCACGCTGTCCTTCGGCGGCGGCCCCTGCGCCGCGATAAGCCCGCGTATGGCGCCTTCCGGCGCCGCCAGAACCGCCATACGCGGGCTTATCGCGGTGTCGGGCGGGTACCGGAACAGCACGGCGACGGCCTTCAGCTCGCCGTCCTTGAGGCGCCGGTAGGTTTCCACGGCGGTGTCGAACTCGGCGACGTGCGAGATCAGCGGCTCGACGTCGACGCGGCG
>Ga0210378_10000456_pt1 | contig 20588 bp, 23 predicted proteins | sample PLM1_60_b1redo_FD_155465 | JGI IMG/M metagenome (GOLD analysis project Ga0210378, IMG submission 155465) | Groundwater sediment microbial communities from an aquifer in East River, Colorado, USA - PLM1_60_b1 redo | ecosystem: Environmental > Terrestrial > Soil > Riparian zone | place: USA: East...
GCCGGGTGCTGCACGCCCTCGACTCCCAGCAGGCGCTCGACCTGCTGCTCGACAAGCTCAAGCAGACCAGGACGAACGTCGAGTTCCTCATGCAGATCCAGAAGACCACCGTCGGCGACTAGGGCGGCCCTACCCCCACTTCCTGGCGATCAAGGAGAAACCGTCGTTAGTTGATCTCTACGAGCGACGATGGCTCCTTGGTCGCGGGGAATGGTGGGGTGCCGCACCGGCGTTCCTGAACCGGTGCGCCGTTCTGGCACACTGATCACGATCCCGGCTCCGGTTCACGCCCGCCGACACACCGGCGCGGCGACCCGGCGGCCCAGCAGAGAGGACCCATCGTGAAGTCCGGCATCCACCCCGACTACGTGGTGACGACCGTGACCTGCTCGTGCGGGAACACGTTCAGCACCCGGAGCACGGCGAAGAACGGCGTCATCCACGCCGACGTCTGCTCCCAGTGCCACCCGTTCTACACCGGCAAGCAGAAGATCCTGGACGTTGGCGGCCGGGTCGAGCGCTTCGAGCGCCGGTACGGCAAGCGGCAGAAGACCGACAGCAAGTAGCTCAGCGGACGGCGCCCGCCCCGGCAGTGGGGCGGGCGCCGTCTCTTTCGCGAAGGAGAGGGCAGGCAGCATGACGACCACTCCGGAGCGGCTGCCGGCGCTGCTCGCCGAGCACGCCGACCTGGAGACCCAGCTCGCCGACCCGGCCGTGCACGCCGACCAGTCCAGGGCCCGCCGGCTCGGTCGCCGGTACGCTGAGCTCACCCCGGTGGTCGCGACCGCGCGGGAGCTGGACACCACCCGCGCCGATCTTGCCACCGCCCGCGAGCTGGCGGCCGAAGACGCGTCGTTCGCCGCCGAAGCGGAGGACCTCGCCACCCGGGTCGGCGAGCTGGAGCAGCGGCTGCGCGAGCTGCTGCTGCCGCGTGACCCCAACGCAGGCAAGGACGTGATCCTGCAGGTCAAGGCGGGGGAGGGGGGCGAGGAGTCGGCGCTGTTCGCCGGCGACCTGCTGCGGATGTACCTGCGCTACGCCGAGCGGCAGGGCTGGAAGGCCGAGGTGCTGGACGCCGAGCAGAGCGACCTCGGCGGCTACCGGGATGTCACCGTGGCCGTCCGCGGCCGGGCGGACGGCGGGGTGTGGGGGCGGCTGAAGTACGAGGGCGGCGTGCACCGGGTGCAGCGGGTGCCGGTGACCGAGTCGCAGGGCCGGATCCACACCTCGGCGGCGGGGGTGCTGGTGCTGCCCGAGGCGGAGGACGTGGACGTCCACCTCGACCCGACCGACCTGCGCATCGACGTGTACCGGTCGTCCGGCCCGGGTGGGCAGAGCGTGAACACCACCGACTCGGCGGTACGGATCACCCACCTGCCGACCGGCACGGTGGTGTCGATGCAGAACGAGAAGAGCCAGCTGCAGAACAAGGAGGCGGCGCTGCGGGTGCTGCGCGCCCGGCTGCTGGCGATGGCGCAGGACGAGGCCGACCGGGAGGCGGCCGACGCCCGGCTCCGCCAGGTCCGGACCGTCGACCGCAGCGAGCGGGTGCGTACGTACAACTTCGCGGAGAACCGGATCTCCGACCACCGCGTCGGCTACAAGGCGTACAACCTCGACCAGGTCCTGGACGGCGACCTCGACGGCGTGGTCGACGCGCTCATCCGCGCCGACACCGAGGCCCTGCTCAGCACCACGCCGGCCGAGCTCGGTTGAGTCAGCGTGATCGGCGCTGCCTGCCGGTCGACATGACCAAGATCGGCGACGAGAGGGCGGCCGTGGGGAAGGTGGTGCGGGCGGCGGCCGAGCGGCTGGCGGCAGCCGGGGTGCGCAGCCCGCGGCACGACGCGGAGGAGCTCGCCGCGTATGTGCTGGGCGTGCCGAGGTCCCGGCTGGCTCTGGCCGGGCAGCTGTCGGAGCAGCAGCACGCCCGCTACGCCGACCTGGTCGACCAGCGGGCGGCCCGGGTCCCGCTGCAGCACCTCACCGGGCTCGCCGGGTTCCGGCGGTTGGAGCTGGCGGTCGGCCCGGGCGTGTTCGTGCCCCGGCCGGAAACGGAGGTGCTGGTCGGCTGGGCGCTGGCGGCGCTGGCCGGCCTGCCGGCACCGCTGGTCGTCGACCTGTGCGCCGGGTCCGGAGCGATCGCGCTGGCACTGGCGAACGAGCTCGCCGGCCGGCCCCGGGTGTACGCGGTCGAGCGGGACCAGCTGGCCCTGGCCTGGGCGCAGCGCAACGCCGAGGCGCGGATCGCCGCCGGCGACCCCCCGGTTGCGCTGCACCGCGGCGACGTGGCCGACCCCGCGCTGCTGGCCGACCTGGCCGGCACGGTCGACCTGGTCACCGCGAACCCGCCCTACGTACCGGCCGGTTCGCTGCTCGAACCCGAGGTCGCCCGGCACGACCCGCCGGCCGCGCTCTGGGGCGGCCCGGACGGCCTGGACCCGATACGCCAGATCGAGCGCGCCGCCGCCCGGCTGCTCCGCCCGGGCGGCGCCGTCGCCGTCGAGCACGCCGACACGCAAGGCGAGTCGGTGCCCGAACTCTTCATCCGCACCGGCCGGTGGACCGACGTGACCGACCATCCCGACCTCGCCGGCCGCCCCCGCCTCAGCACCGCCCGCCGGTCCTGACGGCGTGCCGGTGACGTGCCCCGAACGGCTCCTGGACGGGCGACGGCCGGAAGCGCGGTAGCACTAGGCCCACCGAGCCAGCCGGGCCGGCTCGGTAGGCTCGGCCGACTATGAGCCTCACCTATGACTGCGCGGACCCGGGCGAGCGGGCGGAGGGTCTGGCGGCCGCCGCGGATGCGGTGCGCCGGGGCGAGCTGGTCGTGCTGCCCACCGACACGGTGTACGGGCTCGGGGCGGACGCGTTCACGCCGTTCGCCGTCGATGCGCTGCTCGTCGCGAAGGGTCGGGGGCGGGACGTGCCGGTGCCGGTGCTGGTCGGGTCGTGGCGGGCGCTGGACGGGCTGGCGCTGGTCGTGCCGCCGATGGTGCGGGAGCTGGTGGAGGCGTTCTGGCCCGGGGGGCTGACCCTGGTGGTGGAGCATGCGCCGTCGCTGGCCTGGGATCTCGGGGACACCGGCGGCACGGTGGCGGTGCGGATGCCGCTGCACCCGGTCGCGCTGGAGCTGCTCGCCGAGACCGGGCCGATGGCGGTGTCCAGCGCGAACCGGTCCGGGCAGCCGCCGGCGACGGATGTCGGGCAGGCGCGCGACCAGCTCGGGGACGCGGTCGCGGTCTACCTCGACGGCGGGCCGAGCGTGGACCCGGTCCCGTCCACCATCGTCGACGTCACCGGGCCGGTGCCGCGGGTGCTCCGTCCCGGCGCGGTCACCGTGGACCAGCTGCGCGAGGTGAACTCCGCGGTCGAGCCGGCCGCGCCGGGGGCGCCGGGCGACCCGGCCCGCACGCCGTGACCTTCGCGTAACCTGGGCGGGGTGCCGGCACCCCCCGCCACCGTCCTGTGCGTCTGCACGGCGAACGTCTGCCGGTCACCCGCCGCCGAGCTGCTACTGCGGGCCGGGCTGCGCCGGCGGCTGGGTGACCGGGCGGCCCGGGCGATCGAGCTCACCAGCGCCGGCATCTGGGCCAGCCAGGGCCGACCGGTCGAGCCGGGCACCGCGAAGGCGCTGCGTGCGCATGGGGTCACCGAGGCCGACCTGGCCGCCGCCCGGTCGGTCCCGCTGCGCCGGGAGGCGGTGGTCGCCGCCGACCTGGTGCTCGCCGCCGCTGCCGAGCACGTTCGCGGCGTGTGGCGACTACAGATCGCGGCTCGGTACCGCACGTTCACACTCGGTGAGCTCGCCATCCTGGCCGAGGCGGTCGACCCGGCCGGACTTCCGCCGCTCGACCCGCCCGATAGTCTCGACTCCGACCCGCCGCAGCTGGCCGCGGGCGTTCTGCGCGCCGGCACCGCTGCGCTCGTCCCGCCCACCGGGCCCGACGAACGGGCACTGCCGGGCCGGGTCGACCCGGCCGCCCGGCTGCGCGCGCTGGTACGCGCGGCGAGCACGCTCCGCGAGGCGCGCCGGGCCCCCGACGCGCCATACGTCACCGACGCCTACGACCTCGTCGACCCCACCGACAACGACCTTGCCCAGCGGGACATGGTCGAGCAGACCGCGTTCCATGTGGACGCCCTGCTGGATGTGCTCGCCGGGCCCGGCCCGGCGCGGCGCCCCGCCCGGGATAGGGTTCCCTGGCCCGCCTGGGCCGTACAGTGGAGCCGCAGCCGAGCGCGCCGAGGAGCATCGCGATGACAAGTCCGCCGGCAGGGCCGTTCTGGGGGCCGGACTTCGACGCCTTGTCCAGTCAGGACCCGGACATCGCCGGCGTCGTCCTGGGCGAGCTGGACCGGTTGCGCGGCGGGCTGCAGCTGATCGCCAGCGAGAACTTCACCTCGCCGGCCGTGCTGGCCGCGCTCGGCAGCACGCTGTCGAACAAGTACGCCGAGGGTTACCCGCGCCGCCGCTACTACGGCGGCTGCCAGCAGGTCGACCTGGCCGAGGAGATCGGCATCGCGCGCGCCAAGGAGCTGTTCGGCGCCGACCATGCGAACATGCAGCCGCATTCCGGCGCCAGCGCCAACCTCGCGGTGTACGCGGCGATCTGCGCGCCCGGCGACACGGTGCTGGCCATGTCGCTGCCGCACGGCGGCCACCTCACCCACGGCTCCAAGGTCAACTTCTCCGGCAGGTGGTTCAACACGGTGTCCTACGGCGTGCGCCAGGACACCGAGCTGATCGACTACGACGAGGTGCGCGACCTGGCCCGGCAGCACCGCCCGAAGATGATCATCTGCGGGGCCACCGCCTACCCCCGGCTGATCGATTTCGCCGCGTTCCGCTCGATCGCCGACGAGGTGTCCGCCCGGCTGCTCGTCGACGCGGCGCACTTCATCGGGCTGGTGGCCGGCAAGGCGATCCCGTCCCCGGTGCCGTACGCCGACGTGGTCAGCTTCACCACGCACAAGGTGCTGCGCGGGCCGCGCGGCGGCATGATCCTGTGCACCGAGGAGATGGCCAAGGCGATCGACAAGGCGGTGTTCCCGTTTACCCAGGGGGGGCCGCTGATGCACTCGATCGCGGCCAAGGCGGTGGCGCTGAAGGAGTGCCTGCAGCCGGAGTACCAGGCGTACGCGCGGCAGGTGATCGCGAACGCCCAGGCGCTGGCCGATGGGCTGGCCGCCGAGGGGATGCGCCCGGTCTCCGGCGGCACCGACACCCACCTTGCCCTGATCGACCTGCGCGAGCTCGGGGTGACCGGCAAGGAGGCGGAGGCCCGCTGCGACGCGGCCCGGATCACGCTGAACAAGAACGCGATCCCGTTCGACCCGCAGCCGCCGGCGGTGGCCTCCGGCATCCGGGTGGGGACTCCGGCGGTCACTACCCAGGGCATGGCCCAGGGTGAGATGAAGGAGATCGCCTCGTTGATCGGCCGCGCGGTCCGGGACGGCGATGGCGCGGCGACCGCGGAGGTTGCGGCCGGGGTCCGGGCCCTGGTCGAGGCCCACCCGGCCTACGCCGAGCCGGCCTAGGCCAAGGGCTGGTCGAGGGCTCGGAGAGTGCGCGAGTACGCGCTCGTCTTCTGCATCGCGGCGGCGGTGACGTTCCTGCTCACTCCGGTGGTGCGGGTGGTGGCGATACGTTGGGGGGCGGTCGCGCGGCCCCGGGACAGGGACGTGCACGCGATTCCGACGCCCCGGCTCGGCGGCGTCGCGATGTACGGCGGGGTGGCCGTCGCGCTGCTCATCGCGCACCTCATGCCGACCCTCCAGCGCACCTACGTGCGCGGCTCGGAGACCTCCGCCGTGCTGGTGGCCGGCGGGATCATCTGCCTGCTCGGCGTCGTCGACGACCGGTGGGAGCTGGACTCGCTGACCAAGCTCGCCGGCCAGGTGTTCGCGGCCGGCGTGATGGTGCTGCTCGGCGTGCAGCTGCTGCAGTTCTTCGTGCCGTTCGGCGGGATCGGCACGCTGTCGTTCGGCCGTAACGACTCGGTCCCGCTCACCGTCGTGCTGTGCCTGCTCACCATCAACGCGATCAACTTCATCGACGGGCTGGACGGGCTCGCCGCCGGCGTCTCGGCAATCGGCGCGGTGGCCCTGTTCGCGTACTCCTACCAGCTGGCCAAGGCCGGCTACGGCGACGTCGCCTTCGCCCCGACCCTGCTCTCGGCGGTGCTCGCCGGCTCCTGCGTCGGCTTCCTGCCGCACAACTTCTCCCCGGCCAGGATCTTCATGGGTGACTCCGGGTCGATGCTCGTCGGCCTGATGCTCGCCGCGTCGGCCACGACCGCGTCGACCGGCGCGGACCCGCAGAGCTTCGACACCGTGTTCAGCTCGCTGCCGCTGCTGCTCCCGCTGCTCATCCCGCTGGTGGTGCTGGCGGTGCCGCTGGTGGACCTGCTGCTCGCGGTGGTACGCCGGGTGAAGGCGGGCCGGTCGCCGTTCGCGCCGGACAAGATGCACCTGCACCACCGGCTGCTGGAGATCGGCCACTCGCACCGCCGGGCCGTCCTGATCATCTACTTCTGGTCGGCGCTGCTCGCCTTCGGCGGGGTAGCGGCGGCCATCAGCGACGACCCGCTCACCGTGCTCTCGGTCGTCGCGGTGCTCGCCGTGGTCGCGCTCGTGCTGTCCGGCGTGCCGCGGCTGCGCGCGCTGCGCCGGCCGGCCGGATAGGACGGCCATGAGCGCGGAGCGCGGTGCGGGTTGGGACCTCGGCCACCTGCGCGCGGGCGTGCTGGTCACCGCGGTGCTGGCGGCGCTGGCCGGCCCGGCGGTCTGGCTGCTGCGCACCGGCCGGGCCGCGCTGTGGGTGCTCGCCGGCCTCGCCATCGTGGCCGTGTTCTTCTCGGTGAGCGCGCTCGCGGTGGCGTGGGCCGGCCGGATCGCCGACGAGCTCACCCTGCCGGTGGCGCTGACGACGTACGTCATCAAGATCGTGCTACTCGGCGTGCTATTGGTCACAGTGCGTGACTCGGCGGCCCTGGACGCACCGGCCCTGGCCTGGTCGGTGCTCGGCGGCACGGTCGCGTGGACCGGGGTTCACCTGCGCCGGGTATGGACCGCCCGGCTGTACTATGTGGACCCTTGATTCGATGAACCGTTGACCGGTGCGTTGCCGACTCTTCGGAGGGGGTCGGTGTCTTGCCCGCCCCACCTGGACTGATAGCGTACGGCCTGCCATGACCGAGGGACGGCAGCCCGGTGGGTCTCCCGGCGCAGGGGCAGGCTGGGCGGTTCTCGCCACCCTGATTGCGGGCATGGCCGTGTGGGGTGGCATCGGTTGGCTGCTCGACCGGTGGCTGTCCACGCGGGCCTTCCTGCCCATCGGGGTGATCGTCGGAGTGGCCAGCGCGATCTACCTGATCGTGGTGAAGTACGGCAAGTGACTCCCCGCTCGGCGGGGCGTCGAGCGACCGAGAGGGGGTCGTGTGGGGATCCTTGCCAAGGCGTGCCCTCCCGGCGATCCCGGGTTCTGCCCGCCCGGAGTCGACGAGTTCTACCCCAAGCCGATCTTCGAGTTCACCGTTGCCGGCATCGACTTCCAGGTCACCCGGATCATGCTGCTGTCCTGGCTGGTGACGGTGGCGATCATAGCTCTCCTGGTCGCGGCGGTCCGCCGCCCGCAACTCGTCCCCGACCGGCTGCAGTGGATGGGCGAGTCGGCGTACCTGTTCGTCCGGGACGGCATCGCCCGGGAGGTGATCGGCCGCGAGGGCCTGAAGTTCGCGCCCTACCTGGCGACGGTGTTCCTGTTCATCCTCGGCAACAACCTGCTCGGCATCGTGCCGTTCGCGCAGATCGCGCCGACCGCCAAGATCGCGCTGCCGGCGTTCCTCGCGATCCTCTCGTGGATCCTGTTCAACTGGGTGGGCATCCGGCGGCACGGGTTCATCGGCTACCTCAAGCCCATCTTCTTCATGCCCGGCGTGCCCAAGCCGATGTATATCCTCGTCACGCCGATCGAGGTCTTCTCCACCCTGCTCGTCCGGCCGTTCACGCTGGCGGTCCGGCTGTTCGCGAACATGTTCGCCGGGCACCTGCTGCTGCTGGTGTTCACCCTGGGCGCGGCCTACCTGATCACTGTCGGCAACATCTCCGTCGTCTTCGCCCCGGTGTCCTTCGCCATGGCGATCATCATGACCTTCTTCGAGCTTCTGGTCGCGGCCCTGCAGGCGTACGTGTTCACCATCCTGACCGCCACCTACGTCGCCGGTGCCCTCGAAGAGGCGCACTGAGACACCGAATCCCCCCGTTCGCCCCCGCGTGAGCGTCACGCGACCATCAGAAGGAGCGTCGTCCATGCCCGTACTCGCTGAGGTGAGTGGCAACCTCGGGGCCGTGGGATACGGCCTGGCAGCGATCGGCCCAGGCATCGGCGTCGGGATCGTGTTCGCTGCCTACATCCAGGCCACCGCCCGGCAGCCCGAATCGGCCGGCCTGACCCGCACCTACCTGTTCGTCGGCTTCGCGCTGTCCGAGGCGCTGGCCCTGATCGGCTTCGTCGTGCCGTTCATCTTCAGCTAGCCCGGACCTCCAGCAGACGGGACCCGCCATGCTGCTGCACATCCTCGCGCAGGAGGGGAAACACAACCCGATCCTCCCGCCGCTCAGCGAGATCATCATCGGGCTGGTCGCCTTCGCGATCCTCGCCGCCGTGCTGATGAAGTACGTCTTTCCCCGGATGGAAGAGACGTTCCAGGCCCGCCGCGAGGCCATCGAGGGTGGCCTCGCACGCGCCGAGGAGGCGCAGGCCGAGGCGCAGCGGCTGCTGGAGGACTACCGGCGGCGGCTGGGCGAGGCGCGGACCGAGGCGGCCCAGATCCGGGACAACGCCCGCGCCGAGGGGCAGCGCATCATCGAGGAGCTGCGCGAGCAGGCGCAGGCCGAGCAGGCCCGGATCGTGCAGCGGGGCGAGGAGCAGCTGGCCGCCCAGCGCCAGCAGATCGTCCGCGAGCTGCGCGCCGAGATCGGGGCGCTTGCGGTCGGCCTGGCCGAGCGGATCATCGGCGAGTCGCTGGCCGACGACGAACGCCAGCGCGGCACGGTGGACCGGTTCGTGGCAGACCTCGAGGGGATGTCCGCCCGCACCCCGGTCGGCGCGGGCGGCCCGGGCCCGGCAGCGACGGACGGCGGCACGGGTGCCGGCGGCGGCACTGGGTCCTCCGGGCCGGCCGGCGGCGGTGGGCGCGGCGGCGGCGGCAACGGCGGCGCGGGCGGCTCCGGGCCGAGCCGGCGCGGTCCCGGCGGCCGCGGGCGGAAGCGGTCCTGATGCACGCCGCCAGCCGGCAGTCGTTGGCCGCCGCCCGGGACCGGCTGAACGACTACATCGACCGCGCCCGGGCCGTAGACCTCGGCACGGTGGCCGACGAGCTGTTCGCGGTCGTCGGCCTGCTCGACCGGGAGCCGACGCTGCGCCGCGCGCTGTCCGACCCGGCGGCGGACGCCGAGGCGCGGGCCGGACTGCTGGACCGGATGCTCGGCGGCCGGCTCGACCCCCGCACGATGGAGCAGCTCCGCGACCTGGCGCGCTCGCGCTGGTCGGAGCCGACCGACCTGGCCGACGCGGTCGAGGCCCTCGCCCGGCAGGCCGCGCTGGGCGTGGCCGAGCGCAGCGGCACGCTGGACGAGGTGGAGGACGAGCTGTTCCGGTTCGGCCGGATCCTGGACGCGAACCCGCGGCTGCGAAACCTGCTGGCCGACGTCCGCACCCCGGTCGACCGCCGGATCGACCTGCTGGACCGGCTGCTCGAGGGAAAGGTCAACTCGACCACCAGGCGGCTGCTCGAGCAGGTCGTCCGCGCGCCGCGCGGGCGGACGCTGGATGTCGCGATCGAACAGCTGGTCGAGCTGGCCGCGGCGCGGCGGGAGCGCTACGTCGCCTACGTCCGGGCGCCCGCGCCGCTCACCGGCGAGCAGGAGGAGCGGTTGGCGACCGCGCTCACCAGGATCTACGGTCGGCCCGTCGGCTTGCAGATCGAGGTCGACCCCGAGCTGCTCGGCGGGCTGGTCGTCCGGGTCAACGACGAGGTCATCGACGGCACCGTGGCGACCCGGCTGGCCGAGGCGCGGCGCTGGTTAGGGGGTGTCCCGTAGGTCTTGGTGGATGCACACGGCGATCCAGGCGGCGGTCCGGCAAGGCGGAGGAGGAGTCGATACCGGATGAGTTGTATCGGCGACGACGACAACACCCCTTCGCGCCCGCGGCGCATGGGCGGGCCTGTTCGTCGGCTGGGCGTCGTGGGCGCCGCCGAAGGCCTACGGGACACCCCCTCTAGGGGCTGATCGGGCACTCGGACGACCGCCCGGCGGGTACGGCAGGCGACGAGAGAACGACGACGAGAGCAGGGGCAGGCACATGGCGGAGCTGACGATCTCCCCCGAGGAGATCCGGAGTGCTATCGAAAACTACGTCTCCTCCTACTCGCCCGAGGTCTCCCGCGAGGAAGTGGGCACGGTCAGCGAGGTCGGGGACGGCATCGCCCGGGTCGAAGGGCTCCCGTCGGCGATGACGAACGAGCTGCTGGCGTTCGAGGGCGGGCTGCTCGGCATCGCGCTGAACCTCGACGTCCGGGAGATCGGCGTCGTGCTGCTCGGTGACTACCAGCACATCGAGGAGGGTCAGCAGGTCCGCCGCACCGGCGAGATCCTGTCCGTTCCGGTCGGCGACGGCTTCCTCGGGCGGGTGGTCAACCCGCTCGCTCAGCCGATCGACGGGCTGGGCGAGGTCGAGTCGTCCGAGCGGCGCGCCCTGGAGCTGCAGGCGCCGAGCGTGGTGCAGCGCCAACCCGTGCGCGAGCCGCTGCAGACCGGTATCAAGGCGATCGACGCGATGACCGCGATCGGCCGTGGCCAGCGAGAGCTGATCATCGGCGACCGGCAGACCGGCAAGACGACGATCGCCATCGACACGATCATCAACCAGCGGGACAACTGGGCCAGCGGCGACCCGGCCAAGCAGGTCCGCTGCATCTACGTCGCGGTCGGCCAGAAGGGTTCGACGATCGCCGCGCTGAAGAACGTCCTCGACGAGGCGGGGGCGATGGAGTACACCGCGATCGTGGCCGCGCCCGCCTCGGACTCGGCCGGCTTCAAGTACCTCGCCCCGTACACCGGCTCTGCCATCGGCCAGCACTGGATGTACGCCCGCAACCACGTCCTGATCGTCTTCGACGACCTGTCCAAGCAGGCCGAGGCGTACCGGGCGATCTCGCTGCTGCTGCGCCGGCCGCCCGGCCGGGAGGCCTACCCCGGCGACGTCTTCTACCTGCACTCCCGCCTGCTGGAGCGGTGCGCCAAGCTGTCCGACGACCTGGGCGGCGGGTCGATGACCGGCCTGCCGATCGTGGAGACCAAGGGCAACGACATCTCCGCGTACATCCCGACGAACGTCATCTCGATCACCGACGGGCAGATCTTCCTGGAGACCGGCCTGTTCAACTCTGGCGTCCGTCCGGCGATCAACGTCGGCATCTCGGTCTCCCGGGTCGGCGGCAACGCGCAGATCCGGGCGCTGCGACAGGTGGCCGGCCAGCTCCGGCTGAACCTGGCGCAGTACCGCGACCTGGAGGCGTTCGCCGCGTTCGGCTCCGACCTGGACAAGGCGTCGCAGGACCAGCTGGCCCGCGGGGCGCGGCTGGTCGAGCTGCTCAAGCAGCCGCAGTACTCGCCCTACCCGGTGGAGCGGCAGGTCGTGTCGCTCTGGGCCGGCACCAGCGGGGAGCTGGACATCGTCCCGGTCTCGGACATCCGCCGGTTCGAGGCCGAGTTCCTCGACTACGTCGGCCGCGAGCACAAGGGAATCTACGACGCGATCCTGCAGACCGGCAAGCTAGAGGAGGAGACCGCCGAGCGGCTGAAGAAGGCGATCGCCGCCTTCAAGAGCCAGTTCCAGACTTCGGCCGGCGAGCCGCTGATCAAGGAGGCCGCGCCAAAGCCGATGGAGGCGGAGGAGGTCGGCCGGGAGAAGGTCACCCGGTACACCAAGCCGCAGAAGACCGCGGCGGGCGAGCGGCGCAGCGGGTAACCGATGGGCGCGCAGCTTCGGGTCTACCGGCGCCGGATCCGGTCCGTCCAGTCGACCAAGAAGATCACCAAGGCGATGGAACTGGTCGCCACCTCGCGGATCGCGAAGGCACAGCTACGGGTCCAGGCGTCCCAGCCGTACGCGACCGAGATCACCCGGGTGCTCAGTGCGCTCGCCTCCAACTCCAACACCGACCACCCGCTGCTGGTTGAACGTGGCCAGCCGAAGCGGGCCGCCGTGCTGGTGGTGACCAGCGACCGCGGGCTGGCCGGCGCGTACAGCGCGAACGCGATCCGGACCGCCGCTGAGCTGATGGCGCTGCTCCGCGAGGAGCGCAAGGAGCCGGTGCTGTACGTGATCGGGCGCAAGGGGGTGAGCTACTACCGGTTCCGCAGGCGGCCGGTGGCGGCCAGCTGGACCGGGTTCTCCGAGCAGCCCGCCTTCGAGAACGCGCGGGAGGCCGGCGAGACGCTGGTCCGCGCTTTCCTGCAGGAGAGCGAGCGCAGCGAAGCGGAGCCGGATGAGGAGGGCGTCGTCGGCGTCGACGAGATCCACATCGTCTACACGGAGTTCCGCTCGATGCTCACCCAGGTGCCGGTGGCCAAGCGGATCGCCCCGCTGGTCGTCGAGGAGAGCGAGGAGGAGCCGCCGGAGGGGTACCTGCCGGCGTACGAGTTCGAGCCGGAGCCGGAGGAGCTGCTCGACGCGCTGCTGCCCAAGTACGTCAACACCCGGATCTACGCCGCCCTACTCGAGTCGGCGGCATCGGAGTCGGCATCGCGCCGGCGGGCGATGAAGGCCGCGACGGACAACGCCGAGGACCTCATCAAGAACTTGACCCGGGAGGCCAACCAGGCCCGCCAGGCCGAGATCACCCAGGAGATCAGCGAGATCGTCGGCGGGTCGGACGCGCTCGCCGCAGCAGGGGAGCGATAGTGATGACTGCCGTCGAGGAAACCACCACCACCGGCCGGGTCGTCCGGGTCACCGGGCCCGTCGTCGATGTCGAGTTCGCCCGCGATGACATGCCGGAGCTGTTCAACGCCCTGCATGTCGATGTCGACCTCGGCGAGTCCGGCGAGGGTTCGGCGCTCAACCGGCAGCTCACCCTCGAGGTCGCCCAGCACATCGGGGACAACATGGTGCGGGCGATCTCGATGCAGCCGACCGACGGCCTGGTCCGCAACGCGCCGGTGACCGACACCGGCGAGCCGATCACGATGCCGGTGGGCGACCAGGTCAAGGGGCACGTGTTCAACGCGCTGGGCTTCTGCCTCGACGACCCCGACTTCGTCCCGTCCGGGGACCGCTGGCCGATCCACCGGCCGTCGCCGCCGTTCGACCAGCTCGAGGGCCGGACCGAGATGTTCGAAACCGGGATCAAGGTCATCGACCTGCTCACCCCGTACGTGCGCGGCGGCAAGATCGGCCTGTTCGGCGGTGCCGGCGTGGGCAAGACCGTGGTGATCCAGGAGATGATCCGCCGGGTGGCGCAGGAGTTCGGCGGCGTGTCGGTGTTCGCCGGCGTCGGCGAGCGCACCCGCGAGGGCAACGACCTGTTCCTGGAGATGACCGAGTCCGGCGTCATCGAGCAGACCGCGCTGGTCTTCGGGCAGATGGACGAGCCGCCCGGCACCCGGCTGCGGGTCGGGCTGTCCGCGCTGACCGTGGCCGAATACTTCCGGGACGTCCAGAAGCAGGACGTTCTGCTGTTCATCGACAACATCTTCCGGTTCACCCAGGCCGGCTCTGAAGTGTCCACATTGCTCGGTCGGATGCCCTCCGCGGTGGGCTACCAGCCGACGCTGGCCGACGAGATGGGCGAACTGCAGGAGCGGATCACCTCGACCCGCGGGCACTCGATCACCTCGTTGCAGGCGATCTACGTGCCGGCCGACGACATCACCGACCCGGCCCCGCACACCACGTTCGCGCACCTGGACGCGACCACGGTGCTGTCCCGGCCGATCTCCGAACTGGGCATCTACCCCGCGGTGGACCCGCTGGACTCGACCAGCCGGATCCTCGACCCGCAGTACGTCGGGGAGGAGCACTACACGGTCGCCCGCGAGGTCCAGCGGATCCTGCAGCGGTACAACGACCTGCAGGACATCATCGCCATCCTCGGCATCGACGAGCTGTCCGAAGAGGACAAGATCCTGGTCGCCAGGGCGCGGCGGATCCAGCGGTTCCTGTCCCAGAACTTCTTCGTCGCCGAGCAGTTCACCGGCCAGCCCGGTTCGTTCGTCCCGCTGCAGGAGACCATCGCGTCGTTCAAGGCGCTCACCGCCGGCGAGTACGACCACCTGCCCGAGCAGGCGTTCTTCATGGCCGGCGCGATCGAGGACGTGGAGAAGAAGGCCGCCGAGCTGAACAAGTAGCCCCGGGGCTACGCCCCCGCGGCCCCCCAAGCGCAGGGTGCTGCGCGCTGCCTACCCGCGGCGGGGGCAGGCTCCCTGCCCCCGCGGGTGAAGGTTGCCCGGACCCGTGAGGTGGGTATTTGAGGGTGCGGAAGATCGCGTTGAGTTTCCAACCAGCAGGGGGGTGGTCGGCCGTTCGGGTGGACTCGCTACACTTCCGGCAACTCCAAGTGACGAAGGAGACCCTGCGTGGCCACTCTGCACGTCGAGCTCGTCGCGGTCGAGCGCCTGCTCTGGTCCGGGGAGGCGACGATGGTGATTGCCCGGACCACCGAGGGCGAGCTGGGGATCCTGCCCAGACACGCGCCGCTGCTCGGCCAACTGGCCGGCGGCGGGGTCGTCCGGATCAGGCCGGAGGGGGGCGAGGAGCTCGTCGTCGCCGTGCACGGCGGGTTCCTGTCGGTCACCGAGGATGGAGTGTCCATCCTCGCCGAATCCGCCGAGATGGCTGACGAGATCGACGTCCAGCGCGCGCAGGCCGCGCTCGAGCGCGCCCGCGCCGGCGAGGCGGACGATCCGGACACCCGGGCCGCGGAGCACCGAGCGCTGTCCCGGCTCCGGGCCGCGGGCCAGGCTGTGTAGCGGCGGGGCGGGGCGCCGGGAGCGGCAATGCAGGTCGTCGAAGCCGTCGCCGTCGCGCTCGCGGTCGTCGCGTTCGTGCTCGCCGCGCTGGCCGTCCGCAGGCGGTGGCTGCTGGGCAGCGGTGGCGCCATCGACATGAGCCTGCGGCTGCGGTTCGGCCGGGTGGGCCGCGGGTGGGCGCTCGGCGTCGGCCGGTACACCGGTGACGACCTGCTGTGGTTCCGGGTCTTTGCGGCCACCCTGCGCCCGTCCCGCACGCTGTCTCGGCGCGGCCTGGAGGTGGTGGCGCAGCGGCCGCCGCAGGGCGCGGAGTCCTGGGCGGTCCAGTCCGGCGCCGTGATCGTCGAGTGCCGGGACTCGGCCGGGCCGGTGCACCTGGCGATGAGCGCCGAGGCGCTAACCGGCTTCCTCTCCTGGCTGGAGTCGGCGCCGCCCGGATACGCGGTTCCCGGCTACGCCGCGAGCTGACCGCTCGAGACCGCTAGCGGCTGCCGCCGGGCCGCCACAGCACGTCGCCGTCGGGGTTCGCGCAGCGGGCGAGAATGAAGAGCAGGTCGGACAGTCGGTTCAGGTAGCGCGCCGGCACCGGGTTGGTCCGCTCCGGCTCGGTCTCGATCAGCGCCCAGGCGCTGCGCTCCGCCCGGCGGGTCACCGTTCGCGCCACGTGCAGCAGCGCCGCCCCAGGCGTGCCGCCCGGCAGCACGAAGCTGGCCAGCTTCGGCAGCCGCGCGTTGAACTCGTCGCAGGCCCGCTCCAGCCGCTCGACATCGGCATCGGCCACTCGCAGCGGAGCGTGCGGAGGATCCGCGCGCACCGGAACGCAGAGGTCGGCGCCGACATCGAACAGGTCGTTCTGCACGGCGGTCAGCACCGCGCGGATGTCGTCCGGCAGTCCTCCCATCGCCAGCGCCACCCCGATCGCCGAGTTCGCCTCGTCGACGTCGGCGTAGGCGGTCAGCCGCGGGTCGGTCTTTCGCGCCCGGGTCATGTCGCCGAGCGCGGTCGTGCCGTCGTCCCCGGTCTTCGTGTAGATGCGGGTCAGGTGCACGGCCATCGGTTCAGCCTAGTGGTCTGTCGACCATCTGCTGCGGGTGCCTGCGGCGCTAACGGCGACCCGCCGCTCACCCGCCATATCCGGGTCTGGACACGGCAGACAGGGAGCGAGCGTAGTTGACCCTGGCGTTGTAGTCCGCGACCTGTGCCGGGCTGGCGACGGGTAGCTGCACGGTGTGCAGGAAGCTGGGGCCCTGGACCACGACCTGCACCCAGCCCTCGGTCTGCTCCTCCTTTACCAGTAGGAAGAGCAGGCCAAGCAGGCAGAACAGAAAGAAGACGATCGCGCAGACGATGGCCCAGGCGGGAATGCCACGGGTTGTCCGCGACATGTCGGTGAAGGACCAGGTCACCTGGCCGATCGGACGCGTGCCCGAGGGCGTGATCACTAGCCCGGACGTACAGGCGATATCTCCGATCGTCACCAGCGTGGTCGGTGGCTGGGGCAGCGGCGGGCTGGGCAAATTCTGCGTCATGGCGGCAGATGCTAGCCACATCGGCGCGCTGAGGCGCCCATCAGGTTCATCGGACGCAGCCAGGGCCGGACCACCCCAACGCGGGCGGCGAGCGGACCGGGAGGCCTGGATCAGCGGCAGCGGCACCCGGTTCCCGGTCGTAGGCCAGGAAGTCCGTGCGAAAGCCAGGTTGCGGTCGGCTTCCGCCGTGCGGTCAGCGGATCGGCGGGATCAACTGCCGGGCGCGGTCGACGTCCTCGCGGAAGACGAGCACGTCGACGCGGCTGTCCGGGCGCTCGGTGACCGTGGAGCGGATGCCGGCGTCGGACAGCAGCGCGCGCAGCGCGTTCCCCTCCGGCCGTCCGCTCACCGTCGCGACCGTACGCAGCAGGCCGTAGCTCCCCGAGCCGGCCTCCCGACCGGCCGCCCGGGCGCCGCGTGACCGGCCGGAGCCGAAGACCCACCGCAGTAGCAGTCCGAGCAGGCAGACCACGACGACGGCCACCGTCGGACCGTAGGCGTAGTGCATGCTGCCGCCGTCCAGAGGCACCCTGCCAGTGTCCCACCGCCGGACGTGCTCGCCAGATCACGTCCCGGCGGGAGCGACAAACTTCGTTGGGTCCACGCCGCCAACCTACAACGAAAGGGGGCTTTCGTTGTAGGTTGGCCGGTCGCGCCCAACGATCGTTGCAGGGTCGGTGGTCGGGCCGGGCGACCTGCGGTGAGCGGTGGGCGAGCCGGAGTGCACCCCCGGCGCCGGGCGGGGGCTCGCGTATCGTCGGCGGCGGTTCCCGTCCGCACCGACCCGAGGAGGGCAGGCGTGGCGAAGAAGCTGGCCGTCATCGGGGCTGGCCTGATGGGCTCGGGCATCGCGCAGGTCGCCGCGCAGGCGGGCTGGCAGGTCGTCCTCCGCGACGTGACCGAGGACACGCTGGCTCGGGCCCGGGCCGCGATCGAGTCGTCCTACCGGCGGTTCGCGGCCAAGGGCCAGCTGGCCGAGGCGGAGGTCGAGGCGAGCCTGGGGCGCATCCGGACCACCACCCAGCTGGACGCGGCGGCCGACGCGGACCTGGTGGTCGAGGCGGTGTTCGAGTCGCCGGACGTCAAGCGCGAGGTGTTCGAGGCGCTGGACAAGATCTGCCGGGACGACGCGGTCCTCGCCTCCAACACCAGCGCGATCCCGATCACCCAGCTGGCGGCGGCGACCGGACGGCCGGAGTCGGTCGTCGGCACGCACTTCTTCTCCCCGGTGCCGATGATGCCGCTCTGCGAACTGGTCCGCGGGTTCAAGACCAGCGACGCCACCCTGGCCGGCGCGCGGGCGTTCGCCGAAGGCGTCGGTAAGACCTGCGTCGTGGTCAACCGGGACGTTGCGGGCTTCGTCACCACGAGGCTGATCGCCGCGCTGGCGCTGGAGGCGGCCAAGCTGGTCGAGTCCGGGGTGGCGACCGCCGAGGACGTCGACACCGCCTGCCAGCTGGGCTTCGGCCACCGGATGGGCCCGCTGCGGACGATGGACCTCACCGGCATCGACGTCATGGTCAACGCGGCGCGCAACATCTACGCCGACACCGCGGACGCCAAGTTTTTCCCGCCCGAGTCGCTGCTGCGTATGGTGGCCGCCGGCGACCTCGGCCGGAAGAGCGGGCGCGGGTTCTACGACTACCCCGAGGAGTGAGCGGAAAGCTCGCGCCGCCGGCAACGTATCAGCGCCCCGAAACGTCTCTCTACCGGAGGAGGTCCGTAGGGGGAGGGGCCATGATTGCCACCACACTTGTGCAGGGGGCGGTTGTCGCCCTCGCCGGCCGGCTCGACGTGCTCGGTGCCATGGCCGCCCGGGAGGCCCTGCACGCGGCGGTCGACCGCGGCGAGGGCCGGCTGGTTGTGGACCTGTCCGAGGTCGAGCTGCTTGACGCAACCGGCCTCGGCGTGCTGGTCGGCACCCACCGCCGGGCCCGGGTCGCCGGCCGCCGGCTCGTTCTGGTGAACGCCGCGCCTCGGGTCGCCCGGTTGCTCACCCTGACCCGGGTAGACCGGGTCATTCAGGTCGTTCGCCTCGATCAGGCAGTCACCATCGCTGATGAAGATCGATTTACGACGATGGCTCCCTGATCGGCAGGGACCCCGCGGGCCGGTGACCAGGACCACGCGGTCCGCCCCTACTGGCGGGTAGCTGCGCTTCCATAGAATCGGAGGGTCCAGAGGGGCACCGGAGGCTGCCGTGCCGTACCCGTCCGATTCCGACCGCGACCCGCCCTGGGTGATGCGGACCTATGCGGGACACTCCTCCGCTGCCGAGTCCAACGCGCTCTACCGGCGCAACCTGGAAAAGGGGCAGACCGGACTCTCGGTAGCTTTCGACCTGCCTACGCAGACCGGCTACGACCCGGACGACGAGTTGGCCCGCGGCGAGGTCGGCAAGGTCGGGGTGCCGGTCGCACACCTCGGCGACATGCGGGCGCTGTTCGACGGCATCCCGCTGCACCGCATGAACACGTCGATGACGATCAACGCGACCGCGATGTGGCTGCTCGCACTGTACGAGGTGGTGGCCGAGGAGCAGGGTGCCGACCCGGCGCTGCTGGCCGGGACGATCCAGAACGACATCGTCAAGGAGTACCTCTCCCGGGGCACGTACGTCTTCCCGCCCGGCCCGTCGCTGCGGCTCATCACCGACACGGTGGCCTACGCCGTCACCCGGCTGCCCCGGTGGAACCCGATCAACGTCTGCTCGTACCACCTGCAGGAGGCCGGTGCCACCCCGGTGCAGGAGATCGCCTACGCGCTCTGCACCGCGATCGCCGTCCTCGACGCGGTGCGGGACTCCGGGCAGGTGCCGCCGGAGCGGTTCGGCTCGGTCGTCGGCCGCATCTCGTTCTTCGTCAACGCCGGCGTGCGCTTCGTCGAGGAGATGTGCAAGCTGCGCGCGTTCGACGCGCTGTGGGACGAGCTGACCCGCGACCGGTACGGGGTGATCGACCCGCGGCAGCGCCGGTTCCGGTACGGCGTGCAGGTCAACTCGCTCGGGCTGACCGAGGCGCAGCCGGAGAACAACGTGCAGCGCATCGTCCTGGAGATGCTCGGCGTCACGCTGTCCCGGGACGCCCGGGCCCGAGCCGTGCAGCTGCCGGCCTGGAACGAGGCGCTCGGCCTGCCCAGGCCGTGGGACCAGCAGTGGTCGCTCCGGCTGCAGCAGGTGCTGGCGTACGAGAGCGACCTGCTGGAGTACGACGACCTGTTCGCCGGCTCGCGCGTGGTCGAGGCGAAGGTTGCGTCCATCATGGACGGTGTTCGGGCCGAAGTGGACCGGGTGCAGGGGATGGGCGGCGCGGTTGCTGCCGTCGAGAGCGGCTACATGAAGTCTCAGCTCGTCGCCTCGCTGGCCGAGCGCCGGCGGCGGATCGAGGCCGGCGACGAGACCGTGGTCGGCGTCAACCGGTTCACCAGCACCGAGCCGAACCCACTCTTGTCCGATATGGACAGTGCAATCCAGACAGTCAATCCCGCCATGGAGCGGCGGGCGGTGGAGGCGGTGCGGCAGTGGCGGGCCGGGCGCGACGCTGCTGCGGTCGAGGAGGCCCTAAAGGGCCTGCGCGAGGCGGCACAATGTCGCCAGGGAGGGGCTGAGGCGAACCTGATGCCGGCGACGCTGCACTGCGCCCGGGCCGGTGTGACCACCGGCGAGTGGGCCGGCGCGTTGCGCGAGGTCTTCGGGGAGTACCGGGCGCCGACCGGGGTGTCGGGGGCGACCGGCGGCGGCGAGGCCGGCGCGGAGATCGCCGCGGTGCGCGACCGGGTGCACCGCACCGCCGCCGACTTCGGGCGGCCCCGGCTGCGGCTGCTGGTGGGCAAGCCAGGGCTCGACGGCCACTCCAACGGGGCCGAGCAGGTCGCCGTGCGCGCCCGCGACGTCGGCTTCGAGGTGGTCTACCAGGGCATCCGGCTCACCCCGGCGCAGATCGTCGCCGCCGCCGTGGCCGAGGACGTCGACGTGGTCGGCCTCTCGGTGCTGTCCGGCTCGCACCTCTCGGTAGTGCCGGC
>Ga0210378_10000457_pt1 | contig 20579 bp, 19 predicted proteins | sample PLM1_60_b1redo_FD_155465 | JGI IMG/M metagenome (GOLD analysis project Ga0210378, IMG submission 155465) | Groundwater sediment microbial communities from an aquifer in East River, Colorado, USA - PLM1_60_b1 redo | ecosystem: Environmental > Terrestrial > Soil > Riparian zone | place: USA: East...
AGGTAACTGTTGGGGACGTTGTCGCCGATGGACAGAGCGAGGGGCCGGGCGGCCTCCGACCCCGCGGCCTGCGGGACCGTGATCGCGGGCACGGCGCCGGCGGTGTAGAACGGCGGCAGGGAGCTCGCCCGCACCGAGACCGGATAGCTGCCCACGGGAACGCCGTTCACCACCGCCCGGCCGGTGAGCTTCTCCGACCGGCCCACCTTGCCCGCCACCTCCACGTCGACCTCGGGCAGGCGAATGCTTTCGTCCGCGTCCATCACGCCGTTGCCGTTCTCGTCGTAGAACACCACCGCCGTCACCGGATAGCTCGGAGACGGGGTCCCCGGCGAAGTAGGGGACCCGCCGCCCCCGCAGTTGGGCAGACCGACGGCGGCGATCACGTAGACGAGCAGGAGCCGGGAGCGCACGGAGGGGCAAGGTACCATACGCGGGGCCGGTGGGCGAGGGAGCAAGCGCATTTCCCTGGCCCGAGTTGCGATCCCGAAGTATACTGGCCGCCCCCGGACAAGGCATGAGCGACGAACCAGTTGCACCCCGAACCAACCGCCGGCTCAGCTCGCGCCGGGCGTGCCGCCTCACCGTGCGCTATCGCGCAGGCACGGAGTGGCGCGGCGCGACGGCGATGGACCTCTCCGGGCGCGGCTGCCGGCTTCGCGTCGGAGAAGATCTCACGCGGGGCGGGCCCGTGAGCGTGGCCTTCGAAGGGGAAGGCACGCCGCCGGTCGAGGTCGACGGCCAGGTCATCTGGTGCCGCAAGGAAGGGCTCTCCTACCAGGCCGGCATCCATTTCGCGACGCCGCCCCCCGCTCTCGAGGCCATCCTCACCGGCATCGCCTGAATCCTCCGGCATCCCGCGGTCCGGGACCGTCGGGTAACATGGGAGACCCATGCAATATCGCAACCGGGCCAAGGTGGCCCCTCGATTCGGCCTCATCCCCCTCGTTCTGATGATCGTGCTCGCGCTCGTGGCCGCCGGGGCGATCTTCGTCGGGTTCCGGATGCTGTTCGCGCCCCGTCCGCAGATCTCGCTCGGGGCGCCCTTCGATCTCGTCGGCCGCAACGCGCCCCTCGTCATCGACGTGAAGGACCGGGCGGGGCTCAAGTCCCTGCGCGCCACCGTGACCCAGGGCGACAAGGAGCAGGTGATCGCCGACGAGAAGTACGACCCTCCGCGCAACGAAGTGCAGGTCAAGTGGGCGCCGGCCCAGGATCCCAAGGTCCGGCTCAAGGACGGGCCCGGGAAGCTGACCGTCGTGGCCCGCAACGTCTCGTGGGGGGGATTCTTCAAGGGCCGCGCGTCGACGTTCACCAAGGACTTCACGGCCCGGCTCACGCCGCCCCGCATCGAGGTGCTCACGCGGCAGCACTACGTGAACCAGGGCGGCTGCGACATGGTGGTCTACAAGGTCACGCCCGCCGAGGCCGAGAGCGGCGTGGTGGTGGGGCCGGCCTTCTTCAAGGGTTTCCCCCTGCCGGGTGCGGCCGATCCCGCCGTGCGCTTCGCCATCTTCGCGCTGCCATATGACGTGGATCCCGCGACGCCGATTCGCCTGCGCGCGCGGGACGAGGCGCAGAACGAGAGCCTCGTCGGTTTCTGGGTGAAGGTGTTCCCCCGCAACTTCCGCACGCGCGAGATCGAGCTCGACGACGCTTTCCTCAACAAGGTCGTGCCGGAGATCATGAGCCAGACCTCGTCCCTCACCGACCAGGGCGACCTGCTCAAGAACTACCTGGCCATCAACCGCGACGTGCGCAAGGCGAACAACCAGGCGCTGGTGGAGCTGGCCGCGAGGTCGAAGCCGGAGTTCCTCTGGAAGGAGCCGTTCCGGCAGCTCAGCAACTCGCAGGTCGAGGCGTCCTTCGCCGACCACCGGATCTACAGGTACCTCGGCCAGGAGGTCGACCGGCAGGACCACCTCGGCTACGACCTGGCCACCGTCGCCCGCGCTCCCGTCTCCGCCTCCAACGACGGCGTCGTGCTGATGACCCAGTTCTTCGGCATCTACGGCAACACGATCGTCCTCGACCACGGCTACGGCCTGCTGTCGCTCTACGGCCACCTGAGCGCGTTCAGCGTGAAAGAGGACGATCGGGTGAAGCGCGCGCAGACGATCGCCCAGTCCGGAGAGACCGGCCTCGCCGGCGGCGACCATCTCCACTTCAGCATGATCCTGCAGGGCACGCAGGTCGACGCGCGGGAGTGGTGGGACCCGCACTGGATCCACGACCGGATCCAGGTGAAGCTCGAGGAGTATCGTCACTGAGCAAGGGGGCGCTGCGGCGCGCCCCCTTGAACCCCCGCTCGCTACGCGGGAATGAATCCCGCTCCGCTCGCAGCCGTGGTTCTTGCCTCCTTAGTTAGGGGCCGTTTTCTTTGCGAGTTTCCGCGTCCTCTCCGTTTCCCTCCGCGTCCTCCGCGTTGAAAGGCAACGCTAGCGCCGAAGCTTGGTGCGGAGGGCGGCCAGGGCCTTCGCGAAGTCGGCAGGCAGCGGGCTCTCGGCCCGCACCGTCTGCCCTGTCTGCGGGTCCGTAAAGCCCAGCAGGCGCGCGTGGAGCATCTGGCGTCGCACCGGCACCGGGCTGCGAACGTCCTTGCCATACGCGGCGTCGCCGAGGACGGGCAGGCCGACGTGGGCGAGGTGGATGCGGATCTGGTGTTGCCGGCCCGTCTCCAGCTCCACCTCGAGCAGCGCGGCGCCGGGGAATCGCTCGACCACCCTCCAGTGCGTGAGCGCGGGCCGCGCGGCCTCGCCGGGCCGGGCGATCCCGCGCCGCTTTCCCTCGTAGCCGTCGCGCAGGGCGAGGTCCACCTCGCCCCGCTCGCCGCGGGGCGCTCCGGCCACCAGGGCGGCATATCGCCGCTCGATGCGGTGGTGGCGGAAGAGCGAGCGCAGGACCGCACGCATCTCGGGATCGAGGGCGAAGGCGAGCGCCCCGGACGTGTCGCGGTCGAGGCGGTGCACGACGCCTACGTAGGGCTGCCGGGGGCGCAGATACTCGACGTAATGGCGCACGCGCGCGAGGACCGTGTCCTCGTCGTGAACGTCGGGTGAAGAGGGCACCGAGAGGAGACCGGCCGGCTTGTCGACGATCAGCACCCTCGCGTCCTCGTACAGCAACGGCAGGGAGGAGCGGGCCCGGCGCCGCGCCGGTCGGTTGGGATCCCACTCGATCCGCTCCGTGCCCGCGACCGCCTGCCCCGCGTCGAGCATGATCGCTCCGCCCACGGTGACCTGCCCCTTCTCGATCACCTCGCGGGCCTTTCGCCGCGAGAGATCGGGATGGGCGCGGATCAGGGCCACGTCCAATCTCAAGTCGGGATCGCGTCCACGAAGGCGAAGGTTTCGCGCAGGAACTCGTCCCGCATCTCGAGGCACGAGCAGTGGCTGGCCCGGGGACCGCGGAAGAGGTGGAAGCGGGCGCCCGGAATCAGCGCGGCCGCCTCCCGCCCGTAATCGGGCCGGACCTGGATGTCGTTCTCGCCGGTCGCCACCAGCGTGGGGGCCTTGACGCGCGAGAGCCGCGGGGTCGCGTCGTGGGTCTTGTCCGCGTGCAGATGGCCGAGGACACCCTCCCGGCTGGGGGGAAACGGGTTCTCGTCGAAGAAGCCGCGCTCCAGGGCCCGGCCGGCCTCCTCGTCGGCGAGGAACTCGCGCGAGAGGATGCAGGGCAGGGCGAGGCGCAGGAAACCGCGCAGGTCCCCGAGCCGCGCGGGATACTCCATGATCTCCATCATCTCCACGAACCAGCGGTCGCTGCGCGCCCAGGCGCCGTGCAGATGAAGGCTGCGGACGAGGTCGGGACGCGCCGCGCCCAGCTCCATCGCCACCGCCGAGCCCAGCGACAACCCGGCGACGTGGGCGGGGCCCAGGCGGAGGCCGTCGAGCAGCGCCGCCGCATCCTCGGCCATGACGCGCATTGTGCAGGTCGTGGGATCGGCCGGTCGCGTCGTCGCGCCCGTCCCCCGGGGATCGGGGGTGATGACGCGGAAGCGCGCGGCGAGGGCGGGGAGGTGATGCGTCCAGAGTGTGTGGTCGCTTCCGGTGCCGCCCAGCAGAAGGAACGGGTCGCCGTTCTCCCCGTGGATCTCGTAGGACATACGAATGCCGGTGGGGAGGTCGACGAATCGCATGGGGCCGAGTCTAGCTGAAGCTACGCGGCAACAGCTGCGAGCGAAGCGGGATTCATTCCCTCCGGGGCCGCGAAGCGGACCCGCTGAATGAGCGGCGGCGAATTCACTTCGACGCCGCGGAAGAAGTGAGCGGGGGTTCAAGGGGGCGCGCCGCTAGCGCCCCCTTGCTCACTGACGACTCACTTGGATCTTGTGGATCGCTTCTTCGGCGGAGGGACGGATCGCGTCGTGCCGGCTCGCCTCCGCGAGGGCCGGCAGGGCGTCGCGCGCGCCGGCCCCGATGCTGCCGAGGGCGATGGCCGCTCGCTGCCGGACCACGGTTTCCCGGTCCTTCAGGGCGCGCACGAGCGCGGGCACGGCCGGCGCCGCCTCGGGGCCGATCGACTCGAGCGCCATCGCGGCCGAAACGCGCATGTCCGAAGAAGGATCCGACAGGGCCTCCGCCAGGGCCGGCGCCGCCGCCCTCCCCTTGGGCCCCATGCCGAAGAGCGTGGAGGCCGCCGTGGCGCGGTGCTGGGGGTCCTCGCTCTTCAGCATCTCGATCAAGCCGGGCACCGCCGGCTCGCCCAGGCGGACGATCGCGAGGCTGGCCTTGCCGCGGGCCTCGGGATCGGCGCTCTTCAGTTGAGCCACCAGGGCGGCCGCGTCGCCGGCCTGCGGCCCCCGGTTGCACGCCGCGCTGATGGAGAAGCTCGCCACGAGCCCGGCAACGATTCTCAGGCGCATCGGCCACCCCTGCGCGCCCGACCTTACACGCGATGCGGGGTGCGGCCTGTGCGATCGCTCACGGGCGGGAGGGGCTGGGCCCTCAGGTACGCGTTGGGATCGTGCTCGAGGGCCCCGGCGGGGAGCGAGTCCCAGAGCGGGCCGAGGTCGCGACGCATCTGGTCGGTATAGAAGGCAGGGACCTCCCGGCTGTCGCCCTCGAAGAAGCGGCGCACAGACCGATCGCTGTCGAGCAGGCCGCGCACGGTCGTGTCGTAGCGGATCCGTCCGGCCCCTTCGGACGACATCGCGCGCACCACGTTCAGCGAGCGGGTCAGGAAGCCCCGGTTGGCGGTGAGACGCCGGCGGACGGCGCGGGGGGAGAACGAGTGCGTGCGCACGTCGATGACGTGGTCGTAGATCTCCGCCCACGAGTAGTTCTTGGGCCGCACGTTCATGGCGTGGTTGTTGTCGAGGAAGTGGAAGGGGAAGGGCAGGACCCGCCCCTGGCGCTGCAGGTCCAGGTTCAGCGGAGCGGCCTGACCGAAGGCGGAGAGCAGCGAGTACGCCGGGAAGGCGCCCGGCGTCCTCTCCACGAAGAGCTTGGTCAGCTCGAACGGCTCCGGCCCGGCGTCGTCGTCCAGCCCGAGCACGAAGTTCGTCTGCACGTAGGGGATGTAGCGCAGGATGGTGTTGACGTGGTCGGAGACCCTCTTCACCTTGTCGAGGCCGACATCGGCCCCCGTCTTCGACTTGTTGCCCATCGAGTACCACGATTCGATCCCGGGCAGGATCGCCTTGAAGCCGTTGCGCTGGAGCCTCCCCAGCCGCGGCTCCGATAGAATGGACAGGCTGCTCTCGGCGGCAAAGTCGATCCGCCCCATGGGCACGGCTTCCTCGATCGCCCCCATCGTCTCCTCGAAACGGATGCCGAAGTTGGGGTCGTGCCACCCCACCCGCGGCCGCTTCATCTTCTGCAGCAGGAAGCGCAGGTCTTCCCGGATCTGGTCGTGGCACAGCGGTTGGTAGTCCACGGTGGCGTCGATGCAGAAGCTGCAGGTGTACGGGCATCCGAGGCTTCCGATCATGGGGATGATCTTCAGCGCCGGCGCCTTCGCGATCGTGGGCTCGATGAACTTCCACCGCTCCCGGACTCCCGGCAACTGCGCCGGTTGACGGGGCGCCGCGAGCTTCCGTCCCACCGGCCGGTGGGGCGCGCACTCCCGCAGCACCTCCTCGACGATCGCCTTGTCGGTGAAGCCGAGCACGTAGTCGAAATAGCGGGCGGCATCCTCCGGATAGCACCGGGCGTGTGGTCCGCCCAGAACTGTCACCACGCCCTGTTGGCGATACCGGTGGCTGATGGCGGCGGCGGTGACGGCGGCGTTGGTGAACGCGCCGATGAAGAGGACGTCGAGGTCCGAAGGCAGCTCGCGCCGGAGATCCTGCATCCCCGTGCAGCACACGAAGGTGACGTCGTGCCCCCCCTCCTCGCACCAGACCCCGATCACCTGGGGCATGATGCTCGCGAAGTTGGGCTTCATGACCCGGTTCCACAGGTTGTTGTTGGGGCTGTTCCCGACGAGGTCGAGGATGCCGACGCGTAGGCGGTGCACGGTGGACCTCCTGCTCTGAAAAAACGAACGGATCAGGCCGCCTCGGCCAGCATGAAACTCGGGGAGACGGCGAAGCCTATCACACGGCGGCGCCGAGCGGCTCAGAGCTTCAGGCCGCGCGCGTCATCCCAGGCGGCCGGGTCCTGCCGGAAGTACTCGGCCAGGATGGCGTAGACCTCCCGGTGCCGGTGGCGCAGGGCGAGCGCCGACTCGAAGAACGCCTCCACCGCCACCGCCAGGAACTCGACCGGATCGCTGGCGCCGTAGTCGTCGATCACGGACTTGCCGCGGCGCAGCCGGTCCATCTCGCGCTCCGCCAGCTCCACCCACTCCCGGCTGCGCCCCGCGGCTAGGCCGGGAGGTATCCCGCTGAACTGCGCCTTGTCCCATCCGAGCAGGTGGGCGAACTCGTGAATGCCGACGTGATAGCCGTCGTCGGGATCGGCGAAGCTCTCCCGCAGCGCGGGGATGGAGAGGATCACCGTGCCCCAGGGATGGGCCTGGCCGGCCAGCTCCGCCGTCTCGAAGGAGTAGTCGCGATCGAAGTCGTGCGGGTAGAGGAGCACCTCGGTGAGTTGGTCCCACTCGTAGTCGGGCCAGGCGACGCTGAGCGTGACCGCGGAGGCGGCCACGAGGAGCCTCAGCTCGTCGGTGACCTTGGCCTCGATGCCGGTGATGCGCGTCTCGGACATCAAGATCCGTACGTCATCTTCGAAGCGGCGGCGCAGGTCCGGCGGAAGGCGGTCGTAGTGGTCGTAGTTGTCCAGGAGGAACTCCCGCCACCGTGGCGGAAACGGCGCCGCCAGGACGGCCCGGCGCCGGGTGGTACGGCCGCCGAGGCGCCACCAGACCGCCAAGGTCAAGAGCCCGCTCGCCAGGCCCCCCGCCACCGCTCCGGGCTCTCCACCCAACAGCGCACCGACTCCGAGGCCCGCGACGAGGAGCAGCGCGCTCACGATCACCGCGAACCAGCGGTCCGCTTCGCGCTCGACCTTCACGCCCGCGCGGCGAGCAGCCGGCCCAGGACGCGTGCGTCGATGTTGCCGCCGGTCACGATCGCCACGACCGGTTGGCGGCCACGCCGCCACTTCCCGGACCGGAGCGCGGCGACACCGACCGCCCCCGCCCCTTCCGCCACGACCTGGTCGTCCGCGAGCAGGGCGACGATGGCGTCCTCGATCTCGGGCTCGGAGACGAGGACCACGTCGTCGATGAGGTCGCGGTGCTCGAAGACGATCCGGCCGATCCCGCCGGCCAGGCCATCGGCCAGCGTGGGCCCGGCCGGGTACTCGAGCAGCGGCCGTCCCTGGCGGATCGACTCCGGCAGGGCGGGCGAGGCCTCGGGCTGCACGGCCACGATGCGCACGCTCGGCGCGCGGCTCTTCACCGCCGCCGCCACGGCGCCGATCAGCCCCCCTCCGCCGACGGGCACGAGGATCACACCCACCTGCGGCAGATCGTCGAGGACCTCGAGCGCGACCGTGCCCTGTCCGGCCGCGGTGCGAGGGTCGTCGAAGGCGTGGACGTAGGTCGCGCCCGTCCGCTCCACGTGGGCCATGGCGAGGGCGTGGGCGTCGTCGTAGGTGGCGCCCGCTTCGTGAACCTTCACCGGAAAGCCCCGGAGCTTTTCCACTTTCGCGCGGGGCGCGGTCTCGGGAACGAAGAGCGTGGCGTCCGTCCGTCCGCCGAGGGCCTGAACGGCGAAGGCCACGCCGAGAGCATGGTTGCCGGCGGAAGCGGCCACGACGCCTCGGCGCCGCTCCTCGGGCGAGAGAGAGGTCAGGACGTGCGTCGCTCCGCGGACCTTGAAGGACCCGGTGGGCTGCCAGCACTCGAGCTTCAGGTAGGCGTCGCCGCACCCGCGCAGCGCGAACGAGCGCCGCAACGGCGTCGGCGGGAGGTAGGGCCGGATCGCCGCGCGAGCGCGCTCGACGTCGTCGAGGGTGAGGCGTGCGGTCACGACCGGACGGGCAGCGCGGCCACCAGGTCGAGTCGCGGCTCCCCGCAGTGCGCGGCGACCGCATCGGCGACCCGGTCCCTCAGCGCCACCACCGATCGCCAGCCTTCGCCGGCGGGCGCGATCGGGTCTCCGACCCACAGCCGCACCGGGCCCGGCCGGGGCACGAGGCGCTCGGCCCTGAGCACGTGGCGCGTGCCCCGCAGCGCCAGCGGGACGACGCTCACGCCGGCGTCCACGGCCAGCTTGAACGCGCCGAGACGGAACGGTCGCAGGCCGGCGGCGGCGCTGAACGTCCCCTCGGGAAAGAACAGGACCGAGCGGCCCGCCTCCAGCGCCCGGGCGACCGCGCCGGCGTCGGCCAGGCTCTGTTGCGCGTCCTCCCGGTCCACGGTGAGGTGGCCGGCCTTCCGCACGAACCTGCCCACGAGCGGGTAGGAGAGGACCTCCTTCTTGGCCACGAACAGGAAGTCCACGGGCAGGAGGGCCATGAGGACGGGGACGTCCGCGTAGGAGCAGTGGTTCGCGGCGAGCACGAACGGGCCCGGCCCGCCGACGTTGTCCACGCCGTCGGCGATGGCGCGCACGCCGGAAAGGCGTACGAGCGCCCGCGCCGCCGCCCGGCCCAGACGTGAGGCCGCGCGGCGCCCCGGCAGCAGCACCGCGGGCACCCAGAACAAGAGCACGAGCGCCGCCCCGACGAAGGCCAGGTAGGCGGCATAAATCGCCCTCGGGAGGAGCGCCATCCGAGGCCGGATCTCGCTCCACGCCGCCCCCGCGAGCAGGCGCGCCCGTCGCCAACGCGGCTCGCGCGGCGCCTGGCCCAGCGCTCCCTCCAGGTACATCCGCTTGGTGTCGGCGCGGCGGATCTTGCCGCTGGAGGTCTTGGGCACGGATCCCGGAGGCACGAGCACTACCGCGTCCGGCGGAACCATGACCGCGGCGGCGATGCGGTCGGTAACGGCGGCGGCGAGCGCGTCATGCCGGGCGGGATCGAGCTCGCGCGTCTCCGCCACCACTACCAGGCTCTCGGTCCCGAGCTGGGGATGGTCCACGCCGAAGGCAGCCACGCACCCCTTGCGGATGCCGTCCACGGCCGCGGCCACCTCCTCGATCTCCTGGGGCACGAGGTTGCGTCCGGCCTTGATGATCAGGTCCTTCCGCCGGCCGGTGATGTAGATCTCCCCGTCCGCGCGGAAGGCCAGGTCGCCGCTGGCCAGCCAGCCCCCGTCGACGCTGATCGCGGCGGTGGCCTCCGGCTGGCCGAAGTAGCCCTTCATCATCGATGGGCCCCGGAAAACGAGCTGGCCGACGGTGCCGTCCGGCACGTCGCGCGCGGCCTCGTCGATGAGCCGCACCTCGTGCTCGGGAAGGGGAGAACCGACGGAGACGAAGCGAAGGGCCGCCGGATCGCCCGCGGCCGCCGGCTCGGCGCGTCCCTCACGCTCGAACGGGCCCCGCGCCACGTGGGCCACCTTCGGTCCGCGTCCCGGCGGCGGTACGCACAGCGCCACCGAGTTCTCGGCGAGGCCATACACCGGCATCAATGCCTCGGGCCGGAGGCCGTAGGGCGCGAACCGGCGGGCGAAGCGCTCGAGCGTGTCGGGGCTGACGGGCTCGGCGCCGTTGAGGGCACAGCGCCACGACGAGAGGTCGAGACCCTCCAGGGCCGCATCGGGGATGCGCCGCGCGCAGAGCTCGTAGGCGAAGTTGGGGGCGGGGGAGAGGGTGGCCCGCCGCTCGTGGATCGCCCACAGCCAGCGCTCCGGGCGGGAGAGGAACGACAGAGGCGACATCAGCGCGATGGGAATGCCCGCGTGCATGCAGAAGAGCCAGGAGCCGATGAGGCCCATGTCGTGGTAGAGCGGCAGCCAGCTCACGCCGACGTCGGTGGGGCTGGCCTGCAGGCCGGCGGTGATGGCGCGGATGTTGGCGAGGAGGTTGTCGTGGGTCAGGAGCACGCCCTTGGGGCGGCCGGTGCTCCCGGAGGTGTACTGGATGAAGGCGGGATCGGAGCCCGCGCCTTCCGGCTCCCCCCAGCTCGCTCCCTTCCCCGACAGCCGGGCCGGCGTGGTGACCTCGACGAGGGTGGGGACGGCCGCCTTGAGGATCGACGCGATCGGCTTCGCCTTCTCGATCGTCACCAGCATCCGGGCGCCGGCGTCGCCGAGGATGGCCGACTGCCGTTGCGCGTATTCCTCCAGGCGGTCCAGGCGCACGGGCGGATAGATCGGGACCGGGATGGCCCCCGCGATGAGGATTCCCTGGAACGACCGGAGGAAGTCCATGCCGGTGGGCAGCATGAGCGCCACGGCATCGCCGCGTTCGATGCCGTGGGTGCGCAAGGCGCCGGCGATGGCCGCCGACTCGGAGAGGAGCTGGCCATAGGTGATGGTGCTCTCCGTGCCGTCATCTTCGCGGAGGTACACGTGGGGGCGGTCGGGCTCGGCCTGGGCCCGCCGCCACAGGACCTCGTGGACGGTGGCGGCGGCGGACACGACGGCGGCGGGTCCGAGAGTCGAGCGGCGCGGCGTACGCTCGACGACGCCGCGGGGCGAGACCTCCGTTTCGAGAAGGACGCGGGCCAGGCCGGCCGGCGTGTCGATCTGCAGGCAGCGCTCGTCGAGCGAGCGGCCGAAGGCGTTCTCGAGCCGCAGCAGCAGCTCGACCCGCTCGAGGCTGCCCAGGCCCAGATCCCGCTCCAGGGATGCTTCGGGCACGGCCGCCCTCAGGGCGCGGCCGCCGCCGAGCTCGGTGAGAAGCTGCCTCACCACTTCGAGCACGCGGTCCTGGGCCGCTTCGGACATCGAGACATTCACTCTAGCCGCGCGAGACCCTCGCGTGCAATCATCATGGCGTGGTCGAGGTGGTGACGCTGCGCGAGATCGAGAAGATCTTCGAGGTGACGGACCGGCTGGGGATCCATCGCGAGCAGCTCGTCATCCCGCTGGGGCCGCGCCATCCGGGCCGGGTCCGGCGCATGCCGAACGGCAAGATCGAGATCGTCGTGGAGTCCGAAGGCAGCTTCGACGAGTGGGTGGCCGGGCTGGAGCCCGAGCTGCGCCGGGCGGCCGCTCCCTGAAGAGGGTCAGCCGGGCAGGGCGGCCAGCGCGCGGCAGTACGCGTCGAGATCCGCATCACTGAAGAGCACGAAACGGACGAGGTGGAGCGGAGAGCCCGCGCGCAGCACGTCCGTGACTGCGGTCACGGCCACCACGCTCGCCTGCGGCGCCGGGAACCCGTAGGCGCCGGTCGAAATGCTGGGAAAGGCCACCGACGAGAGCCCCTCGCGGGTGGCCACGGCGAGGCAGCTGCGGTAGCAGCGGGCGAGGGTCTCCGATTCCCCCCGCTCTCCGCCGCGCCACACGGGGCCCACCGTGTGGATCACGTGGCGGGCCGGCAGGTGCCCGCCGCTCGTGATGACCGCTTCTCCGGCCGGCAGCGGCCCGCGCGCATCGACGATCCGTCGGCACTCCGCGAGGATCGCGGGGCCGCCCGCGCGGTGGATCGCGCCGTCGACGCCCCCGCCGCCCATCAGGGACGAGTTGGCGGCGTTGACGACGGCGTCCACCGGCTCGCGCGTGAGATCGCCGTGGGAGAGCTCGAGGCGACTCGATCCGAACACGCGGAAGGAGTCGGCCCCCGTCCCTTGGGTCGCAGGCACGGCGGCGGAAGCTAAGGCGCGAGAGGGAAGCAGGTGAAGGCCCCCTCGCGCCCCGGCCAGGTTAACTACTTGGCGCCGAGCGCCGCGTCCTTGGCGGCCTTGGCCACCACGAACTTCAGACGCCGCCGCGCGGGGATCTTGATCTCCTCGCCGGTCTGCGGATTGCGCCCCATGCGCGCCTTGTAGCTGCGGACGACGAGCTTCCCGACCCCGGGGATCGTGAAGCCGTTCTTGGCTTCTCTGTGAGCCATGCTCGCCAGGTTCTCGAGAAAGGCGGCAACCGTCTTCTTGGGGAGCTCCACCTTCTCGGCCAGGGCCGCCACGATCTTCGACTTGGTCATCGGCTTTGCCATCGAGTCAATCCTCCTCAGCCCGTGTTGTGTGGGTCTTTCGAAAAAGCGGGCCATTCTACATGGGGGGCGCGGTCGGCTGTCAACATGATTTCGCACAGCATCGACGGCCTGCGCGCGATACAGGGGTGGTTTACGAGAGCTCGCCGCCGACAAAATCGTAGCAGCGGAGCGCGGGATTCAGTCCCGCGCGTAGCGACTTGGGGGGGGCGCGCATGCGCGCGGGGGGGTGCTTTGTCTCCTTGCTAGCGGTCATGGCCCGTAGCAGCGAGCGGCGGATTCACTCCGCTGCGAGCGACATGGGGGGGAGGACGTATGTCCGCGGGGGGGTGCTTTCGTTAGCCAGTACCCCCCCGAACTACCGATGATCTGCTGAAGGCTCTTCGCGAATGACGAAAACGGTTTCCCCGGGTCGCGCCAGCCCCAGCTCCTCCCGGGCGATTCGCTCGATCGCCGCGGGATCCTGCCGCAGCGCGCGGATGTCGGCGGCGAGGCGCGAGTTGTCGGCCTTGAGCTGCTCGATCTCCCGCGCGAGCGCATCGGCCCGCTCGCGCTGGCTGACGAGCTGGAGGAGGCCGCGGTCGCCGAAGAGCGATCCGACCAGGAGGCCGATCACCACGATGATGGAGGCGAGGATCGCGGCCTTCTTTCGCAGGCCCACTTCCGACCGGCCGCGCTCGTCCCTCACTACTTCAACCTCTGCTTAAACTCTTGCTTGTAAGAGCTTATCATAATTGGATAATTTGCACTAGGCGTGACTGGCGATGCCCATGCGCTCACCGCCTCGCCGCACGACCGCCTGCTGGTAGCGGCGGAGCAGGCTGACGAGATCGGCGTTGATCTTCCGGAGCCGCGCGAGCCCGCGGCGGAACTCGCGGTGCCGAGCGAGCAGGTCGCGTGCGCGCGCCACCTCTTCCGGGTCGAGGTATGCGAACGCGCCCCGCCCCGCGCTGCGGCTCGACAGCACGTAATACGGTCCGTGCCGCCGCCCCGTCCGGCATACGCAGGTGGCCTTCCCACACAGCCCATAGCGCGGGAAGAGAGAGCCCTGCAGCTGCTCCCGCTGCCGGAGCAGCAGGCGCACGAGGAGCCCCTGCTCGCGCAGCCGCGAGCGCACCTGCCTGCGGATCGCCTCGAGGTCGGCCATTTCTTACAGTATTAATCTCAAAAAGCACTGTAAGACTACGCGTGACCGCCTGGGCAGTCAAGGGGTTTTCCGGCCGCGCGCGGGGTATGATCGGCACGGGAGGTCTCTCCATGTGGCTCCTGAAGACCGAGCCCACCACCTACGGCTACGACGACCTGGAGCGCGAGGGCCGCGCGGTGTGGGACGGCGTGAGCAACCCGGTCGCCCTCAAGAATCTCCGGAGCATGAAGGAAGGCGACGCGGCGGTCGTCTACCACACGGGCGGGGAACGGGCCGCGGTGGGGCTGGCCGAGGTGGCGCGGGCCGCCTATCCCGATCCGAAGAAGGGCGACCCGAAGCTGGTGGTGGTGGACCTGGTGCCGCGGGGCCGCTTCAAGCGGCCGGTGACCCTCGACGAGATCAAGTCCCTGGCCCTCTTCAAAGACAGCCCTCTCGTGCGGCAGGGACGACTCTCCGTGGTCCCCCTGACCGCCGTCCAGTGGAAGGCTCTCACCGCGCGGGGAGCGGCGTGAGCGAGCACGTGGTCGTCCTCTCGACGGTGGGCACGGCGGAAGACGCGGCCCGCGTCGCCCGCGCCCTCGTGGAGCGCCGCCTGGCCGCGTGCGTGAACGTCGTGCCCGCCGTGAGATCGATCTACCGTTGGAAGGGCAAGGTCGAGGAGGACGAGGAGCGGCTGCTCGTGATCAAGACGCGGCGCGATCGCTTCGAGGCCCTGCGGGAGGCCCTGGTGGCGCTCCACCCCTACGATCTGCCGGAGGCGGTCGTCCTCACCGTCGAGGCGGGCCACGCTCCCTACCTCGCCTGGATCGACGAGTCGGTGACGCCCTAGCGTTGAGAGGCAACGTGCGGCTAGACGTGCTCCAGGCCGCGCTTCAGGTCGGCGATCAGATCCTCGACGTCCTCGCAGCCCACGCTGATGCGCACGAGGCCGGGGACGATGCCGAGGGCGTCGCGCTCGGCCTGCGTGTAGCCGGCGTGGGTCATCGTCGCCGGGTGCGAGATCAGCGTCTCGATGCCGCCCAGGCTCTCGCCGAGCGAGCACAGGCGCAGGGCGGGCAGGAAGCGACCGGCCGTCTCCAGGGTGCCGAGGTCGAAGGAGATCATCGCCCCGAACCCCGTGGCCTGCCGGCGGTGGATGTCGTGGCCGGGGTGGTCGGCGAACCCGGGCCAGTACACCTTCTTCACCCCGCGCTGCTCACGCAGGAACTCGGCGATTCTTTTCCCGTTCTCCTCGTGGCGGGGCATGCGCAGCGCGAGGGTCTTCGTGCCACGCAGGACGAGCCAAGAGTCGAAGGGGGAGAGGATGGCGCCCGCGGCGTTCTGGTAGTACTGCAGCCACTCCGCGTGGCCGGGATCCTTCACGACCGCCACTCCGCCGACGCTGTCGGAGTGGCCGTTGAGGAACTTGGTCGTGGAGTGGACGACGATGTCGGCACCGAGGCCCACCGGCCGCTGGAAGAACGGGCTCATGAAGGTGTTGTCCACCACGAGCAGCGCCTTGCGCTGGCGCGCGATGACGGCAAGGCGCGCGATGTCGCAGATCTTCATCAGCGGGTTGGTGGGCGTCTCGATCCACAGCATGTCGAAGCGCCCCGCGCGAGCGTCGAGGGCTTCGGCGTCGCTCGCGTCCAGGAACGCGAAATCCAGACCGTAGCGGCTCAGGACCTTCGTGAACAGGCGGTGGGTGCCGCCGTACACGTTGTCGGACACCACCACGCGCTGCCCGGCCTTCAGCAGCGACAGGACCGCGTTGGTCGCCGCCATGCCCGAGGCGAAGCAGTAAGCGTCGGTGCCGCCCTCGAGCGCGGCCAGGTTCTTCTCCAGGGCCCGCCGGGTCGGGTTCTGCGTTCGCGCGTACTCGTAGCCCTTGTGCTTCCCGATCCCCTCCTGAACGTACGTGGCCGTCTGGTAGATCGGGACGACGATGGCGCCGGTGGTGGGATCCGGCTCCTGCCCGGCATGGATGCAATCGGTGGCGAAGCCCATGGCGCCCTCCTGGGGAAAGAAGATTGTAGTCGTTAGGGGCGCAAGGTTTCTAAACGCAGAGATCGCAGAGGCCCGCAGAGGAACGAACGGAACAATGGGAACGGGCCCGCGTCTGGCGGCCGACCCTATTTCTTCTCTGCGAGCCTCGGCGTCCTCTGCGTTAAGAGGCAGATCGTGGGCTAGGCGACGACCAGAGCGTAGCCGTACTGGGCGCCGTTGCCGGCGCCGATCCAGAGGAAGACGACGATGTCGCCGTCCTTCACCGCGCCTGAGCGCCGGTCCTCGTCGAAGAGCAGGAGCGTGCTGGCGGCGGAGGTGTTCCCGTAGTGGCCGACGTTGGTCGGCACCCGGTCCACGGGGAGGCCCATGGTGCGGGCCGTGCGCTCCACGGCGATGCGGTTGGCCTGGTGGAAGTACCAGCGCTTGATCTTGTCGACGTCGAAGGCGTGGCCGACGACGGGCTGGATCCGGGTCGGCCAGTCCTCCACCATCCTCTCGAACGTGCGGCAGAGGATGGGGGTGAAGGAGCGGCCCACCGTCTGCGCCTCCATGAGGAAGAGGTGCTCGGTGAGGTTGTCGGCGCACGTGGGGCTCGTCCCGCCTCCGGCGTCGTAGCGCACGATCGCGAGGTCGGGCTGGGTCTCGTACCAGGTGTGGACGAGACCCCGGTCCCCCGACTTGCGCCCCGAGCGAAGGATCACGGCGCCGGCGCCGTCGCCGAAGAGGGCGGGGCTGAGCCACGCCCACGGGTAGCGCCCCTGCATGTAGTACGGGATCGTGTCGCGGGTCAGGTAGCTGCTGGAGCAGTTGCTGGCCACGAGGAGCACCACGCCGTCGTCGCCGGTGCCCGCCAGCTCGCTGCGGGCCGAATGGAAGGCGGGGGCGAGACCGGCGCAGCCCAGGTTGTGGTACATGAGGTGGGCGTCGCGCCGCAGTCCCAACGCGCGGGTCATGAAGCGCAGGTGGTCATTGAAGTAGAGCGTGTCCGGCGTGCAGGAGACGTGCACCAGGGCGTCGATGTCCGCGGCCTCCAGCCCCGCATCCTCCAGGGCGCGCTTCGACGCCCGCACCGCCAGGTCGCCGTCGTAGATCCCGCCCTCGGCGCGAGGCCGCTTGACGGCCGTGCTCATGTCGAGATCGAAGGAGCGAGTGGAGATCCCCAGATTCCGCTCGAGCCAGTCGGAGTGGACGGGCTTGCCGTTGGGCTTGGTCGGCCGGAGCCAGGCGAGGACCTCGTCGTTGCGGACGAGGGGCGTGCAGACGAAGGAACCCGAACCGGCGATGAGGGAGGGGCTGCTCACAGTGACCCGGCTCCTATTTTCTGGTGAACTCTTATTACACGTTTTCAGGTGACTATCAAGCAGGTACGTCAATAGGGCACATCCCTCATTCGGCGACCTTGCGATTCTGAGTCTGAAGTTCGCGGAACTGAGTCAGAGGTTCTCGAAAACGCCCTTCCCGAGGTACCGCTCGAAGCCATCCGCGAAAACGGTTACAACCGCTGCAGACGCGGGCAAGGTCTTCGCCACCTCGCGGGCCGCGTGGGCGGCGGCCCCGGACGAGCCCCCGACCAGCACGCCCTCGCTCCGAGCGAGTTCCCGAACGGCGGCGAATGAGTCGTCGTCGCTCACCGTGCGGATGTCGTCGACGAGCGACCGGTCCAGCGCCCCCGGCCAGAACGAGTTGCCGATGCCTTCGACTTTGTGGGGCCCCGCGGGGCCGCCGCCCCAGACAGACCCCCGCGGCTCCACCAGCACGGCCCGCGTTCGTGGCGCGCGCTCCTTGAAGTAACGGGCGAGCCCCGTGAACGTCCCCCCGGTGCCTGCCCCGATCACGATCGCGTCGGGGCAGCGGCCGAGCTGGTCCTCGATCTCCACCGCCGTCGTCCGGTAGTGGAAGTCGGGGTTCGCCGGGTTCTCGAACTGCTGCGGGACGTAGGCGTCGGGCAGGCAGGCGGCGATCTCCTGCGCCTTGGCGATCGCGCCCTGCATCCCGGCTTCGGTGGGCGTCAGGATCACCTCCGCGCCCAGCACCTTCATGACCGCCGTCTTGGGGCCCACGAACTTCTCGGGGACGACCAGGATCACCCGGTACCCGCGGCTGATGCCGATGAGGGCCAGGCCCACTCCCGTGTTCCCGGCGGTGGGCTCGACGATCGTGGCCCCCGGCCGGAGCCGGCCTTCGGCCTCGGCCGCGTCCACCATCCCGAGGGCGGCCCGGTCCTTCACGCTGCCACCCGGGTTCAGGAACTCGAGCTTGGCGTAGATGCCGGCCGCGCCGGGCGGGGTGTAGCGGTTCAGCCGCAGCAGCGGCGTGGCGCCCACCAGCTCGAGGACGCTCTGGGCCAGCGGGGGGTTCTGGGGGGACCGGAGAGTCCCCCCAGCTCGATGAGCGAGGGCGGATTCATTCCGCGCGAGCGGGGGGGTCTGGGGGGACCGGAGAGTCCCCCCAGCTCGATGAGCGAGCGCGGATTCATTCCGCGCGAGCGATGGACCGGCGATCGCCGTGCGCGAGGGGGAGGGCTTGCGATGCGCCAAGGCGCCGCTCAGGAAGCCCGGCCGGTGCGGCTCAGGAACTCGCCGCACTCCTGGGACGGGAGCGGGCGGGAGAAGAGATAGCCCTGCATCCGATCGCAATGGCGGGCGGCGAGGAAGGCCAACTGCTCCTGGGTCTCCACTCCCTCGGCCACCACTCGAAGCTTCAGGGTATGGGCGAGGGCGATGACGGCGGTGGCGATGGCGGCGTCGTCGGGATCGGAGGTGATGTCGCGAACGAAGGACTGGTCGATCTTCAAGGTGTCGATGGGGAGGCGCTTCAAGTAGCTCAGCGAGGAGTAGCCGATGCCGAAGTCGTCGATGGAGATCCGGACCCCCAGGGTCTTCAGCTCCCGAAGAGTGTGGATCGTCGCTTCCGCGTTCGACATGGCGTTGGTCTCGGTGATCTCGAGGTCGAGGCAGCGCGGCGCCAACCCCGTCTCCTCGAGGGCGCGCTTCACCTGGGCCACCAGGTCCGGCTGCTGGAACTGCCGGGCCGACAGGTTGACGGCGACCGTGAGATGCGGATGGCCCAGGTCCTGCCAGGCCCGGGCCCGGGCGCAGGCGGTACGCAATACCCAGGGGCCGACGGGCAGGATGAGCCCCGTGATCTCGGCCAGGGGTATGAACTCCGAGGGGAGAAGCAGCCCGCGCTCGGGGTGGCGCCAGCGCAGGAGTGCCTCCACCCCGTGGACGCGTCCGGTCCCCAGGTCCAGGAGCGGCTGGTAGACGAGCTCCAGCTCGTCGCGGGCCAGCGCCTTGCGGAGGCTGTTCTCGAGGGCCAGGCGCTCGACGGCGGTCGCGTTCATGGCCGGCGTGTAGAGCTGGTAGTTGTCGCGGCCCTGCTCCTTGGCCCGGTACATGGCGGTGTCGGCGTTCTTGATGAGGGCCTCGGCGTCGCCGCCGTCGTCGGGATAGAGGCTGATGCCCATGCTCGCCGTGACGTAAAGCTCGCGGCCTTCCAGCCGGAACGGTAGCTTCAGCGAATCGAGGATCTTCTCGGCGACCTTGGCCACGTCTTCCGTCCGGTTCAGCGCCGGCAGGAGCAGGATGAACTCGTCGCCCCCCAGACGGGCCACGGTGTCGCCCTCCCGCACCGAGGACTGGAGCCGGCGGGCCACGCCCTGCAGCAGGCGGTCGCCCAGGCTGTGGCCGAGCGAGTCGTTGATGACCTTGAAGCGGTCCACGTCGAGGAAGAAGATCGCCAGCCGGTAGCCCTGCCGATGGGCCTGGGCCACCGCCACCGAAAGCCGGTCGTTGAAGAGCAGCCGGTTGGGCAGGCCGGTGAGCGCGTCGTGGTAGGCGAGGTTCTTGATCTGCTCCTCGGCCTCCTTGCGCTTGGTGATGTCGAAGGCGGTGCCGAGCACGGCCGGGCGCCCGCCGACGTCGATCACCGCCGCCGAGAAGTCCACCCAGCGCTCCTCGCCGTCCTTGCGCACGATCTTGAACTGGTAGCCGGTGGGCGCCTCGTCGCCGCGCAGGCGGGCCAGGCCCCGGCCCCGGATGAGGTCCTTGTAGTCGGGGTGGACCATGTCCCAGAGGTTCATGGACCCCAGCTCCTCGCGCGCATAGCCGGTGAGGGCAGCCATGGAGGCGTTGGCGTAGATGAAGCCGGCGCCCTGATAAATGAAGATGGCGCTGGGGGCCGTCTCCGCCAGCGTCCGGAACCGGCCCTCGCTCTCCCGCAGCGCCTCCGCCGCCCGCTTGCGGTCGATGGCGGAGGCCACGTGCTGGGACACGAAGGTGAGCAGATCGCGGTCCGTCTCGCCGTAGCGCATGCTCTCGGTGTAGCTCTGGACGACGAGGACGCCGAAGCTCTTCTCGCCCCGCTTGAGCGGCACGCCCAGCCAGTCCACGGAGGGGCCGCCGATGAGGTCGGTCTCTCCCTTCGCCACCAGCTCGGCGAAGGTCTGGGGCGTGGCGAGGAGCGGCTCGCCGGTGCGGAGCACGTATTCGGTGAGGCCCCGTCCCGGCCGCTTCGGCAGCGGCGTGGGATCCACCTCGTCCACGAAATAGGGGAAGCTCAGGCTGTCGGCGGCCTCGTCGTAGAGCGCGATGTAGAAGTTCCGCGCGTACATCAGCTCGCCGACGATGCCGTGGATCTGCTCGTAGAAGGCCTCGACGTCCTCGACCGCGCTCGCGGTCTGTGCGATGCGGTAGAGGACGGCCTGGAGCTTCTCGGCCCGCTTGCGCTCGGTGATGTCGCGGATGATGACCTGGATGGCGGGGGCGTTCTGGAAGGTGAAGGGCATGGTGCCCACCTCCACCTCCAGCATCGAGCCGTCCTTGCGGACGAACTTCTCCTCGATGAACGGCACCGGCTTGCCGACGAGGATGTTGCGCATCCGCTCCGCCGCGAACTGCCGGCTGGCGGGGTGGACGAACTCGATGGCGAGCTTGCCCAGCACCTCTTCGACCTGGTAGCCGAGCATCCGGGCCCCCGCCGGATTGCAGAAGACGAGGCGGCCCTCGCGGTGGATGG